>BNJU01000165.1_pt1 | contig 173761 bp, 198 predicted proteins | sample 8539281 | NCBI WGS metagenome assembly BNJU01 (sample SAMD00202456, study PRJDB9452) | human saliva metagenome | isolation source: human saliva | place: Japan
GTTACGATATTGCTCCACTGCAGGTAAAACATCGGGAAGACTATACCAGCAACCCGCATCATTTAAGATCTGTTCGAAGCGGAATTTACCGCAATACTGTATCGCCAAATATCGCCGCTCCACTATTAAAACGGAACTCCACATCCTTTACTATGAAAAACGCAACCAGCTCAGCAAAACTGAATGCAGATGGTATCTGCAACTACTGAAAGCTCCGAAATATTCAAAACGGGCTTAAACAGCACACAAGGCCATTGCTGGTTAAGAAGTGGCCAGGCAAGACCTGTAGGATAAGGGCAAAGTAAGATATTAATGATCTAATCATTTCTCCACCTCCTCATTCTGTTTTAATCATTCCGTGAGGGCCTGTTACAAGAGATTATTGCAAAGCTCCCATTGTGAGTATTATGAAGGCTCCCCTACTCCGTCATGTTTTCTTTGCTGAAATATAAAGCAACAATATGCTCGATACTTCCGCCAACCACACCTGCTATTATAAGTACTCCCTACAATGACATTCACCGAAGGTGATGGCAGGGATTATAAGGTGATGAGTTTAGATTGCACCCATGCTTAAGCTCCCAGCCATTATCTCATTGTCATTATAACTATCCTATTGGAAAACTGTTCTTATCCCTAGCTTTTGCATATTTCTGTCAATAAAACAGCTTGATTTCTTGTAAACAAGCAAAACCAAAGTAGGTCCCCAATATACACTATGAGCTCATATCGTCTTCATAATGTATACACCGACCAAATATATAGCTTGAAAGCCCGAGATCGTTGCTACATCCTTATAGTTGTTGTTACCCTATAGCTTTTGAAATTCTATTCCCACTCTGAAAATGACGATAAACGACCGCAAGTACCGCATCTAACTTAAGCTTAGAATTCTCTCATAACCTGATGAGTGATGTGAAGGCTGGCGCTGGATGCCACCGCCCCAGCGTTGGTTGTGTACAGGCTCCCTCTGCATAAAAAGATAAAGACAGGATTATTCCTGAAATGCCGTATGTCCTATAGCATCTCCTATCAGCGACTTAAGTCTCATATACTGTATCACAAGTCTACAGCCCCTGCTACGGCTGCAAGTAAAAAAAGTCCCATTCTAACTATGATAAATGAATATTAAAGTACATCCATAGCTACATTTTCATCATCGCCTTTTTCTGTTTTCTATTGTAACGCCTCACTCACCCTGCCTGTGGCTACCTTTTGTTGATAATTACAAATATGGTCGAAGTATCTCATGGTGGCTGTTACAGTGGACTATTATATTAAGTTTCTTTTTCTGCTCTCTTCTTTATAAAATCTAGATTACCTTCTGTAACTCATTCAAGCCCGCAGAGGCTCGTCCATGCGAGTATATCTGCCTCCTGTGCCATTAACCTTTGCTATAACATTTCCGCCTCTGTCCTCCGGAAAGCTTGGACATCTGTTCTGTCCCTGCATAGTCATGCTATAGCCTATTCTTTTGAGTGCCGCCTCTGCCTTTTTCCTCATCCTCCTTCCGGGATGCTCAAACCAGCCAAGATGTACATATCGGCCCATACAATTCACATCCACTGCAGTGGTTGAAACTAGTTACCTGAAGTCTGAGGAATATAGGCTCTGAACTTTTAAGTTAGTTTTCCATACTAGAAATTTTGCCTGCAAGTTTATTTTGAAGTCCCAATATCCCTTATCAAGGTAGATTTACTCAAACTGTTTGCCTCGTATATTGCCGTGATTGAGCCATCCATTGTTCATATCACAATTCCTAAGCACTGGCTTCATCGTGGTAGGCTATGGTCAAATCCTCCACCCTACTATCACTTTTTCCAGATGCTCATAATTGCCCTTTCTTTATTTTTAAATTCTGGCACTGTTTGATTATGCTTATACATATCTATGTATGTATCCTTTCTTGTCCTTGGTGCAAATGCCCATTTCCCCTGCCACTATGCCAACCTTTACATCAAAACCCCTTAGTCTGCAAGCTCTTTAGCTTCCATCCCTGCAGGATCTGTGTAGATCTGCAACATAGCTTTGACCTTGTGCTCCACTATAAAGTCCACAGTTTCACCATCCTTATTTTGTCACCTGAATCTGTACTAACACCTCGTGGCGCTGCTGTCTCAACGCCGTACCTCCGGCGTCAATTGAAGTATCGCGGCGTAATCAGTACCGTCGGAACTTCGCGCGATTTTTATTTTCTTCATCAAGAGCCGACAGCTTTGGTGTTTTGTATTTTATTCATATCATCTTTTTCTGTGTAAAGTCTCAGAGAGTTTCGTTTGCATTCTCGCAGCTTTGTAAAGATCTATATCAAAACCAAAAGTGCGGATTCATTATTATGGCTCCCATCTTCTTTCCTCCATCTTGCTTATTTGTCTCGTGAAAATGGATGCTACTTCTGCATAACCTTTCTTTTCAAGCACCTCCTGCATCTTCCCTCAAAGTGCAGTCCATAGAAAGCAAATCAGGGCAACTGCTATCTTCAAGTCTCAGTTTACATATAGGTGAGTGGGATCTTCTCCCAAGTAGGGAGTTAATCAGCTCTTTATCCACCATATCAACACCAGTGTTGATTTCACTGAGTGTCGTACAGAAATGTCAGCACGCACTTTTAGGCTGAGTAACCCAGTATTTATGGCTTCCTTAGTACTAACGCATATTCCCCACACAGCCCGTTAAAAGCAATGATCTAAACAGCAAAAATAATATTGGAGTTCTCTAATTTTCTGCCCTCCTTTTAATTAATTGTAAGCAAAGTAGTTAGTCCTTAACCAACTTATTCTTCAGTATAATCTACAGGTATCTATGTCAAGTAGATTTTCAGTACCGGGTTTTCCTACATGTCATCCACCTGTTTCAAAAAATCCTCTACATAGCTTAAAATAATTCAACCTTTAAGATATCATCCATATACTTATTATAACAATTTCACATATAGATTTATTGTACGTTTTTACAGGAGGGGAAATATGGATATTAAAACTTCGTTGCCGATATACCGGTTCTTCAATAACCGAAGGACGAACAGCCAAAATCTGAGTATATAACCGTCTGAGAACTAGCTGATAACTTGATAGGGTCTTCCATGAAAGAAAACTAGAAATAAGGTTTTTTTATGACCCGAAGATCATATACGAAGAAAATATTTCGATCCAAGCTTATTGCCACTATAGGGTTTTAGACGCGAGCCTCATTCTGCAGTACGACACCGTCAGAAAAAAATGAGTACGAGAGGATGAAGTTATGGAAACCCACTGTCACCTGTTATGATCATGCACGTGGCCATACACCCAGTATCTATGGAGAAATAGAGCTTTAGAGCCTATGACAGGCTTAATGATGGATTTTCGCATCAAACTTTGAAGAAAAATATTAACATACCAAGGAAGCACTCACTTTTAGAAGTGATTTATATACAACAGGAATTTCTGTTTTAGTAGAGGCAGATGATAGTCAAAACGATGATCGAGAGCGTTCCCAAATCAAGGTGTAAATTCCTGAAGTTTTGTCTTTACATATTGCATTTTCTGCCTCATCGCTTGCTAAGTCTGAGCAGTATAGCAATGAAAAGCAGCCTTGAATTAGGCAAATAAAATCACTGATACCGGATATGATGATGAGGATTTGGAAGCAAGAGACGGCAGCTTTTACAAAGGATGGAGAGGATGTAGTGTTGCAGCAAATAGGGCGTGAAGTCGTGCCAGCAGCACTCCAACCATACAAAGCAGCATTAGGTCCGTTATCCTCAAGAGTGAAATATTTTCGAAAATTATTTATAAAGAAAAATGGTTATACTGATATTGATTATGGATGACATCTCCCTTGATGTCCCACAGAAATATAAATATGGAGTAGGGCAAATGGCTGGATACGACATGGCAAAGGAAAAAGTGGATGATTATGGAGTCAAGGATGGAACTGCCTCCCAAAGGAAGTTTTTAAAGTGCCTTCCGAAAGCCAGCCCACCAAAAGACTTACAAAGAAGATGATTTACCACCGACTGCCACTATTAGGTACATCGATGTTTTTTAGTAAAATATGTTTGATATTCCTATCGGTACTACCTAATATTTTATTTGGAGTGAAACACCCATACAAGTTTTGTACTGCACAATAATGTGTTTGAATTAATAATGACTCCTTAAATAAAAACATAGAATTGTTGGAAGTTGTTTTCACTGCTATCAGTGCCAAATTTTTCCAAAATATAAGAAGTAAAAAATTTTTACCCCTTACCGGATTTATTTGTCTGATATAGATATTTTAAAACGATGCTTTATTATCAAAATTTCACTATTTTCCAGCCGCATTATACCCACTTGGTTATCCCCATTCCCTACATATTACACTTAAGCTTCCGGTTCTAAATCAGAAATCTCGGACCGATATAATTTAGATTATAGCCTCCCCAAACCTTTTCTCTCACATTTTCTTTCAAATCTACTTAAGTCTGTAATAGAACCTTTTTGCCAGTTTTGTATATTACATAAAGAAGGCTCATATTAGAAAAACCACAAAATCTTTTATCCAATTCCTTTCAAGCCTATTTCTGTAAATCCATATTTAAGTTCCGTTTGGTTTAGCTTTTCTGTCCTTTCTTCCATAATTCTATTTCATTTTTCATAGGCTCTATTATCCAGTATTCTTCAAAATCACACTTTCAAACATTCTAATCCATACATATTGTTTCTTATATCTTCATTTAATCCGCATCTACCCAAAGATGATATTTTCCACAATGCAGACAGCGGAACAACAGCCACAGAGTGATCCATCTTTATAAGGCTCTTTCATATCTCAAATTCATCCCTTGGTAAGTATACTCTCTCAAATATCTGGAATATCCATATTTTAGCTCTCTTGTGCCCAAGGTTCCTAAACATGCACAGTAGTCATCACAGCAGGAGAGCCAGTACTCAGCCTCTGCCAGCTTATATACTCCTGGTGTGCGGCAGAAAAGCCTTCATCCTTTCTCTCATCGTGCTCACCTCCCTACCTGCACCCTCAATAAGAAGCATCCCCTATGTTGCTTCGCCCGTTTGTAATGAAGGTGTAGGACAGATATTTTCCACATCCTCAACATACAAAGGGAGTGATGGAATAATAGATAGTACTTTCTTCCCACAAGTGGCAGGTCTTTTTCTCACCCTTCTTCAAAAAGCACCCGTACCTATAGGGTCGTGATGATAACGAAACTTTGCAGGTCTTTAAACGTCCTTTTTTGTTGGTGCTTTTCCTCCTTAGTCAGCAAGGGTAGAGCAAATTTATCATATGGTTTCTTGCTTAACTCCCCAGAGTGGCGTTTTTGTATCTGCTTCCTATCCCCTTATCTGCAAAGGATGAGAAGATTGGGGCACTCTACTGAGTGCCTAAGAGCTGATATACATCTACGAGTACCCCTTTGGCTTCCTTTCCTCATAATTCTAAAAGTCTGTCCGCAAACTGATAAAGCTAGAAGTACACCTCCTTTATTTCCATCTTTGAGCCATAAAATTCTTTTTTAGTTCATAAATCTTCTTAAGATATTCGTTCATATCAACATCTGCAACAATTCTATTCACTGGTATTTTATCTAATCTAGTGATTATGTTTAATGCACCTCATCAATCAGTTTAATCAGCAGAAAAGCCCGGTCATCTATAGCACAATATTGATAAGAGCTGCTCTGCCTTGAAGCACCAACAAGTACCGAAGACACCACCTTTAATAACCACGCAAGTGCCATATCTGCAAGACTCTAATACCTTTTCATCTGCAAGTTTTTAAGCTCTCTACCTTGAAATATCCTGTCCTACCTAGCCTCATCTAAAAATCTACATCTGCTCCCCACCCCGCTGTCTCCGAACTCCAATCAGATAACTATCTGTAAGAGCCTTGGGCAAGCGGAAAGCAAGATAACTCCCTCCTAATTTAGTCCAACATGTCTTTAAGCCCATTAATTTCAATGGTTTATCTAAGATATTGTACTTGTTCTGATTTATTACAATGGCAAGAGGAGTTCCTAGAAAGCAGGTCTGCATGGCCTCTGCCATCCTCTCGTCGTGTAGTTTGAAAGTCCGACGTCAGGAGCTGCATGACTCTAACTATCTGGGCAAGAGCTACATGGTACCACAAAGAGCTGTGTAGGAGCAGGTGTGTGAGGATTCACCAGATATCCACATCATGTTATTCGGAGTCCCATACGCCTTAAGGGTCTGGTCTAATTGAGGAGATCAGATATTTTCTGCCTGCCGAAAATCCCCATAACCAGTCGACACATGGGTACAGCTTCCTGCCTTTGGCCCTTGTAATCATTTCATCGCGGTAAGCACCCAAAATTCTCGTAATAATCTTCCCAGTTTACCTCGTACGGCTCGCTTTGGCGACCGTAGTTGTTGAGCCAGATCGAAAATGAGTTATTCCATTATCAAAATGCGGTAAAACAGATTTCCTCCATGTTTGAACACGAAGCTGTATCGCAAAATTATGTTATAGTCCAAGTGGATACCGCAGGAAGCTTAAGTCCGCTTTTCCCAGTGAATAGTGCACTGCAGCTCTCATACCTTGACTCGTTTGCCGCTGCCACTTAATTACCTCCTATGATAAAGGTTATTACGATTTAGTCTCTATATCTCATTTCCGGAAACCTGATCGTCCTCCTGTCACCCCACGCAAGAACTCTCTCAGTTCTCTGCGGATTTGACACAGGTCTCTTTGCCCATATCTCTTCCCACCACTCGGCCACTCCGTTTAATCTCCTTGCCTTTATTGCGATGACGGCTTGTCAAGCGGACACTGCCACCCACAGCCGCCCTACAGACTCCCGCAGCTGAATTTTTCTCTACAATGCTGGCATTATCTCCCATTCTGCTTTCTCTTTATCCCAATTTAATAAGTTAGGTACCTTGATATATTGAGATTATAATGAGGACCGAGCACTTTACGAGGTACCCGTGCATCCCATTATAATTTGCGTGCACTGTCTCTTTTCACTATTTTCTTGTCTAATAGGTTTCATAAATAAGTTCTTTATCAGCTAAACTGGTTCATCCAAAATCTCCACCAGTAGTATGTACAGATCTGCCGGCATGGGATTCTCCCATATCATATCCGAGAGCAAACTCTTTATAACAACCACCTTTATCAAACATAATATCCCGGTCAGATTTAACCCAGACGCATCTTCAGCCGGATGGACAGCTTCTAGACTACCTCACTCGGGCATTATAGCTCTCAGCTTTCTCCAATTCCCTAAAAGCTCCGGTGCATAAACTCATCCGGTATTAGGGACATATCCTTCTCGATAAATCCGGTGAAGTCAAATTTACCTCGTTTATTACCATCATTTGCCTGTAAAATATATCCTGGCATTGTTTTTATCCCAGTCTACATCTCCATACTGCGAGCAAATCTCTTTTTCATTTTCATCTCCGATTAGTCTCTCTCAGACATCTGCATGTGCTTTGACCAAACACAAATATTCTATATGAGCGGTTTCCCAGCAGGCTGTAGCCTGGCACATCATTTTCGCATAAAAGGGATGCACATCTCTGTAAGCTTCTTCCGCCTCCAAAATCTCTTCCCATCCATTGTAAAGCTGCCAGGTGAGAATCCATCCGCTTCTCCTTTAGAAATCTGCTCAAGTACATAGGAAACTGCTGCCTCCTCATTGTCAAATGCTGTATTATGTATCCCTATGTCCTCTCTTCTTAGCCATAGACAAAGCCGTTTCCGTCCCTATCCAAAAATAAACCCTCTAACGCCCCTATATTTCCCCAGTGAGTATGAATCAAAGGAATAGCACTCCTTTCCACATTCTGACCAGCTTATCAGTTCGTCTTTATCTTAGATGCCATGTACTAAACAATATTCCACCTACATGTAATTCCTTTATTTTCTGCTAATACATCTCGGTAGTAAGAGCCATTGGTGAAAGCAAACTGCGCTCTCCTTTATTTGCTGTTGCATCCATCAATAGAAGTACCGGATAAGCACATTTTCTCATTATCTCTTAAATCTATAGACCACTCACTGCTAAGATATCCTCCTAAAGTTTGCCATATATATTGTCAGATAGTCCACACCTACTGTCATCAGAGCAAATTCGTTGCATCCTGATAGTGACTTTAGAATCCATCTTTTCTAAATCATTAAGTGAAGCCATAGTATAATCAAGACGCAAATGAGTTTATTCCTCGCAAATCTCCTGCGTGAATTTATCCATTTTATCGTGGATACACGAGATATCCATTCTTTACAATTTTGCTTTGTATCTGCCATAGTTTCATTTCCTCCGGCGGTCTGAGAGTCTGTCACTGCAAATTCTAGGTTGTGGGGCTGTCGCGTTTTGTTTCGTTGACCAGCGTCGCCTCCACTAACAAATGTCCAGACTCGCTCCGGTTTTTCTGTAAGATGCTGCTCAGCACAGTTCCGTTGACGAAAACCTAATGCGCCTCGCTTAGGCATTATTAGTTCCGGTCAATCGTTTGAATTGCGCCAAACGAAAATGATAAAATAAAAACAGAAATGCATCAGCCATAGCACGAGTGGGGTGACTGTTCTTTAATTTGGCATTGAGTTGATATTTGTATAGATTTACGGTGCCAGCTCCGAATGATAACCGCGAGCGCATCAGGCAGGGCGCGACGCCGGAGCTGAGTCTGAAATGTTATCATTCGGAGCGTCACTGTCGCGGTTAGATAACCGATGACAGCAAAACTGATAATGCCCTAAGCGAGCGCGATCCAGGCGTAGCGTGAAGCGAATGCCGTAGCGAGTCTGACATTGTCAGTTTTTCATGCTCACTCAGTTGATCACATACAACTCGCGACAAATTAGACTTTTGAGTATTTCATTTCTTCCAGCATATCTTCCCCTTTAGGGAACTTTATATCATTTATATTATGCGTTCTCAAATTTCGACCGACAACCTCGTTCTATCCGGATTATAGCTCGACAACCAACTGCTATCTTTGATGAAAGTGGTATGGCTATCTTGGTACAGTCTTTATAGTTCTTTTTAAGCATAAATTTTGCTGTTCTGTATTCTTCAATAAATCCATTCTTTAGAAAATATCTTAACCGCCGGATTATCTATTGCGATATCGTCGACAGCAGTTTTTAATGCCATTTTGTTTGTAGAGCACTACATAAATCCAGTCCAATGACTGCCACAGCCTCTATATGGTGCCAGACTATAACTTGATCGCTATAGAGGTTTCGATTACTATCGTAATGATAGCAATTCCTCCAATAAAATGACCATGTTATCCTTCAAATATCTGTAATAACGCTTGCCCTGATAGATTTACAATCCAAAAATCATACCAGCCAGGCCTACCTCTTTAGGAAAAGGAATGTACTCCCAAGCGTGGTTACTTTGACTTATGGTTTCCGTATCGCCATCATCTTCTGCTGAAACCAAAGTTCTTCCAAGGATGGTGTATATAGCGTGATGAGGTTTTCTATCTCTTCTGTCAGTAGGTCACATATCCATTTCTGGTCTGCCCAACAGTGGAACCGGCACATCCTCGGTAGCCCATTGATACTTGAACCCCAAGCTTTTCCTGAACACGCTTTTGATTTCTCGTTGCCATCATAATAGCCACAATTCAGATGCAGACGTTCTAGATCTCAAAAGCTATGACGACAGCAGTTTCTTCCCGCCTCGGCACAAGACCCTTTTCTAATAATTAACTCCCAGCCAATAACCCAAGCTCCGCTTCATCATCCTTTTTCAAAGATCATTGGGGTGAGCTGATGCTGCAATTGAAGTCCTGTTTCCTAGTACAATGTGTGGTAGGTCTCCGGTGCCATCGTATATCCGATGAGCTGCTGCTGTTCTCTTCACTTGTGCGCACATGCCTACCCCAAACCTGGTCCTACTCGTGGATCTTTGCAGTATTTATAGCATTCCTCAGCGTCCGTTTCTTCCCACTGGACGAAGGATAAGCTCTCTGTTTCTAAAATCATATCTACTGTTCCTTTCTTTGCAGCCGAAGTAGTTCTTGCTCACCATGTTCTCAACTTTTTACTGCAAAATCTTATACTTCGATTATTCATAACTTTATACTTTCGATTTCACTTTTCACCAATAGGGATAATATCTTCCATCTTTTGATAGAATTACTCGTGTTCTCTCAGTGTTTAATTCAATTATGCTTTCGCTTCAGAAACAGAACTGAAACTTTTTCCTCAATGCTAAAAATCATATTTTGTGTTTCGTCTAGTACCTGATTCACTTTAACTCTGTGCATTAACTGTGTATTTTTAGAATTAACTTGTGCATCAACTCCGTTTCATACCGATTTTCTCTTTTGAACTCAAAACTATCCACTCTCAGCATGGTAATACTTATTCGCTTTGAATGCTACAGCGCTTTGAAGAAAACTGCTGCTCCTATTCCTTCTTAGAGACAGTCCCACCACACTCTCCAAGATGCACCTGGAGAACTGGATCAACAGCCTGCACCTTATCCAGTCTATACCCTCCATCCATCTGCAGCACCTTCCAAGTCCCCTGCAAAGCGTAGCCGGGTCTGCAGATACATAAACCACCCTGCTCGCTTGCTAGGTCTATCACGTCATCGAGGCTTTTTCATCGCAGCTTTTCTTGGGTTCTGCTACTACATCAGGCTTTGGAGTTTTTCAGCCTCATCCTCTGCTCTTACCCACGGTCGAAAATGCACACCTCGACATTCCGTTTAATTGTAGCATTTTCCCTAGCATTTCACCACTGCTGCCTCTACCATCTCCACTCCGCAGACTTCCCTTTGCCTTCTGAGCTAAGAACAGACTTGTAGTCGCCGATGCGCAGCAGGGTCCCAAACCGCTTCTTCTTCCGGTAAGTCTGCCGTTCAGAAGCCTAGCCTGTCAGAGCTTCGCAGAGCACGGGCAGGTTGCCTGATTCGAGGAGAATGAAAAGCGGAGATTATCTTACACTAACATCCTTCTTATCCACTATGCACCGGCGCGGGCTCTCGTAGATGCACTGCGGCTCATCGCACATCAGCATTGGTGACCTTCTTATTTATATTCACGCAAATGCTCGTTATCCTTACATCGCTCCTGCCCTCAAATGCCTTAAGCACCACTAGAAGCTATAGACTCATCTGCCTTAGGAAGAGTATCTCCGTTTATAACCACACAGATACCTATTTCACCTGTAGTACCAAAGCCCTTTCTGGTCATTATGTGCAGGACTAACCCTCAGCTTTTTCATGTGTTTCTCTCGTCTTTGTTATTTTCCTCACTAAACAGATGTCTTTATACTTCTGCATAAAATGCCATAGAGTATCCAAAATAGCTCATTTCCTCCCCAAACCAGTGAAATGTAGCATTTGGTCGTCTATCCACCATCTCGTGGCTCCTCGCGCAAAGCCGTAAACTGCTCTCGCCGCCTTTATTCACTCCCAACCGGTTCTGAGGCCTGTCTATATTACTTAATCTCTTACAACCGATTATAGGGAGGCAGGGTATCTCTTCATCGCTAAAACCACCTATTCTCTTTATGCAGTTAAACACCTTCTCCTGCTTTGCAAACCTAAGCTCTGCCTCGTACGAAAGGTGCTAAAAGGAACGACAGCCTCCACTCATCTCTTTGAAATGGGACAGACAGGCTCTATCCCATCCTTAGTTGACAGCTCTATTACATACGCTCGCATCTGGCATATCCAGTAGTTTTCCTGCTCTTACCATTCTCTAGCTCTATCCCGTCCCCGGAACTGTACTTCACAAAGAGGGTATAACCATTTGCATGCGCTATACCCTCTCCCTCACTTCCCTATTGCTTCAATCTGAAGTTTCCGAAAATATCATTTTCAAACGAGTATTATTCCTTATTCTGTAGATATTCAATACGTTTGATTCAAATAGTTTGTTGTAACTAAGCCAAATCGGGAGTTTCTATAGCCCTGTTACCTCAAAAAGCTCTGTAAATGTCTCCATCTTTCGCATCCATGTTATCAGTAAGGCTGAGTGCAAAGGAAGCTTCCATAAGTGCAGGCATCTCAGGCGTGAGCTAAACTCCAGAGAGGTGTAGGTAAAGCGACAAATGCGAGTGAATAAGTTCATCTGCCTGCAACTAGCTTGGAAATCCTTCTATCTTATCACTAATAATGTTTGTACCAATATAAAGTATGCGCCCAATAGCTGGCGCGAGATCCGTATATATTCATTAGTAGGAAAACCGCCCAATTCAACCATCTCACCTATATCGTGAGTGGTGCCGCCGTTGTGTAGCAAGATCTCGTTTAACATAGGATACCGCCTTGACTACAAAATCACAAACTTTAGTACTCCCAAGAGAATGTCCAAAAGTCCTCCAACAAAGCTATGGTGGACTGTCTTGGCAGCAGAATGATTACCCCATTCTCTACGTTCCTATCTCTGAAAAATCGCATCAGCTGCTTTATAGTATAAGGAGTTTTGAACTGTATCGATGATGCCTAAAAGCTCCTCAAACATTTCATCTCTGTTATGTTTGAAGTAGGATATAGCTCGCTAAATCCTGTGATCACCCTCACTGCATCTTCTCTGGTTTCTAATAATTTTACCCCGTAAAAGCTCCCATATATACGGAAATCTGGCCACTGCACATGCAGACAAAGTCACCGCCTGCATAAGTCCCTCTATTCCATTTGAGATTTGTATCATACCTTAGCATCAAGCAGCTCAGTTCCTATCCTGTAGTGTTAAGGAGCAATATGGCTTCATCATTCTTACGTGAGTTCTTTTCTCCTTACAATAATATATTCCATTGAGCTGATCTCCATCTTTTTATCTCTTTGTAGAGCATCTCATCATTTTATTCTGCTGTCTCCCTATCTCTACTTTCTAATTCCTTTTCTTTCCTTCATTTCTTGTTACTCTGTAAATAAGAACTTTTAATTTCTGATCCTCGGTTTTACTTTCAAGGAGTGTCTCTCATAGTCATTTATGTTCTCGAATATGAAAATACACCGTCCATCTCGTAAATTATATCGCCTCCTGCAGACCCGTGTCATCGCAGGTGAATTCCCTTGGCGATACCTATCCTCATAAGTACGCTCCCGATATGCCTGTCTTTTCTTCAGCCCTCATTCAAAAAGCTCTTGATTTTATTCCTATAAGAGCAGAGTCTCATCATTGATCATTTTCTCAAGGAAGGTCATCATCTTTGAAATGTTGATAATCTGAGTAGTCTCGATTTCCCTATTACATACCCACAACATTTCCATCCAAAATCCACAAAGACCGCATCCCCATCCTTGGCTAGACATTAATCCGTAAATCGTGAATCAAGGCTGTAATCATCTACTATATGAGCAGTCTCGGTTTCTGTTATAACTCCCGGTAATACTGAATAGATGTTTTCCATCTCGGACTGCCTATAGCCATCTGACAGGCTCACCCAAGCTTTTATAACGTGTCCCATCGTACTAAGTGGTATCACTCATCTTGCAATACCCTTCAAATTAACCATATTACAAGAGCCAGTTCAGATTTGTACTATAATTTTCTGTGCACAATGTCTGCCAGAAATCCACGTCAAATTTGACCTTTATCTTATCTGCATGCTTTATGCCTTTTTACATCCTGTCAAAACATATGCCTCGTCATTCTGGCACCGCAATTATATAGCCTGCCGCACTTATTAACTGCTTCATAGAGTTTCCCGAGACCAGTCCTTTGTTCCTGACTACAGACTGCACCTCAAACCACGAGACTCATTCTCAGCTTGTTGTGCAAGTCACCGAATCGACCAGTATCTGCCTATAGTCTGTTAAATCTAGCATAGATCAATTATTTTCACCTGTTTCTTATTGTTTTCTGTGTCTGCGGCTTTTGTTTCTTTAACTGCACCTCTCTGAGGCAATTGCCGTCCCTGAAACAGTGTTCCTCTTTCTCCCAAGTTCATGATATTCTTTTCGAAATGCGTTAGAAACAGGGCAAAGCACTTCTGCGATGTTTCAAACACAGTCTTTTCAACAACTCCGAATATCAATCCTGAGTGATATTACGTCAGCGAACAAGCAAAACTAACAGGATGCATCTTCTTTGGAACTATCTCTATGAACTTATAATCCTTATCATCACTCAGACTATACCTCTGGCTTACTAAGCGTGAATACAAACTCTGTTCCTGCACTCTTTCCAGCACTTTATTACACTATCTCTTCTCCATGTGATTCGCATTAGTCTAACTATGAGACAGCTGAGCCGCTTTCTTCATATCCTTCCCTCTTGAAGAGTCTGTCTTATAAAAGCGTTCCCAGATCTTTTGTAGTCTCCTAGGAATCACCTATTCCATAATCTTTCACTCGACACAATAACCTGTATTTCGCCCTTGACCTTGTTAAGTTAGATGTATATCAGAATTATTCCGGCTGAACTTTGTGAGCATTATCTATTGGGGTCTCATAAACCGCTCAATCTCTTTTCCCTCATATCTGCCATGATATATGAGCCCATCTCCTCAAAATTATGGGATTGAGGTGATAACAAATTCTCCCAGCTACTCAAAAGCTCTGCCAGTCCTGTTTCTTTTATACCATGAAGGTCCAAATTCTCATCGTCCAAGAGCGCCTGGTGACTATCAAATTTACCAAGTTCAATCGTAGCCGCTTAAGTGTTTAGATAGTAGCTCCGTTGCCTCAAAACAAATAGTGTCAGCATTTGTTGTATAACTCCCGAGGTATGGTTCCATCTATCATTGCTGTCAGCAAAGCCCTCTTTGGTGGATGTGAGCGGAGAATGGAATTGAGTGGGAGATATTAGAAATAAATTTCTTCTGGTATTCTTCCATTAGGCTAAGTCTACTGCCATAATACTCACTAGTGTCCGTCACAAATCTTTTGAACTCGTCATGTCGATTTCCTTTCCACAGTGAACTTATAGTCAAACTCACCCTGTGCATACTCTCTCTGCCGCCCTGATTACAGCCCGCGAAAGGAATAATTGATATTCTGTATAAGATACAGATGTACTGCCAGAAAAACCATAGTCCCAACATCAGCAAAGCCTTCAGAGTATCATACACAGACATATCTCACAGCCTCAGCACTTCTTGACATCTATAAAGCACCACCATAGCTCCTTTAATACCAAAGTCTGCATCAATGGAGAAACTTCTGTTAACTACTGCATTAGAAGATACTCTTGATATTGCCTCCACGATAAGAATCCCTTTCAAGCAGCCGTAGCCTGGTACTCTCTCTCCTGTTTTATTTTCATCGAGGAAAGACCTCTGGAATCTGAGTACTTCATCCTGCTGCATTTACTATCATAATTCCGGCATCTGCAAATGTACTCATGGTTTCAGCCCATTATCCACATCAGCAGACATATTGCCTCGAATAATATCCTTCCATATAGTCATTCGTAATGGTTTTCGTGCAGTCTGTCATCTGGATTTTAGAGACACGATTATCGTATCCATTTCTGTGCGCCCTGCTCACAGTATTTAATATCACAGAAGAACCAATCACCATAAGGAGACAGTAGCCAGATATTTCTAAAAGATTTGCTTTCATCACATTGTACCTTATGCGGTTGTTAGTTCATACAGATATAGTACCGAACTTTTATAGAGTTTTACAATGAGTTATATCAATGTGATTCCATCTAATGTCCTAAAATAATCCTGAAAAGTGCTTTGCTGAACAGCCTGGATTTTTAATACTACTCCTCCTCTCTCTAAGCCCAGACAAGTGCAAAATGCCATAGCTGCGGTGATCCTGCATAGGTTTTCAACTTCTACATCAGATAGAAGTCATTGCTGGAAAATATGGTTATTTCGCCTTCACCCACTTCAGTCTTTTATTCAAGTCTTTCAAGTTCCGTCTTTTATGGCAAGCAGTCTATCTGACTCCTGCAGCGTATATATGCTACTCCTGTAATCTGGTCGGGCTTTTGGCAAATGCCCCACTGCTGCAAGACAGAGTAAGGCTCTTGGTCTGAAAAACTATTAAGATCCGCCTCTAGCCCTCTGAGTCTCATCATCGGTCCCTGCAGTATAATGCTCATCTTCCTCTTTCATAGAATGCAGCTCCCATTTTAGTTAAAAGTTTAACAAATTCTATGTCTCTCGAATGCTGTTTAGAACTACTTGAACTACCTGTGCCTTGCAGCCAAGTATTTCCCGCCATATGCATAAAATAACAGGCTGCTGAAACATCCGGCTCTATATCCTTACTCCCTTGCCTTATACTCTTCCTGCTTTGTTTTCATAAGGATACGATGCCATTATCGCAGAACTATATCGAGCTTGATGCCGAAACTCTCATTACTGCCGTCATATCTCACACTGGACAGCTTTCTCTTCACCCGATTATACTCCACCTTTCAAGCCAACCACCCTCAAATGCGTCCCGTCCAATAACAGCACGCGCAAAACTGATCACATGCTGATGCTATTTTGTTCTTATCTCCGCCGCTTACTCTCCTTGGGTCCAGTGCAATGGAAAATATCCTCTTTCCTCATCATATTTATAACAACCTCAAGGCTTAGTGATGCATCTAAAGCGGCCTCACCAGAGCCTCTGTCTGTTTAGATGAATCAGATGATCAGTTCAACACCACCAAATGCTAGGAGTGCTGGTCAGAAAACTGTTGCCAGTTCCTGCACTCTCCCACATTTATATTGGCTTCCTTTACAGAGAAGTTTCCTGTCACTGCCCTGCATACAACTATGGTTTCCTCTTCCTCAGCTATTTTCATTATTATGCCGAGTGTGGCTAAACATTCCACCATATTTTAGCATCATTTGAAAAAGAGCACTGAGTCTGCTCTCTCCTTTGCAGTGCTGCTATGAGAAGTGCCCTGTTCGTTATACTTTTTAGAACCCGGCACCCTAACCTTTATTAGTTTTTCCTGCTTACTCTGTTAAAAATGCATCTAACCCGATATTTTTCCATCAAATTTCACTTGAGTAAATATTCTTTATATTTGCTACATTATACTGTGGGGACACAATATTTGACACCCGATAATTTTTTCTTCATACCCTTTATATGAAAAACCCACCCAAGCTTATTCCAGATGGGTTATCTTTAGCTGTAACAATCTTCACTTCTTTTTATCTGAATTTGATGTTTCCTTAACGCCTTTTTATCACCCCTCAGCTATATTTATAGCATCAAGTCTAATACCGGCATCAAAGGTCTTAGATGTTGTTTCTGAAAAAGTGCTGATTTTATGCTTTCTGCAAACCTTTTCAAAGCTTTTTGGATATGCTGTCGCCTTCTGATGCAGCCTTTACAAAGTCATTATCTTCTTCGTCACCTGAGTACGCAGCTTCTCCTGCTTGACATCTCTGAATCATAGTCTGTCTTTGAAATCTCACCTTCAAGATAAAGTAATTTTATATCTGAGTCTGACTTTCCGGCAAAAGAAACTGACGTTTCTCTTCTGAAATCTCTTTTTCTGTATATTTTCAGCCGTTTCTTTCAGTACTTCAGCCCTTCTCTCTGCCTTGAGCCCTTGCAGTCTTACGGGCATTTTTGCCCTGTTCCATCTTAAGTTCTACCCTGTCAGCTTTGTTTTCATCTCCCAGCAATTTTATTTCAGCATCATCTGTATCTTCTGTACCATTTTCAACTCTGTTTCATAGCAGCATCAAACTTAGCTGCTGCCTGTGGACTAATCTGTACGGTATCTCCATCGGCGAAACTGCTATTTGGTTTTTCCTGATGAAACCTGTCCTGCATTTAGACTAGTGCCTGTTCCCACTACTCCTCTTCCCTAAAATCCTGTTTCCCGGCAGTACCTTTAGCCCTTTTCCTGCCCTAAACCACCTATGCCTCCGCCCGGAGTATAGGTATTAAATCCACTTCCTGTGTTTATACCTACTATTGCCATAGTCACTCTCCTCCTTGAATGGTGACATATTCATCTAACCATCAAAATAAATATACTCAATCTGATTCTATAATAGCACAAATCTCCCATTAGCATATGACTTTATTAAAAATGGTCCAAGTACCAGTTGGCAGATTTCCTTACCTTTTCTTTTTCATCATTGTACACCAGTTATGCTTTTCTATAGACATATTAATTCATCAGATTCAAATAAGAATCGTTAAGTGTGAAACGTTACCTCCGTCATTTTGATTCTATGGGCTTTTCTTTTGATATTACTCTCAACAAAACTCCATCTTCAAAGCAAGTCTTTCTTTGAAGTGAAATAATTAGCTTTCAAAATGCATATGACTCATCTTCACTTGTTTAATTCCCCAAACATTTCCTTTTACACCTTATGATGAGTTCATCTTTACTACCATTATAAACGCTTTTACCATTATCAAGTATAAGCTAGTCTCTTACAGGTAGATTCGATATCGTGAAACTATATGTGATGATATTATTATGTCCTATTTCTTGAAAAAGTAGTTAGTACATTACTAAAATGTATTCTTCCATAGGATCTAAGCCTACTGTTGGCTCATCCACAGAGTAAAATCCGGATTGCCTATAAGTAAACGAGCTATACCCAGCTTTGTCACTATTCCACCGAAAGTGACTTGGTCTTAATTCCTTTGCATTCTTCAAGATGGACTGTTTTAAGTAAATTTTCTATTATATCTGTCTTATCCTACCCTTATTAAGCTCAGAAAATAGTCCATAATTTCAAACTACGGTCATATTAGGGTAAAACGAAAAATTTTTCGTGTATATAGCCTATTCTATGCCTTATTTCAATATTCCGTATTTTCCGCCACCGTAAAATCTTCTCCTGCATCTTTTTCAGGACACCTGCAAGTATTTTTATAAGTAGTTGTTTTGCTCTGCCCATTTGCCCCCAAAAGCCCATACATTCCCCTCTCTCTATGGAAAACTTATATCACTTTAATGCAGGCTTTTTTCATAATCTCCTACACAGCCCATTTACCTTTATTTCCATCTATTTCTACCCAATCCTTTGTACCTTTACTAAGAAAACAGTATACTGCCATTATATAAACACCTGCTATAAGGCTGATTACTGAATATTTCAGGTGGTTAGTATAACAGCAGACATTTAGAAAAGTAACATTTTTCTTTACCTACTGCACAGAAATAGATATCCCAAATAAGCTACATATCCTGCACTTCCTTTGCCTGTTGCCTCTGAAAAATATCACTCCAAACAACCCAAGATGAGGAACTGATGCAAATGGATATTGCCCACAACCAATAACTCCATCATTCATATACGAAATAAGATATAATGAAAAATGTTATTAACCCTACCGTTAACATAACTCATTATGAATCTTGCAAAATATATTTTAGTATAGGAAGTTCACACTCTATAAGTAAACCCAGTAACTCCATTTCTTTTTCTATATTACATAGTGGTAATAGCATAAACATAGAGAAAATATCACTATATTTTCACCGGTAGTTTTTATGTCATATTCATTCATGTTTCTATTTGCAAATCTAGTAACACATGCTATAGTATGCTTTATTACCACATTACTGTTATATGCAAGTTTCAATTGATAAACTAAAATGATTTTTCCCTTACAACACAGCTGTTCGATGCTTCTTTTTGCCATTCCATCAAAAATATATCTTTTATATAGTTCCACCTGTACTGTTTTTCTACTCGTTTCTTGCCTTATCAAATATCCGTTACAGAAATAGCCGTAATGATAATTGATAAAATACCATAAATATACGATTTATATATATGTCATATTCCATCGCAATACTTATCCATCCCAAAAGAACTAAATCTTATTACTACCCTCCATATCTCATAATTCCCCATAAAATGTAGCTTATAGACAACAACCAGACAATAAACTGTACTCGAAAACAAGGATTAAATTATTTGATGAAAATATCCAGAAAAACTGATAACGAAACAGTTACCAATATGGTAGGAACTATCCAAACAGCCCAGTACTCTTTATAAAAGGAATGCAGAAATAATATAGCCATAAGTTATCGATTCGCTGTAAAAGCACACTGCTCAATGATTGTCATACTAAGTCATTAAACAAATAGGTATGACTACCGACGCAATCTTATAAGCATACTTTTTGAACTTTTACTATTGGACGCATATATGAATTCCCTGACATAGTTCTCCTGTCTTTTTATAAAACAGTAGCCGCTATAGCTGCTGAAAACAAGGCCTCTGCTAATATTCCTAAATAGTTCATAAAATATCTTGCATATCCTTCTGCAAGCCCCGACTTTAGTGAGTAATTAAACATCTCTTTCCTCTTTTACCATATTACGGTTATCATCATGCAAACCTATTTATTCCAAACCTTTATATTTATAAACAGCTATAAAGTCCGGACTTTTCACCATAATGGTAATCTGTCCTATAGCCCATTGTTTTCTCAAATCCACTATTAATTCCAAAATTTCCTATCAGTTAAGCTTTATTTCAACCTCTGACATTTTCTCTGCATACATTAAATGAGGATTATTCTAGTTATTATTTCTTCTAATCTTGCTCTTATCTCCTCATTTATCTCAACACAGGAATTCCATTGCCTTCCTCTCCACCATAGACAAACCATGCTTGCCCTGCTTTTACATCTTCCTTTAACTTGAAAATAGCTATATTCTCCAAAGCTCAGCGGTTTGCTATAATAGTAGTCAACTTCTAGGCGCAATTGATAAAATGTAACCCATCACCAACAACATGATTATCACAAATACTATAGATACTGTATTTTTCTTAATTTCAATCCATAACATAGTCTACCCTTTTTGAAATTATAGTCCTCACTTAACAATATCGCATTATTCTCAACTCCCTTTTGTTGTACAAGAATTTGCCATATCTCAAATGCTTTTATCCAAATTTCCAACTCAAATTCTAAGTTGTAGGGGCTGATGTGATTGTTTATCTAACTAGTCACGCCTTCACTAATAAAATGTCCAGACTCGCTCCGGTTTTTCTGATAGAGGCTGTTTTAGAATAGTTCTGTTGACGAAAAACCTACTGCGCTCGCTAGAGTGACTGCACTTTGCAAGTTGCGAAGCAACGAAGCAGGTCAAGATCCTGCCTATATAATAGCTGTCCACGAGTGACGAGTGCGTAGCACGATAAACAGAGTGGAAACAGCGAACTATGCGGCATTATTAGTTCCGGCTGTTTAACTGAAATCATGTAATAGTTCTGCCTATAAAAGAGTTGTAACACATGCGAATTATACAGCATTATCAGCTCTGTCTGTTGAATTGATTAATGACTACAAACACATCAGCCACATGGGGGCAGGCGGGGCAGCTGTCTTTCGTTTGTTATTCTAGTTATCATTTGCATAAATTTATGGTGCCAGCTCGAATGATAAATTCTAAGCGAGCGCATTAGGGCGAAGCGAAGCGGATGCCGGAGCGAGTCTGAAATGTTATCATTCGGAGCGATCACTTAGGTTAGTTTATATAACTCGACAAATTAGAAATTATTGATGTGTTCTTTTTGTCAACAATCCATGATTAAATTGTAAGCCCAACTCCTCAATATAAAACTTTTAGCAGTCTATTATATTGATATGATGTCGCCATAACACCAATCACATCAACACTATTCCATATATCTTTTTCTAAAAATCGATAAAGGTCTTTTCCTATACCTTATTGCGATATGTGTGCACAACATAAACTCATCCAACTCAAATGCTTTTCACCTCAATCTTTATTAAAGGATGTTTCCTCTTCTTGAACACTGATATGCCTGAGAGCATAGGCAATACGTGTTCATCCTCGACGTACAAGATAAACATCGTGATCTACGAACCCATAGCGTCATTTTCATAATATGCAGGACAACAATTCTCTCAGCCCATACTTTCGATAATCTCATCAATCTCTCAAGTATACAATCATCCGCCGTTACCTTGACTTTCTTTGTATTCAATCATTTCTATATCTATGTTTACAAATATAATTGCTAAATCTCATTGCATTTTTATTATTTTTATCAAAATTGACATAGAAAACTAAATCATAAAATGAAATGAACTCCCATTGCGCTAAGCAAATCCGCTTCCACACTAATATAGTGATTGGTGCGCTATCAAAACTACTTGTATTATATGGGCAGCGAATTGATAAATCCACTATTTACTCGCTTGGTCAATAAATGGAAGCATAGAAAACGGTATGACCATACGGCAGAAAAGTCAATAATATGGAATCTCTTCACCTTTACAAATATGCAATATTATGGAGAAGATAAATAAGCGAAAATAACTCCTCTGATATCCCTGCCCCCAAGTGCTCTAAATAGTGATGAAGCCTCAAAACTAAATATAATTGATCCCTGTCCAAATATCCATTGTAAAAAGCGCAAAAACACCCCATTGATAGTATAACAGCGACACTCTTAATAATATATTTCATCTCAATTGAACGAATTAAAAACCATTTTATTAGTATTCTTATCACTTAATGTAATACTCGCCAAATATGCAAATACTAGCATATACTAGAGAATCTCCTAATCTCAGCTTCTTAATATTTTTACCATTTTTATCCATTTTAAAAATATAGGGTTCATAGTACCATCCTTAACAATCAAACACTACTTTATCGTAATTTTATCACTATATTGTTATAAGAGTATAACTGGCTATAAAAGGCACTATGGTTTATTAAGACTCCATATGATAAGTTACTTTATGTCAAAAATCCCCCACCAAAAATTTTTTCATTTCAGTAGGGATAATTATTCATATAAGCCTAAATCATATCATTTATGCCATTACGCCAAATTACATAAGCTTGAGATAAAGATTCTTGATATCCTCAAATGTTGGTTCTTTGGATTTCCAGGTCTCAGGCATCATCCATTGCAGACTGTGTAGGGAAGTCAAGATCCTCGAGGCTTAACAATAGCCTTGAGGTCAGCAGGAATGCCTACATCCTGTGAAAGCTTCTTAACAGCGTCTACTGCTGCCTTTCTATACTCTTCCTGACTCATATTCTCTACACCTTCAACGCCCATTGCGATGGCTACATCTTTTAACTTCTCACCTGTTGCCTCTGCGTTGTACTCCATTACTGTTGGAAGGAGGATAGCATTAGCCACTCCGTGTGGTGTATCATATACAGCACCTAAAGAATGTGCCATAGAATGAACTATACCAAGACCGCAGTTAGAGAAGCCCATACCTGTAAGATACTGGCCAAGTGCCATACCCTCTCTGCCTTCTTTTGTATTTTCAACAGCTCCTCTAAGGCTCTTTGCAATAAGCTCGATAGCCTTTAAGTTGAACATATCTGTGATTGTGTTTGCTCCAAGAGTTGTATAACCCTCGATAGCGTGTGTAAGCGCATCCATACCTGTTGAAGCTGTAGGTCCCCTAGGCATTGAGCTCATCATCTCAGGATCAACAAATGCAACTACAGGGATATCGTGTGGATCTACACATACGAATTTACGCTTCTTCTCTACATCTGTAATAACATAGTTGATAGTTACCTCTGCAGCTGTACCTGCTGTTGTAGGTACTGCGAAAGTAGGTACGCAAGGATTTTTAGTTGCTGAAAGACCCTCAAGGCTTCTTACATCTTCAAATTCAGGGTTTGTAATGATGATACCGATAGCTCTAGCTGTATCCATAGATGAACCGCTGCCGATAGATATAATATAGTCTGCTCCTCGCCTTCTTAAATGCAGCTACACTATTCTGTACATTCTCTATTGTAGGTCTGGCTGAATATCGACATACTTCGAATCTCATATTTTCTGGCCTTAAGCTAAGTCTGTAAACTCAGAAGTAACATTAAATTTAACATGATCAGATCAGAACATACAAAAAGCCTTCTTGAAACCTCTATTTTTAGCCTCTACAGTGATTTCCTTGATTGCACCTGCTCCGTGATAAGAAGTCTCGTTTAATACGATTTGTTTGCCATCTTTTTCCTCCGCTTTCTCAGACCTTAGTCTGTAACTACACCTTTCTGCAAGCATAATATTTGCATACAGAGCCTTTTTCTGAGTTGCTATTATGAGATAAGAGGTCTTTGCCTCCTCATAAAACTTAAATCTTTCGATGAATCCTATGGTTTTTGCACCACGCTCATCATATTTTGCTACTATCTCCTCAAACTCTTTCCATATAGGAGTTTCCACAGTATCTCCAGGAACCTTTTCCATAAGTGAAACTGACTTTTCAGTATAGGTATCAAGCGGAAACAGTTTCAATATAGCCTCAAGTACCCTCAGGAACCTGTGTCCATCAAGTCTATTACCTTAGCATTTTTGCCCATTGTATGTCAGGGAAAGTACCATCCGAAAATTACAAGTCTATCTGAATGTCCCATTTCACAAAGAGCTGCCCAAAAGTTCAGGCGATAATATCTTAGGAATATTCTTTAACATCTCATCTTCCTTCCTGATTATTAATTGATTGTGAATGTTTTAACATAACTTTACATAAGAGGGTGCCTAATTTCTCCGGCACCCCTCATTGTCATTGTTCTACTGATTATTCATATAAGCATGGCTTAATGTCGTCTGCGTCCATATTGTCAGCATTATACCACTTAGCACCTGTATCTACATCAGATACGCTCTTTGCCATCAGCAGCCTCTACAGCAAGCTTTAACCGCCTGATAGCATATCTGCTACAGGATCCCAAAATAGTTACAGCACCTGCAAATGTCTTAGCCCTAACTGCATCAAGAAGCTTCTCACCCAGCGTCAAAACCAACTGCGATTACCTTGTCAGCACCAAGCTTATCAAGACCTTCGTTAGCTGTGATGATAGCATTAGCTGTGAACCTCGTTAGAACCGTAGATTGCAATAAGATCTTTCTTCTCAAGGATAGCTGAAGCAACTGCTGCTGCATCCACATCCTTAACTTCTGCTGGGATACCTACATCAAGAACTACCTTAGCACCAGACTTCTCGTTCTTTAAGCTGTCATGTCCTTCTACTGATACATTGTCAGCTCCGCAAAGTTCTGTCATCTTGTCTACAAAACCTCTTTTGTTCTGTCAACGATAGACTGTGAGTTAGATTCACTGAAACACAACACCAATTCTTACAGGCTCTTTTTGCATCTTTAATCTTTGACTCTATTAACTTATAAAGTTCCTCTGCTGCTAAAGCACCTGCCACTGCAGTTGTTGGTAGAAGCATTAGCCTTAGCAGCACCTGCTGGAGCATCCGGTACACCTGAGTCAAATCCGATTATAGGAATACCTGCTTCCATAGCTGACTGAATTGATGGAATACTAGCCTGAGTATCAAGAGGCCGCAAGACAGATAGCTGTAGGCTGTTTAGCTATAGCTGTATTTAAATACTCAACCTGCTGAGCAATTGCTGACTCGTTGTCAGGTCCCTGGAAAGTAACTTCAACTCCAAACTCTTCAGCTGCTTTCTTTGTACCAAGTTCAACAGCTTTGCAGGGACTGATGCTGGAATCCCTTCAGCAATAACATCAATGTGTTTTGTGCTGCCATCTGTTTTTGTGGTGACTGCACTTGCTGCACTTGACTAGTGTTGTACTAGCATGCTTGTTGTACTTGTTTTTGTACTTGCTGCTGACTTTGTTGAAGTTGTCTTTGCACTGTTACCACCACAAGCTGTAAGTGCAGATACTACCATCACTGTACTGAGAAGTGCCGCCATAAGTTTCCTTGTTTTCATCTGTTTATCCTCCTTTAATATATTAATCCAAATTTACTTTACACCCCCTGAATATTTGAGTGTATAATGTAGTTTCACTGATTAAAATTATTTTCCTCTTCCTATTAAGTACATCCATATAAAACCGCGAAGATAAGAATAATACCTGTAATGAAGAGCTGATAATGTGACTGAACTCCAATGTAAAGGGAAGCTAATCTTTAACACGTCATAATAAATACACCAACTATAGTTCCAGAGTATAGTACCTACACCACCTGCAAAGAGATGTACCACCGATAACTACACCTGCGATTGCATCAAGTTCGAAGCCGTTACCTGTATTTGGCTGTGCAGTTGTAAATGCACTACATAGGCAATACCTGCAAGTGCTGCAAAGAAACCTGAAAATACATGAAAACAGTGTTTCATATTTAACTACATTGATACCTGAAAGTCTTGTAGCTTCCTTGTTTGAACCTAATTGAGAGAATGTAACACCTGTCTTTGTCTTATTTAAGATAAGTGCCATAATTACCGCAATCACTGCAAGAAGTACAAAACCTGTTGGGAAATTCTTAGGTAGGATGCCTCCATCTTTTGTTATCATAAAGAACTCTCTGAACCAAGCTCCTGCTTTATCATCTGATGGGAAAAGAAATTGTCTTAGTTCCGATACAACTGGAGCCAAGTCCTCTTGACATCATCATCGTACCCAGAGTCGCTATAAACGCCGGCAGTCCCATTTTTGCAACCATAAGTCCATTAAGAAGTCCAAATAATGCACCGCTTAAAAGAATTACAAGAAGCACGATTCCCATTGGGACGCCTTTTTCCATAAGTGTTCCACCTATAAGTGCGCACAGATTGCTATCGTGCCTATGGAAAGGTCGATACCGCCGGTATCTATAACAAAAGGTAACACCTATTGCCATAAATGCTACATAATATGCTGATTTACGTATTTGCACATGTTGTTATCTGAAGAAATTTATCCGGTGTAATACCGAGAAAGCAACACAAATCAATACTAATGCAGCAATAACTATTGTACGCTGATTTGAAAATATAATATCCATTGTTAATCTCCCTTAGCGTTTTTGTAGCAGATTCCATAATAACTTCCTGGTTAGCCTCTGCAATATCCAAGGTTCCTGTGATTCTTCCCTCGCACATAACAATTACTCTGTCCTCCTACGAAGTACTAGCAGCTCAGACGTATCATCGATTATGGATTTTCCTTCTTTGCGAGACTTTCCCGCCAAGTGCATACATCTCACTCTTAGCACCTACATCTATACCTCTTGTAGGTTCATCAAAAATCGGGATATCTGAGTTCCTAACTAACCATTTAGCTATAACTACCTTCTGCTGATTACCGCCGGAAAGCTTTAACAAGCTGTGATACGCTAGGAGTCTTTGTTTTAAGGCTCTCTACATATCTTTCTGAAACTTCCTTGCTCTTCGCCTTATCTATGAAAGTTCCCTTTACAAAGTCATTTAGTGAAGAAATAACTGTATTCTCCTCTACTGACTTATCAACTATCAGAGCCAAAACGCTTTCTATCCTCAGAAAGATATCCTATACCATATTGCTACTGCATCCTCAGGAGTATTTATTGTAACTTCCTTACCGTTTATAAATATTTTCCTGAATCCTTTTTATCTGCACCAAAGATAAGTCTGGCAACTTCTGTACTACCGGCATCTATAAGCCCTGAGAATCCAAGGATTTCTCCTTTTCTAAGTTCAAAGCTTACATCTTTAACTGCCTTGCCCTATTAAGTTTTTCACACTTAAGTACTACCGGAGCATCCTTTAGCTACATTTGAAAGCTGTCTTAGGCTCACCAAGTATAGTTCTTCCAACCATCAACTTGATGATATCATCCTCTACTGCATTCCTTAGTAATAAGAGTTCCAACATACTCACCGTCTCTCATTACTATAACCCTGTCTGATATAACATTAATCTCATCCATTCTGTGAGATATGTAAACCATATCGGTTCCCTGTTTCTCAAGGTCTCTATTACCTTAAAAAGCTCCTCTATCTCAGAGTCTGTAAGAGCGTTGTAGGCTCATCAAAGATAATTACCTTGGCTTTTCGATGAAATCGCTTTTGCAATCTCTACCATCTGCTGTTTACCTACAGTCGGGTTACCTATCTTTTTCAGCCGGATTGATGTCTATCTTCAAGACCTTGAATAACTCACTGGCACTTCTCATTCATCTTCTTATCGTCAATTAAAAATCCGTTCATTTCTTCACGTCCGATAAAAAGGTTTTTGAGCAACTGTTAAGTCATTCATCATATTAAGCTCCGATGAACAATGGAGATTCCTGCCTCCTCTGATTCAGCTGGTCCTCATAAACAGACCTCCTGTCCCATATACTTGATTTCGCCGGAATCTTTTGAATATATACCAGTTAAGATCTTCATAGAGTAGATGTGCCGCTCCATTTTTCTCCCATCAGAGCTACTACCTCACCTGCCTTTCCAGGTCAAGTGCTGCATTTTTAGTGCTGCTCCCCTGAGAAAGACTTGGTAATTCCTTCATTGAAAGTATTAAATCACCCATATTAACTCCTTAGCCAAAAGCTATTCTCTTATACTCTTCTTCTGTCCGTAAGTCTTAAACTTTTCTGCCATAAGTGTCATCTCCTCAGGCGGAAGTACAACAGGACTACCTATGCTTCTTGCTTTTACATAAACTTCTGAACAATACTCAATCTCCTCAACTATATTGGATGCATTAAAGAAAATGCTTTTGCTCCTGCAAGCACTCCGTGGTTGGCAAGGATAACTGCCTTTCTCTGTCTTCCGTTGCCTTACAAGCATTTACAGCAAGTTCGTGTGAACCATAGGTTGCGTATTCTGCACATCTAACTGTAGGTCCTGCTACTGCTATCATATAGTGGGTTGCAGGAAGTTCTTCGCGTAGGCACGCCAGTACTGTTGTGTACACAACACATCATGAACACTGCATCTATGTCATCCCTTGTCCTATAAAGGCATAGAGTGCATTTCCATTCTGAAGAAGGTGTGCGTGTGCCTCTCATTGTTTTTCATCGAGGTCAATCGACACTATATCCTCAGGCTGAATCTCAAAAGAAGTCAATTCCTGGAAGGAGTAATAGCTACCATCTTATTCTCTGTCCAAACACGCTCAAGTTTCCGCCTGTTCCTTGGTAAGTCCGGCAGTTACCAGCTTTCTTACCATACTAACAAGCTCCTCTCTAGCTTTTTCCATTAACATAACTTTATCTCCGCTGGTCATAAGACCGCTTCTATTTTCTTTTCTATCTTCTAATTAGGCCAAACTTAACTCCAATCTCCTCCCGCCTCTTATATAAATTTCAGACTTGTGCTGTCACTCTTATTACACAAAACTACTACACTAAATCTATGTTGTAAATTCATTAGCTAAGTTGACGCTCCAAATGATAACATTTCAGACTCGCTCCGGCATCCTTCGCTGCGCCTGATGCGCTCGCTTAGAATTTATCATTCAGGCTGATGTCTGAAATTCAAATCAATAAAACCATGCTAACTCACTAAGTCTTCAATTAAAGCAGCCGAGCTGATAATGCCTAAGCTGACGCATTAGGGTTTTCGTTAACATTTGATGCTTTCAATAACATCTAACAGAAAAACCGGAGCGGGTCTGGACATTTATCAGCACAGGCAACAACAGATAAACAATCAAGTATTAACGTAGTAGTTTTCAGGTTTGAACTCCATTCCTATACTTATCTGTAGAGTGGTCCGTAATAAGCACAAGCTCTGAAATCCTGGCTCTCTAAATCTGTAGTTCCAAATCCGTTAAATGAATGTGGTCTGAAGATTCTATCCTCAGTTACATTGTGGAAAGCAACAGGAATTCTAAGCATAGAAGCAAGAGTTATAAGTCTGTCACCATACATAGTGCATAGAACTGTTGCTCCAGTGGTTGACGCCCCATAGCCATTACATTGTAAACACTGTCTGCTGACTTTGTTGAAAGGTTTGGTGCAAAACCAGGTTGTTGGCCAGCTTCTGTCTGTTCTTTCATCAAGAACCTTATACATCATCCTCAAGAACACAGGTATAGCCTTCGATAATCTGTAAGGTAGGTCCTACGCCCTCAACGATGTTTGTTCTAATCATAGTTACAGGCATTTCTGCGGCTGTCTTAAAGTGTGATGAGAAGCCGCCTCCTCTGAAGTACTCATGGTTAGCTCTGCACCAGTCAGTAGCCTCTGTAAGAAACCTCTGATGTCCTCATCTGTAGAGGTTCCACCATTCCTTCCATCACAGCCTTCGCCCTTTTTCGTTTTAGCTCGCAGCTGAACCATCTAGACTAGCTTGCACCTGATTGATAAAGGTGCATAATACCGTTTGCAGCCTTACCTGTAAGCTTCTTGCCTGTTACTCTCTCAACTGACCTCGGTGACCAATATGTTCTCACATCACTAAATATTGCCGCTTTATTTATGTTACGAGCCATCCAAGCATCATAGATACGCCGTTAAGTGTGTCATTCTCTGTTGCAAATGGAATAGGCTCTCTCTTGCCGTTCCAGTCAAAACCTGGAGCTGTAATAGCCTCTGTAAAGTCTGCGTTTGAAGCCAGTCTGTCCACATTCTCTGTCCTGAAACCACCTGCCTAGCATTTCTTCCAGTGACTCTTCATGCAGCCAATTTCTGCAAGCTTTGGATTGCCCTTAAGTATGTCTCTTACTACAAGTGCGCATCTTAACTCAGAACTCCCACTGCTTATCATCTGGAATCCATCTGGATTTCTTTATTTATTTCCGGAAAATCTTTCCTGCATTTGTATCCTATGCCCTCTTTGCAGTTCTCACGAGCCCACTTGAAGAGCCTTCTCAGCTATCTTCGTGATCGTAGATTTCCAAGCTCATTCTTTCTTAAAGAAATCTCTGTCATGTTCTACCCATTCAGTTCTCATTCCGAGGTATTTCTGGAAGAAATCTACATTTACAACAGAACCTGCAATACCCATAGATACTGAGCCAAGGTTTACATAGGACTTATTCTTCATAAGACCAACTGCAATTGCTCCTCTTGCAAAGTCAAGAATCTTCTTCTTTACATCTTCTGTAATTGTCTCATCATCTTTATCCCACGAACTTCATGTCCATAAATTGAGAATGCGGAAGTCCTCTCTGTATAAGCTGCATAACTGCTGCAAGATAAACAGCTGCCAGTCTCTGTTCCGTTAAATCCCAAACAGCCTTGATTGTGTTAGGATTTAGATCCATTGTCTCTGTACCATAGCACCAGCAAGGTGTTACTGTAAGAGTACCAACTACATTCTGTGTTGAGAAGAATTCGTCACATTTAGCAGCTTCACCGCCACCACCCTATTGTACAAGGTGAAATTACACACTGAACCGGTGTTCCATCAGGATATCTAAGTTCCTCTCGATAAGTTTCTTTTGCTCTTTTAGCTCATTCCATTGTCTGATCCTCAAGTCCTCTCTAACTCAGTGTGCCATCAATTGTTGGTCTGATACCAGTCTTTGGATAACTCCTATACTGTTTTCCTCCTTAAAAATATGTATATTAATATGTTTTCATTTCCTGTGATTTATAGGCAGCTTCAAGTCCTTCTTCAATACTCTTAATCTCTCCGATCGCCTTAAGCTGAGCTATAATGTTTCAGGGCAGACGCTTACTGAGTACCTGCTATGATGCTTACAATCTCTTAGCAATAAGTTTTACATAAAAGCGAGGACTTTTGCTCCACCGCCTATCATATGAACTTTCTCATATTTCTTTTCCTGAAATTTCTTCGAGCAGTCTTTTACTCTAGTACTTCTTAACCATACTCTCATAGATAACTCTGAAATAATCCATTTCAGTTTTCAGGAAGCGTAATCCCTTCTCTCAGGAACTCATCTATAACTTCTTTAGCATCAGCCTCTTCACTTCGTCTAGGATCTTCCCTATATCTATCAGATTAGCTGATGGTTTTTCTTCCTTCTTAAGTGATTCTTCAACGCAAAGCTGTAATCTCATCAAATTCAAGCTTTCTTCCAGGTTTTTCTCATAAGCTGTCTTGTATTTTTCTAAAGAAGATAAAGTCCTGTAAGGTTTCTTTTGATAAAAAGCGGAGTGAGAGTCATAGCCTAACTCATTAGTAAGTCCTTTTCCTTGTGCCTTGCTGATAATCAGGACTCTCAGCCCTTATCCCAAAAAGTGACCAGGTTCCACAACTTAGAGAACATTGTATCAGCATCTGTCATTCACCTTTGTAAGTAAGACTCACTCGCTGTGTCATGTCCGCACTACCGAAACGACCTACATCTAATCCATAAGTTCTTCTATAAGCCCGTTCTTGACATTTCCGGTAATACTTCCTGCCTTTGTTATCTTTGGAAGCTTATCCCTATCTAAGTCCATAGCTTCAAGTAATTTATCGCTGTAATCCCCTGTTTTTGAGATTGAGTGTCTGAGTGGTTGAAAGTATTGTCTCCTCACCGGTCATATTACCTGTCAAAAGATACTGTATTAGATCAGGCATCATAAAGAAGTTCCAAGCCTTTTCATAAGCAGAAGGATTATCTTCTTTAAAGCACAAGCTGGAACAAAGTATTTATTCTCATAATCTGAGTTCCGGTTTCAGCAAAATTTCTTTCTCACTAAGTTCTTTAAGGCTTCTTCATAGCCTTCCTGATGCTTGGATCCCTGTAACAAACCGGGCTCTACAAGCGCCCTTCTTTATCTACATAGACCAAAGTCAACTCCCCCAGGTATCTATACCTACAGATGAAATTTCATTTCCATTTTCTTTTGATAGTGTTCTGAAATTTTCTTCAAAAGTTCATCAAAATCCAACGCAATCGTCCATTTGAGACTTTTTATTTCATCTTAGAAAACCTATCACTTCTTCAAGTTTTATCTTGCCATCCTCTATATAGCCTATAATTCCTCTATTGATGTGGCTCCCATATCTATTGCCAGTGCTTTTTCTATATGTGCTCCTTCAATAAATATACTTCATTTTCATAATTTTTTTGACCAATATTTTATTAAATATCTTTGAATAACAATAAATTAATTTGTACTTTTTCACTAATCATTACTGAAATAGATAATACATATTATGAATATTTTAGCTATACATGGAAAAATTTTTGGATTAATAAATATCTACTTTTTGTTCAATTTTATTCTTAATTGTTCAGTTTGGTTTATCTTTGCTTTTATTATGGAAAAGTGATATACTACTAGTGAATTGGTTGTAGCTGGAATAGTATCACTTTTGAACAAATGTTCAACTAATTATTTATATCAGTTATAAATATCAAATTACAATATGGAGACAGGTTATGAAGTACATTGAACGAAAAACAAATCTTATCTTATCTTACAAATGGGAATGGTGTTGGGATATCACTAATATGTGTAAGAGCTTTATGTATCAAGATCTACATTTGCTGAGATTTAATTACCTTGGAAGAGGAGGGATGATCAAAAGACATCACGGCGATGATTAGCCTCATTTCCCCAAGTTCTTCTGACTCCATTAATATAAGAAAAATGGAAAAATACTGATGAAAACTCGCCCTTGCTAAGCGTGCCGAACTCTGTTTGCAGGACTAATGTGGTCATCTTTTTGGATTCTTCTTCAACGGTGAGCCTATTTATTTCCTTATTTAAAACCATATGCAATCTTGACGTCATTACTAATGGCATCAACATTGCAAAGCCAATTGAACAATTATTCAAATATAAAATGTTATATCTGTCAGGTGTACTTAGAGCCGCAACCTCTCTATAATTGGCAGTATGCATCCGTTTTTATAAAGCAATTTTAGAGCCGATATAGCCTTTTATTTCCAGTAAAGCCATAACTAAAGCAGGAGTATTTTTGGGGTGACGATTCCCAGGCTCTTTGCAAAAGAAATGATTAAAACACACCACTCAAATCTGTACTTTTTGCTGATAATAGCAAAGAATTGAAAAGGATATTTTAAGCTGGCGGATTTTGCAGATTTTGATGTTATCGTCTCAAATAGGTGAGTTTGGTGAAGATATTATATGAAGGAGATTGACAGATTCAGGTGTAAAGTTGTTATTTTGATTTTGATTTCGTCAGAATAAAATTTACTTCAACTCGGGCGTGTCGGCTGATGGGTTTGTTTAGTTGACTAAGTCGCGCCTCACTCATCAAATGTCCAGACTCGCTCGGTTTTTCAGATGAGCCTGCTTTTAGAATGGTTCTGTTGACGAAAACCTAATGCGCTCGCTTTTTGGCAGTGACTCGCTTTGCAAGTTGCGGAGCAGCAGAGCAAGGTCGTTAATCTCTATATATATCTGTCCCGGTGACGAGTGCGTGGCACGATGTCAGGTGAAACAACGAACTATGCGGCATTATTAGTTGGCTGCAAAGTCTCAGTCTAGAGTGATGTAAGTCAGCAAAACAAACGCATCAACCACATAGAACAGGTGGGGTGGCTGTCTTTCATTTGGTATTCTAGTTATTATTTGTATAAATTTAAAGATATCGGCTCCGAATGATGTAAATTTCTAAAGCAGAGCGCATTGGGTTTTCGTGAGTTTTTGTAATTAGTATAGCTACTGTAACAGAAAAACCGGGCAGGTCTGAAATGTTATCATTCGGGGTCAACTTTGTCCATGCTGCGATAAATTAGAATTTGTAACATTATTTACATCCTCACACATTCTTAACCATCTTACTACAAAATCAGATAATCAGGTACTCCATCGTATATCTGCAACTCATTTCTCCTGAACTAAAGAGCCTTAGATACTTCATCATCTCTTCTGTAACTCCGTTTCCGGTGCTCTTCACCCATTCAAGAAGACCCTCTTCCAAGATTTTACCTTCTTTTATGTCTACATGAAGTACTCTACTCTATGAGTTCATCTAGAAACCACTGTCAGAGTCTTGCCATCTTACCTGTAAGTCCTTAAGTCCCAGATCTAACACAATTCTTCCAAGTTAGCAGACTCACGGATGTCGGTCTTGCTCAGACAGTGTGAGGCACAACATGGCTACAAGGCTTAGTTCTATGTATCTTGCTTTATATTTAAGTTCTTTCGTAGTGCTTTCTCAGAATCCTGCCGTACCTGCCAGCTGTTTTATGTCCAAAAAGCGTCCACTTCGCAGGCTTCATCTGTCTGATTTCCATCTGTCTCTTCAATAACCGTACCCTCACTAAGAGCAACAATTACATTCTTCGACTTTTCATAACTTCCTTTAAATCAATACGAGTTGTCTACCGAAGTGTTGCTTCACTAAGATAAAATAAGATAAGAGTACCCTCTGCGTCCTTTTCAGCTGCAAAGAGCTGCTGCCGCTGTAAGCCACCTGCATTTCTACCCATAATTTCAACAATCAGGATATTCTCTTTATCATAAACACAACTCTCTTGCAGGTTCACTGCAAACCGTGGCAATGTGTATCGAGTGAACCAAAAGCCAGGACAATGGTCTATTCCGTTTAGAGTCAGTATCTATGGTTTTAGGTGCTCCATTTTACAGTAATATCAGTTATTCCTTTTCGTTAAAATATTTAGAAAGTCTAGTAAACTGTATCCATAGAGTCATTTTCCACCTATGTACACAAAATATCCAATGTCATATTTTCTAAAAATACTTCTAAAAACCTTCTTAAAATCAGTCTCATCTTCATTAGGATCTGAAGTTTATATCTGCAGGACCAGGAGTGCAGAAGCAAGAGTACACATAAGCTTATCTAAATCATCTTCAGAAAGCTCTGTCAAATCATAATATTTTCTTTAAGAATTCCTCTACTCCAAATCTTGAGCCATATACTTTAGTCCGTTATTTTCATCCACCATTCTTTTATTACTCGGTTGGGAGTTGCATTTATCGCGGCTGTCGGACCACCCGACTGTGCTACTATTAGATTCTTCATTACTATATTAACTCCTTGTCAGTGTTTCAAACATATCCTACTCCCCATACCGTGAAAGCCTCACTCAGAATGGTCACTAATTTTCTGCCTAAAGCCTCTTTACACTGGACATCTACTGTTCTTGTGTCGCTATGTATTCACTAGCCTTAAATTCGGTCTAATAACTGCTCCTTGTAAATATGCGATTAGGATTTGTGCTATAGAATAATTCCAGTTCCTTGGGCGATCTCAACCTTTTATCTTACAGGTAACAGGTAATTTGTTAGATTAATTTTCCAAAGTCTACCTAGCGGACCCCTATTTACATTGGCTTTTCTTCTACCTGTAGTCGTATCTGTATTTTATCCTAGCTTCATCTGTCGTAGTCTTCTAGAGAACTGCTTTAACTCCTGGCAACCAATTCTTTTGAATCAAACGGTTTTATCATATAGTCATCTGCTCAAGCTCCAAACCAAGAACCTTATCAAAATCTCACTGGAGAAAGCATTATTATAGGCCTTTGATGTTTTTCTAATTCCCTGCAGATATCAGTAGCCATCTTTTCGGGCATAATATCAAGTAATATTAAATCATTTGATATTCATTAAACAGCCTCGAAGTGCTGCATCTCCGATCTTCAGCCCTCTGTGTCAAAAGCGTTCTTTAACAAGATATAAGGATATGAGTTCAGTATATCCTCATCATCATCAACTATTAGTATCTTTTGTTTCTCAGACATTACTTTTCTCCTTGCTATGTTTTCCTACCGTTAAATATATCTTTTCTCTCTTTATAATCCAGCATCATTTTCCCACAAATTTCCAAAAGTCCCTCGAATGGTTGGGATGTATGTAAAATGTGACCAATTCATGTACTACTACATATTCAGGCATTCCTTTGGTATATGGACTGGTTCAAGATTTAGAGTTATTTTTCTTCCATTAGGCTTACAAAGAACCCCATCTTGATCATACTTCTTATGCTTGTTGTGGATAATCTACTCCCAAGGCTTGAAATTTAGGATAATACTGTCAACAACCTTCTCATATACTTCTTCATTAAGTTTAATTCCCATTTTATTACTATTCTCTTTTTAATTCTGTCATCTATGTCTTTGACAAAACATACAGACTCTCTCCACTTGCTTTTACACTTTCTTTGGGTGATTTAACTATTTTTAGCTGTTTTGCAAATAAATCAGTTCATCTCCTGTATTATAACTTATTTTAGAAAGTGGTTTCTCCTATTTCTCAGCTTTTTCAAACTTTTAGAAAGCTTCCAATATAAAAAGTTCTTTACTTTTGTAAATTTCTCAATTACATTCACTGAAACTCTTTATTCCTGAAACATGATTTCACCTGGTTTTATCCTTAGTTATATTTGTTTTAACAGTTTTTCATCCAGTGTATACTTATAGTCCTTATCTCGAGTCTAATTTCCTTATTTCAAGACTCATTCGCCATTAATTAATTTCTTCAATTCTTTGATATTTATCGTTTTATTTTCTACCTTGATTTTTCTGCTGCATAGCCATTACTGACTTTCGACGAACGGTCAATAGAGGATCTGCTATCTAAAGTCTCTGACTTCAATCCTCAATAAAATCGTACTATTCCTGTCACCACCATTTATCCACCTTCTCAGACATTCGTATGAATTTCTTTGATTCTTCGTACCTTCCATTTGAAGAATATTTGGTGACTATTATTGTGGCTTTTGCATCATCTCCATAGATATCTCCATCTTCACACATAACCTTTATGGTTCTATGAATCTTGTTGTGAATCCACTTGGCTGAAGGTTGCTGTCACCATTTTCAAATTCAATTATGCTTACACGATGATCACAGACATTGTTATCACATCTATATACATCTTCATACTGACCTTCCTTTAAAACTTTTACTATTCCTCCTCACTTTGCAGTTGCTTGTAAGCACTGTTTAGTCATCTTCGCAATCTCAAGATAAACTTTTTGCATCAAAGCGGCAGACATGAGAGTATTTTACAATCTAAACATCTTGTTGAACTTTCCCTCAGGCGCATTTTCTTCTTCCAAATAGTCCAAAGAGCTTCCAAATGAGGATATCTTACCAGCTCCACCTACAAGCCATGCAAGAATATCTATCATAATGGGAGTTTCTGCATTGATATAAGGACTGGATTCTCACTATTTCTCAATTTCCTCTTACGAAAATGGATATTGCCATCTTGATTTCCAATATTTTCAACATGTTGGATGGTCATTACTTTTGCCTAACTCACCCTGAATCTATAGTATAATTTCAGAGCTAGTGTATCTTAATACATAACAGACTGTAGATTTTCTTCCAACTTCGTGCTTTTTCTGTTCTAAGGCATTCATCAGGCTTAGGTGATATTGGCTTTTCAAAAGAATGTCATATCCACAGTCAGAGCCTGCATTACTTGTTCAATAATGGTCTCTATCCATTGAAGCAATTATAACTATATCTGCTATTTCCCTTTTTCATTCTTCTGAATTAGTAAATACATTTTCATCATAATATCAAACTTTTCATAGCTATATTTCTTCTTATTTCATTTTGGTTCCTTCCAGCTATATTTCTTCCCAAAACTCTCTGCCATATACAGCGTAAATCATTCCTCTTTGGTATGCAATTAGGTACTATTTTCTAATTTTACCTCCATTTTATTCTACGGTTTACTATTTCTACCATAGAATACTTACAATTGCATTAAGTGAAAAACTAAATAAGCAGATACTACACCCTTATTCCTTCATTATCTCTCAATAGGAGCATTTATTACCAGTTTCTGCATTTACATTTTCTATGTCTCCGACTTATTAATCACAACAAGGTGTTTTCATCGAAAATAATCTACAAAAGCCTGCTGCAGGATATACAACTAAAAAGTTCCTCCTATAATAAGGTATCCGCTGTTGAAATAGCCATATGCCCTTTTGAATTACATTTTGGTCAGATGAGGGCCTATTCTCATGGAGCACTACATCAGGCTTCCCAGCACCGCCACACTCGAGAGGGAACTCCGTAGGTTTTATATGGTCTGCATCGTAAAACTTTCCCATTTTCATACAATGATTCCTACTGTATGCTTCCGTGTAACTCATACACCTTCTTGCTGCCTGCCAGCTGGTGGAAAGTCCATCTATATTCTGAGTTACTACAGCTGATAATTTTTCCTGCTTTTTCAAGTTCAGCAAGCAATGTGGGCAGGATTTGGCTTTGCAGAGAGGTACATCATCTTATCATATAAAACTCATAGAAAGCTTCAGGTATCTAGACTATGGCTTATAATGCTCAGGAGAATATTTGTATTCCTGATGATAAAGCCATCAGCCTCCTAAAGTCAGGTATTTCCGCTCTCAGTAGACACTCCTGCTCCTCCAAAGAAGATGGTTTCTACTGTCGTCTACAATCTTCTGAAGTTCTTCCTACTTCCTTTTCCTTACATAATTCTTACCCTTTCTTATGTGATTATCTATGATTTTTCTAATCTTTTATCTTATAGACCTCTGACATATATTTATTTTTATCGTCTTTCCATACATAAACCTTCACTTTCGAATATCCTGCTCAGTTCATCACTTCTTAAAGTTTTTGCATACATATAATCATTTGTGCTCATATATAGCAATTCTGCTTCTGCCATTTACAGTTTCACCTTCATCATTAAAAATAGCTGTAATCAAATCTACAACATTTTAATTCCTCAATTTCCGAACAAATAAATACTTCATTCATATTCAATGTCTCAGCTTCAAAATAATTTCCATCTATCTTTAACTTTCTAAACATTATCACTCTCTACTGTATAAGATAAAATACCTGTACCAGATTCCAAGAAAAATATATGAAAAAACTCTTAATGCACGCTTTTCTAAATAAGTATGATTCCGGTTCTCCTGTTACAATGATTAGAACTGCTGACAATGTTCCAATCTTGCCAATAAGGTTAAACGGAGATTTTAGTACTTTCATATCTGGTCTCCTTATAATTTTGTTTAATAATATAATACTGTAACAATGTCATAATTATGACTATATTCAGCTTTTATTCAATTAAAGTACATATTGGAATTAGACAACCCTCTCTCAAATCTTGACAATATATATAAAAACAAATAAACTGTACTTAAACATTTATCAGGAGATTACATATGTCAGACTTTCACTTTACACATGAGTCACCACCATAAGAAAAGCATCACGAGATGCACTTGCCCGAATAATTGATGATTTTTAATTTAACTGCTGAAGTGTTTCGAAATGCTTGGTGACGGAAGCTTGAGCTTCCGTATTTTCTGGCTGTTATGCCACTGTGAAGACTGCGTTCTTAACATAAGTGCTATGGTTAATATGTCTAGTCCTGCCGTTTCACATCATTTAGAACAATTGAAAGGCTGGAGGACTTATTACATGCCGAAGAAGTGGTAAAGAAATGTTTTATAAAGGCTGCCGATAGTGAAAGAAGCAGACTTCTTCATTGCATGATTGAGAAATTAATAGAATAATTTGTCCGGAAAACTAAACTATTAAATACATCTTTGACCTCTGAGATATCATTGCTTTGCTGTCAGTGAGACATATATCATTTATATATTACAGAACTTTTTAACTAACTTCACTAGCTGTATTGAAGTCATCAACAGTTATTCCAGCCTGCCCTTACTAAACTTGAGCAGTCTGCCTCTGTGGGCTCGTTGATTTTTGCGATTCTCCCGCACTTCTTAAGGCAATTAATCACTCCGCAGCGTTCGGACTGGTCATAGCCTATATTGTTATTGAGGCAGGATTTAGCCATCCTGAGCCTATATCTTCTGGCTGCTGCCTCTTTTGACGGAGCACCTGGCCATGCTATGGCTGTAATAAAGCTCTTCTGCTGCTTCCTGCCTGTCTAGTCACCAACTTGCCCTAGTTTGCGTTACCATTCCCGTCTATTCTTGCTGAACCTACTTTAACCATCTATTTACCCACCTTAATATGTGACGCATTCCTTAAATCAACACTGTCAATTCGGTGATTCATCCCAAGATATGTACCATCCTGTTCTCACAAAGATATTGCACGGTTGCTTCTATCAAGCGGTATGGCAGCCTCTGGTCCTTTCTCGGCAAAAGTTGCAAGTATTGGTATATTCCATATGCCGCCTTCTGCATTCTGATGTGCTTTTATGCTAGAACCGCCCGGCATATTCAGCGAAGGCTTTTCAGGGAGTTAGCCTCATTGCTACATTGGCATCGATTTTTAAAGATGTATGTGTACTATGCACCAGTCTCTTACGTATGCTTCGGTAAAACTGCTGAGCCTTCATTCGCTCCTTTTACTGCCTTTTCTTCATTTCCTTGTATTCGCCTTCTTCCTTTTCAAAAACATTTGAGACACAAATTCGCAATTCCTGAAAGATATGTTTCAGCTGTTTTTAGTGATTTTTGAACATATCCGCATAGTTACTTTTTGACGTTCTTTCGCCAAGTTCATCAACAAAGTAATTATAGTTTTCGTATCGATCATCCTCTTTATATCTATTCTGCTACCTCTATACTGTCAAGAATGCTTGTTATTGCACTAGGAATTATCCACTTTTCTGGTAACACTGCTCTTTCTCCTGTGTAATCTTAAGTTCTGTCTTGTCTGCATAACTCTTGGCAGACTTCCGTCTAATGCTTCATCCAAGCTGCATTTACAAATGTACAATATTTTTAACCATTTCTCTGAGGCATTGGCTTTTACTGATACCGAAACCTTTCGTTAAAACTCCTAAAACAGTGCATGGACACCGTACAGTTCCAATACCCGATAAGATATATGACTTCTATAGCTGAATACATAGCCTCTATAGATACGGATATTCTTTCCCATCCGGGCACAGAGTCATATATTACCAAGTCGATGTATACGAGAAGTGGGCAAGGATTGATTAAGAGCTATGCAGAAGGTAGTACAGAACCTATTGAAGGACACAGCTCATATATTCAGACATAACTACTGCGCAAAGCCTCTGTTATATGATTCCTGGAGATATCTATACCCTAAGATAGCAAGGCTCTTAGGCGACTTACTGATAAGATGGTAATGAGGTTTATAATCATGTTATTGAGGAAAGGAACAGACACAAGATATAGTGGGTAAGGCTTTGAGATTTTTAATCTTCTCCTCTCGATACTGATACGAAAATGATACTGATACGAAAATGATGCATTTATTTTTCACCAAAAATCAACAAAAATCAGTGGCAGAAAGCAAAATATAAGAAAAACTCAAAGCCCTTGAAACTGCAGGTTTAAGCCTTTTTCTCTCTTCTGAGACATCGGAATCAGAACCCCCGACACCTTGATTAAAAGTCAAGTGCTCTACCAGCTGAGCTAATGTCCCATATTAAATTATCTGTCCTTACAAGACAAAATGCCCAGAGCCGGAATCGAACCAGCGACACAGGGATTTTTCAGTCCCTTGCTCTACCGACTGAGCTATCTGGGCAGAAAATTGCGAGGGACAGGATTTGAACCTATGACCTTCGGGTTATAGGCCCGACGAGCTTCCAGACTGCTCCACCCGCGATATTAAAGTTTAGAAAATATCTTGGAATATTGCACTGTCCTACTATTTTCTAAAATGGGTGGAAAAGGATTCGAACCTTCAAGCTATGCTAACAGAGTTACAGTCTGCTCCCTTTGGCACTCGAGGAATCCACCCAAAAAGCCGATGATCGGACTCGAGACCGATAACCTGCTGATTACAAATCAGCTGCTCTGCCAATTGAGCCACATCGGCATATCTGATATAGTTATTAAAGTAAATGGGAGCCTACAGGGCTCGAACCTGTGACCCTCTGCTTGTAAGGCAGATGCTCTCCCCAGCTGAGCTAAGACCCCATAAATAATATCCGAAGATATTAACGACCCAAAGCGGGACTCGAGACCCGCGACCTCTGCCGTGACAGGGCAGCGCTCTAACCAACTGAGCCATTGGGCTCAAACTAATATACCTTGAAAACTGCAACCGAGATCAACATCTTTTCCTTTTCTTTTGGTCAAGCCTTCGACCTATTAGTATCAGAAGGCACACGGATTACTCCGCTTACACCACTGACCTATCAACCTCCTTACTCTCTAAGGGGTCTTATTAGCCTACGCTATGGGATATCTTATCTTGGAGGGCTTCACGCTTAGATGCCTTCAGCGTTTATCCCTGCCAAACTTGGCTTCCCAGCCGTGCAGCTGGCACTGCAGCTGGTCTACCAGCAGTTCGTCCATCCCGGTCCTCTCGTACTAGGGACGGCTCTCCTCAAATATCCTGCGCCTGCGCCAGATAGGGACCGAACTGTCTCACGACGTTCTGAACCCAGCTCGCGTACCGCTTTAATGGGCGAACAGCCCAGCCCTTAGGGACCTACTACAGCCCCAGGATGCGATGAGCCGACATCGGTGCCAAACCACTCCGTCGATGTGAACTCTTGGGGTGATAAGCCTGTTATCCCCAGGGTAGCTTTTTATCCGTTGAGCGATGGCATTCCCCGCACATACCACCGGATCACTAAGTCCTACTTTCGTGCCTGCTCCACCCGTCGGTGTCGCAGTCAAGCTCCCTTCTGCCTTTACACTCTGCGAATGGTTTCCAACCATTCTGGGGAACTCTGAGCGCCTCCGATACGCTTTCGAGGCGACCGCCTGATCAAACTCCCTCCTGGCATTGTCCCCTGCCGGATCACGGGCAAGGTTAGAAACCAGATACACGAAGGGTGGTATCCCAACATTGACTCCGCAGAAACTGGCGTCCCTGCTTCTTAGTCTCCCACCTATCCTGTACATCATATATCTAATCCCAGTACCAAGATGGAGTAAAAGCTCCATAGGGGTCTTTCCGTCTTGGCGCAGGTAACCAGCATCTTCACTGGTACTTCAATTTCACCGGGTGCATTGTTGAGACAGCGCTCAAATCATTACGCCTTTCGTGCGGGTCGGAACTTACCCGACAAGGAATTTCGCTACCTTAGGACCGTTATAGTTACGGCCGCCGTTTACTGGGGCTTAAGTTCGTACCTTCGGATTACTCCTAAGCACTCCCCGTAACCTTCCAGCACCGGGCAGGCGTCAGCCCGTATACATCACCTTACGGTTTCGCATAGACCTGTGTTTTTGCTAAACAGTTGCCCTGAAACCTATTCTCTGCGGCCTGTATCTCTACAGGCACCCCTTATCGCGAACTTACAGGGGCCATTTGCCGAGTTCCTTAACAATGCTTCTCCCGCCGGCCTTGGGATACTCTCCCCATCCACCTGTGTCGGTTTACGGTACGGGCTCTGACTACACAATAGCGGCTTTTCTCGACGGCTCTCCCAGAAGCTTCCCTACTTATATTTCGGTCCGCATCACACAGTTCAATTACCCGGGCGGATTTGCCTGCCCGGCATAAACCATCTTGCACCTGAATCCTTTGCAGGCACTTCCTGAATCTCCGTGTCCCCCATTTCTGATAGCCAGAGGTACTGGAATATCAACCAGTTGTCCATCGCCTACGCTTCTCAGCCTGAGCTTAGGTCCCGACTTCCCCAGGGAAGATCAGCTTTACCCTGGAAACCTTGGATATACGGCCTGAAGGATTCTCACCTTCATCTCGCTACTCATTCCGGCATTCTCTCTTGATAACTCTCCACGACTCCTTACGGTACCGCTTCTTCGTGTTATCAATGCTCCCCTACCAACATACCTTACGGTATATTCCATTGCTTCGGTGTTATGTTTTCAGCCCCGGACATTTTTCGGCGCAGGACCTCTCGACTAGTGAGCTATTACGCACTCTTTGAATGAATGGCTGCTTCTGAGCCAACATCCTAGTTGTCTTCGAAACCCCACATCCTTTACCACTTAACATACACTTTGGGACCTTAGCAGATGGTCTGGGCTGTTTCCCTTTTGACTGTCCGACTTATCTCATACAGTCTGACTCCCGGTAAACATCTATATGGCATTCGGGTTTGATACGCTTTGGTAGACTTTGACGCCCCCGCAGCGATTCAGTGCTCTACCTCCATTAGACTATACCGAGGCTAGCCCTAAAGCTATTTCGGGGAGAACCAGCTATCTCCGAGTTCGATTGGAATTTCTCCGCTACCCACAGCTCATCACCGCCTTTTTCAACAGACGTGTGTTCGGACCTCCATCCACTTTTACGCAGACTTCATCCTAGTATCGTTGGGTCACCCGGTTTCAGGGTCTGCCGTTACTGACTTACCGCCCTGTTAAGACTTGGTTTCCCTTCGGCTCCGTACCTTAAGTACTTAACCTGCCAGCAACGGCAACTCGCCGGACCGTTCTACAAAAAGTACACGGTCGAGCGTTAGTCGCTCTTCCGCAGCTTATGAACTACAGGGTTTCAGGTTCTCTTTCACTCCCCTCCCGGGGTTCTTTTCACCTTTCCCTCACGGTACTATACTCTATCGGTCACCAGGTAGTATTTCGCCTTGGGGGGTGGTCCCCCCTGCTTCCTACGGGGTTTCTCGTGTCCCGTAGTACTCCGGATACCACTGAATCACAGTCTGTTTCGCATACGAGGCTTTCACTCTCTATGGCCGGCTTTCCCAAAACCGTTCTGCTACCTACTGCTTCTTCGTCTGTGGTCCTCAACCCCAAGGATAAATCCTTGGTTTGGGCTTCGTCCCCTTTCGCTCGCCACTACTTAGGGATTCGATGTTTCTTCCTCTTCCTCCGGCTACTTAGATGTTTCAGTTCGCCGGGTTCCCTCCGTATGACTATGGATTCATCATACGGTGACAGAAGTTCTTTCTGCCGGGTTTCCCCATTCGGATACCTGCGGATCAATGGATATTTGCTCCTCCCCGCAGCTTTTCGCAGCTTATCACGTCCTTCTTCGGCTCCTGGTGCCAAGGCATCCGCCCTGCGCCCTTTGTAACTTGACCCTGAGTTGAGATGGGAATGCCAGACGTGCATATGACGCCGTCGCAAAGCTGCTTGCAAAGCGGTGCTGTAGACCGTGGTGACGTTTCTGAAAACGCCTATCACGAGCGTGAAAATGCGAAAGCATTTCTGCGAGTGACCCATCTCAACTGTACTGAATAACTCATTATGGTTCTCTTTAATTTAATACTGACTAGCGTATCAGCATTAAATCTTTTTAATAAATACATTGTTTGTTCTCTTTCTATTAACATTTGTTTTCGACTCGTGTTTAAAAAGAACTCTCGATGTTGTTTCATATCTAGCTGTACAATTTCTATCGTAAATCATACTTGCATAAATATTTGTTCGGTATGCAGTTTTCAAGGTACATTTCAGGATAATATCCTGAGTGGAGATAAAAGGGATTCGAACCCTTGACCCCCTGCTTGCAAGGCAGGTGCTCTCCCAACTGAGGCTATACCCCCATAAATCTAGCAGCCACCTACTCTCCACACCGTCTCCAGTGCAGTACCATCGGCCGCCTGAGGCGCTTAACCTTCGTGTTCGGGATGAGAACGGGTGTGACCCCTGGACGCATCGCCACTAGAAATATTTCGTTATCCGAACTCGCAACTCGCGTCCTCCTGGCTCGAAACTCACTTCGTTCGTCCTCGCTAGAGTCAGTCGCAGTATGTATGCTCATAAAAATTTGTCTGAAAGCGAGCTTTCACAAATTTTTCTTTCATCCACGTTGCTCGTTGATAGACTAAACAGTGAAGACAATCTCTACTTCTTCTTCCTTAGAAGAGGTGATCAGCGCACCTTCCGATACGGCTACCTTGTTGCGACTTCACCCCAGTCACCAGACCTGCCTTCGGCAGCTCCTCCCTGCGGTTAGGCCACTGACTTGGGCATTTCCGACTCCCATGGTGTGACGGGCGGTGTGTACAAGACCCGAACGTATTCACCCGCGACATTCTGATTCGCGATTACTAGCGATTCCAGCTTCATCTTAGTCGAGTTGCAGACTACAATCCGAACTGAGCAGCCTTTCTGAGATTTCGCTCCAGCTCACGCCTTCGCTTCCCTCTGTAACTGCCATTGTAGCACGTGTGTAGCCCCGGTCATAAAGGGGCATGATGATTGACGTCATCCCCGCCTTCCTCGAGTTATCCTCGGCGGTCTTTCTAGAGTGCCCGGCCTAACCGCTGGCTACTAAAAATAGGGGTTGCGCTCGTTGCGGGACTTAACCCAACATCTCACGACACGAGCTGACGACAACCATCGCCACCTGTCTCTCCTGTCCCGAAGGACTACTGACATTACTCAGTATTCAGGAGGATCTCAAGACCGGGTAAGGTTCTTCGCGTTGCGTCGAATTAAACCACATGCTCCACCGCTTGTGCGGGTCCCCGTCAATTCCTTTGAGTTTCATTCTTGCGAACGTACTCCCCAGGTGGAATACTTAATGCGTTTGCGACGGCACCGAAAGCTATGCCTCCCAGCACCTAGTATTCATCGTTTACAGCGTGGACTACCAGGGTATCTAATCCTGTTTGCTACCCACGCTTTCGAGCCTCAGCGTCAGTTTTGGTCCAGCAGGCCGCCTTCGCCACCGGTGTTCTTCCTAATATCTAAGCATTTCACCCGCTACACTAGGAATTCGCCTGCCTCTCCCATACTCAAGTTTTACAGTTTTGGGAGCAGTCAGGGGTTGAGCCCCTGCTTCCACTCTCAACTTGCCAAAACCGCCTGCGCTCCCTTTTCACCCAGTAAATCCGGATAACGCTTGCCCCCTACGTATTACCGCGGCTGCTGGCACGTGGTTAGCCGGGGCTTCTTAGTCAGGTACCGTCATCATCTTCCCTGCTGATAGAGCTTTACATGCGAAATACTTCTTCACTCAGCGGCGTCGCTGCATCAGAGTTTCCTCCATTGTGCAATATCCCCCACTGCTGCCTCCGTAGGAGTTTTGGTCGTGTCTCAGTCCCAATGTGGCCGTCCGACCTCTCAGTCCGGCTACCGATCGTTGCTTTGGTAGGCTTTTACCCTGCCAACTGGCTAATCGGACGCGGGCCCATCCTATACCCTGATTGCTCATTTCCCGATCAAAACCATGCGGTTTTAGCCGACTTATGCGGTCTTACCAGCCGTTTTCAGCTGCTATCCCCCTGTATAGGGCAGGTTGCCCCGCGTTACTCACCCGTCCGCCACTAAAATTACAGTCTTCCATCAAAAACTTCCGTCCGTAATCTCCGTTCGACTTGCATCATGTTAGGCACGCCGCCAGCGTTCATCCTGAGCCAGGATCAAACTCTCATAAAAAGTGTTTGCCTTCGTCAGAATAGCTGACTTTACATCTTTGCTCATTCCGTTATCGACCGGCTAAAGTCGATAATTTTTTTACTGTTTATTTAAAAGGTGTATAAGTATTACTACTGTACGCGTTCGTTTGAATTTTCAAGATTGTCTCACTATTTAGTTATCAAGGTTCTTGTTGCTTTTTTGCCTCTGCAATTCAGCTTTGTATTCTATCACATTGTTTGGCTCCTGTCAACACTTTTTTAATTTTATTTTTCAAAAAGGAACGGAGAAAAGAGGTTCGAACCCTCGCGCCGCTCACGCGACCTACACCCTTAGCAGGGGCGCCTCTTCAGCCTCTTGAGTGTTCTCCGAAAACTGAACAATGCGATTATAACTATTTAATTATATACATCCGACTAAGCGAATGCATATATAAGTGTATCAAAGAAAGTTAATGTCAACTACTTTTTAAAATTTTATTAGTGTTTGCTCATTTAATACAATTTGTGGTCGTCGATATTGTTTTCTACCCTATATATAGTGTTGTATTTTAATTTCTCTATATAATCTAATTTTCTTCTTTCGACCATTTTTACTTTGATTATGAAATTAGCAACATTTTATAACCTGCTTTAGTGTAATATTTTTCATCATAATTCATCATTGACTGCTTGCAACTCTATGCAACAAGCACTCTTTTCTCTAACTTTAGTTTCAATCTCTTTTAACAAAAGACTTCCATATCCTTTTTCGCTGATATTCTGCTGAACAATAATTTCTTCAAAGTGCATCCTATAATGTCATCATACTGTTTTAAAGATGTCCCATAGCAAAACCAATAACAATATCTTCTTCTGTTTTTCATAATCAATGAAAAAGAATCCATTATAGATAATACTTGTTTAGAGTCTTTTTCTTGCTTTTTCCTCTGTCCAGCAATATCCTTCGTAATTATTATAATAATCAATGTATAACTTTAATACTCTTTCAATATCATTCAGATTCATTTCTAAAATAATCATCATTAACTCCATAGAATTCTAATTTGTGGGGCTGGTGTGTTTGTTAAACTTACTAAGTTACGCCTCCACTAATAAATGTCAGACTCGCTCCGGCTCTGCGATGCTGTCTTAGAGAATCAGTTCTGTGGTGACGCATATAGGCTAATGCGCTCGGCATGAGCAGTCTAGTTCCGGCTGTGCTTGATGAATGATTGCAAAACGACGCATCAACCATAGAACTGGTGGGAGTACTATCTTTGATTTTTGGTATTCTGGGGTATTAGTTTGTAAATTTACAGTGTGCCAGCTACAGGCTAGTAAATTCAGCGCAGTCGCATTAGGCGGAGACGATCCAGCGAGCGGGCATCTGGCTCTTGGTAAGGTCAAGATAACAGTGAAATATTATGCACGAAGCGCATTCGTAGCGGATGCGAGCTGAAGGCGGACTTAGTACGTTACTACACATCAGCCCTACAAATTAGAAAATTTACTGTAGACGAATAACGTATTCCCCTTATCTTTTGCATTCAGCTCCATCACTATTTTATCTAACTAACTCCGGACAAAAACCTGTTATCCCATATCCAATCATGTTGTAAAGTGCAGTTAGACGCATAGCATTGGCTGATTTCTTATCACCTTCTGCCTCAGCTTCTTCTATTGCCCTGTATATCACAAACATCTTCAAAAGTTTTTCTTGCAAATATTTTCTGCATAAAAGCCCAAGCCTTTTCTTCGGTATCTAGATGCATTTTTGGAGTTGACCAAACTTTCTTCATCAGTGAAACCCTGTATTCCTTATCTTCACTTCTTCCATCCTCGTTATAAATATAAGCCTCAAGCCCCCATATAAATAGAATGAAATCCCACACATTGTAGTTTATCTTTGTAGGAATATCTATATTGCTAAACTCACAAACCTTTAAGGCATCTTCCTTAGCTCCCATAACATATAGCCTATATGCAGGTTCACATAAATTAGCTGCATCCGCTCCACTTGCAAATGAACACTTCTTATTTAGCTGCAGAGACTTACTATTTCTTATCATCTGTGTCTTTCCATAATTTCTTCAAATAACATATAGCCTCATTTCTATTAAAAATACTAAGTCTGGTTATCCCTTACTTAGCATTTTCAATGTTTAGTTCAAATTGTTGCGAGATATCGTGGTCAAACCTCAGTCTTAGTACGATATTTTTACAGATATTTGGTTTAATTAATTCACTATCTTAGTTATCATTGTTTTTCAGTTTCTTCTGTGTCTTCTTCAACTGCCTTGTCATCCTCACGCACCTTTGCAATCTTTTGCAATTACGTGTCTCCATCTACATTCACCAGTCAACACCTGATGTAATTCTTCGAGTATTGAGATGCTTTCCACTGCCATACGGATAATGATGCCTGCCTTTGTAATGAGCATAATCTCGTTATTGTCATTTACTGACTTAGCACCTATTACCAAGTCCTGTCTTCTCCACTATCTTGTAGCATTTAACACCCTTTCCTCCACGGTGCTGCGTGGTAAAGTTCAGATATTGAGTTCTCTTTCCAAGTCCGTTTTTCAGAGACTATAGGAGCTGTTGCTCCCTGGTCATCAAGCTGCATTGCAACTATTTCATCAGTATCGTCTGTGGTCATACCGATTACACCCTCAGAGAGCCCTGCCTGTAGGACGCACATCTTTTTCGTTAAATCCCAATGCACATTCCGTTCTTTGTTGTAAGGAGACATCGTTTTCGTTGTTAGTAGTTTTACTTCTGGTACGGGTCATCATCTTCTTCCGATTAATAGCCTGCAAAGCCTGTCTTTCTGTATATTTGCATATTCACTAAGGGCAGTCTTTTTAACTATTCCCCTCTGTAGCCATAAATAAATATCCGTCAGTCTTTTCTTTTCTGATATTTTATAACTGCAGTTTACCTGCTCCTCCGGCTGAGCTGCAAAAGAGATTTTACCATAGCTGTTCCTCTGGCTGTACGGCTGGCTTCCAGGTATCTGATAAAGCTTTAAGCCTGTATACCCTGCCTTGTTGGTAAAAGAAAAGTATATGAGTGGTGGGTTGTAGTCATAAAGAAGATCTTCAATAAAATCCTCCTCAATGGTCTGCATTCCCTTTGATTCCTTACCGCCTCTGTTCTGGCTCTTAGAGAGTATCAGTTTGTCATTCTCTTTGATGTAGCCCATATTTGTCATTGCAATTACAGTAGCTTTCATCAGGAATGGGGTCATCATTGGTAATGTCTGAATCGTCAGTCAGCTAATCTGAGCTTCTTCTTTCATCACCGTATTTATCAGTGATTACATTTATTTTCTTCTTTTATTACTCCAAGCAATTTCTTGACATCCAGCAAGTATTTCTTTTAATTCTTTAATTCTTTCCTGTAGCTGTCATATTCGTCCCTAGAGCTTTCTCTTTCGGGACCTGTAAGAGCTCTAAGACGCATATCAACTATAGCCTGAGCCTGTACATCATCAAGGCTAGAATCTCTCGATGAGTTTTTCTTTTGCCTCTGCAGTAGTCTTTTGCAGACCTCTGATTATGCTTATAACTTCATCTATATAATCAAGAGCCATAAGGAGTCCCTTTAATATATGGGCTCTTTCTTCTGCCTTGTTAGCTCGTACTGACTTCTTCTTTCTTTCTACATTTTCCTGATGCTCAAGGTAGAAACCAGCATCTGCTTATAGGTTCATAACACAGGCTCATTATTTACAAGTCCAAGCATATTTGTGCCAAGGTAGTCTGTAAACTGCAGTGTGTTTATATAATTTTTAAGAATGATATTTGGATTTACATCACGCCTTAACTCGATACAGATGCGCATACCACTTCTGTTTGACTCATCACGAAGCTCGGTAATTCCATCTATTCTCTTATACCATGTCGGCAATGTACTCTATGAGTCTTGCTTTATTGACAAGGTAAGGCAGTTCGGTCACAACTATGCGGTTCTTGCCATTTGCCATAGGCTCTATGTCTGTCACCGCACGAACTATAATCTTGCCTCTGCCTGTCCTATAGGCCTCTTCTATGCCGGTTCTTCCTAAGATGTGCGCACCTGTAGGGAAGTCAGGACCTTTCACTATCTGAAGTATTTCATCTATTTCAGTATCTCTGCCTTCTAATACCTTATTGTCTATTATCTTGTTTACTGCATCAATGACTTCTGTAAGATTGTGAGGCGGAATATTGGTAGCCATACCAACTGCTATACCTGAAGCTCCATTTACAAGGAGGTTAGGATATCTTGATGGAAGCACTGTAGGCTCTTTTTCTGTTTCATCGAAGTTAGGAGTGAAATCAACTGTATCCTTTTCAATGTCAGAAAGCATTTCACGGAAATCTTGCTAAGCCTTGCCTCTGTAGCCTCATAGCTGCTGCCCCGTCTCCCGTCCACAGAGCCAAAGTTTCCCTATGTCCGTCTACAAGCATATACCTGGTAGACCAGCTCTGAGCAAGATTTACAAGGGCTCCATAAATAGAACTGTCTCCATCATGGGTGGTATTTACCCATGGTATCGCCGACAATTCTGGCTACATTTTCTATGTGGCTTATCAGGAATGTGGAAAGCTCCTTCATTGCATACAGTATTCTTCTTTGTACAGGCTTAGAGTCCGTCCCTCCCATCGGGAAGGGCACGAGACGCAATTACTGACATAGCATAGTCTATGTAGGAATCTTCCATAGTCTTCTTTCAAGTCTACTTCGTTAATCCTGTCAAAAATATTCTCGTCCATTCTCTTATCCTTTTCTTGAAATATTTATATAAGTCTCAAATTTCAGTTTTCTCACTCTAATACAATATTATACCATAAATTCAAATTAAATAAACTATACTTTAGAAAAATCTTATTTTGTAATATACTGATGATAACGGAGGTGATTATATGGTTGAATTTATAATATGCTGTTCAATTCTTACTATAATAGACTTTACTTTTTCAAATATGAATTAGTTTATAAAAATTACTGAAAGTTGGAAAGAGTTACAGTTCATCAGACTGTTCAGATTTATATAAATTAGATTGTCAACTTGCAGGCATTATTACTTTTATAATTGATTTTGACTTTTTAATCATAAGTTATATTACAAATAATTTATTTAGTTATTTCGGTTTTAGACTAAATATTTTTGCAATATGTTTAGTAATATCCTTCATAGTCACAGACCTGTGTGTGTTATACGACACAACAGGTCTGTGACTTATGGGGAATTTTGACTTAGACTTTTACTTTAATAATCCGGATTTATATATCCAAATTCCTTACATACTTAGCATTCTGCTCTATAAATTCCCTTCTTGGCTCAACCTTGTCTCCCATAAGGGTATTAAAGGTTAAATCTATCTCAGAAACATTTTTCTTCATCCATACATAACCTTAAGAAGCACACGCCTTTCAGGATCCATAGTTTGTCTCCCAAAAGCTGTTCTGCATCCATTTCTCCAAGACCCTTATAACGCTGAACCTTGTTATTGCTATCTCTTCCGATTTCAGACATTATATTCTCAAGCTCTTTATCATTGTATGCATACCAGATTTTAGTGCCCTTTTCCACCTTGTAAAGAGGAGGCTGTGCAAGATATACATATCCCTTTCTTATAAGCTCAGGCATGAAACGATAGATAAAGGTGAGCATCAATGTATCTATGTGAGCTCCGTCTATATCCGCATCAGTCATTATAATGATTTTCTTGTATCTAAGCTTAGTTATATCAAAGTCTTCATGAATTCCTGTACCAAAGGCAGTTATCATGGACTGAATCTCTTTATTTTCTAAGATTTTATCAAGTCTTGATTTTTCTACATTAAGGATTTTGCCTCTAAGTGGAAGTATAGCCTGTGTTGCCCTATCTCTTGCATCCTTTTGCTGAGCCACCGCAGAATCTCCCTCTACAAGGTAAATCTCACAGTTATCAGGGTTCTTATCCGAGCAGTCAGCAAGCTTGCGGAAGATTCATATATTCAGGGCTGTCTTTCTTCTGGTTAAATCTTGCTTTTCTTGCTGCATCCCTAGCTCTTTGAGCTAAAGAGTGCCTTTTCAACTATCATCTTACCAATAGCAGGGTTCTGCTCAGGAAAATCATAATCTGCTCACCGGCAGTAGCTCAACTGCTCCCTAGCTCGCTGTTACCAAGCTTTTGCTTAGTCTGTCCCTCAAACTGCGGCTCAGGTATCTTGATGCTGACTATGGCTGTCATACCCTCTCTGATATCCTCACCTGTGAGTGCCAGGGTCATTTTTCGCTTTACAAGCTTCATAAGCTTTGCATATTCGTTAAAGGTCTTTGTGAGTGCATTTCTAAAGCCTGTAAGGTGAGTACCACCCTCAGGGAGTATTGATATTATTTACGAAAGCTATAGCAGCCCTCGTTATAACCATCATTGTGCTGAAGTGCCACTTCTACCTGAACTGTCCCCTTTTTCCCTCACAGTATATAATCTTGTCATAGAGAGACTGTTTTGATTTTTATTAAAGGTAGCTGACATACTCCATAATTCCACCCTCATAGTGGAAGCTGTCAGTCTTTTACCCTCTTCTCGTTTTGTCTGTAAGGCTGATTCTAAAGGTCCCTTTGTAAGGAAAGCCATTTTCTCTTAGACGTTGTAATGGTTGCATAGTCAAAAACAGTATCCTCAAATATCTCTTCATCAGGTAAAAATGTTACAGTAGTACCATAGTCTGTCAGTAGGACCTAATTTCCTCAGGTGCAGTTACTACCTTTTCCTCTTTCATAGCGCTGTTTATAGAGCCCTTTCCGTCTGTTTCAACCAAGACCTCAAGCCATTTAGAAAGAGCATTTACAACGAGCACCTACTCCAGTCGAAGTCCTCCTGATGCCTTGTAACCGCCGCCGCCGAACTTTCCACCGGCATAGAAGACGGTAAATACAACCTGAACCGCAGGAAGACCTGACTTTTTGTTTATTCCAACAGGAATACCTCTTCCGTCATCTACTACAGTTATAGAATTATCTTCATTGATAAATACTTCTATATAGCTGCATTCTCCTGCCAGAGCCTCGTCAACAGAATTATCCACTATCTCCTATACAAGGTGATGAAGTCCCTTAAGAGAAGTAGATCCCTATGTACATACCCGGTCTTTTTCTAACCGCCTCAAGCCCTTCAAGTATCTGAATCTGATCAGCTCCGTATTCTGCACTCATTTTTACACCTCACTTTTATCTATTTTACCGCTGTTTTATCTTGTATATTCGTCCGTTAGCCTTTTTGATTTTCAACAAATTCCTCAAGACCTGTACAGGTAATGATAGTCTGGATATCTCCTATACTTTCAATGAGATAATCCTGCCTGCTTCTGTCAGTTCTGAAAGCACATCGTCTAATAATAAAAATAGGGATTATCACCTGTTTTTAACATAAAAAGCTCAATCTCAGAGCTTAAGTGAAAAGAGCCGTACTCCTTTGCTGTCCCTGTGATAGCTATTTTCTACATCATTTTTATTGATATAAAAGGTTATGTCATCTCTTTGAGGACCTGTCAAGGGTGGTTTTTCTGGTAAATGTCACTGTTTTCTGCCTGATTTTAATCTATCTCTAAAAGTCTCTCTTCAGTCACATTTGGATTGTACTCTATCTCAAGTTCTTTCTTTTCACGTGTAAAGCCTTTCATGGATAGGCTTTTATTATCTTTCCCAACTCATCTATGAAATTTTCTTCTGCTCTTTTTATAATCTCTGAGTACCTGTAGCTCATCAAGCTGTTCATCCCATATACTCAAGGGTGTCTGAGAAACCGTCTATCTGTCATACTAATCTGTTTAAGAGATTATTTCTCTGTATTAATATTTTATTAGTATTTTTGATAGATTATACAAATATATCTCTCTCTATCTGAGATAGCTCCATATCTATGAAATCTTCTTCTTTCAACAGGACCTCACTTTTAATCATCTCAGGTCCTCTGGAGAGAAGAAAGATAAAAGCGAAACTATATACATCAGTAGAGCGAGTGAACTAGGAATTCCATCGATTGCAACTCCTTTAGATTTACTAAGATGCATATCTATTTTTCTATCCAAATCATCTTTTTCCAAAAATAAGCCTTATATGAGCCTCATCTCTCCTATTCTTAATCATTTCCTTTGTCTTTACTGCCCTTGTGTGACCTTGTGGTTCCTGCAACATAGATAGACTCAAGTATATTTGTCTTTCCTGTGCATTATCACCATATATAATGTTGAGTCCTCTATCAAACTCAATATTTCATATCTTGTATGTTTCTAAAATCATTAAGTGCAAGAGACTTAATTATCATTGCCTCTACCTTTATCTCTTCATCCTTAAATTTAACAATGTCTCCCGGAACTATCTTTCTGCCCGTCTGGTATCTATCTGACCGTTTTCACAAGTACAAGACTGTTCTGAATGGCGTATTTTGCCTCAACTCCGTTATCTACAAGACCTGCAAGCTTTTATAGAGCTGCCTAATTTGATATGTGTCGTCTTTTATTTTAATAACCTGCATAGATACCTCCATTATGAATAGAATTCATAGTTTAAATATCTTCTGGATTGAAGTTTACCGGAAGGATTATGTATAAATAACTCTCCTCTTTATTTCCTAATAAAACATGGTGCCTTTGGATTGAAAAAGGAAAAATGTCTATATTTTCATCCTCAAATTACTTTTGAGTGCATCCATTACAAATATGGATTGAAGCCTATGATTATGTCTTTCCTTCTTTGGTAATAGCTCCATATCCAGTGTTCATATTTCCTACTGTAGTCTTTATACTAAGATTTGCGTTACTATCATGTATATATTAAGTATTACAGGCTTTTTCTCCTTTTTTCAGTAATGAAAAGGAAAGGGCAGAATCCATATTTTCAAGCAATTCTCTTCTGTTTACATTTATCTTAGTCTCATAATCACTTGATATCATCTGGTCTACATTGTAGAATTCTCCGTCAATAAGCCTTGAATTAACGGTAGTATTGCTAAAATTCAAATACTATATGCTTGTTTGAGAAAATAAATAACTACCTCATCCAGCTACCCTCACTTGAGAGAGTTTTTGCTTATCACTGAGAGTCTTACCAGGAACAACTGCCTTTATATTCTCGTCGTTCACCCTCTATATGTACTCTTTCTTATGGAAATTCTATGTCCGTCAAGAGCTATGATTCTAAGGCTGTATTACTGTTAACCTCAAGCAGCTCACCTGTCATTACTCATGTTTTCATTATTTGATATTGAAAATAATGTCTGTCTAATCATTTCCTTTAGAGAAAATCTGTGAAAGTTTTAATGCTTTTTAATCTTCTCTATTTCAGGAAGGATAGAGAATTCTTCTATACTCTGTCCTGATATTATAAATACTGACTTTCCGCATTTGATGGTAGCCTTTATAATTATCGTCTGTCTTAATCTCAACCATAAAGTTGTTTGGGAAGCTTTCTCTACTATATCTAGAAAAAGTCTTGAATTTAGGCTATACTTCCATTTTCAACAACCTCACCCATCACTATGGTTTCAATGCCAGTTCCATATCGTTGCAATTAACTTGATGCTATTATCTACTGTTTTTGATAACTATACATTCAAGTATAGGTAAAGGTAGTCTTGGTAGAAATAGCCTTAATTTATAAATATTTTATACTTTTAAATCTTTGATTTACTCTGTATACATTAGTTTCTCCTTAGTGGTAGTTGTTCTTGTCAGGGGTGGATAATTCAATATAGATATAATATATACCTAGTAGTAGTCACGTGGACATGGTTATAAGCGTAAAACAGTTAAAACCAGTATTCTACGCATTTATAAGACATGCGAAAATAAATTTACGTAAAACAATCTATTCACAGCTTATAAACATGTCTTCCATCTTATACTAAATTTATCTGAGTTATACACAGTGTCTTAAGAAAAATCAGTTGGTATTACATCAATTTATTGGACAAATCGTTCTGTGTAGCCTTTTTTCAGCCTCTAAGTCTTCTTCTATCTTCTTAATTCCATGTAGTATGGTAGAATGGTCTTTTTGCAAGCTTTTGCAGCTATTTCCTTAAGAGAAGCAGGTGTAAGCTGTTTACATAAGTACATAATCTGCCTTGGATAAGCTACATTGCTGCTTCTGTTTGCAGAACATATCTGGTCTATTGAAAGCTCATAGTGGCTTGCAACTACATCTATAATACTATCAATGGTGATTACATACATTTGGATTGATAATGTCCTTTAAGGCATTCTTAGCTATATCAAGGTAGCCTCTGTATTGACATTTACAAGAGCTTATTGAGACAGTAACTTTCTTATAAACACCCTCAAGCTCTCTTATATTTGAATTAACATTGGTAGCTATGTAGTCGAGAATCTCATCACTTAGATGCTCGTGTTCAAGCTCTGGCGCTTCTTTAAGATATCCATTCTGGTCTCACTAGTCAGGAGGATTTATCTCAACCATCATACCATTACCAAATCTTGACTTTATTCTGTCTTCAATGATTTGTAAAGTCCTTGGGTGGGCAGTCTGAAGAAATGATTATTCTCTTTCCTGCCTGATAAAGGTCATTGAAGGTATGGAAAAATTCTTCCTCAGCATGCGCTCTTTTCCTATAACAAACTGAATATCATCGATAAGAGTGCATCTATGTTGCGGTATTTCTTCCCTTAACTTGGTAGAAAGCAAGCACACCCTCTTTGATAGACTCACAACTTCATTGTAAACTGCTCGCTTGTAACATAAAGTACCCTTGCATCCTTTTTGATTCTCCTAGGATTGAGTGGGCACTAGAATGCATAAGGTGGAGTCTTTTCAAGTCCAACTCACGTAGTATATAAAAAGAGGGTTCCAGTCCGTATTAGGGATCCTTTGCTGCAGCCTTTGCAGCAGCTGCAATAAAATCATTATTGGGTCCGACTACAAAGGTATCAAAGGTATAGTTAGGATTGAGATTTGCACTTGCAGCCCCTCTATAAGCTGATTATTCTCGTTTTCTCAGTATCATAGGATTCAAGGTCTTCCTTAGATATAGAAATCAAGACTATATGACTTCCCGTAACAGCCTCAATGGAGTTCTTTATAAAGGTATAGAACTTTTCCTTTATATAAGAATCATAGTGCTGGTATACATCATCATCTAAAAAGAATAGTTACCTTATCCTCGTCCTCGTCAGTATACCTTAAGAGGCTCGATGAAGGTCTTAAATAATACTGGCTTTATCTCAAAAATCATTTTTAAGCATTTTCCAGTATTGCATCCCAGTTTTTGCTGACTAATTGTTTCATAAGACAAAATACTCCTTTATACTGTTATATTTTTATCGCAAACCAAAGACAACTAAAAGAAAATATACTTATTCAACTTATCCACAATAAAAATGTTGATAAGTTGTGAAATCCTGTCAATTTGAGTGTTAAGTCAAAAGTTGTCAACAATAGTAGAATAAATTTATAAACATGATATTTATAGGAGTAGAAAAGTAATAAATATCCTAAAAATTTATTAAAAATAATAATTTATCCACAACTTATAAAAACAAATTGTGGATAAAGTGAGTACATCGCTGTAGAATGAATGTGGATAAGTTGAAAAATATATTCTATAAATGTAGAATTTATGAAAGTTTTTCTTGATTTTTCGCTTAAATGCTGATATTATAAGGGTTGATTGTATTTAATCGTAATATTTGATTTTATTAAGGAGGTGTACCAAATGAAGATGACATTCCAGCCTAAGAAGAGGCAGAGATCAAAGGTTCATGGATTCACTAGAGAATGAAGACAGCTGATGGCAGAAGAGTATTAGCTAGAAGAAGAGCTAAGGGTGAAAGAAATTATCTGCATAATCAGTTACAATAAGGACACAGGTATTTGCCGGTGTCCGTTTGTTTATCAGGGAAAAATATGTTACCTAATTCGTTGAAGAATTCGACAGAATTCAAAAGAGTCTATGACTACGGTAAAATCTTTTGCCAACAAAATATCTGGTTATGTATGTGTATAATAATGAAACAAATAGTAACAGGATAGGAATATCAGTTAGTAAAAGGTTGGCAACAGTGTAGTCGAGACATAGAGCAACCAGATTAATAAAAAGGAAAGCGTGAGGCTTAACAAAGAGATTGTTAAAAGAAAGGTTATGATATCGTTATTATAGCAAGAGGAAATATTAAAGATAAGAAATATGCAGATGTGGAGAGTGCTTATATTCACCTTTGTAAATTGCATCACTTGCTTAATGAGAAAAGAGATGATAAGAATTGATAAAGAAATTTCTTATATTTTTTTAATAAAATTTATAAAAATCATATATCTCCTTATAAAAGGGACCCATATGTGCAGGTTCATTCCATCTTGTTCAACCTACGCCGTACAGGCTATTGAAAAAGTATGGAGCCTTAAAAAGGAGCTCTTATTTGGCTGTAAAGAGAATTATGAGATGTCATCCTCTGTCTAAGGGCGGTGTCGATTTTGTACCTTAATGAAAGATTTAGGAGGACGGTAGTTTGATCCAACAGGTATTTGCACTGACACAGTATAATGGTGCTATAGTGGGTCCTATTGCAGAATACTTGCATACATAATGAATGGGATTTATTCTGTATTTTCTGCAATCGGTATAGAAAATGCAGCTATTTGTATCTTATTATTTACATTTTATAATGAGAGCTTTGATGATGCCTATGTATTATAAACAGCAGAAAAGTAGGAAAAGCTCACTTCAAAGATGAGTCCTGAACTTCAGGAAATAACTAAAGAAATACAAGGAAAGCGTGATCCTGAGTCACAGAAAGGATGCAGCAGGAAACTCAGGCAGTATATGAGAAATATGGCTCAAATCCACTTGCGGGCTGTCTGCCTATTCTTATTACGCTTCCTATCATGATTCGAGTCTTTATAGAATAGTTCAGAGTATGCCTGCTTACATACCAGCTATAAGAAGCTTGTATGAGAATATAGCTACTCCTCTTATGGGACAGAGCAATTATGCCGCTACTTTAGCTGAGATAGCTAACAGCAATACAGTTAAACTGGTTACAGAGAGACGATAAAACTACTATATTAAACTCTGTAATAGATGTACTTGCTACATTTAACCATGACAAATGGGAGGCACTTAAAACAAGTTTTAGTGGTATTTCAAACGTAATATCTACTAATTCAGCTGAGATAGAGCATATTAACAGTGTATTCGGACTTTTTTCAATATCGGATGTACCGGGTTGCTAAGCCTCTTACACTTATAGTACCACTGCTTGCAGGTGTACTTCAGTATATCAACGAGTAAGCAGATGGTGAAGAATCAGCCACAGACAGATGGAAAATGATCAGGCTGCTGCACTTAATAAGGGAATGATGAACTTTATGCCGTTTATGCAGGCTTTCTTCTGTATTACATTTCCAATCGGTATCGGTGTATACTGGATTGCAGGTAGTATATTTATGATAATCCAGCAGTATTTCTTCAACAAGATGCTTGAAAATGTTGACGTTGATGAAATGATAAGAAAGAATCAGGAAATGGCTGCAAAGCTTCGTGCAAAAAGGGGAGAAGCGCCTGTAGCTGAGAAATTTAATCAGTTTGCAAATACTTCAACCAGATCCATAGCGGCGACAAATACAAAGAAGATTGATGATGATTCTTCAGAGCTCCAAAGAGCACTGAAAAGGGGATTACAATTAAGGCAAAGAACAACTACAAGATAACGGACTATAAAAAGCGCGAGGGTGAATATAAGGCTGCCAATATTTCTGATGTAGCCAATATGTTAAAGAGAGACTAGGTATTGGAGGGTAGATTATGAGTAATGAATGGATTGAGATTTCAGCAAAAACAGTTGATGATGCCATAAACGAAGGTCTTATAAGACTTGGTACAACCACGGATAAGATGGATGTGGAAGTGCTTGAGAAGGAAAGTGCAGGATTCTTAGGGTTTATAGGTAAGCATAATGCAACCATAAGAGTAAGAATTAAAGAGACTAAGCCTGCTTCTACGCCACAGAAAAAGAAGTTGAACAGGCAAAAGCCTGCCTCAGTTAAAGATCATACTGAGGCTAAGGCTGAAGAAAAAGCATGTGACTGAAGTTCATAGAAAGCCTAAAAAGAAAGTTTGATGATAATGATAAAGGGTGAGCCTGTATCTTCTGAAATACAGGAAAAGGCTAAGGCTGACGCAGTAAAATTCCTTACAGATGTATTTAATGCTATGAAGCTTGAGGCTACTATAAATGTGGAATTTGATTCCGCTGAAAATGAGCTTACAATTGATGTAAAGGCTGAGGATATGGGAGTTCTTATAGGAAAGCGTGGACAGACTCTTGATTCACTTCAGTATATTAGTTAGCCTTGCAATCAACAAGGATTGCAGTGAATATGTAAAGGTTAAAGCTTGATTCTGAGAACTATAGAGTAAGAAGAAAAAGAGACTCTTGAGAACTTAGCTAAGAATATAGCATCTAAGGTTAAAGAGAACCGGAAGAGTAGTTTCGCTAGAGCCAATGAATTCATTTGAAAGAAGAATAATTCATTCTGCTCTTCAGGAGATCCTGATTGTGAGACCTACAGTGAGGGTGCTGATCCTTACCGCAAGGTTGTAGTTAAGCCAAAGAATGAAGGAAAAATCTTACTATAACAGCAGATACAACAAGGGTTATAGCAAGAAGCCTTATGGAAGAAGCCATATCACAAGAATGGCTACAATAAAATTATTCAAAGAAGTACAACAAAATTGATTACGATTTAGATGAAGAAGTATAGTAAGTATCCCCGTAGAACCAGTTGATGGTTTTGCTGAGGGATTTTATTGTATATATAGAATTTGTGATAGTATGGGATAAGAAAAGTGTAGCTAAATAAAATGTTCCGAAATGAGAAAATTATTGTAAAAATTAAGAAAAAAATATTTTTGAAATAGGGAATATTAGAATGATGAAGGCAGCTGAAAAGCTAGGTATGTTACAGGAAGCCAGAATTAGAAAAAGTAAGATATTACATGATGAATATTATGATAGTGTAAAATACGGAATTTTTAAGGGAAGAGTGGGTGATGATTATGAATGATACAATCACGGCGATTTCCACTGCGGTTGGAAATTCAGGAATAAGTATAATAAGAATAAGTGGTGAGGATGCCTTTTAATATAGCGGAAAACTAATGAAGTTATCTTCTACTGATGTAGATAAAATAGAAAGTCATAGCATTAAATACGGGCATATTTATAATGAGACAGATGTAGTAGATGAGGTCTTGGTTTCATTTATGAAGGGACCAAAGACCTATACAAGAGAAGATGTGGTGGAAATAAACTGCCACGGTGGAGCATTTATAACAAAAAAAGTGCTTGAAACTGCGATAATGGCAGGTGCAAGGCTTGCTGAACCCGGAGAATTTACAAAAAGAGCCTTTTCTCTCAGGACGAATTGACCTCACACAGGCAGAAGCAGTTATGGATATCATAAGGGCAGACAGTGAATATGCCATAAAGAGTGCCGGCAGGAGGCTTAATGGAGGAATAGGAGATAAGTTAAAACCTGTAAAAGAGAGCATTTTAACTGATATGGCTTATATAGAGGCAGCCCTTGATGATCCTGAGCACATGTCACTTGATGGAAAAGCAGAAGAAATCAGGGAAAATGTTGTAAACAATATAAATGCTTTGAATAATATTTTTGGAAAATGCAGGAAAAGGCAGGATAATTAAAGAGGCATTAAAACTGTAATAGTAGGGTAAGCCTAATGTGGGTAAGTCTTCATTTCTTAACTACATTTCCGGGAAGATGTTGCTATAGTTACTGATATTCCGGGCACTACAAGGGATGCTCTCATGCAGAGCGTAAGCCTTGGGGATATCTCTCTTAATATTGTGGATACAGCAGGAATTAGGGAGACTGACAACGAGATCGAGAAAATGGGAATAGAGAGGGCTAAGGAGCATTTAAGTGATGCAGACCTTGTGCTTATGATAATAGATGTATCTAAGCCGCTTTCCACAGAGGACAAGGAGCTTTTAACTGAGATTAAATCAGAAAATCAGTTCTTATCTTAAATAAAACTGACCTTGAAAGAGGCTTAACCGATGAGGAATACAAGGCTTTTTCGGAGTTCAATCCTGTAGAAATATCGGCAAAGAAGAGGGTTGGAATAGAGAAGCTTACTGAGATTATTAAGGAAATGTTTTTCAATGGGGAGTTAGACTTTAACAATGAAATCTATCTCTCTAACCTAAGACAGGAAGGTGCTATAAGGAGGGCTAGGAAAGCCTTAATATGGTACTTGAGTCCATAGACTCAGGTGTGTCTGAGGATTTTTACACTATTGACCTTATGAATGCTTATAATGCCATTGGTGAAGTAACGGTGATACCACCAGTGAGGATTTGGCTGATAAGATATTTAAGGGATTTTTGTATGGGGAAGTAAGAAGGAGAAATGTTATGCCATTTATTAATTCAAAATTACTAAGAAGATCAGTAGAGATGAGGAACTTATTGTTAAGGATAGGCTTGGAAAGGCAATTGAGCTGATACCCGGGAAAAGTGAGGCTTGGCTTATGCTTAATTTTGAGGCTGAAGCCACCTTTACTTTAAGGGCAGTAATGATAAGGATATAGCCTATGTGGAAGTAAGTGTATTTGGAAATGAGGATAAAGAGGCTTTTAATAATTTAACTGCCGAGATAACAAAGATATTTCACGAGGTTCTTGGGATAGAGCCTGAGAGAATCTATGTAAAATACGAAACGACAACGAGCTGGGGCTGGAATGGCGGGAATTTTTAATGGAAAAATTTTGCATATAGTTGCCGGATGTGATAATATGAAAATATATGTGATAACCGTGTATTATCCTGACACAAAAAAATTCGAAGATAACTTAAAAACTAGGAGGAAGGAGTAAAGAATATGTGTATGTATTGTAAAAATAGCACAACAGTAGAAAGTACGACTACATCTTAGTAAATTATAATAATTGTATTATTGTTATTAAAAATGTTCCTTGCCTTGAGTGTGAGCAGTGTGGAGAAAAATACTATACTGATAAAGTTGCTGAAAGACTCGAAATGATTGTAGATACAGCTAAAAAATGATGCAGGAAATTGCTGTAATTGATTATCCACAGGTTGCTTGAGAATATAGATTTAGGAGATGGTATGTAATTCATCTCCTTTTCTGTATATTTATAATAGCTACTAATAATGTAGAAAGGATAAAGTATATGGCAGAAAGAATTGAAATGCTAAAAACCATATATGGTAAGTTTGATGAGGATAAAAGGCTTACATCAAGCAGACAGGGACAGCTTGAGTATTTTATTACGATGAATTATGTGGATAAGTACATCAAGTCTGGTGATAAGATACTGGAAATAGGTGCAGGGACAGGCAAATATTCCATAGAACTTGCAAAAATGGTTATGATGTTACTGCGGTTGAGCTTGTGGAAAGTAATCTTGAAGTCTTAAAGAAAAATGCTGAAGGTCTCATGAATATATCAGCTTTTCAGGGTGATGCACTGAATCTAAGTAGATTTGATGACAATACCTTTGATGTAACCCTTTTATTTGGTCCCATGTATCATTTATATGAAGAAAAAGACCGACATAAGGCCTTAGATGAAGCAATTCGTGTAACAAAGCCTGATGGAGTTATACTTGTAGCATTTTTATCAGCGCATGCAATTATGATGAGTAATTATCTTTCAGGCAATTTTAAAGAGGGTTTTACAGCTAATTTTGATGAGGACTATAAGGTGAAGCATTTCACAGAGCAGGCATTTACAGGCTTTGATATAGCAGAATTTGAAGGTATGTTTGAGGCTAAACCAGTGAAGTATATAACTACGGTTGCTGCAGACAGTGTTTTAGAAATAGTTGAGAAATCCTGATTTTTAAAATGTCAGATGACGATTTTAAGTTATTTCTGAACTATCAGCTCCATATTTGTGAAAAAAGGGAAATGCTGGGGCTTTCTTGCCATTTGTTGTATATTTGTAGGAAGTAAATGCGGAAGATAATACGGAAGTAAGGTGAAATTATGGAAAATGGGGATAATATAATGGATGTAAAAGAATTTTGGATAGATGTGCTGAAACAAAATAGAGAAAAAGCTTATTAGCTATTTTTCATAAAGACGCTGTAATTCGTTGGCATTGCAGTAATGAACTTTTTACAGTTTCGGAATATATAAAAGCCAACTGCGAATATCCGGGAGAATGGGAAGGTAAAATTGAACGCATAGAAAAAAACTGAAAATATGATAATAACAGCTGTAAAGGTTTATCCCGTGAATAAAAAGCAGCTCTTTTCTATGTTGTAAGTTTTATAAAAAAACAGAGAATAATTTAATTACTGAAATGGATGAATATTGGGCAGATGATACTGAAGTACCTGAATGGAGACACAAGATGAAGATTGGGGAGTAAAAATATGGAATTAAAGATAGTTTTCAGTGATGTAGACGGAACCTTATTAAATAGTGAGCATAAGATGCTTGATGGAACAAAGTATGCAATACAAAAATTACAGAAAAAAAGATATTCCTTTTGTAATAATATCGGCTAGAAGTCCATCAGGAATATATCCTATTTTAGAGGAAAATGGATTTTCCTGCCCTATTATATGTTACAGTGGAGCTTTAATATTAGATGAGAATAAGAATACTGTGTATTCCACTGGTTTTTAGTAGGAAAGTCGCAGAGGAGGTTATCAGTTTTTATTGAAGAAGAGAACTTCGACTGTTGTTGGAATATTTACTCTGGTGATAACTGGATAGTTAAGGATAAGAGCGATGAAAGAGTGATAACTGAGGAAAATATCGTGAGAACTGAGGCTGTCAGTGGCTCTGCAGAGTCATTATCTAACGATGCAAAGATAGGAAAAATTCTTTGTATCTGCAACCCTGAAAAGACTGATGAGTGAAGATAAGATAAAGAAGAACTTTTCTGCTTTATCGGTAGTTAAATCATTTTCATACTATGATTGAGATTATGACTCCCGGTATAACAAAGGGAAGTGCGGTTTTGGAACTATGTAGATTGTGGAATATAGATGTGAAGAGGGTAGCAGCTTTCGGAGATAATTTTAACGATGTGGAAATGCTTGAAGTAGTCGGATTTCCATTTCTTATGGAAAATGCACCTGATGAACTAAAAAGGCGTTTTACGAATATTACTGAGAGCAATAATGACGAGGGAATATATAAGGCTCTTGTTAATATGGGAGACAATTGAACAGAGGTAAATATGCTTGGTAAGCTTGTAAAAGTAACTGTAGACAGACCGCTTGGAAGCTATCATCCTAAACATAAGGATATGTATTATCCGATTAACTATGGTTATATAGAAGGAATAATTGCAGGAGATGGTGAAGAACAAGATGCCTATATAATAGGTATTGATGAGCCGATAAAAGAGTTTACTGGAATGGTTATAGCCATTATTCATCGTTACGATGATGTAGAAGAAAAAGTGGGTGGTTGCACCTGAAAACAGTCATTTTACAAAAGGCTGAAATAATGGAAAAAGTAGAGTTTACAGAAAAGTATTATAAGTCTGAAATTGTTATGAGGATATAAGAAATGAAAAATTATACCTTTTTGAAGCAAGCTATAGAGATGATCTAATATTTATGATTTTTGCAAGCTAAGGATGCTTTGGGTAGAAAACCGGGCTTAAATGAAGATTTATTAGATATAAAATCTCATTATTTTTGATAAAGGAGGCAGATTTTGGATTGCCATTGATGGTAATGACAGAGTTATAGGAAGTATTGGATATGTAAGAGTTGATGGCACAAATGAAGCATTCATTCATAGGTTATTTGTTAAGGTGACGGAGAAATGTAAAGGAATAGGTAGTGCGTTACTTAAAAATTGCAGAAGAAGATATGAAAAAAATAATGAGATATCTGTTGCAAAGGTGCATCTTGGCATACCTAAAGATGATTGGTTTGAGTCTTTTTCTTTTTATCAAAAACATGGCTATGTTGAATATGAAGAGAGGTATATGAAGAAATTGTTGTAAGATATGAATATAAAAAAAGGAGATTTTTATGATAAAAAGAAAAAAACTTTATTCTGCATATATTTGTGTAATAGTTTTTTAGTGTTTTGTATAATAGGTGGATTCTTTATTAAAGCTTTGTTTGCTTTTGCTATTGTAGGTTTAGCTGGATATATTCTGATTGATAAAAAGTATTTGAGATGCCCACATTGCGGTGGTTTTGAAAATTTGGAAAGACTCTTATATGCAAAAACATATTTATCACTGTAGTCATTGCGGTGAAATTATAGAGATTGAAAAAGTAAAAAGAAATGTAGAAATTCATCTTTGGAGGGTAAACATGAAAAAAACGAAATGTGGTTATTGTATGCATCTTGTTAGCTGTTTTTCTTCTTATACCAATTCCGTTGCAATTAAAAGATGGAGGTACTGTGGAGTATAAAACTTTTAGTTTATAGAGTTTTTAAAGGTTCATAGGTTAGCACCTGTTGAATCGGGAAAAGAATATGAAGAAGGAATTATTATTAAAGTTTTGGGTATTGAAGTTTATAATAATGTTGAATAGAACAATGTATCTATATTGAAAATAAGAATAATATTTTTACAAGCATTTTATAATAGATTTAATTATGTATCTAACTTGTTTGTAGACTATTATGATTATGAGAATGTTTCACGTGAAACATTTATAAGATAAATTCTAAGTTGTAGGGCTGATGTGTTGTTAACTTACTAAGTGACGCCTTCACTAATAAATGTCCAGACTCGCTCCGGTTTTTCTGAACGAAGCTGTTTTAGAATAGTTCTGTTGACGAAAAACCTAATGCGCTCGCTTAGGCATTATTAGTTCCGGCTGTTTAATTGATTAGTCAGCAAAAACAAAACACATCAGCCACATGTGGGGCAGGTGGGGGTGGCTGTCTTTTAATCTGGCATTCGAGTTATTATTTGCATAAATTTAAGGTATCAGCTACGAATGATAAATTCTAAGCGAGCGCATCAAGCGTAGCGAAGCGGATGCCTGAGCGAGTCTGAAATGTTATCATTCGGAGCGTCACTTAGTTGCCTATAGTCCTACGACTTACTATTTTAGTTATCAAACCTTTGAGGTTAAATGTCTGATGACAGCAAAAACTGATAATGCCTAAGCGAGCGCGTTAGGCGTAGCGAAGCGGATGCCGGAGCGAGTCTGGACATTTATCAGTTTTTGCGTCTACTGCAAATTATTTTTAGCCCTACAACTTAGAATTTAGGGAGGTGACTAAGATTATTATTAAATTGAGATATGGAAATACAAATACTTTCTTAATCAAGGGAGAAAAATATTATCTGCTTTTTGATACAGACTATGCAGGTACAATTCAGGCATTTTTATAAGGAATTAAAAAGAATAAAAATTAAACTGAATGATATCAAATATTTATTAGCTTCTCACTACCATCCTGACCACATCGGCTTAGTTAGTGAGTTAATGAAACAGGGTGTGCAACTACTGTTAGTTGATACACAGTATCCATATATTCATTTTTCAGATTATATTTTTTTAATAGGGATAATAAGACGAAATATGAACCAATAGATGCTGATAAGGTCAAGATTTTTAAGCGAAAAGAACAGCAGAGAAATTCTTAAGTGTATAGGAATTGATGGAGAAGTTATATGTACAACAAGCCATAGTCTTGATAGTATTTCTCGATTCTTGACGATGGTAACTGTTTTGTAGGGGACTTAGAACCTTTTGAATATCTTGATGCATACGAAGATAATAGAAAATTAAAGGAAGATTGGGAACTTATAATGAGCTATAACCCTAAAAACAATTTACTATGCTCTATGCTAATGAAAAAATATACGATAGACAAGAGATACTCAGATAAGGAGAAACAATGGAAATAAGATATATTGATTCAGCTGATGATAAAATGAAAATTAGTAAAATATTGGAAGAGGGTTGGAGATATGCTTATAGAGGTATAGCTCCACAAGATTTTCTGGATAAAATTCCAAGAGGGCATTGGAGTAACAGACTGGAAAGTCCTAGCTTGTACACTATGGTATGCATTAAAGATGGTGAGTATATCGGGACTGCAAGTTTTGGTAGAGCAAGAATTGATAATTGCAGTGATTCTGGAGAAATAATTTCAATTTATTTGTTACCTGAATATATAGGCAAAGGTTATGGAATAAAAATAATGGATTCAGTAATAAATGAATTAAGAATACATGAATATAAAGAGGTTATTCTTTATGTTCTTGAAGAAAACACTCAGAGCCAGGAAGTTCTATGAAAAGTATGGATTTGAACTTTGCAATGATGATAAAGAAGTGATAATTGGTGGCAAGAAATTAACAGCTGTAAGATATGCCATACGAGATATACAATAATAGAAAGTCATATGTAGTTAGTCGGAGGACTATTATGTTAGATAAAGTAAAACAACGATATATCAAAACAAAGAAAATATATGGATTGGAATAATATGTTAATACATTTGGAAGCCTTATATGTTTTTAGACAATACTTTAACTGAACCGGAAGATGATGACTTGAGATTGATACGGAAGTTCGAGACTGATAATATGATAAAGTATATTGTTGATAATGGTGCAGGAGATAAGTTAACAGTATTATTTACAGAAACTGCAGTGCTAATAAAAGGCTTTTGCTCATGAAAATAGTCTTAATCAGTTTGCTTTCTGCTGAATGGAATCACGGCATTATTGATATGATGTATGAAGGCTTAGACGAGAAAATGAAAAATATGTTTACAGATGATGAGAGACAGGAAACTACTTTTTTTATTTGGTATGATGGCGAAGTTCATCAAAAATCAGATAGAAGGAAATGACGGAGGACGCTGGTTACTCGGATATGCTTTCGGTACTTATGAGAGATTCGAGGAGTTTGCGACAGACTATTATGATATGGTATTTGACAATGACTTACTTAGAAAAATTATACACTTATTCAGCTTTGTCAGAATTAGAATTGTCAAAACTGATACAGGGGGTGTAGATAAAATGGCTGTAACACTGTATGTTCACTTGAATGAAGAACATAATTATAATTTTAATGTTAAGAAATTTAATGAAGATATTGATGCAAAATATCCCGGCACGAACATGGAAGTAAGTAATACTGCTCGAAATTACGATATTTGCTGGGAAAACTATTCTAAGCAGTATCAATTTGAACTCAGAATGGATAGAAATCGCTGTACATTTGCAATAGAGTACTTTTAATTCTGAAAACGAATTATACGAGTTTGCACGATTCATAGCTTGGCTTAGAAGTTATTTTTGATAGAGATAAGAATGTGATATTGTTATATGAGACAGATTGCGCTCAGTTGGATTTATCAAGTGATAAGACAATTGATGATATAAGGATATGGCTTGAAGAATCTTTTGGTTAATTTCTTATGTGATAGTACGGAAAGAATAATTAGGTGGCTCACATAAGAATAATTATAACAATAAAATGTTTCACGTGAAACATTAGAAACGAGGTTAGTATGAGTATTTATAGTTGGATTCAAAGAAAATTGCTTGGAACGTATGTAGAATGGTGGATTAAAAATCCAAATTCTAATCATAAAGAGTTTCACATTGATGGTAGTTAATAACTCATTAAATGCTATGAAGGATGAATATATTTATTATACCGAGATACGTCCGCCTTATGCGATAAAAAGGCTGCACCTCAATGAAGGCAGTTGTAGCAAAAAAACAAAGATTATGTGAATTTATATCTTGAAATAAACGGTAAAAAAATACTGTATATATGACTTAGGGCTATGAAGATGCGATAAAAATAATGAGAACTTTTATGCAAAAAGAGACTCTTCCTGATGAAAAAAAGCTATGTAGAAGTTGTGGAAGATGAGAATGAAAAGATGCAGAGGGCATTTGTAGAATTAACAGAATATTATTAGGAAACACTAAACATACAAAGCAATTTTTAAAGAGAGTAAAAGCCTGAAAATGAAGAAGACATGGAAGATGCCTGGCTTGAACTTTTTTGAAGAGTTGTTGCGGAAAGGTATAGCAATAGAACTTGACTGGAAAAGTAAGAAAAGATGATTTTATGAACGCAATTAAAAAAACTAAGTAAAGGTTTTGAACTTGAAATAGATGGTGAGATATTAGATAGTGAGGAAGATGTGCCAAGATGGGGCAAAATCATCAATTCAATATGGAAGGATTATGTTTTTATCAGCTATGGATGTGGGAAGTGACAGCTATGTATTGATGATACTTAGTAAAGATGATTTTTATGAAGGCTAAGGAGCTGGCAAGAGAGATATTAAATAGGATAGCAGTTGTGGAAGAAATGTAAAAATGAAGGACTTGCAAGTTATAGATATATTTGTACTCGCCAAGAAAGGAGTTTGGAAGGTTATGAGCCGCACAATTGATGAAGCCTATTTTAAAATACAGTGTATATAGTGCTATGGAGTCTGGAATGCAAGTCAAATGTCCTAAATGTCAAGGATTAGGGGTGATAGTTGCAGATGACGACAATGTGCATTTTAAGTGTACAAGCTGTGGTCATCAAAAAAGCAATGATCGCACAATCTACCGCTACGATGTTAATAACAAATGCATAAATTGTGGCAGATATTATAGAGTAGATATTGAAGACAAGGCAAAGCAGCATTTTTCTGCCCTAAATGTATTATGTCCTTATTGTGGAACTAAAATGCAAGGGAGGTTCATAAAACTGCTGAGTCATTTTCATATACTGCTGAAATTGAGCATGGAAGAGAACCTTATTTCGGACTAGAGCTGTGGTTTTTGACATTTTTTCAGTGCAAGCCTGTTTGGGCACTGAACCGTGAACACCTTGGGTATTTAATTCAATATCTCAGTGCTGAGATGAGGATAAAGCCGCATAATATCACAGGAATGTCCCAATCTGATCATCTCCCTACTTTTATGAAAACCGCCAAGAATAGGGAAAGAATAGTGAAACTACTGAAGAAAATGCAGGAACAATAGAAATATATCAAAAATGTTACTAGGAGTGCAAATGAGTAATGTTGTTTTAGCAAAAATACTTTGATAGGGTTAAGGCGGCTTATGAAACAAGTGCATTTACAGAAGGGATCTGTCCTGAAATGGAAGAAAGAATAATACAGTTTGAAGCAAATCATAAGCTTGATTTTTGATAAGAAGTGTTATAAAGATATAAATAGAAGAGTTTTTGAAAATTTGGAAGAATATGCTTTGATAGTTAAATCTTAATTTGTAGGGCTAATGTGTTGTTTGTTGATTAAGTCACGCCTTCGTTGATAAATGTCCAGACTCGCTCCGGTTTTTTTCTGAAAGTAACTATTTTTAGGATTATTCTGTTGACGAAAAACCTAATGCGCTCGCTTAGGCATTATCAGCTCCGGCTGTTTAATTGATGAATGATTACAAACAAACACATCAGCCACAAGGGGCAGGTGGGGGTGGCTGTCTTTCATTTGGTATTCTAGTTATTATTTATATAAACTTAAGGTATCAGCTCCGAATGATAAATTCTAAGCGAGCGCATTAGGCGGAGCGAAGCGGATGCCGGAGCGAGTCTGAAATGTTATCATTCGGAGCGTCACTTAGGTTAGATTATATAACTCGACAAATTAGAATTTGCTGAGATCAGTGGTGGTATAAATTACTAAACAAAAATTTGCTGCTGTGAATGTTAAATTTACATCGAAGAAGAATTAACCTCAAATGAATAAGCTATGAGTATTATAGCTTTAATACTATTCCAATATTTTTCACTTCAACGATATTTTTCTCTATGTTACTTTGTACAGAACAAAGCCCGATTCAAATAAATTATCGATGCTGAGGACAGCGCTCTGTCCCAGATCATCACTTGCAAAAAGGTTGAAAATCTTCTTTCATGCCAAAATTTTATGAAGCTACGAAAGGAATTGTTAGGATTGGCATCATATTTTTTTAGCCAAAAGCATATGCCCTCATCAATTGTATTTTTCATACTTTCGTACTCAGTTAGACAAGATAAAAGCCAATGCTTTCATCATAGAGAAGGATGACCTTAAACTTTGAAGTGTAACAGTTTTTCCAAAACTTGCAGAATCTGAATAAGCAATACTTCGATCTATTAAATCGCAGGCTTCTTTGAAGTCTTTTTTGTCCCACAGGGTTACAATTGCTAAAGACATATTCAGAGATAGATCCAAGTCCCTAAGAGATTATATGTTAATGCCTTTGTATACCTATCTAAAAGCCTCCTCGGTTTCTCCTTTTTATACAACAGGCGCGCTATATCTATATCAGCAATTCCCCAGATAATTAATTTTATTAAACTCTGCAAGCGCACCATCGGAATCAATGACGATTTTTAGTTTTGCTATATTCATCCTATAGTAAACTCATTAAAATTTGGATCATCATTTTTGAGAAAGAAGGGTTAGGCTTTTTCGTGCAATGCTATCGATTTTTTAGCATCTTCTCTTTACCGTTCACGGTGTACAGAATTGCATACAAAAAAAGCACAGGCTCTTACTATTTTTAAAACTTGTCGGATAGCGAACTAAGGCTTTTTCTGCTTCAGAAACAGCCTCCGTATACTGTTGGTTTTCTGCCAGTCTGATAATTCTATCAGATATATCTTTAATAGTTTTTGATGACATATTGTAACCAAGAAGAATATCCATTGAAACATTAAAAAAGTCTGCCAATTCCATCATGGTCATAATATCAGGCACAGTGCTTCCGCTTTCCCATTTGGATACGGCACCGACAGTAACTCCAAAAAGCCTCTGCTAACCCTTCCTGAGTCAGATTCATTTTCCTTTCGATATTTCTTTATATTTTCACTAAGTTTAAGCTTCATTAGCCTTTTTCCTCCGGGTTTCTCTAAAATAGGACGCAAAATCATAATAAGTACTAGTATTACTATGGATACCGCAATGCTTCCGATTAGCATATACATCACGCTGATGCGTGAAATCAACATACTTACAATAAAAGAGCTAATCGGCATGGCGGCTATCACAGAAGAATTAAATATTGCTGATGCCCGTGCCATGTAATTATGATCTACACACTTCATTATCTGTATGTTAATTATTCCAGCAACCAGTGATGCCGCTGATATCATTATAAAAAAAGAGGCACTGATTAATATGTATGAAAGAAGTGCATTACCTTTTACAAGCCTTCCTGCAGGTATGCAAGTCATTCCAGCAATTAACAGAAATATTCCCCAAATTGTAATTTTAAGTGGAGATAATATTTTTGCGATATAAGGTAAAATAACCGCACCTACAATGCCTCCAATAGAAGAAAAAAATACCGCAAAAGCTTAAAAGTTCGCTACCCATCCCGAAAAATATCATCAGCTATTGGAGCCTGAAGTGCACTAAGCGGTATCAACATACAATTGAGGACAATACATATTGTACATAAATTTCTAACTACAGGAGTCTTAAATACATAAACAATCCCTTCTTTAAGCATCTTAAAATATCCTGAAGAAATGCTCTTTGTACTGTCTGTATCATTTGAAACAGTATCAACAGCTTCTTTTATCAGTTTGATAAGAATAGCCGCAATTACGAAGGTTGATACATCTATAAACATCGCAGCCTCAGCACCAAAATTTGCAATGACGAAGCCAGCAGCTCCGCTTCCGATAAGTGAGGCGGCATTGGTAAATACAGAATTAAGACTAATTCCTGCATTCATATCTTCACGCTTTATCACCTGCACTATAAATGAGGTACTTGCAGGAAGATTAAAGGATTCCACTGTTGTAATAATTAATGTAAAACAGGAAAGAATCAGTGGATTAACATAGTCAAGCTTTAAATAATATAATAAATAATGTAATAAGTGATGCCCTTAAAAATGGGTTGCAATTACTACTTGCTTTTTTTGTTCATATTCTCCACAACTGCACCTGCAAATGGCTGAACTATAACATTTGGGAGCATATTTAGAGCAAAAACGATAGCCGACCATGAAGCGCTGTTGGTTATCTGATATACAACCCAAGTGAATGCAATTGATTCCACAGAATCTCCGAATCAGTTAATCAAATTTGAAAAGCAGCAGCGTTCTATATTCACTTACTTTTAAAATTTTTTAAGTAGTTACCTATATTCTTAGTATCTTTCATTGTGAAGCCTCCTTTTTGATAATTGATTTATGGCTTCAGTTTAATGAAAAACTAATAATAATATAATACACTATTTGTATATATAAAGAAATAAAAACTTTCTTTTACAGGAATATTTATATTTATGCCAAATTACGATTGTGGATATTGCAAACTGGTTGATGAGTGAATTATAATGTTAGTAAATAATAAGTTGTAGGGCTAATGTGTTGTTTGACTTACTTAGTCACGCCTTCACTAATAAATGTCCAGACTCGCTACGGTTTTTCTGAAAGGAGCTCAGTTAAGTTTTTTTGAATGATGACGAAAAACCCTAATGCGCTCGCTTAGGCATTATTAGTTCCGGCTGTTTAATTGATAAGTCGGCAAAACAAACACATCAGCCACATGGGGGCAGGTGGGGGTGGCTGTCTTTAATTTGGCATTCGAGTTATTATTTGTATTGATTTACGGTGCCAGCTACGAATGATAAATTCTAAGCGAGCGCATTAGGCGGAGCGAAGCGGATGCCGGAGCGAGTCTGAAATGTTATCATTCGTAGCGTCACTTAGGTTAGTCTATATAACAACTCGACAAATTAGAATTTAAGGAGGAAAAATGATTTTAGAAACGGAAAGGTTGATTCTTCGCTCATGGGAAGAAAGAGATGCCAATGATTTATTTCAATATGCCAGTAATCCAGAGATTGGTCTGATTGCAGGTTGGCCTGTACATACCAGTATTGAAAACAGCAAGGAGATTATAAAAAGTGTTTTTCCTCACTTGAGACATACGCCGTAGTTTTTCAAAAAGAAACAATGCAGCCAGTGGGCAGCATAGGAATGATTATCGGCTCTGCAAGTGATATAGGTATTCCTGATACTGAGGGGGAGATTGGTTACTGGATAGGAGTTTAGTATTGGGGTCAGGGTCTTATACCAGAAACAGTTCTTGAGATTATGAGACATGGATTTAATGACCTGAATCTGGAGAAAATGTGGTGCGGTTATTTTGACGGCAATATAAAATCAAAAGAGAGTTCAGGAAAAATGTGGTTTCCGTTATCATCATGCAAAAGAGAACGTTCCATAGCATTGGAAGGTGTTCTTCGCACAAAACACATAACCCGTCTATCAAAGGCAGAGTGGATTTCGTTTAAGTAAATCCCAGTTTAGCAAGAGATGGTTAAATTCGAACTTTACAAGGAGGAATTTTATGGATGTAATACAAGCGTTTCTTGATGGTGTTGCTATAGCGGCTATTTTTAACGGGGCGGTAGCTGCCTTGGTACTCATTAATCCAAGATTCTTTTTTGATTCTTATCCAAAGGCCATACAAAAGGCTGCACCCAAACAAATGACAAAACAGGAGAAGAAGATAAACGGGATATTAACCGTTTTCATTGTTGGAATTTGTTTTACCTATTCGACAGCAAGCGTTTTACACAAAGGGATTACCGGGTTTTTGAATTTGTTTTGGACGGGATATATTCAGTGGAGCATATTAAACTTAGGTGATTTTTTCTTGTTAGACTGTCTGTTATTTCAGGGAAAGTATAAGAACAAGATTGTGATCCCAGGAACAGAAGGACACAAGGATTATGAATTTAATAACTGGATGAAACATTTGGCAGTTGTTGAACATTTTATAAAGGTCCCTTTCTTATTTATTCCAGTTGTATCGGCAATTCAGGCTTTGTTTATTGGTTTTTTAGGAAGATAAATTTGAATTTGAGGAGGGACTATGGCATTTGATTTTAAGAAAGAATATAAAGAGTTCTATATGCCTAAGAACAAACCAGAGATAGTTACTGTTCCAAAGGCAAATTTTATTGCAGTAAGAGGTAAAGGTAACCCGAATGAAGAAGGTGGAGCATATCAGCAAGCCATAAGCGTTTTGTATGCCGTAGCCTATACACTTAAGATGAGTTATAAGACCGATTATAAGATAGAAGGATTTTTTGAATATGTAGTGCCACCACTTGAGGGTTTTTTTGGCGGCAAGATGGATGTTGATTATTCTAGCAAAAGATACCTTTAATTGGATTTCTGTAATAAGACTCGGATTTCGTAACAAAGAAAGATTTTGACTGGGCTGTTGAAGTACCACGAAAAAGAAAAAAACTGGATTGTTCATCAGCAGAATATCTTATGATTGAGGAAGGACTGTGCGCTCAAATAATGCATTTAGGTGCTTTTGATGATGAACCAGCTACCGTTGAAATTATGGATGCATATCTTGAACAAAACGGATATGTGAATGATATAAACAATGATAGATTACATCATGAGATTAATCTTTCAGATGCAAGAAAAGTTGCTCCTGAAAAATGGAAGACGGTCATTAGACATCCAATTAAAAAAACTATAAATTTAAGTTGTAGGGCTGATGGGTTGTTTGTTGACTAAGTCACGCCTTTCACTAATAAATGTCCAGACTCGCTCGGTTTTTCTGTAAGATGTTGCTTTAAGAATAGTTCCGTTGACGAAAAACCTAATGCGCTCGCTTTAGGGCATTATTAGTTCGGCTGTTTGATTGATAAGTCGGCACAAACAAGCACATCAGCCACAGTGGGGCAGGTGGTGGTAACTGTCTTTGATTTAGTATTCTAGTTATTATTTGTATAAATCTAAGGTGCCAGCTCCGAATGATAAATTCTAAGCGAGCGCATTAGGCGAAGCGAAGCGGATGCGGAGCGAGTCTGAAATGTTATCATTCGAGCGTCACTTAGGTTAGTTTATATAACACGACAAATTAGAATTTGCGGAGGTAATTATTTGAGATATATACTTTTATTGCGTGGCATAAATGTAGGAGGCAAGAATAAGGTATCTATGGAGAATTAAAAAGAATTTTATGAAAAATTCGGGTTTGATAATGTCACTTCCTACATAAATAGTGGAAATTTGTTTTTTTGATAGCGAGGAGGACAGGAAAATTGTATTAGAAATATAAGGCATTTATTAGAAACTAACTACGATTTTTTTCTATTCCATTTGCCTTTACTCACCAAAGAAGAGTATTTAGAAGAAAGAGAAAAATTACCTGATTGGTGGAATGAGGATTTGGCAAGAAGGGATATATTATTCTTTTCAAGTGATTTAGACAAAACAAGCGTCCTTGCTTTTTTTAGATAAAACTGTTTTTATAATGAAATAGTATATGTTGGAAAATATGCGGTATTTTGGGGAAAATATAATGAGTCAGAATACCTTAAAACAACCTACCACAAGAAATTGATGAAAAGAAGATTTTTACAAGAAAATTACAATCAGAAATGGTAATACATTTGAAAGGATAGCAGAGATTTTCGAAAATGAAAGATAGACTGAAAGATGAGAGGACTTAGGACAATGGAAACTATAAAAGAGTTTTAGAGAGTGATATATATTTACGGATTATAAAAAGAACTGGGGGCTGACAACTTTTATAAGAAACCGGAAAGTATAGAAATAGAGCTTCTGAGAGAGCTGTTTAAAACAAAGACAATACTTACTTGAAGGCTTTTAGCTGTAAACCTTACTCAGAGAAAGAATTGGTGAGTTTTATGAGAAAACAATAGATGAAAAATAGAAGTGAAATCATTATTTGGAGCAGGAAGTTTCAGATATATAGCAGAGATACAACTGAAGAAGATTCAGATGGTGAATTTCCTAGTGGTGAAGAAATTACCGAGGAAGAAAAAAATCAAAAATAATTTCAATAGGTAAATACATTATATCGAGTGTTGCTATGTATATCATAGAATTTGATATTTTAAAAAAATCATTCCGAAATATTGTCAGACTATTATAAAAGACTGCGTATTCAGGTGCAGCGAAATATTCAAATGAAATGAAAAAAATTGTATAAAGAACTTTTTGGAGAAACTGAAAATTAAAATGGATAGTATATGGAGGTATTTATGGTGGATATTAAAAGAGTCCGGGAAAGGAATAGGCAGTTCTATAATTGATGAAGCCTTAACTGTTTTTAAGCGAGAAGGATATGTAAAAGTGAGGCTTTGCCTATATGAAGGAAATCCTCAAAGCAGTAGATTTTGGTAGAAATGCGGGTTTGTTGAGACCGGAATTGAAAAAGAAAAATGAACATGGAGTAGCTGTGGTTTTAGAGAAAATAATTTGAATTATAATTTAAAAGGAGAAGGCTGATGACAAGAGAAGAGAGCAGAAAAAGTGGTTTAGAGGTATCCCAAATGCTGAACTAATAAGCATGGAAGAAAAAAATGGATATATGTGACAAGGCAGCAAGGGAGATGATGACTGATATTTTTGATGTCAGCAGTGGCTTGTATTTCGCTGTTAGTGATGTGTGGTAAAATGATATTTGATTTTATAGTAAAATTAATTAATTACATTTCTGGAGAGAATATCGGAATATTTGATTATATTTGTATTGTATTTATAGGAGGGTTTATAGTCTTTAGCGTTATAATATATCCTTTAATATATGCTATTTCAAATAAGAACAAATATATCAAATCTGAAGCTGAAAAAGCAATTGAGAACATAGAAAAACAAGGAGAAGTATAGCGAAGATTTTTACAATAATATGGAAGAAGGCTATCTACAGTTTGACAATTTTAATTTTAAGCTTGCCATCATCCAAGAGTTGATGTACGACATAAATGTATTACAACCTGAGTTTGATATTTATGAATTTGCAAAAGAGTATAAGGGAGAAGAGATTGACACAGAAAGTGATACTGTAATTGAACCTGCACTTGACTATTTTAAGAATTTGCAGATACCTAAGAGCTTAGCAAAAGAAGTCGGATCATTTTACATGGATGGTGGTAATGAAGTGTATATGAATATCATTCCGCTGTGGGATGGCGAAGATGGGTATTTTGATTTGAACGATGTAAGCCTTGCAGAGCTTAGACAGTTTCCAAATCTAACTGAGGCAACAGTTCTGACTGATGATTTTGACAAAATCAAGAAGATATTCGATGCAGCAGGCATTAAGGTGGAATTATTATAATACAAGAAAAAGTGAGGTAACAATGGATTATATACAAGATAGAAAAAGCAATATTTTGTTTAGCTTAAGATGACAGCAAGATAAAAGAAAATCACATTTAAGGATAATGTTTTAACTTTCCACCTTAATAAAATATTTCAATATACAGAAGACGAAGAAAAATACATACTGGAGAAGTTTTGTTTTATGAAAGCGATTTAGACGAATGTAGTATTTTAATATTTGACAGAACAGTTTATGAAGGTGATTTTTCGGGAAAAAGCCGTTAGTTTACAAGATTATATAAAAGAGTATTCAAATGTAGAGTTTGAAATTTTGACAGAAGGATACTTTTGGATATTGTACAACTTATACTGGATGGATTTGGGCAGAAGGAAAAGAGCCTGTGTCAGGGAATTATGTATATTTGGAATAAAGGTGATATGGTTTATCGTATAAACTTCTAATTTGTCGAGTTGTTATATAGACTAACCTAAGTGATGCTCGAATGATAACATTTCAGACTCGCTCCGCATCCGCTTCGCTACGCCTAAGCGAGAGCTTAGAATTTATCATTCGGAGCTGTCGTAAACATTTATATATAAAACATCATTTTATGAATAAAAGGGGAGAAAAATGTTAACCAATTTATCATTAATAGGAGGTTCAGATGGACCAACAAGCATATTTCTGGCAGGTAAAATGAATTTTTGTTGGATGAATGTATTTGGGCTGATAATTATAGTTTTATTTCTTATTCCAAATATTATTTACAGGGTTAAAAGCAAAAAAATTATAAAAAGCTGTATGCCAATAAGTTTATGAAAATTTTAGAACAAATTGGTCAATATGGTTGTATGTTTCTTATGGTATTTGATTTTGGAATGGGTGAGTTGGGATTTGGCTCTATTGAGGCATTCTTGGTTTATACTTTTTGGAAATATTATTTTGCTTATTTTTATTGGATACTGTGGATGTTATATTTTATCAAGGAAGCATATTGGAAAAAGATTACATTGGCAGTGATAGGCACTTGTCTGTTTCTGTTAAGTGGAATAACAATGATGTACACTTTTTGATTATATTTGGTATAATATTTGGAATAGGACATATATACATTGTAAGTAAAAATAAGCCAAAATTAAAGGAGTAAATCTATGAAAAGAGTTATTATATTATTAACCTGCCTGATTTTAATATTTAATATAACAGGCTGTAGAAGTTGTTGTGAAGAATACAATAGAAGGAAATCGCAAAACCTATAGTGAAATGAGTGATGGCAGTTGGACTTGTGGTAATCATACATATAAAAATTGTCTTGAAATAAGTGGTAGAATACCTAATGCTGTTGTAGATACGACCTTTGTATATCTAAGTAATCTTGAGGAGATAACTTTTGAACAGGCGTGGAAGGATTACGGATTTAGCAGTAATATGAACAATTATTTTTTTCTTTGGAAGATGCTGTACTTGTGGATGTTAAAGACGAATGAACTGTGTGGGAGAGGTATAACATGAATTTTATAGACAAAGCATTTGCACAAAACTTAAAAAGGTGATGATTTCTTGCAGGCAATGGCAGATATTTATTCAGAGCCGGAAGTATATAAAGAATTAAAAATATCCACGCTTTGTTGCAGATATAATTACTGTTATTGATTATGATACTACATTGCAAATGGATGGATTGGATGATGTTATAAGTGGTAATTTAAGTAATAGGTATGCGAAATTATAAATTCTCTTGAAAACATTGGTGCAAAAGATGAAGCAGATGTTCTAAAAAGGCTAAAAAAATTATATGTTTTTGGATGACGGTAGTTATGATAAGGAGTATAATAATCTTAGCAGCCGGCTTGCTTTTAAATAATGATTATGATGGATTTTTGGGATATGGTAAGAGCATATATTGACAGAAATTTAAGCTGATTAATTTATTGGGAGAGTATGAGGAATAATATGATTTATGTTCATCATTATACAAAGAACAAAGATAGTTTTTGCTGAGAATAATAAACAACAAAGTTTGAATAGGGAAATTGAGATTAATCTTGCAGAGGAAGGTACTCTAATTGGATGGCACAAGTCCTATTTAAATAATATCATTTGGGTTGCATGTCGGAAAAATAAGGAAGATATCTGCATTATGGCTTTTGGATAATAATGGAGATAAAATTGCTACACCAACTTGAAGGATGACGGTTATTGGAAATGAAAAACAAAGAAGTTATATACAAAGGTCAAAAGCCTAACTCTAACCAGATTTTGGGGTAACAAAAAAGCTCTGTTTGTGGATTAAAAATCCGAATCAGAGAGATATGCCTAAAATGGAATTTGTCGGGGATATCCTGATGAATGGTGTATTTTTATAGAGAATTTGACAGAAGAGGAAAAAGGACAGATTACGGATGTGAATGGGGAACTTTTGGATGTAGAGAGTATATTAGAAAGCGAAGATATATTATGAAGATGGAAATAGGGGAAGACTTATATTGTCAAAAAGATATTTTTGATTTTATAAAAGGAGAAAACTTGTTATTAGAAGATAAAGGTTATCAAGCTTACTATGGTGAGCATAATTTTGTTTTCGTTAATGAAGAAAACCAAAGAAAGTGGCTGGTATTGCGAGATAACGAGGATGATGATAAGAAGGTATATTCTAATTTGGAAGAATATTTTGAAGAAAAATAAAGATTAGGAGAATAAATAATGCCTGTTTTAAGCCAAAAACAAATAGAATATGGATTTGACTATTTTCATAAAGATGAACCACAGAAAAGGTCCGTAATAGAAGTTTCTGAGTATAATGGTGAGAGTGAACTTACAATAAACTGCACACAGTTAGGAGATAGCTTTACACCTCAGTATAAGAGTGCAAAAGAGAAAAAGCGAGTATTACAGGAGTGGTGTGATTTTCTACAAAATAATAAGACTGCATTTACCAAGCTTTCATTTTGTACAAGGATGCCGCAGGAATTATTTGATGCAGTTTGCGAGCAGGAAAATCTAATAAGTCTTGATGTTAAATGGGGTGTATATCCCGATATTTCAAAAGCTTGCCAACCTCACTAAGCTTCGTTACCTGTCTTTAGGTTCAGGTGCAGGTGTAAGCAGTATAGAGCCTATTTCAAAGTTAAATAGTTTAGTAGCTCTATCAGTTGAAAATTTCCAAAAAATCGTGGATTACAGTCCATTTGCCATGCTTAAAAACCTGGAGAGTCTTTCTATTTGTGGAGACGGACTTGGACCTAAGTATATTCAGGTTGATTCTTTGGACTTTTTAACCCGGATGAAGCAGCTTAGATTCTTTTCTTTTTAATGGCTAGACTTAAAAGCAAGGACTATACTCCGTTTTAAGTCTTGAAAATGTGAATATCTAAGCCTTAGACCATGCAAGGAGACAAAAACTTTACAATGATATAATTAAACTACCAAAGTTAAAATATGGATTAATAGTAAAAAGCCTGAATTATATGTATAACAAGATGAGCTTGAATAAAAACAAAGGATGTAACAAGTGAAATATTTAATATTAGGATGATATTATTAGAACTATAATTACACAGATATTTGCAGGCAGATAAAAGGAGACTGATTATGCTTAAAATAGAGATAAATATTCATTTGAAGTAAGTTACGCTGATAGGGCAGAGCTGTCTGATGTTCTTTAGGAAGATGATTCCTCGTCTTGGTCATTGGATATTGGCTTTTTGCGAAGGAGATTTTTGGTGATGAAACTGTAGTGCCTGCTATATGCATTAATCCGATAGATACAGATAAAAATTCAGTAGAAGAATTAGTAGGAGAAAAATCAGGGTAACTACGATAGAAGAATGTGATGATAGAGAAGATACATTTTATATTTTTGAATCTGAACCAATGGTGTCATACGAGCTTGAAGTCCTTGAAATAAAGGAGGGATAAGGCTCATATCCGCTGCAGTGGTATAATGATAGTAGATGGATATTCTGATCCTTATGAAGAGGAAAAATTTGAGATAGATTGTCTGGTGCCTATTATTGAATCTGCCAGTGACTGGGCAAAATTTGAGAATTGATAGAATTTTTATACTATGGTTTAGAAACTGAAAGAACTTAGAAAGGCGGCATTATGAGCAAGTTAAGAGAAAAGACTTTGGTTACAACAAGAGAAGAGGTAACAAGTGATTATCCGTTTTATGGTGACCTGCCTATGATATATTTAGGTGAGATAGCCAATATGAAGGAGATGGAATATTTATAGGTAAATCAGGGGAAGTGTTATTTTGGGTATCATATTTTCTAATTTTTAGAGAATTAAGCGAAGAAGAAGTATAACAATACTAACAGAAAAATATTTGAAGGGGTTATAATGAATAATCAGATAGATTTTTGTACTTCCTGTTTTATATGATAAGTTTTTATCAGAAATGGAGAGGATGGAGAATTTAATTTAGAGGATAGCGGTATCACCTTATATTCAAAGGCGGATTTGGTAGAAAGAAATACCACTTATCAGATGAGAGGAATGGGAGCCTGATTACTTTATGATTGGGCAGGACGGTGACCTGGCTTTCTTTATTAAAACAGATTCTGATGATACCATTTACAAGAATGATTTGGGAGCCTTGGGTTCTATCCAAATGGAAATAGCAGCCTCTGATGTGTATGAGTTTATTAAACAATCAGATGAGGTGATTGATTTTAGGATGATTATAAATAGTTTAGGACTAAGTGGAGGAAAGAATGGAATTTGACGAAAGCTTGCAGCAATATACTTACAGTTATGAAGACTTGATTTTTGCCTGGGATGAGGAGCCTACAGAGGAATATATAAATAAGGTGAAAGTATTAGCAAAGAATTATAAAGATAATCTTGACAGAATAATTGACTTTATCTTGCCTGACCTTAGGGAAATGTACGGAGATGTAAGCAAAAGAAGATGTGAAGAATAATCTGGGAAACCTATTATAGACTATAATCGGGGAACGGTGAGCTATTGTGACCAGACCTTTGATGACTGGCATATATTTGAGTTTGAATTTTTAGGTGAAAAATTTGAAAAACTAGAGCATTTTTCAGTTGATGGTTAATATATTTATCGGAGGAAAGCTATGGAACTACTGGAGTATATGAGAAAAAGAAATAAAATGACAATCTCAGAGTGGGAAGATACTTTTGAGAAAAGGGAAAGGGAGATTATTATTTTAAGGCATGAAGGAGGGGGAGGAAGCCTTTAGAAATGGTTTTTGGGAATGGGATGAGTATTTCTTAGCCTATGTGGACTGTGAAACAGGTGAACTGCATAAAGAAGAAGGGCGGGTAGAATTTCCTGTTACAGACAAAGAAAAGCACCCATTTCATTTTGAAGATGAAACCATTTACAAACTAAGGGTTCGTGAAAAACTGCCTGAAGAAGTTCCTGAGGGTGCATTGCCTAGTAAGAACCATTTTTTAGTTGTAGAAATTCTTGAAAAGGATGCAGATTCTCCAGAGCTTTATGAACTGCTTACAGAGTATAGAAAACCTGTGGTTTTGAAGGATGATGTCTTGGGTGAGCTAACTTATGATAAGCTGCTTAAAAGCTTTGAGGGAAACCTGTCTTGGCTTGGTGGCAGGATACATATTTCCTTATATGTTGACAAGGATAATAAGAGCGGTATTACAAAGGCAAAAAGGCTATAAAAACAATGGTTTTGGAACAGGAAAAAATGGGATGCTGCCCTGCGTAGTTTTGCTGCAAAGAAGCTAACCAAACTTGCCTGTGAATGGGCAGAATCAGAAGAAGATGCTGCTTTGATTACAGAAGAAAGCTTTTGCAAAGAGAATTAGCTTAAGTTTTAATATGGGCGACATCGGGAGGTTCATTTACAGCTTATCTTGATGATGATGACCTTTTCTTTGGGCACAGCATCACAGTTAATGGAAGCCCTAGAAGGGACTATTGTCGGCTGATATTGAGGGATAAAACATATACTGATATTTTTGATAGGTGATGTTGAAATTCCTTTTCCGGAAGCTTATTTAAATATAGCAAGACAGGAATTCGCTGATAACGGATTTGACATTGTGGAAGCAGATGAAGTCTACACTGGATAGAGTTTTATGATGTAGGTGCACTGGTTTGGTTTGCGAGAATTATTGATTGGGAATTTCCGGGTTTTGAAGTGGAGAAATATCAGGATAACCTTTTAAAAGCACAGGAAATTCTTGATAAAGAAGGTGTAATTAAGGGGAAAATTCATAGATATTATTTTGTGGCTAAAAGAAATAATAAATATTAGTTTGTTTTTTTGAGTAAAACAGTAAGCCGTAGGAGGACGCAATGGAAGAATTTATATTAGCAGAGGAGGGCATTCCTTACAATATAGGCTGTGAAGGGCAACGATAGCATATTATGGAAGTGAAATAGAATTTCACTATGAAACTGTGCCTCCAGTATGGAGATGAAATATTTTCTGCAAAATTGCCACTACTGGATGTTAAGCTTCCATTTTTGGATATATGGAAGAAATCTTATATTTTTAGATGCATATTATATGCTCGCAGAAACGGTAGAGAAGGGTACTTTGGGATCCTATAACGAGCAGGCTAATAAACATACATACAGGAGAATATGCAAGCCTTAGCGATTGGTATAACAATGTGAAAGTTAAAGAAAATGAAGTTGAGTTAAAAATGATTATAGCGGAAATCAATGATATTGAAAAATGTTAAAGAACTGAAATGGAGTTAAAATATTAAAATAACAATAATTTTGTAAGTAGAAATCGATGTTTTATGCTAATGAAATGTATATTATAACTTATACCTGATAAAGGAAATTAAGGATGTATTACAAATGATTTGAATAAAACTAAGGAGAAGAATAATGGCTAAGAAAAGAGTTACCCTGCCCAAAAAAATTTTGATGAGCTTATTAAGTCTGGAGATATTGAAGCACTTAAAAGCTGTCTATGATAAATGTGAGCTTACTGCCTATGATGGAAAATTCGGTCTGCACACTGCACTTCATTACAAGGGTGTACCTGACGAGCTTGTTATCTGGCTCGTTAGCAGTACTTGATGTGAATATACCTGACTATTATGGCGGCACACCTTTGTACAGTCAGGCAACCTTTGGCATGGATACAGTAAAACTGCTTTATGAGCTGGGAGGAGATATACAAAAGCCAGATAGATATGGAAATACGCCGCTTCATATGGCAGCAGAGTATTTCCGCCCTAATACAGTACACTTTTTGATTGAAAAGGGTGCAGATGTCAATGCTAAAAATGAAAGAGGCGAAACTCCTCTACTAGCGGCTCTTACAGTGTGCGGAGGAATAAGGGCAGTGCCTTTGGCCCAAATAGCAGAAATGTTAATAAAGGCAGGTGTAGAAATTACGCCTGAGATGGCAGAAAAAGTAGAAATAATCGGTAAGGATTTTTGAATTCCATAGGGATAACTTTAGTGAAGCTTCCTGTGAAGAGGTAGATACAGCCCTGTCAAAGCTCTACAATATCTTTGGTGCAAAGCCTGTGGCAAAAAGAATAATACATGACGGCGTTTCTCCTATTCTTGTAAAGGGGAGCACTTGGAAAGAGCAGTATAATGAGCTTTGGGATTTACTAATTCCATCGACAGGAGCAGCAAAAACGGTGCAGGGAGAGGTTATCCGCATAACAGGCAGGGTGGACGATGAAATTAACAGAAACGGTGGAATAAACTGGGATAGGAGTTATAGAAATATGCTAAATTCGCTGCCGGTTCATTTTGCAGAAGGAAATGCGCTGACAGAGAAGGAGATAGAAGAGAGTAAGGTGCTTATTTCAAAGATAGATGGAAAAGGGTTGGCTGAAGACTCTGTAATTACAAGATTATGCGAGCTTGCAGTTAGTTGGGTAATCTTAAACCCTAACCCAATTCCGCTAGGCGAAATAAATTACAGCAGATAAAACTATAGGAGATTTTATGGTGAAAATAAAAGACATTGGAGATTTTGAGTCTGTTCCCGCCATTGTAAATGACATTTTGCAGGGAAATACCGAGGCTTTAGATGAGCATTTGTCAAAGGGATTTGATATAGAAGAGGACATAAAGCTTGGCAAATATACAAGACTCTCCCTTTAGACCTTGCCCTTATTATGGAAAATTTGACTCTGTAAAATGGCTGGTGGAAAAGGGTGTGAATCTGAATGTAAAAAAGAATCCGTCATTCTTACTTGCAGTGAGGTACTGCGATGAAGAGGTTATCAGGTATCTTGTAGAAAAGGGTGCGAAGGTAAATGTTGTAAATGCTGTAAAGTCAGAGACTTTTAGTCAGGCTTTATATGGACATAAGTATGAGAATCTTCCTCTTATTCACAAGCTTGGCCACAGCGTGGAAAAGTACGGTGGAGAGGCATTTCGAAAGTGCTGTAGATGATGAGAATTATGAGGTGCTTGATTTTTTCATTAAAAACGGAGTTGATATTAACTACAATGCCGCCGACTCAGTCTATCCATTTAAGCCTACCCCGCTTTGTGTAGCTGCCAGATATGTGGATCTTAAAATGTGCAAATATCTTGTGGAAAATGGTGCAGATGTGACAATTACTGAAAAAGACGGAATGCGTCCTTACAGCATAGCAGTTGAAAAAGGCGATGAGGAAATGGCAGAGTATTTTAAGCAGTTAGAGCCTGAAGAGTTTCATAGCCTACATAACAAATTAGATGAGCTTAAGCCATTTAAGCTTCCTAAGACAGTAATGGATTTTCTTCAAGGTGATGAATTACATGTTGAACTTAATGACTGTGATTTTAAATGGATTGAATTTTTCTCTTTAACAGATACAGTAGCTATGAAAAAGGGCAGAGCTAAGTTCCTTCGTATATCAAAGGCTACGGGAGATTATGACCATATCTGCATTGTGTGAATCCTAAAACCAAGAAGGTGACCTTTTATGATGAGGAACACGAGGAAATGCGAGATATGTGCGATTTCTCTGAATTTATAAATGATATGCCGTTATATATGCAAAACATAGTTGAGGGAGAATACGAATAAATATTACAAGGGTGAAACTATGAAGATAGATGATAAATTAAAAAAGATAGCAGACTACATTTGCGAGAATTTTGAGGAACTGGATATGGATGACCCTGTTGAAGAGGGTTATCTCGATGATTACGAAGAAATCCTTGGAGCAACAGAGGAAGAGATATCAGCCTTTGAGGAGAAGTTTGGCATAAGCCTGCCAGAGGATGTGAAAGAGCTTTATAGGTATAAAAACGGAAGTAAGTTTTTTAGCATCCTTCCTTGTGTCATTGATAAAAGGGATATGGCTTTCAACCTTATGAGCCTTAAGGCGATGGAGAAGTCAAAGGGATATTTCCAAAATAAGGATGCACTTTTAACAGATTTTCCTGATTATTTTACTAAAGAAGATATTGAGAGGATGAAGGATGAAAGGATAAAGCCTTATCTTTTCAATAAAAAATGGTTTCCTTTTGCAGAGTACTGTGACAGCTGCTACCTGATGCTTGACTTTGACCCGGGGGTAGAGGGAAAAGAAGGGCAGATTATCTGCTACATCCATGATCCTGATGAGGTGGTGTACGTGACAGGAAGTCTTACAGAGCTGGTTGAAAATATCATGGAGGAGATTGAGTCCTGAACTCTAAAGGTGTGATTCCAAACTGCTTTTTGCATCGTGGGACAATGTGAGAGATAGCCGTATGGGCTTGAAGAATATGAAAAACATGATATATTTAGTTCAAATTGATTTTAATAAAACTGATTTGAATTAAATGCGAGGATACAGGTATGTTTATAGGAAGAGAGAAGGAATTAGCTTATTTAGATGAATTTTACAGGAAACCGGGAGTTGACCTTACTGTAATATATGGACGTAGGCGTATAGGTAAATCTACCTTAATCACGGAATTTGTAAAAGATAAAAAAGTGATTTTTTATACTGCAACCAAGATTGGTAAGGAGAGAAATCTGGAGTTGTTTTCAAAGCAGGTAGCAGAGATGTTCTTTGAAGGCATCGAAAATATCAGCTTTCATACAGATGATGCTGTATTTGACTTTATTGACAGGAATATGACAGAGGAAAAACTACTACTGGTAATAGATGAGCTGCCTTATTGGGCTGAAAAAGATGAAGCTCTGCTTTCTGTCTTACAGAAGTATATAGACACAGTCTGGAAGGATAAAAATCTGAAAATAATACTCTGTGGTTCTGCGTTGCTTTTATGGAAAATAAAGTACTTAGTGAAAAAGAGCCCGCTGTTTGGCAGAAGAGATTCATAGATTAAACTGGAAAGCTTTTGATTATCTTGATTCAGCAAAAATTTGTCCCTGACTATTCATATGAAGATAAAGCAGTATGCTATGGAATCCAGGGAGGGTTGCAAAAGTATTTATCAATGATTGATCCGTCAAAAATATTGATGAAAAACATAATAAGCCTGTTTTTAGAACAAACGGATATATGTATGATGAAACCAGAAATCTACTCATACAGGAATTTTTCAGATATAACGCTTGTTAATAACATAATCGAGCAGATTGCATCAGGCAGCAATACCATTAATCGTGATAGCTAATAAGATAGGTGAGAAGGAGCCAACCATTTTGTACTCCATCGAAAAATTAATAGCTGTTGGCTTTGGTGGAAAAGAAAAATGCATCACCGAAGAAAAGAACAAGAAAAACGCAATATGTCTTGAAAGACTATATGTTTAAGTTTTGTATAAATTTATCCCTAGCGTAGTTAGCGTGATAGAGATGGGGCAGGGAGAATTGTATTATAATAAGGTGGTTAAAACCTACTATACACACATATATGGGACAGGTATTTGAAGATATGTGTAAATACTATACTTTTGAAGCAGGGAATTACAGGAAGTTTTTGATTGCTTTGTTACTACAGTAGGCAGCTGGTGGGGAACGGGAGACAGTAATAACTGATAATGGTGAGAAAGTGGTACAATCCGCGGATATTGATGTGGTCGCACTCTCAGAACTTGAAAAAGCAGTAATAGGTGAGTGTAAATTCAAGAATGAGAAAGTAGATAAAGCTATATATGACACTTTTACTGCGGAGAATAAAAAGTTATACCTGCAAAATATAAAGTAGTAAAAACTAATTTTATTCTCTCTATCAGGCTTTTTACAGATTGGTTTGACACTTTTTAGTGATGAAAAGCTTGAACTGATAGCACTTAAAGATATTTATCACTGATAAGTAGGGGGATAAGCTTGAATATGATGTCTAGGGTATTTATAATCTGTGTGCTAATAATTCAGCTTATAGCCATAGCTATTTATCAAGAGCTTCTATGGAGAAGAGATAAATATTGTGCCTTCTGGGGAGTTTTTGGCAGGAATAAAATTCTTATGATTTATTTGGGAATTATAAATGTTATTACCTTTTTAGCCTTTTGCTATTGATAAGCTTCACGCTATAAAAGGCAAAGAGACGAATAAGGATAATTACACTACTGGGGCTTGCCTTTTGTAGGAGGTTCAGCAGTAGTACTTGGAATGTACACTTTAAGGCATAAGACGAAGGTAAATTATTTTACTGTAGGGATACCGCTTATTATTGTGGTGCAGGTGGCTGTGGTATTTGTGGCGATGAATTTGAATGGGTTTATGGGGACATAGGGAGTGAAGTTTTGGAAAAGTGTCAAAATAAGGGGATAAAAGTATTGGAAAACGCACAAAATTAGAGTATAATAATCTGGAAAAACGCACAAAGTGGTGTGGAGGATTATTATGCTAAAAGAGAAAAATTGAAAAATATAGAAAAATGGATTGATAATAGTGAAAGCTCTTCTTGTTTACGGAGTACGCCAGGCGGAAAGACATTTATTATTCGTGAATGCTTGAAAAGGAATGAATGCGAATATATTGAATTTAATCTTATTAATCAGCCTGAACTTGTGGAGATTTTTGAGAGATTCAACAGGAATAGACGACCTGATATTAAAGCTGTCATTATATAGTGAGAAGAAGATAATTCCCGGAAAAACTATTTTCTTTTTGATGAAATACAAAGATATAAAGAAATTGTGACCAAGATTAAATTCCTCGTTGAAGATAAAAGATAGATATATTTTATCTGGCTCATTACTTGGGGTAGAAATAGTTAATCTCAAATCAGCACCTGTTGGGTATTTGCAGACTCTAAATATGTATCCTATGGATTTTTGAAGAGTTCTTGCAGATATTTAGTGTTGACGAGACTATTATAAATAACCTGCGAAATTGCTTTTTAACCAAAACGAAGGTAGATGAGATTATCCATAATAAAATTATGGAAATGTTTAATATCTATATGATAATTGAGGCATGCTCTGCGGCGGTTGAAAGATACCGTAGTACTGAAAATATAGATGAAGTAATGGAAGAACATAGGGGCTATTATAGAACAGTATAAGCTGGATTTTACACAGTATGAGGAGGAAAATCGTAAACTAATTATTACGCATATATACGAGCTCATACCTGCAGAACTGAACGAGAAAAATAAAAGGTTTATGATAGCAGATATTAATAAAAATCTCCGTTATGAGCGTATATCAGATAGTTTTGTCTGGTTATGGAAGTCTGGCGTAGCACTGGGAGTATTTAATACTACAGAACCTACGATTCCACTCATGCTTAATGAAAAAAGTGCTTTATTTAAGCTATTTATATCGGATGTCGGTCTGCTTACCACAATCTATGGCAAGTCCTGTAAACTAAAAATTGTAAATAAAGAAGGCGACATCAACAAGGGCACAGTATTTGAAAATGTGGTAGCACAGGAGCTCCATGACTATGGATATCCTCTGTATTATTATAACAGTAAAAAACTGGGAGAGATTGACTTTATTGTTGAACAGAATGGCAAATCTTTACCAATTGAGGTAAAAAGCGGTAAAGCTTACAATAAACACTCTGCCCTTAACAATCTGCTAGATGTAAAAGGAATATGGGATTGAAGAGGAGTTTATCTTCACGAATGATAATGTTAAAAATAGATGGGAAGCTTTAATTATCTCCCTATCTATATGGTTATGTTTTTGAAAGATGAACCGATGGAGTTTGCTGATATAAGGGTGGGGAGGTATAGGATATAGAGTTATAAGAGGAATATTATGGATAGATTGACAAGAGAGCAACGCCATAGAAAACATGAGTAATATAAAGAATAAAGATACGCATATTGAAGTAATATTAAGGAAAGCATTATGGGACAGAGGTTATAGATATTACAAAAATTATAAGCAGCTACCGGGAAAAACCTGACATAGTGTTAACTAAATTTAAGATAGCCGTATTTTGTGATAGTGAGTTCTTTCATGGTAAAGATTGGGAGAAATTAAAGGAACAGCTAAGAGGGCAAAACTCAGACTTTTGGATAAATAAGATTGATGGCAACAGGAAAAGAGATGAGGAAATAAATAAAAAGCTGATATTTATGGGATGGACTGTTATTAGATTTTGGGAAGAGATATTAAAAATGATGTGAAAAGCTGTATAAAGGTGATTGAAGAAATAATATTTGAAAAATATGATAAATGAAGATGAGTTATATTAAGGAGTAAGTTATGTACAAGTCAATTGATTTGTTTGCAGGTATAGGTGGTATAAGAAGAGGATTTGACAACGCATTTTGGCAAATGAAATCTCCACGGTATTTGTTAGTGAGTGGGATGATAATGCTAAAAAACATATAAGGCAAATTACGATGACAAATTTGACATTGCAGGAGATATTACCGAAATAAACGAGAGATATTCCGCAATTTGATATATGTTTAGCGAGCTTTCCCCTGTCAGTACTTTTTCTTTAGCAGGAAAAAGAATGGGATTTGAAGATGACTACAAGGGAATGTGAGAGGTACATTATTTCAGGATGTAGTACGCATTTGCAGAATACCATAAGCCAAAGGTGATTTTTGTGAAAATGTGAAAGGACTGACTATTCATGATAAAGGCAGGACATTTAAGATAATAAAACGTGCATTTTGAGCAAATAGGGTATACGGTATATGACAAAAGTATTGAATAGTAAGGATTTTTGGCGTTCCACAGAACAGAGAGCGTATTTATATTGTATAGCTTCCGAACGACATAGACAGTAAAGATTTTAACTTTCCTAATGGGAAAAATCAGATACTAAGATTAAGGATATAATGGAAACAGACACGGTAAGCGTAAAATATTATCTTTCAACAACATATATAGAAACACTTAAGCGACATAAAGAGAGACATAAAGCTAAAGGTAATGGATTTGGTTATGAGATTAGGGACATTAATGGTCAGGCTGGCGCAATCGTTTGCGGGGAATGGGAAGAGAAAGGAATCTTATAATTGATAAAAGGCTAAAAAGACTTCACTCCGTAACTCATATAAAGGGTGAGGTAAACAGAGAAGGGATAAGGAAACTAACACTCAAGAGAATGGGCAAGACTGCAGGGCTTTTCCTGATAGTTTTAGGCTTGAACTTGCAGATACTCATTTATATAAGCAGTTCGGTAATAGTGTGACGGTCAATGTAGTTGAAGCTATAGCTAAAGAAATAAAGGGGTTCTTGATAATGTCAGACAACAAAAATGAAGAAAAATGGCAGGAAATAAAGGGGAATGGTCGGAAATATATGCCTTTATGAAGTTGCTAAGCGAGGGCGTGTATATGCTGCCAATGAAAAACTTGAAAAGATCAATAGCGTATTCTATCCAATCCTGAAAATTACCTGAGAGGAGCAAAAAGGAGAGTCATAGATTATGTAATTAATGATGATAATATAACTAGAAATGCAATCAAATATAATAGGAAGTATATCAAGAAAAGAGCTTGATGACAATGCCGGTAAATTATTGAAAGAAATAACAAAAACATAAAGTGGGAGCTTTGAAATTGAAGAAATAGCAGACTTTGCAAATGGGATTAAGGTAACCAAGATTAAAGCCCTTCAACAGACACGACAGATATTTCAATGCAAATAAAGGATACACATACAAATTATATTCGTAATGTGGGATTCTCACTAAGTCTGAAGTGGGTAATGCACCAACGCTATTAAACGCAGGTAGGACAACTAATTTTATTTTTTAAAGGTAACAGGAATAACCAGTGAACAGGCAGAACAAATTAATTCTATAGACGAGTAAGAATAAAATCAAAGATAGGATGAAATCTATAAAAATTTTTGGAGGCACTCTCTGCTATTGTCAGATGGAAAATACAGGTTTTAAGCGTAATCTTACTATGGTAGACAGTTGTAGTGCCACAAATAATCGGGAACATATTATTGTGTTACTATGAGAATGATATAAAAGGATGTGTAAAATCTGGTTGAATATGTAGGAACAAGATCCGCTTCAATATGGAGACAAGATGATGTATGAGTATAAATTCAAGAAATTCTTGTGCTCCTGTGCATTGGGAATGAAGCCTGCTAAGAAATGGGATGGACTTGATGAGGCAAATGGTGGTTATATTATTGTAAAAGCAGACGGTGAGATTCTTGCTTACCATATATATAACTAGAAACTTCTTCGAACAATATTTGCTAGATAACACTATATTCGAAAGGGCTTCTACAAGCAGACATGGCTACATGCAGCTGTATGAACTAGATGGAGAAATGTTTATTAATCTGAATTTACAGGTGAGGTTTAAGTAGGAGAGATAAAAGCTATAGTGTGGGAGATAATATGCAAGATATACAAAAATTAGAAAGTATATGGAAATATGGAAGAACAAAAATTATCAACAGGGAATTGATTATTGTTCATTAGTAGATAAAAAGGTAAGACTTATGAATATGTTGTTGAAATATTAAATATTCAGAAACTTACCTCAAAAAGAAAATGGATGGAGATTCAGTAACAAAAATTCCTAGAAAAGAAGAAAAGAAAATGCGTAAGATTCACAGATATTTTTGGAATTGACTGGTTCGTTTATAAGTCCTGCATATTATGTAGCATTATTGTAGATGAATGTATTAAAAAGGTGAATTAAAGATTGATAACATAGCCGGTATAGTTGGGAGAGGTTTAAGAGCATTTCCGTCTTTTTAAGAGAGATGGATCTGGCTAACAAGGTTTCAATTCGTCTGTCTGAAAATTTTAGTATTGAAAGTAATCCTGAACAGGATATTAAAAATCATACAGATATTCTTATTAAGACAGATAAAGGAGATTATAGGGTCTGGTCTTATCAAAAGTCAACAAGAGGTTTAGAGAATATCGATGATAGTTTTTGGGAAACGAGGTGAGATCCCAGATGGATATCATTTGTTATGTCCCATTGACATAAATGTCGAAGAAGATACTGAAGATATTTATGGATGGCGCTTTATTCGGATAAATATGTAGATAATTTATGTAACCTTATTTACATAATACGAAAATATTAAATTGTACAAAGACATTTTTAGAATGGGATACCTGTAGGAAGAAGAAATACTTTAGTAAAAATGGGAATTATAAAAATAAGAATTGAAACCAATAACTATTGGAGGAGAAGGTAATTTTTCGGCATATGTAGAAGGTGATGTCAAAGCTAAGCGGTTACCATAATCTAGTTGTAATTGTTTGTATATATTTTGTAAAAGTGTCAAAATAGGGGATAAAAGTATTAGAAAACATACAAAGAATATTAATATAATCAACTAATGTGACATGTGTCACAGGAAGTACTAGGAAAAATCAAAAACCAGAACCTTTACAGGAACCACAGACACAGCCGTTTCTGAGCGTGAGAAGCTTGGGATGGAGATTGCGAGGAGGCAGCTGCAGCAGGCATTGGTTTTTAAAAATGAGAATAATGTGCTGCCTCTGGAGAAGGCAGTAAAATTGCACTCTATGGCATAGGTGCAGCTAATACCTTTAAGGGAGGCACAGGTTCAGGCGATGTCAATGAAAGGCAGAGCGTGAGTGTGTTTGAAGGCCTTAAAAATGCAGGCTTCATCATCACAAATGAAGAGCAGGTAAGAGATAGCATTCAGCTCTACAAAAAGGCAAGAGAGTACTGGAGAGATGACATCCTTAAGAAAATGTGAGGGAAAGGACGGGTAGAATTCTTCATCATTTACTCAACCCATCCATTACAGTACCTGAAAAACAACCAGGGAGATTACAAAGACAGACACTGATACAGCCATCTATGTTATCAGCAGAATAGCGGGGGAAGGTGCGGACCGCCACAATAAGAAGGGTGATTTCCAGCTTACGGATGCAGAGGAAAAGGAAATCTCTGCCATCTGCGGCCCTCATGAGAAGGTAGTGGTTGTGCTAAATGCTGGAGGAGTTATGGACGTATCCCTCTTGATAAACACCCTAATATACGGAATCACAACCTTTACCAGGCAGCATGGATGGAGGCAAATGCACTTGCTGACATAGTATCAGGCGCTGTTAATCCATCGGGAAAAGCTTACTGCAACCTGAGTATATCAAGTATGAGGACTATCCTAATGCTAACGAGTTTTTCGCATAATAACGGAAATGTAGATGAAGAATATTATAACGAAGGAATATATGTAGAGCTACAGGTATTTTGACAGTTTGGCATACCTGTACGCTACGGTTATGGTTTTGGACTTTCTATACCGAATTTTCCCTTGAATTTAAGGGTATTCAGGAAGATAAAGGAAGAGGAGTTATACTTGATGTAAATGTTACACAGGCAAGGTAGCAGGGCGTGAGGTAATTCAGGTCTATGCAGCCTGCCCGGATGAAAAACTTGCGAAAGAAAGAAGAAGGCTGGTTGCATTTAAGAAGACGAAGCTGTCTCTCCGGGCGAGGAAATATGCCTCTCACTGGATGTACCATTTTGAAAGGCTTACTTCTTACAGCGAGAATGAGTCAGGCTGGTGTTTAGAAAAGGGATTATACGCTTTCTGTGGGTAATTCTCTCGCTGACTCGACTCCCCAGGCGCTTATGGAGCTTGATAAAGATGTAATTACCGAAAAGACAATGCATATATGTAAGCCTGAAAAGCCTGTAGAAGAGTATGAGGCTGACCTTTAAGCTTGTAGAGGGAAGAAGGGCGGAAATAAAGCGATTAGCAGGCACTCTTCCTGTAGTTAGTATAAAGGCTGAAAGCATAGCAGTAAAAGAGATAAAATATCTTAGCAATGAAGAGCTTGCAGCAGTGAAGGAGATGGAAATAGTCAAATCTCTTACTGAAGAGCAGCTAAAGAAGCTTGCTACGGGAGATCCGGGAAGGGCACAGGAAGAATCAGCACTTGGTTCTGCAGGAATCAGTGTTCGAGCTCAGCAGCAGAAACTTCATTCTGCGCAGAGGATAAAGGGAATAGCAGGAATTGTGCTGGCTGATGGTCCCTGCAGGACTAAGACTTAACAGGTATTATTTTTGTGCGTGATGGGAAAATGGTTCTATTTCATTTATGTTCAGCCTCGAAGGTGGAATTTTGGTTCCTGATGTGGACAAAACGGAAGGAGAGCGTTATTTCCAGAACTGTACTGCATTTCCGGTGGGTACTGTACTAGCACAGACTTGGGATGAAGAGCTTGTAAAAAGGTAGGAAATCATGTTGCAAAAGAAATGGTAGAGCTTGGCGTGACTCTTTGGCTTTGCGCCGGGCATGAATATCCAGAGGAATCCGCTTTGTGGCAGAAACTTTGAGTATTATTCAGAAGATCCGTTCATTACCGGTGAAAGATAGCTGCTGCCATGACGGAAGGAGTGCAGTCTGTAAGAGCTGTGGAACTACTATCAAGCACTTTGCCTGCAACAACAATGAAGATAACTGTATGGGCTGTGACAGCATACTTTCAGAAAGGGCTCTTCGAGAAATCTACTTAAAGGGCTTTGAAATTGCTATCAAAGAGGCACAGCCTATGGCCATTATGACCTCCTACAACAAGATTAACGGCATCCACGCTGCCAACAACTACGACCTTTGTACCAATGCTGCCAGAAATGAATTTGGCTTTATGAGAATGATAATGACAGACTGGACTACCACCCACAATGGACCTGATTGTACGGCAGCAGGCTGTATGAGGGCGGGAAATGATGTGGTTATGCCGGGTTGTGAAAATGACCAGGTAAATCTTTCCACAGAACTTGCCTCAGGAAGTCTTAAAAAGGCAGACCTTGAGGCCTGTGTATCAAGACTTGTAAGATGTGTGCTGCAGTCTAATGAATATGTAATAGGCTAAAATATGTACGTACGTTAAACAAGAGGTAATGTAAATGCAGATAGTATCACTAAAAAAATTATCACTAATACAAGAGGTGCTGTAAGGCGCACAGTATATCTAAGAAGTTTTAACTAAAAAAACAGGGGCTAGACGAGTGATTGTCAGTCCCTGTTCTTTTGCTTGTCAGTTATTTTCACATATTATACATGTGAAAACGCTTGGTGAAATTAGGGAAAAGCACTATAGCAACTTTCTAGCATGGTAAATACGTGAACATTACCGTAATTATCAATGGTCAGTGCTTACCTTGCTTACTTTTTAATACTTATACTTTTTGTATAACTGCCCTTATACCTGCCCTTTCCGAGGATAATGATTTTTATCTTGTCCTTCATCCTCCTAAAGAATACCTCATAATCTCTTCCTTCTTTTAGTCCTTTGATACTGATTTTGATATTTTCAATATCTTTAGTAGTGATAAATGAACCAAGATTAATCTTAAGTTTCTTATACGCCTTCTTTACGAAGGTTTTTATGTCCTTCTTCTTTGCCTTTTTGTCAAGGGCATTAAGTTTCTTTTCGATATTTTCAAGGGCTTTTAGCTTCTTTTCAATTTTTTCAAGAACCTTAAGTCTCTTATCAAAAGCACCAAAGAGGAGTAGACTTTTCATCAATTATGGAAATCTGCTTTTCAAGACTTATCTTCCATTTCCTTTAATTTGTTTACAGCTTTATCGTCTTTATTTTCTCCTGCCTTCTCCCCACTAGGGCTACACTCACAGGTGGAATGTAAGAGGAACCAGGGGTTGTAAGAAGGTGCGGTGGAGTTGAAGGTGTGACAGGTGGGGGTTCAGGCTGTTTTAGCAGATGAGACCTTCTCGGTTTCTATCCCTCACCATATACATACCAAGTTCGCCTGCTTCATACCAGGCACCACTTATTAGCTTAAATATCTTACCTTCTCCTTGTACTTTCATCAACAGCAATTCTTGGAACTGTCTCACCTTCGCCAACCTGAGTGTAGGCTACATAGATATCGCCCTTTACAAATAAATCAGGGATGTCTATGTCAGTAAAATGTTGTCAGCCACTACAGTGGTCGTAACAGGTCCAAGAAAGAATGTTTCGGGATAGCCGTCTTTTTCATTTTCTCCGTAAATGCTGTAGGGTAAATGGCTTTCGACTATGCTTTCGCTAGTTGCCTTTTTAGTCCCTATGCGAAGCTTTTAGGAGGACTTCTTCGTCAAAAAATGATATTTTACAGCAACGCTTGCACCGTTCTTTAGAGGTGCAAGAATCCTAACATTGCAAAGTCTCCGCCATCATTTGCTATCTCTTTCTTCTCGCCGTCTGTAACAAGCCTTGTAAGGACGATGGTAGAAGAGAGGTATTGTCCTTTATGGATATCATCTGCTCTGTAGGTCTTATAGTCTGCTGCAAGGACGATGACCTTATACTCTCCCTCAGGGATATTTGTAAGAATCACAGTTGATTTGGAGGAAGAGATGTACTTAGGAATATTGCTTCCCTTTTCATAAAATCTTCACATCACTTTTACGCTGTTACCGTTTGTATCCTTGATATCAAAGGATAAGCCATAGGTCTCAAGCGAAGTCATAAGGATGTCCTGCTTAAGCACCTCTCCCTCTTTAAGAGTAATCTTAACAGGCTTAGACTTATAATTCTCGTTATATGCGACCACTGTGTAAGTGCCAGCAGGATGCTTTATTAAGAACTTCCACTTCCTGCCTCGCTTCTTACGTAGGTATTAGGTCTAGTATCTTCACGATGGCAGAAGAAGGATGGTAGAGGTGACAGGGCATCCTCACCCCCTTATAGAACTTTGTTCCAAGCAGGGTGAATTTCTCTCCTGATACATCTATAGGTGTAATAGTCTCAGGGTTTTTAATAGTTTCATCAGAGGCATACTCACCGCCGGCATTGTAGGCTGCTTCTTCGTTTATAGCGTTTGCCGTATTAGTGGTTGTTGAAGCTTTTTCGTTTATGGCCTGTAACTCATTAGTGGTAGATGTTTCTGCCACATTAGCTGTGTTGAAAATGGCTACATCGTCAATGTACCAGCCCGGGTCTGAGGAATATTTTGCAGTAGTTAGCTTAAACTTCATTTGGAAGTTTTTGGTTAAGTACCTTGAATCAATGGCAATGCCGTCAATCACCCAGGAATACCTGCTTCTTTTATGTCCGTTTATATTGAGATTATCCATATTCTCACCCAGGCTAAACACTTATCCCAAGTACCTTCAGCATTCTTAAACCAGATTTCGTAGGTATCGGAAGTATCGCTGCTAAAGTTGTACCAGTTCTGATAATAAAGGTTCGCCTTTGTAAGTCCTGATAAATCAATGACAGGAGATACCAGCTCGTAGGTCTTACCTCCCAGGGCATTCTTTGTTGGTATACTGTCATAAAGACGTTAGGGCTGTTTGTATTCTTGGTCTTTGAAGAATAGGTAGTTGGACCATCAGAATAATCGTCACTGGTCTCTCCCTTTCCCACTTTGCCTCTGAAGGCGAAGTCCAGCCCTGCTCACCGCTTTCGAAAGTCGTAGAACTTGAACTCATCACCCTTTGTAAAATGTTACGGAAACCGCCTCGCTAAGTGCACTTTCACACTTCCCTTAATCGATGCAACCTCATAATAGTAGCTGCCTTCCTGTGGAAGAGGGATATCCTCGATATTTGAGGCATAAGCAGAGAGTTTTTGTTCTTTACCTTTCATACTTGCCATCTTTAGTTTTGGAGCGGTAAAGGGCGTATTTGGTGATGGCAGGACTCATTGATCTTTTCAAAATGAACCTCACCTTTCCTGAGCCAACATAGTTCTCGCATAAAGTCCTTTACTTGGAGGAAGAGGTGCCTTGCCTGAAAAGGGCTTCGAGCTTGAAATCATCTATATAGTAGCCTGCAGCATCTCTCTGCTGTAACCTGACCACCTGAGGGCAAACATCACAACTATTTTTACCTTTGTAAGGAGAGAGGTCGATATGGCGCCTTCCCAGGAACGCCGCTGTAGCGTGGTTAATAAGTGCGAGGCTCCTTAGGGTAGGAAATTTTCTCTACTGAGGAATCGTTGCTATTTAGTTCACCTATCCAAACTCAGCAGTATCTTCAAAGCCACCCATCGTAGTTGTCAAGCTCTGACCAGTCCATAAAGTTATAGGTCTACATCGGTGTTTACATTTAGGGTCGATAGGGAGGGCTGATAAGTAAAGAGTCAGAAGACCACTCATGTTGCCTTTTCAAAGCCTTGCTGCCTACTACATTTTGTGAGCCACTTGGCACTGATTTTGGTCCATAGGTTGGCACCTGACCTCCCACATAGGGTGTCTTTCCACCAAAGACAAAGCCGTCTGCACCATTCTCAAAATCATTGGGCAATATCCTGGCTTTATACCTGTTTCAACAGTGGCTTGATGGTATCGGTCTTATATTTATTATCTGGAGTAGTCGACAGCCTCAATGTAGTAGCTTGCATTTCTACAGGTAAATCAGAAGGATGGATGGTAACGGTATAGGTCTCCACTCTTTTTATTACCTGAGTAGAGTTCAAAAGCTCTTTGATGTAAATGTCTCAGTTACGCCTGATTTGTAGTAAAGAGTCACGCCTTAACGCCTACATTGTCTGAAACCTCAGCTTCCAAACTCAAAGTCATAGGCATTGTAGAGCTTTTTAGGTGGTAGCTTCAATGATTGGGAGTACATTGTCTGTACCTGAAATGAGGGTTTGTCCGTAAATGTAGCAAATTTGTCTTTCACTATCCTTTCCAAGAGCTGCTTCCACCGCCTAGCTAGTGATCTAACTTGCAGTAGCCATAGCCCATTTTGGCGAGTTTAGGGTGGTGGTCGTCAGTCAAAGGAGTGGCGGTTGATTTAAGGATGTCCTCAACCTTATCCACACTAAGATTCTTGCTTTGCCTCTGAAAGATGAGTGCACTGCTCTCGTAACGTGCGCATGCAGCCATAGAGGTTCCTGTTTCGCTTACATCAGCTCCCTGAGTCAGCAGAGAGGATATTGACTCGGGTGCAGATCTCGTAATAAATTTGTTGGTGTGCAGATGGTCCTGAGAGAGCATCAGCCTAATCTGTCATCTTTTGGTCAATGCCCCTACTGGAGAATGAGTGTCTCCCAAAGAGCGGACTGGATGGAGCCCTCACTGCCTGCATTGTACTCCGGCATTACCTGAGGAGAAGATAGGACCATTCCTGGCATTTCCCATTTCAACAATGTCACTGTAAAAGCTGTCATCTCTGTTGCTCAGGAGTTGTCTAACCACCTGAGGCTTTTTCTCAAGCATCACTGTCCGTGGCAAGAAGTCCCCTCATCACTTGCGTCTCCTTCTTGTTAAATCTCTTGCAACTATGAGCTTTTGTATCCTTTGCTACACCTTATAGTTCGTCCTAAAATGGTACCTGCAAATCATGGGCACGATGCCCGGTTTCATCTTTGCCTCGTATTCGAAGGTTCAACAAAGTCTTTGAAAACCTCCAGGAAGTAGTATTTTGAAGTTGGGCGATTTGCATTGACACCGGAATCAATAATACCGACTACGATATCTTTCCGGCTCTTTGTCACGCGGTCTGCCTGAATGGATCTCAAGATTCAGGAACATAAGTGACTTCCAGATAGGCTCTTTTTCTTTTACCCACTTTTTCTTTATCAGAAAACGATGGGTATGATTTAAGCGAATGCTTTCTACATCACTCTACGGGCGATTTTTCTCATGAGTTCTGCCCTCTTTGGATGTAGATACTGTTTATAATGAAGAATGAATTGCATCGGATATGTCTCCGTCTTTTTACTTTTCTGTTTCAACAAAATGAAATAAGGCTTTTCCTGGCTTTTTCACTTTGTATCCCTTAGGGTATCCAATGAGCTTCTGGGCAGTTACAGTCCCGTCTGCCTTTCAAGGTAAATTCATGAATTGACCTCTTTAGATGCGACTTTTGCAGTGATTTTTTCTATCTATCATCAAAATAAGAGGAATTCTGTAAAATAGATTTCATAGGAGATAGAAATCCCAAAAATAATGCAAAGAAATATTGATAGTGCTTTGGTAGATTTTTCTGACTTTCATTTTACTGTCCTCTTTCTTTGTTAAAGTGCAAAATTTTAGTTTAACAAGTAGATAGAATAAAATGCAATATAACAGTTAGTAAAATCTAACTATTGATAAAGAGTCAATATGACTAAAGGTGACCCTCTTCCTGTTAACTGAGATTTTCCTAAAAACCATTTTTCACCTCGCCCGCTTTTTGTATCTGAATAACCCTCAGTACAAATCTCATCATTTGCAGTAACTATCCTTTTACGATTGACAGACCGATACCGTGTTTTGAAAGTCTCATCGCTTCTTGCTTGATATGAATTTTCGGTAAGTACAGGGATTGAGACTCATCAAAGCCGTCCTTCCATCCCTTATCACTCATCAAACTGAGTTACTGTCGTTAAATGCAACTGAAATATCGCTGCCTGAGGAATGTTCGATGAGTTGTTTACAATGTTTGCAGCTACGGCTATTGCTCTCATCAAGCTACCTCTGAAGAGTTCTTTTGCACTATATTCACATTAAACCCGATTTGCCCTGCATATAGGCTGAATACATCTATCCAGTAGATCAATAACACTTTCTGCCTACTGTATCCTTTCTTTACCTCTATTAGATATAGAAAGTTCGTTAGCTTACGAATATAGCTTTCATGTCACTACCGTTTGTAATATCAGTAAACCTCTCAGATGAAAGGTCAGGGTTTTCTCCTGTAAAAGCTCAAAATTAGCCCTTTTATTAGGGGTGATAGGAGCGGATGTCTATGTACAACCGAGTTCTATCAGCTTTTTGGGCATTTTGTATATCCCACTGCCTGTTAAGTGAGACTTAGATTATTTGCAAGTACATCAATGGAGGTAAGCAACCGTCTATTTCTGCATTTAGAGGGACTCCCTTGTACATCCAAATCCATCTTTTTAATATCATTGGCAGAGGCAAAATCTTTACCTTTCTCTTCATCAGCTTTGATAGTTTTATAATCAGTAGAACAAATCCAACCATCCATATAAACAGGGTGATAAGGATATAGAGGCTTTCAAAAATTGTTCACATGTTTGTACAGACTTTGACTGCAAATACTGAATTGACACGGTATTTTATTACCAGAGTTTTACTGCCTTGTATAAGCGTTTCCTAAAAATACTTGGCTCTTATTATCGTATTGGTGGCTGAGGAGCCAGTTTTGCCACTATTTCGACCTCCTGCCTATAATTATCTCCATGCGTATCCTGTATTACCGCCATTTTCCATATACAGATAATCATAATAAAACGGATATCACCCACATTCAGGCTGCCCTCGTTAAACTCTTTTTCGATGATGGAGGCATTGAACTTGCATAGTTGGCAGGATAGATGATGCCAGTAATTGCAGAAACTAATACCGTGCAAAGAAAAGTATAATGACCTAGATGCATAAGCAAGCTCAAGAGCCGCATATTCCAGTTACTACATATTAAACTTCTTTATTTCCATTGACAACCCACTCTATATAGTTTTAATCGGATCTATATTATATTTACAAATTTACTTCTTATCAGCTTGACTCTCTCGGTTATGGTAGTAGACTGCTAATGCCCTCTGCATCATAACCATAAATTGTAGTATAGATTTTCTTTTGAAAATGCAGAGTTTCTATTCTTAAGAGGAGCTCGAGATTTCGTATTGCTGTTTATGAAGCTCAACTACCATGTCGCTCACAGAAGATTTTCTTAGAAAGCAAATCGCAGGATAGGGATAATCCACGAGCCTTTGAGTGTCTTTCTCCCTCTTTTCACGCCTTTATATGTATGGGCTATCCTTACTCGATTTCCAGCCAGAGGAAAAAGGCTTGGTATAATCATCTGCGCCCAGGGCAAGCCCCTCGCTTATCCTTTTCAAAATCCTTTGCTGTAAGCAGGATAATGGGGCGTCTACAAGGGCTCCTGTATTTTGCAAGAAAGTCAAAAGCCGCCTCATTTCCTCCATCAGACATCAAGAATAATAAGGTCATACTTTACGCAAGCACTTCAGGCTTCACAGACTTTGTGTAAGGGGAGTGGTATCAACTCAGTACTCCTTTTCAAAGTCAGCTTAAGGAGCTTTTAGCAAACCTCATCATCATCAATTATGAAGTCCATCTCATTCCTCCATCTTAGTAGTGCTGTCCCAATTATTATACCAAAAACTAAAAGCAGAGTGAAAGCTACTAGGCTATACAGGGTCTAAGGCAAGAAAAAGCAGTACCTCTGTCGGTGTAAATTGCTGCCTTATATGCCGAAAATCAGCTTAACAGATAAACAAAGAGCATACCAGACACCTGCCTAGGTCTGTTGTTCCAAGCAGAATGGCTGTGAGTGTAGAAATGGCTCCTACAAGCATGCTTCGGAGTAGCTGTATTTGAGTCTAATGAACTGATAAATGAAAGGCACAATAAGGTCTACGGACAAAATGCTCGACACATAGGATAAAATGATGCCTAGACAGTTATAGCCTAAAGTAATAAAAATAAGCTCAAAAGGCAGGGTAGTAATTAGAGCTCGATTGCCACTACAAGCAGGAGGATAAAGAGAAAATCTGAGAAGAAACAGCTAATCCTGCCTATACCGCACCTTAAGTCGTTGGCATAGTTACCCGCCTTTTGTCGATATCATACAGCATTGGTACAGAGCTGATTGAAAAGCAGGCAAGTATAGTGCCACTGCATAAAATGATGTGATTTCCATTCCTCTAAGAGGCTGAGGTCTGTAGGGTAGGCACTGAAGATAAGGAAAAACAGCAAAAAGGGCAGGAAATACTACCCTACCCTGACAGGGAGTCCTTTTGGTTCTCTTAGTAGAGACTAGTATATTAACGCTGGGTTTTCTTTTCTTTTTCAACAAGGATAAATACATCTACAGCGAAAAGCAGAGCTTAAGGCTAAAACCTGTGTATACAGGGCTGATGTCAGCATAGGCGAGCCAAGGCTTTAGGAAGGTACCGTTTGATGCACTCTATAATGGGGCTTAGTATAGCCGAAGGCGAGCTCAGGAAAGAACTCTCGTAGTGGTAACTGCAATTACTGCAGATGGGAAAAGGTGAAAGCAGGAAGTTGATTATATATAACGGGAAGCCTTTGTTAAACAGCCTGTATAAGGAGAGATACGTGTGGCAATGGGCAGGCTTCAACAACAGATAAAAGTGTAGCTATATTGCTGTGTGGATGAAGATTGTTTCAAGTATCATCTCCCTACGATATATGAGTAAGATGAGAGAGAAGAAAGTATGGCAAAAGCTCTGAGCTACGATATTCTTGCATATCATCATCTTGCTCTATGTTTAGATTCATACTGTTATACTCTTCCAAAGATATTCAGGCTTCTCTTTCCATAATATTTTATAGCTAAAAGGCTTAGGACAATCGGGAGAATCACAACAGGATACGGTTAAAGTAATGTAGCAGATATAACTTTACCGGGCAGAACTTTGCCCCATGAGCTTTGACCTATGGCAGGTTAAATACTACAAACACCACAGTGCACAATGAATATAAGCTTGGAATTGCCCCCTTTTTCCTTGATAAATTCCGTTTAATCATATTAATCATTATTACTCCATCCTTTTTATAATTTCGGCAAATAAAGTCACAGGTTAGGTGTCGGCGATTTCGCCCTGACAGCTTAGATACTTTGTTGATTATTCGATTCTGTCTGCAACCTGCCAGACTCGGCTCAAAATATGGCTTGATAAAAATATTGTAATTCCTGCCTGCTAAAGACTTTGATGAGTTCTCTAAGCTCTCTGTCATGCCAGAGGTCAGAGTCTCGTTGGTAGGCTCATCCAGGATGAGGGAGGATGGGAGCCTATTAGTGCCATAGCGATACCAAGCCTGTGCTCATACCAAGAGAAAAATTCCTTGCTATATCATACTTTTCTAACACCAGATTCAGAACTCGTTAATCCTTGATTTATCAATATTTAGCAGGGTAGTAAGAACTCAAAATTTCGTAAGCAGTTGTTTAGGTAAATGTGCAGCCTGATTACTGCACCTATTTTAAGTAAGTCGTTAGTATTTAGCTCTGCTGTCCTTCAGACAGTACTGCCAGAGCTTTTAGGAATCATCCTTGTTATCAGCTTTAAGAGGTGGACTTGCGGTCTGTTTGGACCAAGCAGACCGTAAAACACTGCCTTTTTCCACCTGAATAGATACATTGTTAGGGCTGTTTGATGTTTGTACTTTTTGGTAAGCCCCTTGTTTCAGGGGATTATATACCATATTTCTCTTTTCTATGTGTGTATGTAAAACAAAATAACCAAATTATAACTGAATAATATTTTTAAAAAGTGCTAAAGTGAAATACTTGTCCTCTGAGGCAATTTGTATCTTGTAACTTTCCACATATCATTTCAAATATGGCAGGACGACTATAGCATGGGATAACATGGAGATAGATTACGTTTCTATGTGAGTGAAGTAAAAACTGAGGCTCCAAAAGTATTTGAAAGTGAGCTCAGCAAAGGATTTATGAGACATTTGCAGACCCTGATATTCACTTTCGAGAGGGTGGACAATGACCCCTGCTATCACAATGGAGAGTCTCGCGCCTAATCAATGAGAGACTTGAGATCAAAGACAGTTAAAACCCTGTTTTTATGCACAGGCAGCGACTAATTTTTATTTATTTGTAACCCTGACGTGCAAGCCTTTGTGACAAAGGATTTTTAGTGCAGCACTTGAATCTCAAGGTTTCATTTTCACGGAAGAGCTGCTTTTTAGTCATGCTTTGGCACGAAGATTAGAGCTGAACGGTGCTTAGCAGTACTATGATTACAGAAAATAAGAGGATTGTATTTGCTACAAAGGAGGTACTTGAAAAATGAGTGGTATGGCTGCACTGAGATTGGCACTACAACAAGTTATATGAAGCTTAAAACTTGAGATGTTTTGGGAGAAATACATACCTTTAGATGAGATAGATCAGTGATTGAGGTAGTAGGGGAGCGTTATGAGATAGAAAATCAGATAAGATTTTGAGTGGACAGGGAGGCTATTGTGGCAATAGACGGATGTAAAAGGTAATTGATAGTGATGATGGTTAGTGATATTTATAATACAATTGTAGATAGAATATAAAAATGGAGAAGATGTCGAGAAGATAATGAAGATGTGCTAAATGATGAGAAAGAATTTTGCACAGATAGCTTTTATACAGAGATTTATTGGACTGCTTACTTGCTTATTCTTTTCTGTGGAAGATAGGGCATTACCCGAGGAAAGTCAAAAATAAAAGCTCTCAAGATAATAGAAAAAGTGCAGATGAGTTCTGGCTTGAAATCGACAGCAAGGCAAAATCAAAAGACAGAAGGTGCTTGATAAACTTACTGTTCAGTTACAAAGGAAAATCCAAAAGCCTTCTTAAAGTTCCAAAAGACAAAAATAAAGAGAGAACTCGTATTTTTGAAGGTGGGAGATGTGCTTGCAGTTAAATTTGAAAATGAATACGGAGTGATTTTTGTTTCGGATGTTGATGTGAGTCCTCGAAAGATAGAATATCACCTGCCTGTACGAGGCTATTACAAAAGGAAAAAGCCAACCATGAGGATAACAGGAAATTGCCTCTAGGATGTAACACAAAATATGCGCTTGATACTGACTGTTGGTTTAATCACAAGATTGGGGCTTTACTTGATGCTTTACAAAATAGGAGAAGTTGTATTGAGGACTATATTTTTGGGATATTGGACTGTTAGACACCCTGGATGACATGGATACGAGGAAATTACGGCTGATATACATCTTAGGGTTTAAGGATACTTATTATCTTATAAAAGATATGTAAAGTAAGTATTAGTTAAGTTGCATATTTATCCTAAATGCACATCAATTAAATGGAGTAAAGCTTTATGTCAAATATAAATATTTGCTGTGGGATATAGATGGCACCATACGTAACTTTGAGAAAAGCAGAGAGAGAGGCGATAAAGGACTTTGTTTTGAGAAGTTTAAACTCGGTGAGTGTACAGATGAAATGTTGATCTATATCCAAATAAACAAGAAAATACTGGAAAACTCTTAGAATGTGCGAGATGGAAAAAGGAGAGGGATACTGGGTGGAGAGGTTTCAGTGGAATTCCTTTTTCAAAAAGAGGGATAGGACTGATGTTGCCTCTGAATAACAAGGCATATCAGCTTGCCTCGAGATACCATAGTATGAATGATGATGTCTCCGAGTAATAAAGGCTCAGAAGAAGAATTATCAAAATTATCATTGTGACCAATGGGACCATACTGCATAGAGAAAAAGAAGTTGAGAGCGTTCAGTCCTGATGAAAATAGCTGATAATATTTTTATTTCAGAACTGTAGGTAGGTGAAAAGCCCAGCATACATTTTGAGAGGAGTATGCTTAGAGGCAGAATGAGATGATGTGTCGACGGTTATCATAGGACTCGCTTACAAGTGATATAAACAGGGTGGTAAGCTACTGCAGGCACTGACACCTGCCGGTACAAACCCTAAGGAAGATGTAATGATACCAAACTCAACCCTACATATATGATTAAAAATTTGATGCAGTTTTGAGGAAATAGTATAGGAAAGCAGAATGAGAGCTGAAGTATTTCACCCTGAGAAGATAAAAGCTTGATGATCAAAAGACATTTTACTTGAATGAAAGCAGATAGGTGCAGAGCTGCTTGGGAAACCGGATAGAATTTTGAGAATTATGGTGAGAGTCTGCAGGCATTTTTATTTTAATAGTGAATTAGGACTGATTTTTGATAAAGACGGTAAACTGGAATTCATTGAGTTTCTTGCAGAATTGAGGGGATTCTCAGACCGCCTATCTATGGCATATCAGTTTTGAAACAGATAGGCATGAATTGATTGAGATAATGACCTGCAAGATGACAATGAAGTTGATGACAGCGAGGCAGACTTCACATTCTTTTTTCTAAATTCCAGCATAGATTGTGGCGTGAGAATGATGAAGAAAACATTGGAATACGCTTGGTATCAGGGTAGGGATTATTATACTATGAATATACTGACATACTTTATGAAAAACAAAAAACTTGAATCAATAGATTGGAACTTGATTTTGGAAAAGCGGACAAGGAAAAATTATGAGGTTTTGGACAGCTATGTGAATACATAGAGAAAGAGCTATAATAATTCAAAATCTGAGACAATAGATGCTGCTCTATTACTTCTTGCCAAAATGTGGGTTGTGCAGAGGATTTTGAAAGATATGAAGATAATTGTACAGGCTGGTGGATGAGGGAGTTTGGCTTTCAAAGGAGAAGCTGTTATTTTATAATAATACAAATAGGAGACAGGGTGTGAATGTGGGAGTTTTGTTTTCAGAAGATAGAATTGATTTTAGAGGAAAGTTAACAACTGGTGAAAATAAAGCAGATTGTTAGAAGTGGTGGTGCAGATACTGGCAGACAGACACACTTCCTTTAGATATATCTCATCCTGCAAAAAGGCTAAATGAGGAATATTTTAAATATCCGCACACCGAGTTTCTCGTATTTACACATATGGAAGCTGGGATTTAAACTTCAGTTATGATGAAAAGTAAGAAAATTATCCATAGAAGCTCTCAGATAGTAGGGATTGATGCAATTTATCAACTGCCTGCACTCGAAAGCATCTATGTGTAGGAAACACCCCAAGATAGAGGATGAGGATTTCCTGTTAAAATTCCTGTTTTTAGAAAGCCTTTTGACTTGATATGTGCAGCCAAATCTTTGATTTGAAGCCTTTAACAAGGTTTACTGAATTAAAAGTCTTAGGCTTATATACAGGTGTAAAAAATATAGAGGCAATTTCAGAGTTAAAGCTAGTTTCAAAGCCTGAGTACACGTGGATTACCCTAGATTCATATCATTTATAAATGAGCTGCTAAGGCTTATTTGGCGATTTCGTACGCAATACCGGGATTTGTCTGAGCTTTTATGGAAATAAGACGATTACCGGGCTTATACCTACTTACCTAAAATGAATGACCTTGATATACTTGCAAACCTGCTAATTTGAAGCTGCAGAAGTGTGTCAGCTCAAATGAGTAAACTTCTGATTTGTGTTTCGAAACAGCAGTTTATGCTTTGTGAAAAATATGAAAAACCCTTAGGACTTAAGCCTCTACAATTTGCACCTGTACTAGAGACTGCCAAAACAGTGATGTCCTGATGCCATTACAGCAGCACTATACTTCCCAGTTATAGCTACAAATCTTAAGACCAAGCAAAGTGTGCATTTTTATACAAGCAGCTCTAAGAAGAACAAAGAGTTTGAAATTGCGCTAAGTACGATAAAAATATGAGGCAACATCCATATAGTAAGATAGATTATATTCCTGATGGAAGGATGTAGCAGCAGTTAGCTTTAACAACTCTTGCTGAGACTTCAGCTGTTTCAATCTGTTATATTATATAATCAGAGGGCTAAACAGTTGACAATACAATCATGATAGCGACTGAGATAATAACATCGAGGTTATAATACTCAATAAACCTTTCAACCTCTCTACCACATTTAGTTTTGAACTGTCGCAGAAATTTTGGATAGTTGAATATCCTAACCTGTAAAGATACTGAAAAATCAGACTTTGATAGGTTTGCGAAGTATTCGGGAGTGTGCAGGCAGTAATAATGATGTGATAGTCTGAGACAAGGTGAGAAAATATCGTTTTGTTATAAAATGGTAAAATAAAGTGTCAGTATAAACGGAGTAAAAATATACACAAAACAATAAAATTATGTTATCATAAATTGGACCAGAAACTATGAAAGGAGACAGGGTAGAATAATATGAAGATAAAACTTGAGACAGATTTCTGAGTGGAAATTTCCAGATTCAGCTGGAAGTCTGGCAGTATCAGTATGCACCCCATAAATGCCAAAAATCACTTTGCAAGAGGAAAAAGATGAATTTGTTATCTGGTGCAGCAATGATGAGGAAGCTATGTATCTCTGATAAAAGGGGTGGACAGAGTACATTTATACCTTTTCCTGTCACAAAAGGAAAAATGGAACAAATCAACTTTTGTTGCTTTGATGGCCCGACATTTTCGAATTGTCGGCGGAGAAGATGAGAAGTTCTTAGATTATCTGATTCGGGAGAAATATACAAAAGGTAGAAAGTAAGAATAAATGTGCAGGTGAGTATATCACGAAATTTCTACGCTTTCAGAAAAGCGAGAAATTTCCTGTTATCCTGCAGGTGGGTGGAGATGTTTATGCTGCAAACAGCTTTTACATTAATTATGACAGAGAAAACACACACACTTTGCTGGGATAGTGCCTTAACTCCTGTGTTTACAGAGGAAAAAGTAAGGAAGATTTATGGAAACCTGAGAAAAAGGCAGATGAAAGTGTACCATAAAATGGATTTTAACTACTCTTATCCAATAGGCAAGCCTTATGATAAAGGATGAGGCAATTTATGCCTTTCATAGAAGCTGATATAATTAATCCTGCAGTACCTATCTCAGTAAGTTCTATTGGTATGTGGGAATTACAAAGACGGAGTTTACAAAAGAAAATCTGAAATGAAAAACTTGCCAAAAGCTTCCCCGTAAGATATCAGAGAGAGGAAAATTCTAGTGCTAAAGAATATCTTTATTTTATCACCTGTATTTAAGACAGACGAATGGAAGGAAACACAAAATTGCTTGAGACTATCTGACAATGAATTCTTGATGTCATCACATTTCAAGGGGTTTTCAAAATACGGATAATGGATAGTTTTAGAAAACAGTAGTATTTATCAGTGATGAGAGTGATGGAGAATCTATGCTTTGTAAAATGACAGTAAAGGAGTAAACAGGAGGTTGAATATTAGAGATTAATCTGATATATTTTTAAAGAATCGACTTAATCCAATCGTGCACTTGCTTGTAGCAAACTGACCCATCAATTTCTCCAGGAAAGTACTAATGTTATCCGCCACGGTTAATGAATAACCACTATAAAAATCGGTAAAATGTACCTTCCCTGATGCTTTCTCAATATAAAATCCCTTTTCATCCATTAACTGGAAACATCTCTTCACTTTCCTCTGGGAAATATAAATATCCGTTGTTTCATCTTCACTATCATTAACAATATGTCTCTTCTCCAAAACGAATACTCTCCTTTATGGTAAAAGCATCCTGACTTTTATTCGTATATAGATTAATCACACTAGTAATCATAAATTCACCTGTTTATACTAAAATTTATTGAAACCTGTCATCTACCCAGCATATGTCGCTATCTTATGCTTTTTCAACACCCTTTTCTTTCATCAACTCCATGACAGGATATAATATTCCAGAAAATCTAAAATACATACGGTGGTGCATTTCATGTCCTAACTCCCATTCTGTCACTGTTCTGTAAGGAATATCAAATTGTTCACAAAATTCTTTCTATTAAGCGAGAGTTCGGCAGTTCTCTCATCCTATTCGAATGTCCCTTTTCTTTCCATATATACTTTACTCATTAGTAAAACTATATCACTTTCATCAATTAAATAAAAAGGGTTTATTAAAAGTTTTTCGAAAGCACTGAATTTTGTCTTTTATATAGCAATCATGTCAGGTTAAATGGACATTATAGTTTATCATCCCCAGAGAAATGTAGTCCCTTTTGGTAGTTAAATGATAAGGCTAGCAATACCGTTTTTACATATAAATAGTGACTTTGCTAAAGATTAGTATTAAAATTATGGAAACACATAGTATTCGTATGTACGCATTAAAATGAAAGGACAGTAAAAATGGTAAGAGCTTATCCGCTTATACACTTGAAGGTGTTACATTTGACACTATATGGCATAAACAGTATTTATCAAATAAAAAGAAAAGATTGCAGTCCCACACGCATGCATTTGGCTCTGCGCCGGGAGAACAGCCTGCTGATGATACAGCCAAACTATATGTGTTGAGATATGTTTTTCAAAGGATTTTAAGGAACATAGTACAAACTCATTTATGTTATTATCAGGAGAAATTTTTCTGTCCTCAGACGCTCTGCTGCATGAAGATGATGAAGATTTATATTAAAATACAAAAGCTACAAGGGATATATGATACAATAGAAAAGCTTATTGATGTTTCGGATACAGCCTAGCTGAAATAGGACAGTCACCGGAGCATTGTAGGAAATATATAATGATAGTAAAAATTATAGATCTCGGGGACTTGAAGTGTATATGCATCTCATCTATTATGGCTTGAGAGATATTCATTCGAGGAGATTGTCTCGAAAACAAAAATAGGCGGATATTTATATACGGAAGTAAAGGAAGAAAACGGTATATATTTATTTCGGAACCGATGGCAACGGCGGCAAGTTCTTCGCATCTTAATTTGCAGGATGGCAGTATAAACAGTACGTTATAACACAAGTGAACTTCAAACTTTATATTTATAAAGACTATGTATTACTATCGAATGAAAAAGAATAAACCGATTTTATATAAAAACGAAATGATGGCTCGTTATTTATGGGAGATAGAGTTTGAAAAATATATATAACCGTATATCAGCAGATGATTGTTGTAGATGATAATCGTGTGCGTATTGCATCTAAAAGGATACTATTTTATGCGGTATGTACCGATTGGCTTGAAATGTAAATAAGGAGGAAGCAGATGGACGAGAAAGAATTAAAACAATACTTATCGGACTTAGTTTTGGAATTTGCAGTAACGAAAATAGATGAAATAGAAACTGATATTTATCTAAAGTCAGAAGAAGATAGACGATGAGAAAGACTAGGTTTTGAGGAATTTAACAAAGCATGCACCAAGTGGTTTTTGAGGCATATTGTGCCTGGATAAAAAGCGTGTTTATGGTGAAACCGTAGCTTTTTGGCTGCCCTCCGAATATTCAGGGATTGAATTCAGCCATGAAAAACAAAAGTTGAGTCTGAAAATAGAGCGTAAAGCTAGAAGTTATCTTTTGAGACAGAAACTAAAGAATTGTAGTGATACAGGCTATTTATTTGTTGCTGTCAAAAGAAAAAGTCGGCTACGAGTTATAAAAAGATGGAGTAATCAAAAGAAAAAGTGCGGGTAAATGGATTTTGTAGATGCGTGAACTCTCACTCATCAATTTACTGAAACATCTCTTGTAGTACCAGCAGTGATTACACGCATATAAGTCTTCTCACCACTGTATACAAGACCTTTGTATACAGTAATGGAGAAGAGATAATCAGTACATCATATTTGGCTATCAGCTTGTTGTAGTACTTTTCTAACTGTTTAACATTTCTGCGGCCTCTTTTCAGGGAATCAGCGTCTGGTCTGCTATGTTGTGCCATTTCCTATATATAATGGATGGTCATCTGCTGTCCTTCGTGTTAAAACTCATTATTTGTATGACAAAGCTTTATGATTCTTCCTCAGAATCAAGAGGGTCCACCTTTAGCAGCTTATTTTCTGCAGATAGCAGAGTAATGTGGTTCCTGATACAGTTTATATATTCTATCAGGATAGTCTCTAAAAGCTTTGAAACAAAAACCCTATATCGATTACGATATCTTGGTAAATATAACCTAGATAAAACATAGTTTCATGATGTCTCAGTTTCTCTTTATCTTCGATATCCTTGATTTCATTAAAGCTAAGATATGCCCAAGAAAATAAATTAACTGTCTCCAAAAATCGGGAAATCATTTTCTACATTTTCAAAGTTGTAGGAGCGTAGCTCAGCAGAGCTTCTCCTGATAAATTATCTGACTCTTTTTCCTGAAACAAGAAACCACATACTCTCAAAAGATAGGTTCCAGTGACGTCTTATTATTTCTTACATTGCTTTCAAGACATTACAAATGTAGTCATTTGTTGTCTCCCTTTATGTGGTTCTATTTCAACGATGACTGTTAATGTGTAAAATACAAATTTAAAGTTGTAGGGCTGATGGGCTTGTTTGATGATGGTTCTTCACCAATAAATGTCCAGACTCGCTCCGTTTTTCATAAGATGCTGTTTAAGAATGGTTCCGTTGACGAAAAACCAATGTACAGCTCGCTTAGGCATTTCATAGTTCCGTTGTTTAGTTCGATAAGTCGGCAAAACAAACACATCAGCCAAGATGAGGGCAGGTAGCTGTCTTCATTTAGTATTCTAGTTATATTTGTATAAATTTAAGGTGCCAGTTCACAGAATGATAAATTCTAGTGAGCTGATGAGCGAAGCTGAAGGGATGCCGACGAGTCTGAAATGTTATCATTCGGGCGTTACATAGTTAGTTATATCACTCGACAGCAGAATTTATCATCATTATACTACTTTTAGCTATGTATTTACCACTATCGAAACTTTGCACAGTTGTAATACCTGCCTTTTTAACTGCAAAAATACTGAAATTATACTAACATAAAATTCAACTGCAATTAGAACGAAATGAAAAGCGAGGTTAAGGTAAAATGCACATTAGAAGCGAAAAGAAAAGACATCTAAAGTAATAGAATTATTAAATCAGGTATTAGAGTTTGATGCCACAATTCCGCCCTGATATTTTTGTTTTCAGGCACAACAAAATATACAGAAGCAGAATTGACTGAGATTTTCAAGGATAGCACAAAACCTGTCTATGTTGCAGTTAATGAAGATGATAGTAGCATGATATGTATTTGTGTAATTAGAGACTTCGCATCAAACAATATGAAAACACATAGAAATATTTTTCATAGATGAGCCTCTGTGTGGATAAGATAGCACAGGGACAAAAAAGTAGGACAGAGACTGTTTGAATTTGTGAAGGAAGAGCTGAAAATGAACTGCTATGAAGTAATGTAAATGTTTGGAAGGAAAATGATAATGCCCTGAAATTCGTATCAAAAATGGGAATGAAAACCAGAGCAACATTGATGGAGATTATATATATCGATAAAGTGTCAAAAGTATAAAAATTCGATGTAAAGCTTGTTTTGATGAGAATTTATTATCTTTGACACGCAAAAATATGAGTAAGCTGTACATTTTTGCATGAGCGGATTACGAATGTTTTTGCAAGATTGCGGAAGGTAGTTGTGAGCAATCCTAGATCAATGGGTGTCAAATACTTTTGACACCCACATCATCATAATAAAACCGATTTACTGAGGTATATTTTTAAGAAGAATTATAAATCCCGAAAAGAGAATACTATGAAATACACAAAAAAGTATTGGATGAAGCCTTAGAGGGCTTACGAAAACGAAGATGTAAAAAGAGCGCAGGGCTGCCTGCTACTGTTTTGTATGAAGGGCGCCTTTTGCATGAACTTGGTACAGCTAATACTAAGCCTGTGAAAAAGTGGTTTGTATCGAATATAGAGGACCATATTACGGAGGTAAAAAGATGAAACAGATAGTGAGAATATCTGACGCATCTCACACTACCAGCAGTTTTGCGCAAGGTACATCCAAGGGCTTGATGTTATTATAATAAACTCTGGTAATAACAAAGAAAATGATGTTGAAGAAAAAGCCAAAGAATATGTGAATTCCCGCGTAAAATACAGAAGATCCTAAGAAAGTTTGTGAAGGGATTGCATCGTTTTGGGTATATGAGAGAGCTTTGTATGGGATATTTTACGGGAAGTACCTAGAAGAAAAAGATGGCTGACCTTATCACATATGGGGATAGCCATGCAAGGGCAAGCCTAAACTGTCGGAGGAAAATGGTAGAGACACCTATATCTCGATGAACAGAGAAAAGAATTTGCTTTGAAGTATTAGGAAACAGGAATGTATTAAAGAATGAAGCAGAGATGCAAGATTGGAAGTAGATTTAAAAGTAGTTAAGAGGGTATAATTTGAAAAATGTAAAATTATACCTCTTAACCTAAGAAATGATGGGGAAGTATCATAAATATAAAGATAATTGAACAAGTAAATTGATAATAAAAGGAGCAGAAGAGGAAGGATCAAGACCTCCTCGTATTTACAGGACATTGGTTTTGACAAATATATGGATGGGAAAATGGATGATGAGGAGCTTATTTTGATGAAGTGCTTGATTTTTACAGCTGAAGCTCATGTAATAGCCGAATGTGGAAGGGCGTGAGAGACAGGGCTTCACTTGGGGATACTTACAGTGTAGGACAGCTTCTTCATTCTATGAATCTCAAAGGCAGTTAAGTGCTGACAGGATGAGGGCAGAATATCTGAATATTTGCAACAACCATACATTATGGATGCAGGCGAGGCGTGAGTGAGACACTTAGGCTTGCAAAAAGCGAGTGGGCTGCAAGAACCATAGGGAGCAGGCATGAATATAGACGAAGCTCAAAACCGCTTATACTGGATGACAGTTGGTCAGGAATCCACCATCGGCGTGGGGCTACAGAAGGCTGTAAGCTGCGGATAGTAGATAAGGTCATGGCGCTGTATGTAAGTGAAATGGAAATGATAGAGGAGAAAAATAAAAGAAGTTGAAAGCTGCCTGCTGTGTAATAATGTGTAGTTCACGGTGGAGAGGAATTTCACTTTCTCCGTCTCCACACGAGAAAAGAGGTAATTAAATACCTTTGAATAGGGGCTGACATTGTGGTAGTCCCATCACGCGACGTGCCATCGAATTATGAAAAAGGGTCGGAGAGAAAACTCATTTTTATTCGCTAGGGAACTCTATCTTCGATACAGACTACCAGAGGGCTCAGTTTAATACAGAATTTGACTACTTATAAAGCTTAATTTTACGAAGGACAGTATACTTGGGAAGCCTTTTGGACTTAGGGATTGACAGGAGTGTGAGAGGGTTGCAAAGGAGAAGCTCCCAGGATATTTGAAAATGTGGAGTAAAGAATACAACCTCCTTGCACCTCTTGCCTGGAGATGCTGGTTGGTGACTATAAGAGGCAAGACTTTACATGCCCGAATATAAGGATGCAGATGATAAGATGTGAGAGAACTTTAACCCTAAAAGGATGGCAGAGTCGAAGGAGAGGGGCTTGATCTTTATTATGTGTCCGCTGGGTAGATAAGGCAGAGACAGGCAGTATGGAAGAAGTCAAAGCTTGAGGAAGGTTAAGGAGCATATATTGACAGATTTGATATTTATACTTGCATTTTATTATTAACAATGCTACAATTAAGTTGTAAACAATCTAATTTAAGGAGGACTATTTATGATAATGATCGTGGAACCGACCTGTCCCTGACTGCGTTGCAGCAAAGAAAAGCGCTGAGGAGAACGGAATTGAGTACAAACATATATAACTGAAAACCCTGGCTCAATGGAAGCAGTTTTTAAAAGCTTAGAGATACAAGGGACGAATTTTAAGAACATAAGAGGTGGCGGAAGTATTGGAATTCTGCCCTTGTAGTGAGTCCTGCCAGAGTTAACTCCCTTGACAGGGGTTATATAGTTGCAGTAATAATAAGACGAGTAAAGGGCTGTGCAATAAGAAAAGTACAACAAGACACAGTGATTTATCATCAAAATTATCACTCGTATTTCGTGTACATTACCTTAATGCGACAGCCCATTTTATTGAAAACATTAGCATAAAATTTCTTTGTGAATAGAGGTCATTACAGCAGTCCACAAAGCACCCCTGCGTCCTCGTATTCTAAGCCACTGCAGAGGCTTAAGGTGAAGAACTCTCTAATAGTAGTGTAAAAGTTGCATAAGTCATCCGGGAAGACATTGTCATCTCTAAACGGAGCTCGTCCGCCTCTTTCATCATAGACTTCAGACCATAAATACTTCTTTTAGTAAATCTATGAGGGCAAAAGGCTCGGCGTGTTCAAGCATATTTCATCATTCACAGCTTCTGCAATTTCTACAAAAGAGCTCAAGCAGTTCCTTTGCAAGATAGTTCAGATGCTATTACCTGCCTTTTCAGACGGACATCCTTAAAATCCTCACAAGAAAAAGATAGGAGAAAGGTGTTGAATGCCAAAGGGTAGGACTGCGTGTGACATTACTAGCCAGAAGCTCACCAGCCTTCCCATAGCCTTGATATCCTTAGTTCTCGATAAAACTCCTCAGATATTCGGGAAAATCAGTTGCTCTGCCACAAGCTGTGCAGTCAGCCTGTGCCAAGGTATTTCATCTATTTTCACCGTCATAAAGCTATTGTTATCTGTCATATTTCCTCCACAATCTTAGTAGCATGATACAAGGTCAAAGGGGTATAAAAGTTCTATGCGCTGTGCTTGCAGAGAGAATTTATTATCCTTTGACGCAAAAATGATGAGTAAGTGATATTTTGCACAGGCGAATTATTCTCTCATCATCATTGATTATACTTTAGACAAAAAATGTCTCAAACAAAAATCTAAATTCTCCCATCCTCGACTTGAAATAGTACATCGAGAGATATCCTTTCTCATGTGTACTGGTATAGCCAAGCAGATAGTACTAAAAGTGTAAGAGAGTGAAAATCTGCTTTGAAAGAAAACTTTACATTTTGACACCATAGCCATATGAGAGATGAAAAGAGATTGTTAAGCGCACAGCTAGCAGATATTAGGAAAATGTCGGCTTGATTTGAAAAATTAATCATAGCAAGTGAAAGCAGAACCACACTTTGGAGAAGCAGTTGTCACTGCGGCTCTGCTTTTGAAAGATGTTACTCAATGTGAGGGTGATGTCTGCATTTGGGAGCAGATTTACTTTTAGTTAAATGAATATGATGTACTACAAAATATATCAACGGACTTGATGAGGCAGAGCCAATTGGTTTATTAAGCATTTGACAGAAAGCCTTTGGCATGAAATTTGAGCCCTGTGCAGTAAAATGTGAGAGCGTGGAAGATCTGATTACACTTCCTGCCGCAGAAGGGCTGCGGAAGGAAGCCTTTCATAGAGGCGGCAAGGCAGAATAGACTTCATCCTGCTCACAGGCAATCCTGCTACCGAGTGTCAAACCTGGATTATGGCTTCATCGAGGTAGCTAAAAGATGATTTTTAACGGGCTTGTATTTGCCGGGAAAATGAAGAGGCAGGCTCTGAGAAAATACTCTGAGGAAGTTATACTTGGGTTTATGGATAGGGGTGCTGACAGGGTGCTTATACCCGCAGTGGAACCAGCTCCGGGCATAGGAGAAGTTGAGTCTTCCTGCGATAGTAGCCAAGGTGCTGAAAGCTGAGGGTGGAATTACCATAAGTGCTGTAGGTACAGTCAGGAAAGTGCGGATGCTGATACCATCCGCCAGATAGGACTGTGTAACAAGAGGATAGGCTTGATGCACCACCTTGGAGACGTGAGGCTATGGCAGAGTGCCTGATCCTGAGAACCTATGGGCACTTCGATATGCATAAGAGAAAGAGGCATACTATATGAAGATGAGCCGTTCCTAAATAGGTAAGTGTGAAGGTTCTCATAAATAGTAAATCTCTAACAAGACTATATATGTGATCAGTGGTTGATACTCAATATTTAGTGGTTTTATTTTAAATAGTTTTGAGTTTAATGCAGATTTTAAAAAGTTCCGATATCTAAAGAAAATCCTTGCAATTCCAGTGATGAAAATCATGCTATCAATGGAAAATATGTATATATTTAACATCACAACTCAAGGAGGGTAGTGACTATGGCAATTGAAGGTACATCACAGGGAAGTGGATATATGTACGGCGGTGGCAAAAGGAATAGGGTTCTTTAAGTCGAGATATCAGCAAAACATCCGGGTAATTCCGTATCTGCCGGTAATGGAGCCGGGCGGGTGGTGGCTTAGGCGTGAGCAGTGAGCCACTGGAGAATCAGGTCGTGAAGCTTTCGCGGACGGCGCTCGTCCAGATTAGCGAGAAGGCTGTGCTGGCGAGCGACGCGGCAAGTGAAGCCAAAAGAGCGAAAAGCTTGATGAGGAATGAGCAAAGCAGAAGCGTGCTATGTTAGCAGAATAAGGCTGAGTTTGAGGTCGAGCAGTCGCAAATGCCCGTCAAGGAAGAAAAGCAAGTCTGAAAAAGGATCGTGCGCCTCATAAAAGAGACTGGCTCAAAAGAAAGAAAGGCTCAAAGGTTCAGAAGATAAAGAGGATTTCTTTTACAGGCAAGCTCAGACTCTGATATTAAGAGGGCTTTTATCTGAAGAGGAGATATCGAAGAACTACCAGATTCGAGATGAAGGTCAGGAAAAACTGCGTGAAAGTATGCTAAAAGAGGAAATGAAGATGCTATAAAGTGGCTGCCGAAGAAATGAGTATAGCTAAGAAGCTTAGAAAGATTTTGCTGAGGCATAGGCTGTATCTAGGATCACAACATCCAAGACCTGACGCAAGGCAAGGCTTTGATGCAATTGATAGCTGAAGGGTAATGAAGAAGGAGGAAGAGGCTCAAAAGTCCGATAAAAAGGAAGTGAAGTTTTATGCTAACTAGGATTAGTGCGTAAAATATGATGACTAATTATGTTCGATGATAGTATACCTCATCAGGTTAAGATTTGCTCATGATGGTTTTCAAAAATACAATTGGCAGGAAAAAGCTATACTAAATGTACTTACTTGATGCAAGCACAAAAATTTATTATCTTTAGCATCATATATCTTTGAGACAAAAGTGCTATTCAATTTTGGCTTTGCGTAGAAGGGGTATATTTTCTATATGAAAAGCAAGAAGTGAGATTTTGTGGGAAAGAGAAGACTAAGAATAATTAGGGAATTGGTGATAGGTGGAGAATGCTGGATGAACACAGGTTAGTAGCATTTTGACAAGATAGACCGAAATAAAGACTACATGCGGGAATGAAGGTCTGGCTCAGAGAGTATAACCAACAGGGCTCCCTTATAGCTGCCTTGAGCTGAGGGGGAGACCATTCTAAAGGTGCGCTTTTTCAAATGATGCCAAAAATATGATTTCCTGCCTTAATGCACTGGCATAAAAATGGAGATAGATGAAGAAAATGGAAACTATTACCGTGCAGGAGTGCGGGAAGGCCTGTTAGAGGGCCTCTGTAAATTAGTAGCGGTGCAGACTGCAGCCAGATTTTTACAGCTCTCTGGCATTTAGCAGGTGTATATCACTTAGATGCTTCCGAGCAGATGAAAAAGCGCCCTATGAAAGCCACTTTAGACGCTCCTATAAAGTTGGGTGCTATTATAGCTACGATGAGGCAGAGGACATTTTCCATACTACCAGACTCAAGAGCCGTAAAAGGCGGTGAAATAAAGCCCTTGATACCTGTATTAGCAGTCAGCTTTCTAAGCGCTGGTAGTTTATGGACGGGATTTTACTGCCTGATGGACAAAAGGTAAATATAGTAGAGGGAAGAGAAAAGCCTGCCCATATGTGAGACATGAAGGTGATGAGCTGGATGGAAGCCTGATGTAGTTTGTGAAAATGGAGCAGTTTCGTATATTTTTAAGCAGAGGCAGGGCTTATAAGAGTAGAAAATACGAGATTGAGCTCGATCAGTTTCTACTGCTACTTTTCAGGCTGCGATGGCTGAAACTTCGTAGGGCTCAGGTAAAAATGTACATTTAGACAGCATTCAGGGGGATATAGAGTCGAAAACTTTGACCAAAATGGGGCAAAACTTGAAGAGGAGGACGACGGAATCATACCTCCGGAGCTAAGGATGGGTGCTATGAGGGAATTGAAGCAAATCTTAACAGCTTTTCAGACCAAAAGCCTCACCCTTGCGGCAGTTAGCGTATGGTAAAAAGTCCGACAAAGATAACGCATAGTCCTATATCCGCATGCAGGAGTCAGACTGCCTCTTGCCATCAAAAATGAACTGGAAAAGGCTTGGAATTAGAGCGGTTATGGGGGATGGTGAGATAAGTATTTTCCCTGAAAGCAATGGATGAAAACGAGGGTTTGTGTAGAGACCTGCATGCATCACCGTGGCTATGGCTTTTGCGCTTGTGGGGCTAAGAAGAGCTGGTGTAATAATTAAAAATCCAGATTGCTCGGCGAAAACTTTTTAAGTGACTAGTTTTAAGGTCTTAGACGAAATCGGATAATCATCAAAATAAGTGGAGGTGCCTGCTATGTATGAAAAAGAAATTGAAGAACTCTAGAAAATAATATGACGACAGCAGTAGAATAGCATTCTTTGGAGGAGCGGAGTGTCTGCGGGAGAGCGAGATACCTGAGCTTAGAAGTGCTGACGAAGTTTTACTATCAGGAGTATCAAATATCTCTCAGTCAGATTATAAGCTGCAGCTCCTTTCAAGATACCCGGAGGCATTCTATGAGTTTTATAAGATAAGATGATGTATCTAGATGCAGCTCAACCCTGCCCACCTTAAGCTATGTCGAACCAGAGAGGGCAGGGCTAATGGCTGTAGTAACTCAGAATATGACGGACCTACCAGCAGGAGGCAGTAAAGAAGGTCTATGAATGCATGTGGAGGCATACATAGGAATTATTGTATGCGAAATGCGGTAAATTTTACGATGCAGACTTTATGGGAAACCTGACGGAGTTCCCACACCAGTGAGTGTGGTGACTCGTAAAGCCTGATGTAGTCCTAGTGAAGAAGGACTTGACCAAAATGTAACCCAAAAGGGCCAGTATGGTGATTTCGATGGCTGACACCCCCATTATAGAGGGACTTTTGTAGTATATCCGCAGCAGGCCTGTGACTATTTTCACGGAAAGCCACCTTTGGCGGTGATAAATAGTCAGAGACCGGAAAAATGTAAATGCTATCTGACAATCAATGCTCCAATTGGGGAGACAATGAAGGGATAAGGGCATAATATTAGTGCATTTATAAAACTTATGGTAGAATAAAAGCCGGAGATTTGAAATATGAGTGTTGAGTTAGGAAAATAAACAAAGGTGGCGTGAAAGAGCTAGACTACACCCCCTGGAAAGAAAAAACCAAAGAATATAAATCTATAAGTGAACCCGTGATATTATCTACTATCTGCCAATAAAAGAGTTCCTGAATGTGATTAAGGATTTAGCAAAGAAGAGTTCCTACTCTGAAGCTTTTAGAGATTTGAGAGGAAAATGGAAAAATGCTGAAAGCAAGCGTGAAATAGGGTTATAATACAGGGAGATGGAAAATAAATTATTTTGGAATCTAAGCCTAAAGGTCGTGCAATCACCGAAAGAAAGCGTGAAAGCAAGCCAGTGAGTACATTTATATCTCTGAAAAGATGTAGATGACAGGAGAGAAAAAGAACGCTCCAAAGAAAATGGAGTTAAACCTGAAAAGAAGTATTTGACGAAGATGGTGACTGCTATCCTGATTTTAAGGAAATGGGAGTTGCATATCAGCATCAGCATAAGGAAGATGACCAGCAGATGGGGGCTCTGCAAGCCAAACAGAGAAAATCACTCTATAACCTTGAGCTTGCCCACAAAACCCAAGGAATGTCTCGGTATGTGGTAGTTCACGAAATGGCTCATCCCTCACCCCAATCATTCCAAAAGACTTTTAGGAGGGTTGTAGAAGATATGCCTGATTATAGAAAAGACAAAGCTAAACGGCAGATAATATAGTGAGGAGAAAAGTAATGTCTGAGAAAGTCAAAAGATACTTTATAGTGGACGATGATGAGGATATATCTGAGCTTATATCCTCTATCTCGTAAAAAGAAAGTACGATACAAAGAGGCAGAGACGGTGGAGGTGGCTCGCCTTTTTATGAATATCAGCCTGACCTTATCCTGCTAGACCTTATGCTGCCGTGGAAAGGATGGCTAAGTGATGTGCAGGAGATTAGGAAAACATCGAAAGTGCCTATTATTATGCTGTCTGCAAAGGGAGAAATCTTGATAAGGTGCTGGGTTTAGAGTTTGCGTGTGATGACTATGATTAAGCCTTTGACTCAAAAGAGCTTGTAGCAAGGGTAAAGGCAGTACTTAGAGAGATAGCAGATGCAGGAGCCGATAACAAAAGATTCTCATAGGGAGTGAAGAAGATGCCAATATCAATAGAGTCCAGTGGATTTTGAAAGTAAACCCAACCAATTATTCTGTTACTTAATACGATAAAAGGGTGGATGTGCCCTGCCCTAAGGAGCTGGGAGCTGTTTTATTTTCTGGCATCTCACCCAAATCCAGGTATTTACAAGGAACAGCCTCCTTGACAGAATTTGGGGCATATGAAGGTTAGGGTGACACCAGAACAGTAGACGTCTGATGTAAAAAGACTTTGAAAGAAGATTAATGACTACGCAGAGTGGAGGCTCCCACAGTTTGGGGCGTGGGATGGCAAGCTTTGAGACATTGGCAGAGTTAAAGGGTAATGAAGAATCTTATAGTAGCCCAGCTGCGCCTAACAGCGGCAATAGACTCACAGGGCATAAAGGGAGCGGTAAGGAGAATAAGGGAGCTAGAGTATACGGCTCTCAAGATTTGAGCAGAGGGGATATTAAAAAGAAAATATCATTGATTTGACAGATTGAAGATGATTTGGACAAAGTTTATGCGCTACCTGTTTTCAGTCTTTGGCTCCCAGCTGCTGCAGGCTTTCTCTAGATCCAAAAAGGGAAGATGAGACTGACTTTAGAGGGTTGTGGAAGTATTTAGTAAAAATACGACAGGGCATTTTGTCTACATAGGTGGAAATGACTGATGGACACAGTTTCAGGCTTTCGGAGTATTTTGACGAAATAAAGCATAGATATTGTAATGAGTGCCCTAAGACTATGAGACAATGACTTAAATGGTATAGACCACGTCCGGGCTGGCTCTACTGCAAAATATAGCTACTGGGTGCTACGAGCCTGCAAGGAGAGTAAAGGTCTATGACAGGGAAAAACATCCTCATAGTCGAGATTATGGAAGAAACGCAGGCTGGCTCACCGCTGCGGCAGTCCTTGCGCCGAAAAGGACACAGCGAGGTTCTATCCTCATTTAACTCAAGCGAGGTCACGCTTTCTGTAGACAAAGTTGTGGCTGACCTAAACGGAAGTGATGAAGAAGTCATGTAATCGTTGCGCTAAGCGAGGGTACGGTTATAGAGCAGGTGCGCAGAATTACGCAGATGAAGACGCAGAAGTGGATGCCTTTACGTACAAACAGCTTGGGAGAAATGGAAGGATACTTGAAAAAGATCCTAAAAGATGAGCTCTAAATACAAGGCAAGATACATAGAACTAAAGCCTTGTACAGCGTGGCATAACGTATCTGCCTCAGTGAGACTGATATGAAAGGGAGTCAGAAGAGCTTGAGAGTGGCTGTGTGACTTAATGAGGGGCTGTCAGGGAAGATGGCAGTTTATAAGGACTCAGATGAGCCTTACAAGGTGGAATATTCATCAGTTGACATAGCAGGAGCTGCTAATCTTGAAAAGAAGGTTCCTCAGTGGATAAATGAGGCTAAAAACGGAGGTTACAGAGGAATGATGAAGCATCACACTTTCTGTTCAGGGAGAAATGAGCTGCAGATATGATATGGAGTGCCTGATTATTTGTTTTGAGAAGCTGAAATCTCAAAATGGAATCTCAAATCAACCAATAGGGGCATAGTCAACAAGCGACGCCCGAATGATAAGATTAGACTGCTCCGCATCCGCTTCGCTCCGCCTATGCGCTCGCTTGAATTTTATCATTCGGAGCTGATGCCTATAAGATTTACAGATATATATCTGGACATGATTACAAGTGTGATATAGAATTTAATTTATAAAATAAAGGAGAGGAACTGCAATGGGGAAAAACTTACACTTTGATTCAACCTTGATGATATTAGAAAACTTATGAAGGAAAAAGACAAGATTTTGCGTTAACAGTAAAAAGTAGCTGAACATCAAAAAGAAAAATATAAAAATGCATTTTTCTTTCAATGCTAAGGGTATTAGAGAGTGTTGATGATAAAAGAGCCTATGGAAAGAAATTTTTAGAGCTAGTAGATTGCAATGAAGAGATTTGATCTAAAAATGCTAAGAACTTTAAACCCCTCAACCTCCAAAGGGAAAAAGAGAAAGTCAGTAAGGATTATAAAGAGTTATTAGAAGGTTTGAAATCAACTTTGTCTATATATACATATGATTTAGAGGTTAAAAACAAAAGCAGTGAAGAGATAAATTGGGAAAGTGGAAAGGAACGTGGAGGTCACAATTGAAGATGATAAAAATATTTTATAGAACGCAGCATGGATTATGTCGGTGGTGAAATTCGGATGAATCTGGGAAGATAGAGCAAGAAGATCTTACGCTACAGATTGCATGACAAATTATAGGAAAAGAATAGATAGAAAAATAGACACAATATCTATTATTGCTATCTCAATAAACAGCTTATTATGAATGGTGCGCTAGGAACTGGGAAAAACCTATCTTGCAAAGAGAATGATCATTGCCGATTTACTGTTGTTTAATTTAGAGAATCTGAAGATGTGGATAAGAAGAATCTTTGATTAAGGTATGGTTCAGTTTTCATCCTCTTATGATTATGTAGACTTTATTGATGGTATAAAGACCTGATTTATCAGTAAGTTTAAAATATACCTATGGCTCTTTAAGTCATTCTGCCGCGAGCGGTGTCTGAAAAGAATACTTGCTGCAGGAAAGATATTGATAAAGATAACATAGAGAAATTTCTGAAAGGGTGAAGATAATGATATTATAGAATATTGAAAGGATGAAATAAAAATAATATTGAGCTTTAATGAAATCAATAAAAGAGCACAAAAGAGTTTGAGTCGATGTATCTGAAACTCCCTAAACCCTCTTCATCATTGATGAAAATAAAACCGTGCAGAGATTTCTAGCACTGGAGAAGTTATGGATCGCCTTGATCCCGATAATGGGAGGTATTAAGGGGCTGTTTAACACAGTATTCATCGATTAGCAGCGATGAAACTTTTTCATCAGTAAAAGATAATGAACAGATTTTGTTCCGTCAAATGTGATATAATCGTGAACCATGAATGATATTGATAGAAGTGTTGAGGTCTTTGATTTGCTCTGAGGGAGGATTTGCTTTGGTATGAAGTTAAAAGCAAATGATGATGTAATGGAGAGAGATAAAATCTGCTGAGTAGATGAATCGATATTGTCAGGATAACTATAATGATTAAGCAAAAATAAAATAGAAAAATTTAATAATGCAATCAGAGATAATTTGGGTTTAAACGAACACTACTATCGGACCTTCTTATTTTAGGGAAGATTAATTTGGTATTTAGATATTAATAAAGATAACTGTGTAGATGAGAAAAGTGTGGGACAAACCACCTCCTACAAATATTAAATGAGTAAGGAAAGGTAAGTGGAAGGAAGATGAAATAAATGCTATTAAAAAGGATTTTATTGGGAAAAATAGGGAGATAATAAGGAAGAAAAGGAGAGTCAGTGATAGGAAACTCAACTTTGAATAAATAGGGAAGATAAATAATGAATGAAAGATTACCTCCAAGATAATGAGACATGAAGCTTGATAGTGTCGGAGAAGATATCAAAGATTTATAACAAAGAAAATATTGAAGTGTCCACATATCAGAGATGGAGAAAGAATCTGAAGATTTATGCTCCATAAATAAATTGATAAAAATATGAGGCATACCATACTACATAGAGAGGGACTTTTTGATGATAGGATAATTCAGGATTAAAGACAATGAGTTATATACTGAAGAACTGGGTTGGAGTTTTACAGAGTCCGATTTCGGAGAAAGTGGAACATCATTAGACTAGAAATAAAGTCTCGTTTTGACAATACTGAAAACACTATTTCCTTTATACCTACTCTGTAGTGTGAGGCTATTATACTTTTAATAATGAATGTTGATGGTAAATGAAGAAAGCAAATTATTTAATTATATTGATAATGTTATATCAACTCTCTCATTGATACATATAATGAAGGTATTTACAAAGGAATATGTGAGCCGAGAATATAATGATTATAATTTTAGAGGAACTATTGATATAAACCGGCATCTAAAAATCTAAACATTCTGTTTATAGGGAAAAACTGCTGGCATGGTGAGGGAATATATCATGATACTGAAATACTATGCTTATTACGCCAAGTTATAGATTATAATAGATATGAGCACTCTGAGATATGGGAAGGTATCGCCGTGATAAATCGATTATTAAATGAGATAGTTGAAGTCAGAGAAGACACCTTCTCGTCATTCAGAGCAAACATTGATGTATGCAGGAAAACGAGGAAAAGCGTAATAAAGAGATAACTCCACCATTGTGCCAGAACATGATGAAAGAAGATCTCCGTGGTGCTGGCAGCTATGATGTAAAATGAACCGATCAAAATACATGTCTGATCTTATAAACTGAGGTCATTTGAGCGTGCCTATCGATGTGATGCGTGCTTTGGGAGAGAATTTGTTGCAGAGAAAAGCTATTGAAGGATTTAATTATGTCTCCGTCTGATGATTGGCGTACTCGTTGAGGGAAAATTTCTGAGAGCAAAAGGTGAATCTTGCATCCTGTTTAGTGAGAAACAATGGATGAGAATGGAGGGTGAGAATATATTTGATGCGACATAAACATTGGACGTGGGAAAACAATTCTGAAGATATCCATCAATTCGTTTCTCTTATTTAGTTCATGGCTGGCGAACGCAAGGGTGTGTGTGCGCAATCTATCACATCCCTAACTGTGAGAATTGGGAGAAAGAAGAGAAAGAAGCAGAAAAGATACAGAAAAGATACAGAAAAAGATACGAGATGAAAAAGAAGTGGTAAACAGTTTGAAAAGCTTTTTCAAGCTACGAAAAGTAAGCCACAGAAGATGTACAAATTACCATCTCCGCCTACCGATCGCATACACGGAAGTGATCTACAAAAGTAATCATGCGAAGATATGGATGAGAATACTACAGGAAGAGCTGGAAGAAGGAATTTCGTCAAAGACGAGATACTGAAAGCTCCGAATGATAAATCTTCGTATTATCCTGGCTGAAGGCGCATTCGGCGGAGTCTGAATATGTTGTCATCCGAGACGTCGCTGATTGACCAGTATGGTGCGCTGCAACTCGTAAATTTCACTGCTGTTGTCCATTGCGCCACCGGCTTGTAATATCACAATGTAATGCGGTAACACACATTGACACTATTACGTTCTAAAAGTAGCATGCAAAACCTGTATGCGTGTGAATACGCGGAGTCGAGATCTGTGGATTAAAATAGACAGTTGAAGATTTGGTAGACTGAAACAACGATCGTGATAAAGCTCCTCGGATGTAGTAGTAATATTAAAGACTTGCCCCTGATGACGAGTGGATTCGCAGTGATGAGTGACAAGGTATCTAAGAATGATTATAACAAATTGGAAGCATAGTATTGGTGATGCTTTGGGTAGGTACAGTCTCCATGTTCAAGATATAAATGAAGAGTCAGAGAGACCTGCTATAGTGATTGATGTGATTATACAGTTGCTATCCTTGCGACGTATGTTACTACTGAGGATAAAGTCTACCATCCATATAGTATCCTCTACTGATGATTGGGAAGCTGCTGACTAAAGAAAGAGAATCATGGACTGAAATTGACAGCTGTTAGCGATTGATGAATATAATGCTGATGATTGTAAGATCAGTTCACCATTATCACAGAGAAGGATCTTGCCAAAATCCTCTGTTCCAGCCATTGAAGCGCGATCTACTACTTTACATGAGATTTTCTCTCTTAGCGATCAAACTCCAGATCAATAATACATACTTACGAGTATATGACAGTCAGATGGCAAAGACTTTGGTTGTTCTGCATATAAAAGTGCCAACGATGATAATCAAAGCTAATGTTGATCTAATTTTGCTTGCAGTTTGTCATCAAAGATGGTGATATGAAATACATTAACTGTAAATACAGTGTGCTACCGATATTCTGTAAAGTGATGACGCTTTATAAATATTCACTCACTAGCTGCTATATGCAGTAACATTGACCGCATCCTGAGAACAAGGAATAGACCTTTCGTAATCGATGACAGCAGGCATAGATGGACACGTCGTGAAGAGAATGGAAAGAGACAGATACTGTACGTAAATGAGGAGAAATTGTTGCTTTCGTTAAAGGCAGTGTCAATACCAGGTTACCGGTTGTGGCCGCCCTGTAATCGGTATTCGAAAATGTGATATTTGCAGAGCACTTTAAGGTGCCAGCTCAGGCAATGATAACTCTAAGCGAGGCGCATTAGCGGAGCGAAGCGGATGCCGGAGTTGCAGGTCTGAAATGCTATCATTCGGAGCGTCACTTAGCTTGACGTATAACAGCCCACAATCAAACACATGTAGCGGTCAGACACATCAATTCTCATCATGCCTTTCTCCAAAGCTCCATTTGACACGATCACATCAAAATCCGAAAATCAGCGTTTACGAATACTCCATGACTCACTTGTTGTCAACTGCCAAAAGCACGGTTTTGAAGGAGTTCTTTACTGGTTTCCTTCTCTGCAGAGTTGGGAACTACATCACCTCAAATATTCCCTGAAAGCGTAGTGCCCTTTGCTTGATATGGAGAGGGGTATGTGTCGGCACGGAGATTGCTGATAAAAGTGTGCCAAGAAGCATATTCTCCCTGTGATGAGAGAGGCTTTGTTCTTTAGCACCTCAGGGCAGACAGTGCAGCACCCCATATTCAGGATACGTATTTAGGCTGGGTTTCGCGATATTGATTCCGCTGGTAATGACCGCAGAGCTACGTACGAGGCTTAGCGAGGATGAAAAGTGCTGCCTGGCAGCTGAAGGATCAGTCCGCAGCGATAATACTATATATCCACTGTGTGGGTGCGCCTGTATCGCTGGTGAGCCTATTTCTCATCTGTATTCTCCATTCTCCTTATAGTACACGATCCTCAAGAAGAACTTGGAGAGACTATAAGTTATACCACCATGATTACCTCGTTATTCCTCCTCTTCAAGGGTAATCAAAGTCGCGCAAGGCTGACCTGGATACGTAGAGCTTTTGCACATGCTTCGTCAGGTCGCCAACAGCAATTACTCCGCTCTGAGGAGATAGGCTCAAAATCCGTTTTCTCTCGTTCAGTATATTTCTAATCCGTCTCTCACATGGTCCTGGTCTAATGGTCAAATGTCGAAAGAGTTCACTTATTTGACAGTGAAACTTCTCCAGAGTACCTGTCAGATAAAAATCTTCTCGAGGGATCGCATTGCGCGACGGATATGTAGTCAGCGTTTACGCGACCTGGGTTATAGGCGGTGGATCCTGCAGAGCAGATTCTCTTGTCTGATAATCAGCACAAGCAAAATGACATCTTGAGATATATCGCTCAAAATGTGTGTATCTCTAGCAACATCAACCAAAGGTAGTATAACACGCACATGGTTCATAGCGCGGAAAAATATTACCAAACGAAACATTTCCAGAACAGAAATGAGACTACAGAGTATTTTCTCCATAAATCTAAAATAAACCTCTGAAGTATAGCTATAAAATATTCATAATATGTGTTATTATCGAAGTTCAGATGATTAGTACTAAATCTACAAGAAATTTCCAGATCATCTCAAAAATCCATAAAAATATAGTAAAATAAACTGATTTATATTTATTGAAGACATATATGAAAAAAGCACTGGTAATAGAGAGGGAAAGCCACCGATATGAGAAATAGGCTGGTATTGAGTGATGGTAAGATAAATAGTGTTTTATGAGATTCTATGAAATAAACAAATGGAAGGCTCTGTTGGGATTTTATTGAACTTGTAAGGAAAATCGAAACTATAAAGGAAAATGACATGATATTCTTTCTGGTGGGTAGACACTCAGAGTTGACTTCGTCTATAGATAAAGAATAAAAGCTGGCTGAGCCTCATTCATTACAGAGATTCAGCATCAGGAAGGCTATGTAGTTTTAAAGAGTTTTAGTAAAGGGAAATTCGTTGAACGGGAACTAGATTATGAGTATAAATACCCTTTGGGAAGTTGGCTGGTATTTAAGAAGCCAAATCCGAGCGGATATGAAAAGGGTTGACAGCTGCCGCTATGATGTGCCTGATTTTATATGAGTATCTTCTGTAACTGCAACATGACAGGAGGAACCATACTTTTCAACTACCAGATACTAATCTTTAAAATAGAGATTATAGCGATAAACTCATTGAGGCTTATACTGATAAAATAAGCTTCCTAAAGACAATAAAGGTCATTTATTACAGGTAATGTTAAGACAGGACCAGATGTGAACTAAAAGACCCTGGATGTAGACGTGTTCTAGCTCAGAATACAGACATAATAGTGTAGTCTTACTTACTAAGGTAATGACGGATGGTGACACATGTTCCTAGCTTTTGGCACTTCTTTTTGAATAAGGGCAGAAAGCCTGATTTATCTGAGAGAGCCTATTAAAAAGGGACTCACCAATGAGTTGGGCTTTGATTCCACTGCTTTTTTTATTTAAGTAACCAGGGCTTTATCTGCTCGAAAATATAGTGCTTGAAAAGAAGCTTGGAAGAAAGCTTGAGTTCACGAGATTATTGTTTCATGTTGGGAGGGAATCAAGCTACAGAGGAAGTAATAAGCAATCTGATAGATATGGAAGATCCAAGATTTGGAAGTGAAGAGGCGGATGCCAAGAAGTAATAGATGAGTTTCTAAAGAAAAGGGCTTGGTACTTCCTGGAAATGAAAATGGACTATTTCAGAGTTATCTATGAGATATGGAAGAAATATCTGAGGCAAACCGCCTGAAGAAATATCAGGCAAAAGTATATAGTTGTCCCATATGATAAGTGGTGGGCAAAAAGTTCACTTATGTAAACTGATACAAAAGGTTTGATGCAAATATTTACTGCAGGATCCTTGGTGAGGCTTCAGCGCTGGTAATTATAGTTCAGTTAAAGGTACCTGGAGAGAGTTTCACATCATTGAAGAGGGGCTTGAGGCTGCTTATAAATCGCAGGAAATAAAATTATTAACATACATAATTTTAAGGAGGAAAATGACATGAGTTATCCAAAATCAAGGCTAGACCAATACCACATTGCTAAGTAGGTTAGAGGAGGCGCTTGAGTGACCAGGACAATGGGAATTCACTAACAGAGCTAAAAAGTTTATTGAAAAGCGAGAGTTTTAAATATTCTGATGAACACTCCGTGTTGTGTGTAATTCACCTGTACTATAGTGGCGGCGGTGAGTTACACACTGCATTTGTCTTCAATCCCAGAATGCAGTTGGTACTCTCTACTGCAACTGCTGGAAAGCATATACAGGAGATTATGGACTTAAACCAATACAACTGGCTGTAAGGGGATTTAACGTGAATGAGAGACCAGGTGTTGTTTATCTTGCAGCAAAGCGTATGGTGGCTTATGCACAGAGAGACTTCCGCATTTTCAATTTACGGACAATGAAGGTTTGGTGGGACAAGGACGATGAGACAATCACAGAAGATGGAAGAAGAAGATTCTTGACTTCAAAAGAGGTGCACTGCAGTTTACTCAAGAAAAATAAGTCCGGTAAACTCTTTTGTCTAGTATCTGGCGGGTGGCTGTATATTCTGTTGTAAAATGTAGATTTCTTCCAGAACATCTCCGGAATGAGAACTGAGTGGGTAGACAGACAGAGATTTTAAGAAGAATCGAGCTTGGAAATCTATGACCACGAGGAATACAGAGAAGGCTCTTGGCGGGTTCGTGAGAACTGCAAAGAGGCTACAATACCAATGTTGGTAAAGGATTTCTGAATAATAAAGAAATCCAGATGATACCTGAGTGACAAGTAGTGGGAGTTCTGTGTTAAGACACTTGTAGTAAGAGACACACTTAAGGGCAATCCAAAGCTTGCAGAGACTGGCTGGCACGAGGGAAAGTCACTTCAGTAGAAATGCTATACAGGCGGTTTCAGGACAGAGAATGTATAGGACTATTTCCAAATGCTGATTTTACAGAGGGCTATTACAGCTTCAGGCTTTGATTGAATGGTAAGAGAGAGTCGGTTCTATTTGGTGCAACTGAGAGAATGATACACTTAACGGTGTATCTATGATGCTCGGGATGGTTTTCAAAATCAATAAAGCTGCGTAATGATTTAGTGATGAAGAAACCTATTGGTCACTCAGTATTCGTTGAGAGAGTAACAGGCAAGAAGCTTTACAGTAAGGCTGTAAACGGTATTATGCACTTTATCAACTCTGGGTGTTGCTAGATGGTTCAGTCAGCAGCTAAGAATGAAAAAGGTGAGAGGGCCAGATGAAGGGAGGTGAAACTCACAGACGAGGACATCAAGCTCTACAGAGGCTACTGATCATGCAGAGCGAACTGATGACATTTGGGAGGAGGCGGCTTTATCAAGAATTTTAAGACAGCCGCAAGATGCTCTGAACTATGATTAGAACCACACGTTAGAGGGTGTGTACCTACTACAGACAATTGAGGGTTATACTCTGGTGTACTTGAGAGATGTACATAAGGTACTGATGAGAGAACAGAAGCTTTACTAACAATCTGTTTATACAATCTTTTCTAACTAAGCTTTGACAGTGTTTATAAATAATGGCTATGGGTGCTAACTATTGAGCAGTCAGTCTGATAATAGCTGCAGGCATAGACTTATAACCTTGCTTCTATGTTTAGAATACTCTGTTGCTTTCCACAATAAATTGAGGACAGAATCTTCAGACCATCTATTTAATGGATTTAACTGCTGATTTAGGAGAGCGAGGATTTGTGAGCTAAAGCTATTATGGACCGCTCCATAGATAGGTTTTGGAAGTGACTGCATGTTTGAAAGTCATATAAGAGGCGGAGGGTGAGCGGTGGTCATATTGAAGAATGGAATTGAAGAAAGAGTTAGAAAAAGAAAATAGAAGCGGTCTTATGACCAGCGGAGGGATGATGTTATGTTAATGGAAAAGTTTAGAGGAGTTTGTTAAGTATGGTAGGAAGAAGCTTGTAAATCGCAGGACTTTACTGTGAAACAGGCGAAACTTAAGCGCATTTGACAGAGAGAACAAGATGAAGCATATTCATCAGGAATTGACTCTCGAGATCCGTGCCTGAGTGGACATAGTAATAATCGACTTGGACGGAAACAGAGGCAATATACACCTTCTTCAGAATGGAAATGCACCTATGCAAGTCGAGGACAAGGGATGAGGATGTAGCTATCCATATTACATATGTATACAACAGTTTGCTCACCTTTTAAAGAGCTCTCACAACCCATTATAAGATAGCAGTAGCAGGACTCACAGTTAGACAAAAGTGAGGCAAACCCATGGCCGCTATCATCAGAACTTGCTGTCAATGCAGCCAAGGCGATGGAGGACAGAAAGGCGTTATCCTCGCTAACCACGGAGCAAGCTCTGCAGGAGCAAATGACCTCAACGGTCGAACACAGTCGAAGTGGTTTGAAATATTGGTTCAGAAGTTCATGTAAGTGCCAGGAAGAGCAGAAGTCCTGTTGTACTCCGGAAGAGGATGACACTATACGAGGAAGTTTAAGACCATGGACAGAAGAAGAGCATAAGAGAATAGCTTTTGCTTAAGGAGTTATTACATGGGTGATTTACCAATGAAAGGAATTGGCTCAACCTTTCAGGCGTTGCAGCACTTGAAAACGCGGCACTCTGACCTGAAGGCGAAAAGGAGGCAGTTGCCCCGATGGAGAAAAATGGAGTCGCAAATCCATCGGCAATATCTAACGTACAATCAAAGATCCGTGAAATATGGTATATGAGCAGGGAGGTCTGTTTTATGACCCATGAATCAGGGAAGAAGTGCAGTGGAAATCTCCGTATCGTCTATCAGGAGCTTAAGATACGGAACGACCTGACGGTAGCCTGTAATCTTTTATCGGTGAAGAAATGAAACGACTTTTAATAGACGATAAGAAGATGAATGAGAAGGCTTAGAGAAAGTTATCTGGTGAATAAAGATAGACATCATCCTGCTGGAAAAATCTGTAACCTGACAGTAGGTAAGAGCAGATGGTGAGATTGCAGGCCAATATTCTTCAAGGCTAAGGAAAATTATTCGATGAACCCATTGCAGCCTCTACAGATTTGGAGATAGAGGAGTTTTCAAGGTAATAAGAGACCTGGAAAAGCTAGAACCGAAGATGGTTTACATATCTCACAGAATGATGAGGACTATGTTAAGAATAGACAGGAGTTATAGTACCGAGAGATGAGAATATGTAGGAACTCTCAATATAAAAGGAATGGCAAGGATGATATTGTTGCTGATGGTGGAAGAGCTATATTCATGTAGCCTAAGACAGGCTTCAATGTAACAAAGATGCACCTGTAGTATGAAACATGAGAACCTAAATAGGGGGCAAGTTGGGTAGTTACACAAGTTTGAGTCAGTAAAAGGTGGAAACATCGGCTTCTTATACTTTATGGGAGCAGGACGTACAGAGGTTACAGACTTTATTTGGTAGAGCAAAAGGATCGCAAAGATATTTGGTAATGGCAAGGAAGTCACAATAAAATACCCGAAGATGTGTGAAAGTACACGGCAGGCTATCTCTCTGAGTGGACAGAAAAGCGCCATATCTTATACATAAGCTGCAGAGGAAAATACAGTTATTTTCTGTTGAATGACTGCAGTGAAGATTCATAGATAAGGCAAAGAGCAAGGAAAAGCCAAGAAATATGTAGAGAGCTCCAAAACAAAGACTTAGTATCACAGTTAGTTAAGAAGCTTCCGCGGGTAAATCAGCAGAAGGTACATAGCTAAATGGCTGGTGAGAACTGATATCCTGATATTTGACGAGAGCCTACAAGAGGTATAGACGGGTGCTAAGAGGAACGCCCACCGGCGGAAAGGCTCGCAGCAGTTGGTAACCAGGGCTAATGATATATCCCCAGAGCTTCCTGAGGTACTTCTGCATGTTGACAGGGTAACCAGCAGCGCGAAGGGTTAATAACAGGAATTCTGGATATCGGTGAGGCCAACCAGGAAGCCGCTGGCGCAGTCTGCCAAAACGTTATGAGAGCAACCATGATATTAAAAAATATTTTCTAAACCAGCGCAATAAGCATGGCTGCACTGCGTTTATCTGCATAGCATTTGGCAGCCATTACACCTGATGCAAATTTGCTAGTAACTACTTTGCCGAATATTGCAAGTTCGCTGGCTATGTGCATTTATGGCAACGCGAGGTGTTACCGTTATCGAACCGGAGGCATAGACTTCAGGCATAATAGCACATGTTCAGCACTACAGGTGGAACCCGGCGGAAAGTGGAAGTTCCAATGGAATCGCACTTTGAATCCTTTAAGCGTAACATCTGGACTGAGCAAACGGACTTATACAGTGGTAAAAATGGACTGGCTGCATTTGATAGCCCTGGTACGATGATGATGTCAAGAGGTCTCGGCCCAATCATCAGGAACTAAGACAACATCTCCTGTGAGATTCAGCAGTGTTCTGGTTTTAGGAGAGTCTTTTTATGATAACAAAGGATTAAGTGGTGATTCTACTGTGTTAACTTCTACAGGCTTGTACTTGCAGTGATTGTGGTAATTGCGTAATTTATTTTAGTCATGACAAAAGACAGCATTGTCATATCCTTTCACTGGCTCCATTAAAGAGGCATATGGCTTAGTATCAATGTGGTTAAGCATGAGACACTGTTATGTATTTTCAGGCTTATTTGTTGCACTGCGGCAGCTCGCTTCATGGGTGTATTTACAACAGCAATAGCCAACACAGGTAACGGCCTCGAGCTGGATGCACTGCAGGAAGTACGGGTGGCATCGTTTGCAGGTGGTGTAGGCCCATACTTGGGACCAAGTCGTAGTATTCATTACGATTTATGTTAAAGATTGGTTTCCCATAGAGCACAGTCACATTATCAGCTCTTTCATCACAGGTATCATCCTTATCTTTTGCGGTATATATGCGGATGTATCAATAGAAAAGAGGAAAATAACAAGTAATCAGGAACTTATTAATTCCAAAATCACTTCCAAATATTGGCGGGGCGGAAAATCGATTGCATATCAAAGGGAGTGGTGCTGATGGTAATGAAGGAAACCGGTGGCAAAGCACTTAGCACAGTAATGTGGTGGTACGGTACGCTTACAGCCTGCGGCGGAAGCGGAAACAAGATTCTTCAATGAAAGTCAGTGGGCGGGCACAAGCACCACAAGTACAGCAAAGCTGGCAAGAAGCGAAGCTCGGCGGTGCTACCAGCACAGAAGCGGTTCAAAGCATACGACGTTATCGCAAAGGCTTCAGCATCAGTTTTGAAAGCAGCTGAGCTTGCAAGGTGAATGCTAAGGAGTTTGGGAGTTGAGGTTACCTTTCCAGGCCTGACAATGAGCCGCTATCGCAGCAGGTAGAATAATAAATACACATAGCCAAAGCCAGCAGCTATCTGCCTTCGCAGCACTTGAGCCATCAGGCAAAGCACCTATTCATCCAGTCAGCTGCGGAAGCAGGCACCCATTATCGGATTTGACGGTGTACCTGAGCCCTAAAAGGCGCCTACCGCGGCGAAGCAATGTATCCACAACAATGCAGTGGTGCAGGTTTTGCGCGCAGACATTTATTTTATAAGTTAATCGAGTCAAAGACAGATAAAGAGCTCGAAGAATTTATGTTGTAGCTCAGGAGTCTAACTGGCGTTCATTGTTGACAGGAACAAAGCGATTTGTGGATGGGGATGACAGAGCTTTGCGGTGCAGACAATGTATCAGCAGAGGACACGACAGTCAGCATCGAGAAGGCAGGCGCCAGCATAGTTATCGATGCAGGCATCCTGCAGTTAAGGATGCAGATGCTGCCAGCAGTTACCGCTATACTTTTGAGATAGCGATCTATAGTCATTTATGATCTAATGAGTTTGCTGCAAACGCTATTATCACAGCCAACGAAGGTTCCCAGATAGCCGCGTAGACAAGGTAATCTCAGTTGGTCTTACGGTGTAAGAAGCTTGACGCAAAGCTAGAGCTAAGATATCGCAGGTACAAATACTATAGATCCTGGTACAGATTGGTTATCAGGCAGTTGTTTGCCAGAAGCAGCTGACGGCAAGAGCTACCTGATGGACAGCAGGCATGGCGGGCTAACGCTGAAAATATGGATGCAGACGACATTGCCTGGTTTTATATGAGCAAATCTGTAGGGTTGAATAACAACAAGGTGCCGGCAATTAGGCACCCATTATGTAAGGATAATGTTAAAACATTCTGCAATCAATTAATAATTAGAAGGAAGCAGATATGTTAAAAATATTCCTAAGATAATTATCGCTTGAGTTTTATGGCACTCAGAAATGGGACACTTGACAGACTTGAAGAACAGATGTGGCAATTCTCTGGTTTATACCTGAGGAAGCAAAATGTTATGGACAAGGCTTGACGACATGGTCCAGCCTGATGCTATACTGAAGTTAGCCTACCTGATACCTATACTGAAAAGTCAGTTTCATGGAGTACACCGGGAGATACTGTGGAAACTCCCATGGTGCTGGAATTTGAGGAATAGTGTCAGTACGATGAGCGTGGTGCAGCTACCATCATTTCATCGAAAGATTTGAAGTTTTGTAGAGAAGCAGACCTCTATCTCATAATAGCAACTTGAAAAGGCTCTCTATGCAACATTATGTTGCAGTATAAGGGAAGCAGACCAGTCTGAGAAAGTGAGAGCAGACAGCAACAAAACAGCTTGAATGTGAGACTTTATCACGGAGCAGTGGCAACTAAGGAAACTACAGCTGGAGTATAAGAACAGAGTATTGAAGGCTTTGCTGTTCAGATCCTGACCTTATAATCTAATGTAATAAGCAAGAATTGATTTGTGGCAATGGTACATGACTTTGAGTTACATTCCTAGAGATACAGCCAAATCCGACAATTCCGAAATGCAGGGTGTAGAAGCATTTAAGAAGGTTAGAGCTGACCAGTAGGCATCATAGTTATCGGCGGCGGCTCATCTATGGATACAAAGTGAAGGCTATAGTGTACTGGTCATCACCAATCCTGAGTTTGAAGACGTTAGAAGCCTTGAGGACTTTCAGTTACTAAGAAGCCTAAGGTACCTATATTTGCAGTTCTGGCACAGCAGGCAAGCAGCAGCAGAGGTAACTATCAACCATGCTATTGGCGGATGTAGAAAAGAAGCGCAAATTGCATGTGTAGACTCACTATGATACCCTGGTAGCTGCATTTGCAGACCTGGAGATGATGAGCCCAATGCCTAAGGGACCTACTGCTCAACAGGAAATGGATGCACCATACACGCTATCGAGGGTTACAACCTTGGTGCAAAATACAATTACAGATATGTTCAACTTAAAGGCTATCGAGTCGGTACAGCAAAGAGCCTTAGAGAGCCAGTTGAGAAATACAAGTTAATAAGCAGAGAGGGCATGCAATTTTACTGGCATCTCACCGGGGCGGCTTCTAACTGCGGTCTTGCATAGTTCACTTCCATACACACCTTAGTGCCGGCTGGCGACACTACTGAGTGGCTAACGCCATCCTCCTCCCCATGGTGCGCACGGAGTACAACGGCGAGGCTGGCAGAAGGTAGTTGCCGACGTAGCTATCGGCAATGGGTAAGCAAGGCGAGAGAAGATGAGTCAGGAAGAGCATAGAAAGCGCGTAGACGCTGCTAAGAAGTCAAAAGATGTGTAGGCATCCCTGCTGACCCTTAAGGCTACTATAGTAGTGCCTGAGGACCTTGACTCTTACACAGTCTGCCATGATGATTATTTGCAGATCGGCAATCCAAAGTGAGTCAAATCTTTGAGTGGACACATCAAGAACTCTTTATCTCGCTTGGCATGGCAATGGCAATGGTGTGATTTAGAGTATATGAACAATTATCCCCTGTTGAAATGAAATATTTGCGTGGGGGATTTTGAGTGTAATTTATCTTGGCAAAGTATTCACAAATCACTTGTTTTTAAAGAAGTTATACTTTTATAACAATATAGTGATAAAATTATGACAAGTAGTTTGATTGTAAAGGAGGTGGCTAGCAATTCAATTATGCACTTCTAAGTAATGAGGAGAGTAATTTACAATATTTCGTTGTGAGATAGTGTAATTAGATCAAAGCACCGTATTCATTAGAAAAATACACTGCGATAAAAGGAATGGACAAGCTATCTTGTTGTTATGGCTAAGTATAAGCATACAAAGAGTAAAGAGTGAGTATATTGACCTGATTCCAATACTGAGAAGTTGTATTGGCGCCAGAGGAGCCAAAAAGACCAATTATGGGGGATAGGAAAATGCTTGATATTATTAAAATTCAGATGAGGCGTGATATGATTATAATGGATTATGTACTTGACAGATGATGAGGATTTAATACTTAACTCCAATCAACCAGATAGGGTTAATTGTAATATCACGAGATTTACAAACGTTGAGACATCAATGGATGATATCGAGATTCAGATTGCTAAAGATTACTACAGTGGCCAAGAAGTTTATGGAGAAGAGTATGTTTAAATATTAAGGAATTTAAAATTGCAGACATACTTTATTTTTACTCTCACTTAGTACGGTGAAATGTATGATGTGATGCTAGTGATAAAGAAATTAACTGGAGGCAGGGTTCCGCAAAAGCTCTTTGTTATGATAATGGAGACACAGTGTTTCGCAAAATCAAGGAAGGTTTACAGATAGGAGGCATTCAAATACAGGATTTATAAAGGATAACTACAGTTTATGTGTACATGAAATGGTCCGAATATAGCAGAAAGTGATAATACAAAGGAAATACTGAAGACAACTCTGTCCATACCAAATCCCATAGAAAAACAGCTTTGGTATGACATTTTCTTTCAAAGGAATCACCTTTGAGGACATCAAGAACTATCTTAAGTTTATGTAATTGTTTATAAGATAATAATATTTGCTCGAATTTATATGTGGATAATCGCGATCCCTATCAAAACTGAAAGAAAACATACTGTGCTCTGAGAATTAATTTTATGGCTGAGGAACTGGTTGGCATATGGTGAGCAGGTATTTATGTTTAGTATTTGACTATCCGACCGGTAACAAGGTCAAAGATGAAAACCCATAATTCCCACCATCCTACTATGGGGTTCTCCGGGCTGGTCAAGTCTCCATCCACCTGGCTGCAGTCAGGGCTTGCAATACGCTCAACCTGCTGTCCGGAGTTATTTCGCAATAAAGACGCAGAGAATGGCAAATATAAAGATTATTGTTGTCAATTAAAATCATACCATCCACTGGTAAAATTTTGGCATCCCAGTAAATATTATTTTATTTCAAAGGCTTCTGTCTTTTGAAAAAGTTAGACGCATACCGCCCCATCACTAAAATTACTAACATATAGAGCTCTGTCAGGTCCGAAAACAATACTGTCGTCTCAGTTCCATACTGACAAATCAGGATTTCAGTTACAAAGGGTGGCAAAGATATTTTCATCTTCAGAGCATTGCTTATATGCATACTATGGAAAATTGTCTGTTCTAAATTCATAAACACAGTCATACTTGGGCTTGGTTGTCCTCACGTTCACAGATGGAGATAGCTTTGTGTAACATACATATATCCGTCTTTTATGCAGGCTCATTTGGATGTTCCATCCTGCGATGCCACCACAGTAGGTTTCAAAATTTCCATCATCCGTAACTTTAGCTTCGAGTACACGTCCTTTAAATATAAAAGATCAGAGGTGTTCGTCTAACCTGATTATCATATAAATATATATTCCACCGTCGTCAAAGGCTATACCCATATTTCGGGGCTATGCCTGTTTGCGATTTATAGAACTGAACATCAAACTATTTGTTACATTTTCTTGTCATAAGACCATTATTCCTTTATTATGTTATCTCTACAATTGGACAGAAAGCAAGATTACTTGAGGTTCGTTCATAGGAAATATCCCATCAGGCATACATATATTCAGGTACTGAAAGTTTTGATTTACATGCCTTTCAAAACTTGATTAAAAATTTTTATTCAAACTTTTGCATCAAACCCAATGCTTTGTATTCAAAATCTTAGTATTATTCTTTCACAGATATTATTACACATAATCAAAGTCAATGTACAAAGCTACTGCCAAGGTGAAATGCACACTTTATCCAGTCAATGAGTATTGAACAGTACTCATCTCTACGGATTTGGGTTATGTTGCCGCTCTTGACAATATGAGAATACAGAAGAATGTAATAAGAAGTACTCTAAGGATGAGCTCAAAGAGTGAGGAAAGAATAAATGGGAAATCTAAAATCTTAGAAGAGAACAGGAAGAAATCTGAGACTCTTACCAGAGTAATGTTGATGAATTAATTCACAACAAAAATATTGGTTAGAGCTGAGTTTAGTCCATAACAAACTTGCTGAAAAAAACAGCTTGGTATGACATTTCTTTTAAACTCAATTTGATAATTAAATATTGTAAAAGGATATTATTTTTGATATTTAAATAAATTCTTGTGGACTAATAGTCCGAAAGGAACCACTATGAAGAGAAAATTTAAAAGCACAGTGGTGGCCATATGCTCAGGAGCCTGTTAATTATATCGGTATTGTGCACCATAGCCTATGGCGGCATTTTATGATATGACATTTATATTCCCATTAGATTATATATGATAGCAGGCTCATATTTCATAGTCAAGAAGGTAGCAGGCCTTCAGGAAGCCGTGGAATATAGCACTTTGGCAAGTACAGTACACCAAAGTTAAAGAAGGCTTCACTTTATCAATCCATTTGCAGATCCTCTTCAATCCAGCCTCCTAGGACGAAGCTTAGGACAGAGTGGATGCGAACCGGCGTCAATGCAGAAGTCGCAATGGGCAAGCAAAACATCCCCGCGCAATACAATTTGTCAAACTCCGAAACAGGTTGGTAAAATGACGCACTGGCAATCCTGTATGGTAAGCAGGAGTTGTAGTCATCTGAAGGTAAATGATACAGCCGAAGCGGTGTTTAACGTAGATGCAATCTCAAAGAATAATTTAATACTACAGTGTGACACCTGAGAGATATAGTTTCCACCCTTATGATGTAGCTCCTGAAGATAGACACCACAGGTGATGCATCTGCATGATGGAAGCCTCGGCTCGCCACCGGTAGTATGAGCAATCAGAGTTTATCAGGAAAAGGCGAGATGTGACTTGAAAATAGAAGCAATTACCATCTTGTTGGCGTTCTGAGATTGCATCAAATGGCTTCAGGAGGTGCGGTAAAATGCGAATTGATGTGCGAAAGGGTGATAGCGAGGCGCTGTAAGAGTATCGAGATGGCGCCGGTAAAATGCTGGCAAAAAGCAATGAGCCGAAGAGAGAAAGTGGCTGCAATATTTCAAACTCTTGTAGTAATTTTAGGCGTCCACGAGGCCCAGCTCATAGCTGACCCGCAGCAAGCCTTTCGTACTAGGCAGCAGGTGAAAGATGCGGAATTTCCAAGTTGTCGAGTTGATGTTGTCATACCAAGTCATTTCTACTAATAATGCCCGACCCGCCCGGGTTTTCAGCTGCTGTTGCACCGCCAGAAGTGACGAAAGTCTGATGCGCCTGCTTTTTTGGTGCAGTGATTGCACTTTGCAAGTTGCAAGAAGTTAAAGGCGCGTTAGCGTCCTGTTTATATAGTCAGTCTGCAATTACAGCGCGGGGCGACGAAATGAAGGAAACAGCGAATGCACTAATAGTTCCGCTGTTTAATCCATAAGCCGACAAACAAACACCGCCTGGCGATGTGGTAAAGCCCTTAATTTGCATTCAATGGCGGCTTGTATAATGGTATGCATCAGCCGCTGAATGATAACCCCTAAGGAGCCGGATGAAGGGAGCGGGGCGATGCGCTGAGTGAGTCTGAAAATGTTATCATCAGGCGTCACTTAGTTTAGTTTTATATAACTCTGGTAAACAGACCGGGCGTGAAGCAACCAATCCAGCAAGAAGAGAGAACTATAAGGCAGACATTCAATAGGGGAAAACTATATGATGCGCTTGGGCATTCCTGGGTAGAGGATGGCTCACTGAACTACCAGATTGATATCTCGCGAATGTAAACAGCAGACAGAAAACATGTAGTAGAAAGAGATTTAACTGATAGGAACTGACATTGATTAGTGGAATTTTGATATATTAAATCTAATTAGCTGGGAAATGGCAAAAAGCTCAAGCTGTTCCTTAAACAAAATAACTTCTCGAACTCAATTTCAACCGTTTAGAATCCTTGAGAGTCTATAGTTTATTTTTCTCTATATCGGATCTGTGTTATGCATGGCGGAGTAGCAGGGCATTAAGGGTCTTGTAGTCTGAACTTACCGCTAAAATAATATCATTTTAGCTCTAAATCTGAGATATGTCTTGACTGAAATTGGAAATTATACAGTAATTGCATTATTTTAATATAAGAACCAGCCTATATAAATCGTCTATTTTTAGAAGAAGAAAGAGCCTGGGTGCAATACATCAATAAAGGATTCAGCAAACTCAGCTTTCGCAACATTTATAATCATCATTCATACATGGGTAGGCATTGAATTATTATAATAGTCCTGTAATTTTTTGTATCAACGCTTTCACCTGATAAGGCTAAATTCCTTATATCATCAAACCGCTCTCATTACAGTCAGGCTGAGAAACCTTCTTAAACTACCATCTTCCTACCCATTTGAGATTAAACGGGAATGTAAACTATGGAATTTCTATTGAGTTAAATCTTCACAATGCTTTTCGGCTTGTAATCGTACATGTCTGACTGATTCCGAATTGGGGCTGAAATTTATAGGAGGTTTTGGGGACGAAGCAGCAACTGATAGGATGTTAGATGATGACATAGCTGGCAAAGTTATAACCCAAAATGTCGGCGTTATAAGTTAAAATTCTTGAACGCGTCAGTTTGACACTAATTTCACCAAATGATAGCGGACAGATAGTTACTATCCTTTTTCATAGTTACAGCTCAGAAAGTGTTTAGAAGAAGTGCAAATATAACTTTACTCCATGAGGAACTCATCACATGCTATTTCAATATCTCTAAGAGTATGACATGGAGTAAACAAAGAGGATAAAACTAATATACTGACAGTAGTAGATATCTAAGCTTTTTGGTGGCCGTTTTATAGTGGCTTTCGTGGGCCGGCAGGAGAGGACCAGTGGCTGGAATCTTAAAAGAGTGGCGGCAGATAAATCGGTCATTTAAAATGCCAAATAATAAAAGGGTGATTCTATAAAATCACATATCATTATATTATCTCTTACCGTACTGATGCAGCTATTTTTCTTTAAGACAAAATAGCTTAACAGAGCAAAGAGAGCATAATTAAAACTCCAGTAATCCAAACGTAATAGTAATTGACAGAAAGCGTAGTTTGCAAAGTTGATTAGTGTTTACAGGGAATTGAAACATAATCATTAGAGATGAGGTGGGATTAACTGCACGACACAATTACACTCAATTAATGGCAGGACTTAGTTTAAATTGAATGTCAAGGAATAGCTCTACCATTCGGAATCAGGCTAAACAAATTTTCTATAGAAAAAGGAAGGATGTCTTATCGCGACTATTGCTCAGAGTAAATACAAAATTTTTGGAGCTTTTTAAGAAATGGACGAATGATGATGATTACAAAATAAGCCAGTTTAGTACAGTTTCATATTGAATATTTTCAAAAAATTTCACCTTATTTTCAGCCCTCTCCTTTGAAGGTATCAATTATTTTTGATTTCTGCTTCTTAGCCGTGAGTTTTCTTTGATATAAATGAGGCAATGAAAGTCGAGAGAACTCCTTAAAGATCTATCACAATCTGCTCGCTTGGGCAGAGTAAAATTATTATGCGGAAATGATTAGTAGGTTACAATCGTTATTATTTTGGTAGCCTTTTCACACAATTTACGAAGTATTTATGTAGGCTGTGTTTTTCCAACTTAGGGCCTTTCTTGCTATTTTATTTTAAATCTCCTGAAACGACGGTTCATTTTCCACACATCCGCAAACGCTCCTGCACAATACCCAGCCCTGTCTCAGCCGAGTAAAACCTTTCGGTTTACTTAATAAACTCAATCTGAGTTTACTGCACAAACCAAAATGTCAAGTAAATACAAAGACATAACAAGACTGTTATGATATCATTAAAAACAAAAGAACAGTTTGATTGTTGGGAGAGTTAAAACTTATGAGATTATAAAAAGTGATATAATGACAGCATGGGGAAAGCCTCTGGGAAAAATAAGTGTATAATAGAAGTGGTAATTAAAATTTTAAACTTTATACCAATGAATTTGGTGGCTGTATTGATGCCCAAGGAACTACAGGATAAGAGTAATGGACGAGAACACAGCTGGTAATGTCAGTATATAGCCAAGGTTGCCTGTCATTTCAATGCATTTGTTGATGATGTGCTCCTTATTTTTCATTTGATATCGAATTGACACTATAAAACGATAAATAAATTATCAGTGGTACATACTATTGATAAAATTCTGTTGTTAAAGATAAGATAAAAGCGAAAATACCACGAGAAGTCTGGAGAGTTTTTGAGATGAATATGTTGCCACGGATAATAAAGCGTAGATAAAATATATAATAAATCCTACAAACCATTGCCAACTAAAAAGTGGAGATAAGAATGAAGACTGATTTGACAAAAGCTAAAAGAGGGTTTCTTATTGAGTTTTAGTAGAGACTGTTCGTGGACATATGTCAGCATCAAGAGAACTGCAGCACCCAATAAAATTGGAAGGCGGTACTACGTGGAGAACTAGACTGCAAGCTTGATGACAGGAATGCTCTCAAGAGCGATAGCAGGCAGGGCCAAGGATTGCTAGAAGAGATGAATGGGCATTTCATGTTTAATCATGCTTAAACCTGGACGAAGAATTATTTGAAGACCCCAGCAAAGAAATTTCATTACGAGCTAAAAAGCGGAGTCTTTGAGATACAAAACGGTTATAACATAGAGAACAGTGTTACGCCCGAACATCGCGGTGGCACTATGAGCATCTTTGCCTCCACGTACCTGGGATATGAGATTTTAAAATGCCATGTGGAAATGCCGATAAGAACTCAGACACTCTTGGCACTCCAGACAAAGAATGAAAGATACATCCATTCTAAGATGGAAATGTGATTGTACAGGAGGCTACAGCACTATACAGAGAAGTTAATTTAAATATGACATGGATTCCACCTATAAGCTACACGATGCAAATAGGATGAGTACATTGAAGGAAATAAGAGAATACGCTTAAAAGGCGTGTCCGAGAGAATGCATCCTTCTCAAAGAACAGGAAGCATTGAAGACAACAAATTTTTTCTGGCTAGACTAAAGAACTTAATTTTGTACCGATATACTATTTGCTGACACCTTGTAAAGATAGACAGTCTAGTCTTTTATGACTTAAGAGGAGGAAATAGATGTTTTACAAAACCCTATTGAGCACAAATGTAAAAATATACAAAGTGATGCAGTTTAAAACCTATAAATATATCTGTTTTATAGGGATTGCTTATTTAAAATACAGAAGTGCTGGTAATCAGCTGCTGGAAATAGCAGTATCAAGGTATCGATAGCTACATATTTTGGTTGTTTCAAGATATGATTACAGGTGGACTCGTATAATTATACATTATGAGAATATTAATACGAAAAATGCTCTATCGGGAAAAGACACTACTTGCCATCTTCACAGTAGTATCATTATTGTCTTCAGCAATCACACCTCTGTTTATAGGAGTCTTCACATTTGTAGAACATAAAAAGAAAAGATTGCGTCATCCGACGAGATTATGACCAAGCAGGCGTCCTGTTTTGCATTTAGTGTTTATTGATTCCTTCAAAAATCTTTTGTTCTACTATGGCATCAACCTAACAGTGAACTAATGAATGTAGACAAATCGCAGAATACATTTCATCTGTAAAACATAGATGGGTGATTTGAGTTTATATTTGTGATTAACCTGTCGCGACCAGATTTATAGAAATTGATTGTGTTACCCAGGCGGGTCAGACAGACAGTATTTGTGAAGCCGTTGTGAAAATCTTTGTATCAGCATCCTTTGCCGCATCAGCGTCTTCAGAAATCCTTGGTAACCATATCAGCCCCGTCTGGCGATAACGATAAGATTGTAGTATTTGTAGCTGATATTGCACTTAATGTGTTTAAGAATTTATATATAGAACGCAAAGATAGTGAAACAGGAGGCATTGTAATATTATTGATTTGAAATGAAGATCCTCATCACTTAATACTAAATTAGTAAATTGATTGGAGTTATTGTAGCAGAGAGGAAGAGCATTAAGAAGGTAAACAATGACGAGTCAGGTCTCCCAGAAGAGGCATGTCTGAGAGAAGGTTATCATCTCTTTATTCTCCACTATGCTTCCTTGCTTGAGTTACTACACATTTGCCAAGACGACTAATGAAGGAGAATGTAGAATCAGCTAAAAAGGCAGCCATGTGGTTGTTATAGTTGCATTGTTCTTATAGTTACTTGTGTTGTATTATTTTGTGTGGCTAATAGGGTAACTGCTCAAGATTACATCAGGTTTACCAAAAAGATGCACGATTCTGACCTCGGCTATCGCAGATGATGAGATGCTTGCAGAGTATTACCAAGCAGAAAAATGAATCTGAGATATTGCCAGAAGGCCGGACAGTCAGCTGAGCCCATATTGTTCTGTTCAGAACATATCTCACACGCACAGAATACAGCTGTACAGTAAGAGGGAGCTTGTTACTGCATAGTCCACGGCAGAATCTGTAAATGAAGTGGCTCAAGGCTGTAATATAATACAGCTGATTAAAAGCACAAATCAGGCACAGTGATACCTCAGAATGCAGTAAAATAACATAGAAGAGTCCAACAGACTTGTAAAATAGATGACAGAGGTGCTTGAAGAGTCAGGCTTCAAATTGATTATATCAATGATAAGAAGAAGAGGGCAGCAAGAGCTAATGGGATTGATTGATGCCTACAGATATACAACTCATCTGATGAGATAGGTGAGATTATATTACAGACAAAATGATGAAGCAGGACTGTGATATCTGCGAGCCAGCGACATGATACACAATCCAGACCAGACCAAATTTGCACCTAATGCCGCCAGCTGAGGCTGCAGACAGGCGAGGCAGGGAAAGGGCTTGGTGGTAGTGGCTGAGGAGACTAGAAAGCTTGCAGAACAGCCGCAGGCCTACCGAGACATCAAAGAAACAATAAGCGGTCCCAAGAACTGACTGAGGTTGGCTGCAAATACTATAGAAGTATCCAAGCGCACTTTGGTATCTGAGCAGGAACAGAGGGAAGATGAATGAGACAGGTGAAAAGTTCAGACAGATATCAGAGTCAGCAGAGCCAGTGGGCAGTTGATAGTAGAAGAGATAAACAGGTTGAACCAAGAGCATAGAAGCAAACAATGAGGATAAGGATCAAGGTTGTAGAGAGAGTTCCTCCCAGCTATTGCAGCATGGGTAATGCAGCAACCATAGAGGAGACATCAAAGGCCTGTAGCTACCTCAGGTTCAGTCTTATTGACGATACACGGCAAGGAAAACTTAGCAGAGAGTAGTAGTGTTTACAGGAAGAGGTTGCAAGATCATCGTATAAGGGTGAGAAAAAATAATCCTGACATTCTGAAGTTAAAACTAATAAAGCTGTACATACAGTAAGAAAGTGAAGCATCTGCTCACCCTTAAGTGCAAGAGGGCACCGTGGTCTTAGAAATGAATTATTCAACAGGAGGTTGTCTGTCTAGAGTGGATACTTATGTGTATTCACTCTATTTTTGGTTATGGGGTTTGGAGCAGGTTTTTCATTAGCGAATATCGATCAATGAGCATCAGGGACAAAGGAAATCCGTCTGATTGGAGAAATTTGTCAGTTAGAATTATGTCAATGTAAAGGACGGTACGAAATGGCTATTGAAGCAGAGCTTTCGATTTAGTTAATGCACCTATCAGTGTGCCGCCGGCCTGTAAGATCACTGATTGCGAAAGTAATGTTATGAGTACAAGAGAGAGAAGGGTTAGGCAAGCAGGAAAGCATTACAAAAGGAATCTATCTTCACCAACATTGATGACAACGACTCCACACTAAGGCCAACTAGCTAGAAAAGTTCCTGAAAAGGGAGATACAAGTTGTGCAATCTCCGGTTTAGAGGAAGAGAAAATGGCTCTACATTTCTTAAATAAGTAGATACTGATGTATCCCTGGTGCTTTCGGAGACGTAGCATCGTAGAAAACAGGCTAAGCTTGAGGCAGAAGCATGTCCATATTGCACTGCAAGGCTAATGCTATTTTCACGCACTTAGTGAGGACATAATTCAGATTACAGGAGAAGAATTGCGCCAAAAATGAAGACAAAGAGCTAAGCCAAGAAGCCGCTTTTAAGGTAACAGAACAGGTAAGAATGAAGACGAAAGCCATAAGTTCATATCCCTACCAAGAAGACTACAAAGAGAAAGAGGCAACTAAAGAAATATAGAAATTGATACAAGTCACCGGCCCAATGTGAAGATAGCATTTATAAGCAATAAAGTTAAAATTGTTGGTAGAGGAAAAATACAATGCGTAATTAAAGGTGGTTTAGGTGCCAAGAAGACATATAATAGTATATTAAAGTTCGCTATGGTTATAGAGGAGCGAGAAGTAAATGCGACAGAATAGCTACAGGCCAGTTAGTGTGCTCTTGCACTGGCTTATGCAGGCAGTAAAGAAAGAGAAAGGGGACTTTAGAAAGCCTGGATTGTGTAAGAATCAACGCGAAAAGCAGCAAGCATTCTAACGGATTTCTCTACATAGCAAGTCTATGTGATGGTCTTGCTTCACAATATCGACACTGGACCTGTAAGATGTCAAGTTGAGCTCGGTTGCAATGATGCGGCAGGCTTACAGCACTTGCAGCACGCAGCTAAGGCTGTTGCTTAATTGTACATAAAACTGCCTTGCTGCAGTTATAATATGCAGAGATGCATATTTTCAAAATATAAGGAAATATGGTGTGTGTTTACAACCGTTTTTTGCAAAAATTGGATATATTCATATTTTTATATCAAGATAACAATTTTCTTCAAGCAAGCCCCAATCGAATTATTATTTCTACATTCTGTATTTCATTATATTATACCGCCCTCTGCAATATACACATCCTTAAGTGATGGGCCTCTGTCCTAAAAAGCCGTAGCCACTCATCAATAGGCTTAATGATCTCATAGGAATACAACTAGAGTTTTTCAAACTTAGTTATACCGGCCGCTACTGCTAGTATCTTTATCTCTATCCTTTGGCAGGCTTCCTTCAGGCTGCAAGATGAATCCAGTACGAAGCTGTCCTAATTTAATAGGTGGTTAGGATCCACATTTCAAAGCCTACCAGCTTACGCTCTTTCTTTAGGTTCTCGGCTCGGTGGGCAGGCTTGTAATTACTGTTTTAATCTCCCCTGAGTATTTATTCAGCAGATAGAAGATGGGAAAATTGACGTTCTCAGGCTTGTTTCGCGTTGAAACCCGCCATAGCTACGGCGGACCTCCCCACCCGCCACTCCCTGCAATCCTGTCATAAAGTGGGCAGTATAGCTAAAGCCTGCATCCCCTGCAGTCTTTTTATCTCACTATAGCCTCGTCCATGCCAGGTCTCATTCACTCACACTCAGGCAGGAGCCAATGCCTATAGAGTTTGAGCCAGGCCTACATGGAGGTCTTGCCTTATCAGACTCATTTTTATACTACAGCATGCACTAGAGCAAAGGCAGCTGCCCTGGGAAATGCCAGTGCTTAACGAGGCTTTACATTTCACCGTTCCTCGTTTTCAGCTGGAAGATGCCCATCTCTTAGACAGATATCAGCCTGGCTCTGCTGCGTACCACCCTTTAACTCATTCTCAATGTCTTCTAATATTTTTGTGATATCTTAGGTTCGTAACAAATCACAGAATTTGCACTGTTATATGACAACCCACAAGCTGGTTAAGGGCAAATAAATGCTCTTAGCCTATAGACCACAATACGGCATTCTTCCTCTTCTCATATCCATAAGTACCTCCTTCCGACATCTACCACATTGACGCCACGGGTTATATTTTTTGAGCTATCAGCTGCCAAAGGTCAGGCAGCTGGCGGTATTTTCCAGTGTTTTTGTTTAGGCGCTGTGGGGTAATGCAGTGGTGTTAAACTCCCCCGCACCGGTAATTATCTCATATCCAGTGACCTTCTTGTGCCATCTTATCTTCATACATCCTCTCTACCGGCAAGCTTAATGACTATTTGAATAAACTATATCACAGCAGAATCAGAGGTCTCGCATGAATTTCTATAGGCTGCAACACCGATAGATACCCATGGTGCGTGACGCCGTTGATTTCTCTGTCTTTCTGTTGCATCTTATATTGGTAATGGAGCTTAACTCGTAGAAGGTGGCAACCACAGATGAACTCGTCACCGTTTCTTCCTGTAAAAGCCCTCTGAATTACCTTCCATAGCTCTTGACAGCAGTAGCAACCATCTGAATGAGCTGTCGTCAGCTTCAGGTCCGCCAATATCATTTGGCTTGCTTGTTTATATCTAAGGAAGATAACTACAGTCCTTCTGGTCAAATCTAAGATATTGTTTTCTCAAGAACTGTCTGTTGTTGTTCTGTAAGTGTTGTTTGGTATACAAATCCTTAAGATGCTTTTTCCTAAGGTTTTCTGCAGCAAGATGTCTCAATTTGATGACATAAGATGTAAACAGGGTAACGACAAGATAAGAATGAGTACAGTGATATGGAGTTTCTGGCAAACCACTGTAAAGAGGCATTAAGCCTGTTATCTGAGCTGCACGATGATATGTATCTGCTCCAATATACTCAAAGATTGCACTAACTGTACTAAAAGTTTACAACCTGGTCAGCACTGGTCGGTGCTTCTTGCTGTGGTGTTAGAGGCTGATAAGAGCAGTGAAAATACCACATTACTATCTGGAGTGCCCACCATCTTAGCTGCCATACGGAATAAACCTGAAGGAAGGAGGAAGAGTAAGCATAAATCCAAAATACTGCAAATAATATCCAATGGATATTCCTAAGTATTTAACAACAGGATCAATGAGATTAGTCCCAAAGTTTTGAAAAAAGAGGAGCTGCAGAGTAGCAAATATATTCCAACATATTCTCCTGTTGCACTTGAGGTATTCCTACCACCGGGAGAAGCATAAAGGCATACCTGAGTTACCCATACCAGCGTGTCGGAGAAGAGGCCTCATAAGCCAGGTAAATTTTTGCAAAGTCCACTGTACGATAGAGAAAGGCAACATTATTCCAGGAAGGAGAAGATAAGTATCACGCCGAATATCGCATAAAAACGCTTCCTGGTCTCATGATAGATAACGGAAGTCTGTCTTTAGCGACAGGAAGACAGGTGATCTGAAAGTATTTTCAAGTATGCATCGTAAGAGGTTTGATTACAATCGAATTCATTTCCATATATTTTGTTGTGAACTTCCGGATGGTAACCTTTATTTACCGGTCATATGTTCCGTCGATATTCGCCATAGGCGTATTTGAGCCATCTCTATAGTAGGTTTTTGCATGATGCTGTTGTAAAAGAAGAACACCGAGCTGGTGGTATCGCTTTCCGCTTCCGACGAGCGGAATATGCATAGTGATTAAATCATCTTTGAAGAGTAGCTGAACAAGCGGTTGTTTATAGGTATCCATGGTGCTTAATACAGCACTCAATGTCTGTCATGTTCCGTCAGGCCCCCATAGTCAGTTGATGGACCTTTCCATGACCCAAAGATAGGCCATGCACAACAGTCCCACACATGGCTGTTATCAAAAGTATAAGAGTTTGTGTTTCCTTAACCTTACTAAACATTCTACAAAACTCTTGACAACCAGCACTAGCCAGAGTTTAGATTTGTTATAATTTCTTCCCTATACTAAAGCCTGTAATTGAGCATTCTAAGATTTTATGGGGTGGTGGTGTACACGTTATCTTAAATAATTATACTATACTCATATTAATAAAAAACATGGACAAAGCACTAAACTTTGATTTCAGCATTGTGTCAAATAATCAAAAATTAATATGATAATGGAGCAATATTGATAAAAATTTGCTAATATAAGGTTAAAAATCAGCCTGAAATAGGGCGGTAATCGAGATAATTGTTAAACTGAATGAAAATTGTACTTTATTACAAACAAATATCCTGAGATTATTAGAAAATTACAAGATTTTGCAGACTATTTTGAAAAATGAGATGTACAAATTACTTTATAGGAAATATATCAATAAATAATTATTCAAAGATGTGTAGAATGAAGATTTCAAACGTCTTATTTGCAAACTTGAAAAATGCGTAAATTGCAGGTTTTTGAAGAAAATAAGAGGTAAGTATGGATTTTTTGGAAAACGATCAGAAAATATGGCTTAAGACGAGTCGGGAAAGGACTGTGGAGCTCTTGAAATCACTGAGACCTGTAATAATGCATGCACTGCTGGTGACCTTTCACTAGGGATAGGGACTGGCGGCAAGTCACTTTGGTAAAGAAGATGGAGAAAGAGGAAGAAGCTTGAGCTATCGGTACGTAAAGCCATTGACTGTCGCATTAAAAAACAGAGGACACGAAATAAAAGTTTGATGCAGAAAAGAAAGATGTAAGAAGTACAAAAGGGGTAAAGGTACAATTATGAAGGTATATAATCTAGACTTTGTTTATATCGAAAAGATGGGTATCTAGCAACACCGCAACAAGAAGGTTGAACATATAAATGAGGGCAAATGATCAGTTGGAGGCAGTTTGAATCTGGGGAAAGTCCTGAGGACTGTAAGGAAAAGAGAGGCCTTTGGAGGAAACGGACTTACGCCTATGGGTATTATTATTATGGAATAGCTACTTTATGTCAAGAAGATCTTGATAAGCCTGAAAACAATGAAACGGAGTACATGCACCTATTCAATGTAAAAAGACTTTGAGGAGAGCCAAAGAGCCAGTGATGAGGGAGAACTGTCCGGGCTGATAAAGATAGCCGTTTAGCTCACACTGGGAAGGGAGATGAGCCTTCTTCGATAATAAAAAATTCTGAAACAGACAGTTCTTCACGAAGTCTTCCTACAAACGGCAGGCCAATAGAGGGCTGTAGATGACACCGTTCCTTCGCTTCATCACGTGGTGGCTTATACCCATACCCCGGCATGGAAGATGCGGAGGACGTATTTGGCATAAGATCCCGATATCGCATTTCAAGTCAGCTGGCTGAAGCCATTACAAGGACGTTGGAGAGGATAAGCAATGGTGTTCTTTTATAGCCAGCACCACGCCATAGTTCATAGCAAAACCAATGAGGTGATAGGAAGTACAGGTAATACACGCCGGAAGCGAAGAAAAGCAGGGCTGGCCTGACGAGAATCCAGGTGAGAAATCGTCACTGACAGCTGTGTTCTCATTGAAGTAGGGCTTATACCGAGGCCAAGTGAGCCAGAGTTTGGCCTGAATTGACTAAATAGAGGATATGGATAGCCTACTTTGATTGGCACCCACAAGTCAAAAAGGGTAGCTGAAAGTTTGATGCACTTATAGCCATTTTGCCGAAAATGTAGGTAGAGCTCTGGAGAAACTAAAAAGGAGCACTAAGATGGTGCTAAAAACAAAGATGAATTGATGAGCTATTAAGTTGCACTGTCCCTCATGAGAGGTCAGGGGGGGAGAGTAAAAGCTCATCAATACCACATTAAGGTGTCATTGCCTTTAATATCCACAATATATTATTAATGAATTATGACCGTACTATTCTTATCATAGAATGAGGCAGTCTATTTATTTAAAGGATACAGGCAAAAGCCAAAAGCATAAAATTGATTGAGCTTTGCTTTGAGGAGAATTTATTATCTTTGGGAACTCAAACTCAATATGCAAGCCCGATGAAGGTAGATTAATGTGGAGGGTAAGGCTGCCTGGTGTTTACACTTTCTACAAAGTGTATGTAGATGCAATATTTGCAAAGAAGGGTGAAAATTACAGATTAAGATAGCATTTTGACATTGAGGTATGATTCTTAGGTTTGGTAAGCCTGATATAATAGATAGGGTAGTAAGGGAAAAACAACAGGCCTTCAGAAAATGGAGTACTTATCTGCCTTTGCGACAAGGCCGCCCTTTAAGCGTCATTCCAAAGTTTGAAGGTGAATTTTGACTTACCATAGCCTTTAATTAATTTGTCTGTCTGATAGATAAGGTCATCACCAATCTTGTAATCCCATATGAGAGGTAATGACTATCAGCAATAATGCCACAAGAATGAGGAAGGTAAAGGCTATTGGTTACCAAAACCAAGATAGTTGCCAAATGGAGCTGACGAGGCGTTTAGGGAGCACTTTTGATATAGTTTTGAAGGAATTCTTTCTGTCACCAGAGTTTGATGAAGCGGTAAAAGAGGAAGTATATCAGATGATGATGGGACAAGAGAAGGAATGGATGAGGTGCTTGAGGTACAATCAACGCCAGATAGCAGCCTGGTGGACTGTGTAGTTGACATTATTCCTGATTAAAGGGCAAAAGGAAATGCTATAAAAGGTGCTGAACATTCTGGCTTTCTGATGAGACTACTGCCTTGGAGACGGAGGAATGATGTGATATGTTGCAGGCTGCAGGATAGAGTATATAAGCAATGCTCTGACAGCGTAAAGGCAGAGGCGGATGAAGGTAGATGAGGTGAAGGGTATCATTTCATTATCTGGAAAGAAAAGGCTTGTATAAAAGTTAATAAATACCATGAGGAGAAGGTGAGCATAGGATTAAAGATGTCAAAGGGACCAAGTAGTTTTATATAGGCTTTTGCCTGGAGGTCCTATTACTATTCAGAATTTATCGCAAATGCGGTAAACTCTCACACGTATTTATGCTGGCCATGGAGGGTTGTGAAAGAGCTTGCAGTCAGTCTCCCTACAATCAGTTCCTAGTTTTGCCTAGCTTCTTTAAGTATAAACTCAGGAGCAACCATGCTTAGCCTGTGTACTGGGAAAGAAGGACACGGATCCGATACAGGCTACTATGGAATCGCTACTAAGATATCTATAGTTACTCATCTTTCCTATGTGCAGTGATGGGTTGAGGAGTCATGATGATGAGTGGTTAATTAATGCGGAAAAGTTTATAGCCAGCATCTTATCTCAGTATAGTAGGCACATCATATGTTCCATGAGCTACAGGGTCTATATGCTCAGGCCAGGAGTGGTGGAAAGGGTAAAAGAGGCACCATTATGTTCTATAGCACTTATACAATGCGACCCCCAATGCTGCATTTATATTTGGCCTCACCTCTCCAAGGCCTGGAGTGGTAGGGAGTCTCCCTGCTACTCCCATCCCAGAGTGGCTTGAGACTGCGCCCGTGGATATTTTGTAAGGGAGGAGAGTCAAGATAAACCCGAGGCTGATGTTCAGCACTACGCACGCCACGGCGACTTTGAAAATATGCCACACCCGCCTTGTAATGACCTCCTTGATAGCTGTCTTTCAATTTGGCGCACCGCTATGGTCATTATGAATGCTGATATGGTTGCCGCCAATGCGTCGCGCCACAGTGCGTGAATCCTGTGCTTGCCAGGCATGTTTTGCTTATTACAGCAGGAAGGTGCCTCAGTCCTACAAACTGCAACCCAGAAGGCAGGATGGGAAGAGGCGAAAAATATGCCACCTACCTATGTAAAACAACTTTTATAATTGGTAATCACATGGGGTTAATTATTTTGGCAATTCGTCCGATAGTATCTATGTGACTTAACTGAGTGAACAGGCATTACCGATTATCTTGTAGCACTATATTATATGCCTGTACTATGTGCTTGGTCAAAGTGATGAATACTCCTTATAGTCAACATCTAGGCAGGCGAGATTCGCGCTTGACCTATCTGCGACACTTCCAACATGTGGGCAGTATTTGGTTCCGCTCGGCTTTTTAGTGTTGTACCAAAATTTCACGCTACGTAGGTTTATTTTATCCTTTGCCTTGATGAATTTTGGAAGATTCTGTGAGTTTACAAACACTACAAGAGCTTAAAATGACAATAAATATAACCAGAGATTTGAATGATTAAATTCCATTTACCAATCTTTATTTGAATTCAAATTTAACTCAAGGAGGGATGTTAAAAAGAATGAAAAAGAAGAAGGGATTTAGAATATTAAAAGCCTATTGCATTAGGGCAGCTTCATGTCATTGTAACTATTATTTATGCTTAACAGTGTTAATTGTAAGCCTGATACTCTCAAGAGATGCATTTAGAGTGGCAGGCAGAGCCTGGATGAGGCAGACATCATGAGGAGACTTCTGAAAGCTTGTTGGCGATATTGAGCACACGGAAGCAATTGCAAAAAGAGTTAGCAGCCAATCCTATGGCTTATAAGCAAAGAGCATTCCTTGAAAGAGATTGCAGTTTCTACGAGAAGAGGCAAAAGAGACAGATTTAAATCCCTCTTTTCACAGCGTTTCACGTAGGTAGACCACTCATATTAGGGTGCAGAAAATTTGACGTAGCTGATACAGAGCATTTTAAGCAGTCAATCAAGGAAAAAGACATATACATGTTCCATTATCGATGATGCCAGCCATATATGGTGATTATGTTGTATCAACTCCCTTACTACACTTAAAGACCAACAAGCCTTAGGCGCATTTATAGTACTATGAGGGCAGACTTATATCCCAAGCTTTGCTCAATTTTAAGTGGGGCGAACCAGGTGGTTATATAGTGGTATGACAGAAATGCCAACATAGTATACCACATTAAAAGCCCGAGATAGAGAGAACAGATTAAACCCTTGTAGAGAAAGCCAGACAGATCCTGACTCTCATGCATCTGTAGCTGAGTCTCTTCAAGGGTCAGGTAGAGAGTGTCACAACCTGTGGCAGGTACCCCAAGTGGCTCTGGTAAGAACAGAATCGGTGCTTATTAACATAATTGAGGCAGAGACTTTGTTACACTTGTTGCCGTAAATGAGATTTAAGCATTTACCAACAGAACAACTCCAGTATAAGTTTATATTTGTGGCCAGCTCACTGTTGTATTTGCATGATTATTGTACCTTGCTTCGCTATTCCGATTGCAAGGGCATTTAACAGCCTTTATTGCACCTCTTTACATATATCAAACTATGACTTAACCAAAGAACCTACAAAGGACTACCTGTGAAGACGTGATGAAGTAAGGACACTACAAAGAGCTGAGATGATTCGAAGGAGAACATAGTTCAGATAATTACGGGCATTTCTGCTCACGCACAAATACTAAGTACCACTGCTGAGGAGCCTTCCACATAGCTCAAATTCACATCTTTCACATAGCAGATGAGGTTGCAAATGTAGTGTAAATAACATTTGAAAAGTGGTGCCAAGCAGTCAGGCTGAGGACACGAATGCAACAAAGAATGTAGAGCACTAAACAGAGTTTAGGCTATATGTGATGACAGTGTTTGATGAGTTAAATGAATCCACAGAGCTCATCAATGACAAGAAGGAAGAGGGAAGTAAGAGCTCTGTTGAATTGTCAGTCAGTAACTACTAAGGTTACAATTTAGAGGAAATTGCAGCAATCATAGCTCGACAGATGAAAGTGCAGACAAGATATCAAGCGCAAGCGACATGATTCAGTCTGTCTGACCAGACTAACTTATTTGTATTAAATGCAAGCCACAGAGGCAAAAGTAAGGCAGGTGAGGGGCAGGTGCTACTTACAGTAGTTGCTGAGGAAACTAGAAAATGGCAGAGCAGTCGGCAGATTTATATGAGATCAAAGAGACAATCAATGACTCTAGAGCAGACTCAAGAAGGTTGAGACGAGGACTCACCAGAGGCCAGTTACGAGCAGAGTAAGAAGCCAAAGGAGACCAAGGAGGAAGTTCATGAGACATCTGAGGCTGTTGAAAAGAGTAAGGCATAGTTGGAGAAATTCCGGATGAAGCTAAGAATATATTTATGACAATGAGACCATTACTAGGTTGTGGAGAACCTATCACATAGCCGAGGAGAATGCTGCAACGACAGAGGAGGTATCGGCTTCTGTAGATACACAGGTTCAGGTCTTGATACAGGATATATCTGATGCGGGCGAGAAACCTGTTGAGATTGCAACTGAATTACAGAGTAAGCATTCAAGTTCATCATCTAATTATGACATACTTATTAGGATTGCTGCAAATTAGCTTACAATCCTAATTATATGGTGTCGGAGACTTTTGACACCTATATATATAAATTTATAAAGGAGGAGCGTATATATGCGCTTAAAAGAATAAGAGCAGAATCAAACAGTTCTGGCGCTTAAAGTCGGACTACTTATTTCATACCTTGCAGGCATTAGGAGGAAAGTCGGTACTGATATCTTCACGCAGTATGGAAAGACAAATCAAGTGATGACATCACAATGTCTAGCTTGAGGAGGCAAAGAGCCTTTGCATAAGCTGAAACCAACTTCCAGGTAGCCTACCAGGTGATGACTTGTTAGTACAAAGTATAGGTACACTGCAGCTAACATCCTGTGAGAGAAGTAGTTAAGTATCTATTATCAGCAATGCCCAGAGTTATACTTCTAAGAATAATGAAGATACAATAGGTGTGAAAGTGTACTTTGAGTCAAATAAGTTTGATAACAAGGACGCTGAAAAGGAAGACTTTCCACATATCCTAAAAAGAAGAAGGAGGCAAGACAGGAGGTATACGAAGAGGATACAGACGGTCCATGGTATGTTAACACTTTAAAGGGAAAGAAGGTACAGTATTTAACCATTTAAGGATGGGGATGGAAAGCTAAGACTGAAGCTACTGCCTCATACTTTCAGGAGACAAGCACAGGTGTACTCAAGCCAGTAGACATGTCAGTTAACGATATACAGGATGAGTCAATAGTTGAGCCACAGGTCCTGGATGATTACAAGTGTCTTCTTACAGACAAGTGGTATATATGTAGGTAATGCAGCTTGATGACAAGATGTTGTTATCTCAACCCCCTTTGAAGCAGTTCCAGCAGCAAAAGATGGTGGCAGATAAGGGCACACAGAATGGCTGATATATCATGGTGAAAATTACAGCAGCAAGGAAAGTGAGCCTGGTGCGGAGTTTATCCATGTTCCCTGTTAACCTCAAAGGCGTGGATACCAAGTGGTGTTTGAGGCCGTTACATCTATTGATTCTGATATACGTAAGAACATCAATGGCTATCAACATCATATTCAGCAAGTTCTTTTGTTATCTCCGTATGGGTGGTTATTCATCATCCCTCCTGACTGGTCAAGGTTGTTGCCCTTTCTCAGCCATTGATAAGGATGGAAAAGATATCAGGCTACAACCTTGGATGTAGCTAATAGCTGCAAAAAGGCTGAGAAGCATAAAATAATAAGGATGAAGTTGGAAGCCTTTGTACGCTCTATAGAAACAACGGTTACGAACCTTTGTGTAGGCATTGTTGGAGAGATATCCTCATATGTTCAGAATACTGCATATGGCAGAGGGAGCTTGGCAGTCACTTCTCCCAGGTCAGCTGCTGAGTCCCTCAGGAGAGGCTCAGGCGGTTAACAATACCGCAGAAGGTGCCATAAGCCAGGCTAGTGATACCAGAAAGCGGCGGCTATGTCCGGTAGAGGAACTACAATGGCTAACGAATGATTAATAGAGGCTGAGAGCTTGTGCCCATGGAGAGTAATACTACCTAAGAACGGTGACAGTAACTGTATCACTGCTGGGATGAGCTTCTGTCAAGATAACCAACGAGAACAAAGAGACATCTAGTGCTGAGGAGCATTGTTGGAGACCAACAGTGCTACCGAGACACCGCAGTGCGCAAGTGAGATGATACAGCTCCATCTCTAGACTGTAGACTAACCTCTTTCTCTTAATGCTGCCATTGAGGCTGTGGCAAGAGGTGAGATGGGTAAGGGCTTGCGGTAGAAGGATGAGGTAAGGTCACTTGCTGAGAGTCCAAGTGTTTACATAGAGAATCAGAGCAATCAATGGATGAGTTTCTAAGAAGGTGTCAAAAAGAAGTTGATATGACTATGACGTCTAATGACATGATAGACAAGCAGAGTGATAAGGGTAAAGAAACAGCGAGAAGTTCAGAGATATCAAAAGAGCTTGAAGAGAGCAAGAGGAATTGTTGAGAATATCAATGAATCTCTGTTAAGATTCAGAACGAGAACAGCAACAATTCTCAGGAGTAGTTGAGAATCTTCTGCAATATTGAGAGAATGCCGTTTAATAATCAACAGAAGCAGCCGCCCCGTGATAAGCACAGAAGGTTCAGGGTAACCAAATGATATATCACAGGCTTGGAGAACCTTTGCTGATATAGCACATACAGTTACAGTCTGAGGCATCAAAGTTCATAGCGAATTCCAGCACCATAAAAGGCCGCTACATGGTCGGGAATCATCGTATTTCCCGGTGGCAGCGATATGCGACAGCCCGAAATTGCCCGCCGTGCACACACCCTCCGGGATGACTGCTCGCGCTGCCAACAGCGAGTACACATTTTTTAATTGAATGATGGGTGTCAAAGAAAATTTTGCACTTTAATACCTGTTGTGCTACAATCCCCTATCGCGCAATTAATATTTATATACCATATATGAGGCAAAATATGAGCATATAAGAATAGAACACTAGGTTGGGTGGGTAATTCATCAAGAGGCAGGAAAGTGCAATAGCAGAACCCTTGATATGGAGCTTGTTGTCGTATTTACAAGAAGAAACTCGAGGAGCCTTTAATGCAAGGAGCGGCACCTGCTCTTAATGTATCTGAGCCTGAGAACACAAGGACAGAGATTGATGTTTTTGGTATCCAGGAGGAGGAAGTGCGCTACTGACCTTCCAGTACAGACACCTGGCATGTGAAGCACTCAATGTGGTGGACAGCTCGATACCCACGGGGCTTAGATACCTGAGTACTTTGAAAATGCTGATGGTGGCTGCAAAAGGCAGGTATGTAGAACCATCTCTGTGGCTGGGACCTGGTATGCCCTCACTGCTAAGAATGATATCTGACTCTGTACTCCTGAGGGAGAGAACTACACTGGGGAAAGGAGTGAGCCAGATATTCTGACGCCACATACAGGCGATAAAGGTGTTGAGGCAAGATAGTGTTCATACCTGTGGAAGAGGCTGAAACAGGTAAGAAAGCAAGAGAATCCTACTCTTTACTACAAGAGAGAAGCATACAAGAGAGTGCTTCGTAGTGGAGGGAAGGGTGCTGATGCAATATACACAGAGCGAGACAGTAAGTATGCCAAATTATTTAGTGACTATGATACTGCTAGCTCATTTTATATCTGCTGAAGAAATGGAGAGAGACCACAAGGGACTGCCTGATATGTGGCTTTCTGCCTTTGAAGTGGTGTTACAGGCTTGGAGAAGAGAATAAGCACATTGAGCACAGCTCTTGCTTGATTCCAACTGGAGTTTACAGGTCAGTTATCATGGCTATGCAAGGGTTGTATAAGTGTTGTAAAGAGGGAGTAAGCGGCCAGGCAGAGTGCACGGATATTGCCTCTGCATACTCAGCCTCTTAGTGGTGTAGAAGAGTTTAGAATGACTATGCTGCACCAGATATTTTCATTCAAGCACTTAGAGTAAGTTAAAGAGTATTATCGGTATATAATCCCCGCAGTGATGTTGGCGGTTTAGATATTCGTGCCGGGTAGACGATTAGCATAGAATAATATTCTGACATTATATAATAACAATACACGCAATATTATATATTGTAAAATAATTAGTTTCTAATCAATTAAAAATATTTAAAAATAGTGTTGACAACAAAAATATAGTGTGATATAGTGGGGAGATAACAAAGAAAGAAACAAACATAACAGCTGATAAGAAAAGGCTGCAAGTATAAATATTAAAAAGATGTAGTAGGGCTTCAATGTACAGTTTAAGAAGGGCGATAGAAGGAAATGTGATAATGAAGTAGCTTAGCTACATAAATATAGATTGAAATAGAAACCATTTGCTTAATGACATAATTGCACTATTGAAATATATGAAAGTGAGGTACATTCACTAGTAAATATAATGACGGCAAAGAGGATTACTGATGATTAAAAACGGTGAGATGGGCTCTCTGCAGTGAGGTCTACCTTTCTTTTGTATATTATTAATAAAAGTTAGGACGGTAAAAGCAAACTTAAAATATAATATTCTACAGGTAGTTCAAAGTTGTGCAGGTAATCACACCTGATGCTGCGGCAGTCGCTGCTGTTTGCTGAAGTCTCGTTTGGCTGGAATAGAGGCTGTCAAGACAGCTTCTACAGTCTGGTACTACGGAAAACACATTTAGGTATATAAGGCTTCCTTGCCGTCACATCTCTGACTTTAAGAGCCCATTTCGGCTGTACACTCATTGTTGCAGGTACGGGTCGCCCAGCGCCCTTATTCTCGTACCTGGCATAGACTGGGATATAGATGCCGATAGCATTAGGTTGGTACCTGTATCTAGTTCGAATGGTGGAATTTCAAAGAACTGTGCCCTAAAGCCCTGATAGGACTATAGCCACTATTTACACCCATTGTTGAGTATAAATCTTCCTGTACTGTCTCTCAAAGCATGTCTGAGTAAGGTAAGGTCTCGTCTCTTCATCAAGAGCAGACAATGAAATGAATTGACACTTTATGCCTGTCTTTGCAAAGTAAGATAGTGAAGTCAAAGGCTCTATACCTACTGTACGGTTGTCGAGGAAGAGGGCATCATCAAAGTAGGAGACAACCATAGATTCAAGCCTAGTCTCCCCACATTGTGAGGAGGAGGCTGTAGTAGGATGAGCTTGATGCGGAGGACTTGATTACTCTTTACCATCCTGTTTTATCCTTCTTCTCATCCTTTTGCGGTCCCAGTCATCCTGGACGGCGGATGCACGATTATCCGATAAGCTCAAACCTACCAGGCAATAGTTCGTCGGTGAAACGGCACAACAAAAGTGCAATAGCATTACTTTTTATTTTCTTTCATACGCTCTTTTGAAGAACTCGTCAAGTCCCTTGGCCATATTCCGGTTCAGCTCGTCTGCCTCGTGATAAAGGCGTCTGATACGTCCTTTCTTTTGAGGTACATAGCGCAATATCAGCCTTTTCAACCACCTTGACAGCGGAAGCCCTGTTTCGATGGCGGCCAGTGCTGCATCAGGCTATATGTGCATCTCACCTTGCCCCCAGTACCTGCCAACTCTGGGCGCGAGAGTTTAATTTCTCTCAAGAGGATCAGCCACAGTGGAGAAGACACTCCAGAACTCGTCTCCCATCTTCCCATAGCTTCCTCGTGGTCTACAGTCACCAAGCTTGTCGGAGAGAAAGGAGAGCCCTCATCACCTGCGGTGCATGTCCTAAGGCGTCGTTGATAAATCAAAAAAGTCTATATTCATCAGAAGAGATATCCTCCCCCGCCAGATTCTTGCCAGGCACTCAAATCTGGCTACAATGACTTGGCGGTTCATAATCTTGGTTAGCTTGTCAAGGGTGGCAAGTGAAATAATTCAGTTGCGGCAGGATATAAAGGTTTATTATAACAGCAATCACCAGTAAAAGAAACCCCGGTTATGCGGCAAGTTGTGGCGTTGTTTTGGGTGACGCTTGCCCTTTATTGGCGGAATCACCAGCTCTGCATATTATCGTACTGAGTTAAAAGCCCCAAGGCACTGATCAGGAAATGTTTATTTGCTAACATGCCGCCTTCACAATCCATTTTCGGCACAGCCTCTTCCAAAGGGAGAGGCTTGGTTTGATATTTTGGAATATACTGCCCTCGCTAAACATGTTGGTTCTAGGTGTGAGCCTTTGGATACTATTATATTGCCTTGCTGTCTCGAAAAGCAACCTTACATTGTACTTGTTGCCTATTTCTACTATGCTTCTCTCAAACTACGCCAAGGCTGGATATCTTCATGCCTATAGCATCTAGGTCCACTTTTCGCCTGCAGAGCTGTAAGACAATGAGTGGTGGGATACATTGGTCTGAGTCTGCACTTACAAAAAAGGACTAGAGGTTGAATCCATACTGAGGTTAGAGTCCAAAGTTGAATATCCATTTATCTCGTCATTTTGAGAGACATTTTTAGGTTCACGATGGTCCTGATAATATATCTTTTCAGTATTTTGAGGCATAAAAAAGTTAGGGTTATTTCCTTCCGATAGAACCTCCAGCAGGCCGTAGAGCTTGCTTATGTACCAGACAAAGAAGTGGATATTCTTTGCCTCAGCCAATGACGAAGGAGTTTTTCCCACATTATCTTGGCTGCTGACACGGAGCTCATCATGTTTCTACTCCATGTTATATGTCTGAGATGATATATCAGCTACTCACTTAAGCAAAAGCCCTGGGTATTCTTGGGAAGTCTTATTAAGAAGAACATAATATGCCATGCAAATGTGCTAAACGACAACAACACAGATAAGCATAACTGTCTGGAAGAGTCTAATTTATTATTCATATATTTCTCTTTACGTACATCAGAAACCTTGAGGCAATACCAATCAATTTATTTTAAGCTATTTTAGAGGGAACAAGAAAAAGTGATGATAATTACGGCATATACCCATAGAGGCACGCCGCATAAGGTTCTAGTATCATATATCGAGAGAATCTGCAATTAAACAAGAATAAGAGCAGAAATCTTTCATCCGCCAAGTGATTCTCGGAGAGATTTTATTTGACAGGACACTCTGCAACTTTCTGTGAACAAAAAGTACCAAGCCGGGGCTAGTATTTCTTTTATGGTATCACAAAATTTATTCTGAGGACAGTTCCAAGCAAGCTTCCTGCAAGACTACAGTTCATACAAGCAGCAGTTATCTACTTTATAATGCTCTGAACCTTTCTGAATATATTCAACAGGACATACTGAAGCGCAAGCTCCAAGCAATTGAGGCATTTACCACTAATTAAGAGGTGCTTGAGTTATTACCTCTCGAAAAATTAGCAGTTACAGCATATATTTTTGTATGGTTTGGAAGCAAATTTTATCAAAAAGTCACAATTTGATAAAAAATCACACTTAGAAATGAGCATTATTTTCAAAATGAAATATTGGAGAAAAGCAAGCAATCTTACTGTATTTCTTAAGTATCTGGCTTGATTCTGTCAGTTGACTGAGAAGTCGTCGACAGAGCGTTATGGTTTAACTTATCTATAATAAGGGCAACATACGACTCACATCATATCTATATAGCAAGGACGCTTAAGCAGCTCAGAGTCTGGTACAAGGTCGTTGTGACAATCTTTGTGATGCGTCCGTCTTCGTATACCACATCAAACTTCCTCCAGTCCGGTCAGCAAAATATACCAGATGCTGCCACGAAGATTCTCTCCCGCATTTCCAAGCCTGATTGCCACATCGCGAAGATATTTTCTGCCGAAGAAAACTGTATCATCAACTATGACAGCATCTTTCCGCCAAGTCGCCAAGATACCCGGAAAGCAACCAGGTTCTGCCATTTACTACCGTAGCATAGTCACGGTGTTCAGTAGAACATACCTTACGTCCATACCGGGAGAACGCCTGCGAAGTACACTGCACGTCTATACCTCGTCAGACCTTATTACCATGTTATCTGCATCTGATTCCTGATGTTGCTTTGGCATTACCTGATGAACTGGCAGGTGTGATGATTGTAATCGAAGCTGTTGAGATAGTCAGTATTCTGTACTTTAGACCGTGCATCAAAAGCGATTACACTGTCAACGCCTATGTGTACAAGCTCCCGCAGTGCTGCTACTGCATGTCAAGATTCCTCTGTTGAAACGCTTATGTTGGCTACTTAGTAGAGAAAGGCATGATTACTGGCGATCGTGGTGCCTGCCTGCATATGCTCAAAATACGGGCTTAAGGGTCCTGATATGGTCGTCAGGGGAGTATTATATGGTTCTCGTAATCAAACACATTATAGGTACGCTGTAGTTGGCATACATCAACAAGGATACAGTTATCCAGGTCCTCTTGCATAGTGTTGGATATTGCATATTTTGCCTTCCGCTTCAAAACGGGGCAAACAGTATCAACGCGGTAAGATTCTCCTATAGCCTGAAAGGCAAGGGAGGAAGCATGTTCGCTGTCTCTCCTGTTTTCCAGTCTACGATATAGCCCCTAACGGCGCCACAAGCTTTGGCACAGCCTTCAGTGGAAAATGATACCAAGAGTACCACGCAGAGCAAGTCTCATATAATCTTTCTTGGTACTATTCTTTCCTTATTCAGTGATAAATATAGGTAAGATTATCACATCAGAGTTAATCCATAAAGCCACACGATATCGGTCTGGTCAGTTTTAGTGAATTTGTACGTTGATAAGTCTTTCGAGGAATATTTCCGTCACTGTAATGGTTTTAAGGCAGTGGTGGATTAAGGCTCAGATATGGTTACGGTCAGCTTGAATCTGCTTCGTTTAAGCAGTCAACAGCCGAATTGGTAAAGAAGCTTGCAAGTTGGCCCCGGCACAAGTACAAGTAAATTACAGTCAAATATAGTTTACCAGGTATTTTCAATCATCAATGCTCTCTTCTAAAGGTATTCTTCTCAAATATATTAAAACTCTGCATGTACGTCAAAAACATTACAGAGTGTCTGCCTAGACAAGTGAATTGGCGAGTGCAGAGGTAAGAAGGTCTTCCTTACCCAATACCTGCAGATACAAAGTTTCGTGAATAGCTGTCATAGTCGTTCGGCTATAGCCTTAAGAAAGTATACAGAGGGCATTTTTCCATGGATGAAGCCCGCATCAGAGTCATAATCATCAGGAGTAGTAGTCCGTTCTAAAAGTCCCAGTCTGCACTTAACCGCCATTAGTATATTATTCCACAGGCGCAAGCCCATGCTAAGTACTAAAGCAGCTCACATTTACCTGTCAAATAAGCTTCTGTATCTCATAGGAGGGGCAGAAGTATATCTGATTCAGATATGTCTGTCAAGCCTCCCGCTATAAGCAGTTCTCTTTCTTAGCAAGTTCTGTCACCTTTTACGTTTTCTTAGAGGAGGTATAGTTTTATTTGAGAGGAAATAGAGCTCGGTGGCAGTTAAAAGTCGGTTATAACTTCATCTCAAGCTCTTTTAATCTCGGTATCTTATCAGTATACTCTGCTTTGGAAGTGGCTATGAAGAAGTTCGGCATTTCTATAGCATGTTGTCGTACCTACGCATAACTGCTTCATAATCTGAGCAAGTCCGTATAAACCACTTACATATAAAAATTTAA
>BNJU01004538.1_pt1 | contig 173716 bp, 224 predicted proteins | sample 8539281 | NCBI WGS metagenome assembly BNJU01 (sample SAMD00202456, study PRJDB9452) | human saliva metagenome | isolation source: human saliva | place: Japan
AGATGCGCGGACAGCCTTGACGAAATTGATGACAAGGCGAAACACGCCGACGGGATGGTCTAGCGGCCGAGATCATGCTGGGCTTAACACCGCGATTGCTGCAGCCAGCGCAGTCATCAACGACCAAGAGTCAACTTTTATGCAGCTCAATGAAGCCAAAACTAAATTGCAATCAGCCTTGATGCCAACCTCAAAACCGATAAGACAGCGCTAGCCAAAGTTGGTGCGATGCTGACAAAGAGCCAGTTTATATCAAGAACGATTCAGCGGTTAAAACCGCCCTGCAACATGCTAAAAAATATTTGGCGCTGCGGGTTAATCCAACGCTGGTGCGTAGTTAACACAGCCGTCGGGCACCTGAAGTCGCACCGATGCTGCTAAAAGAAAGAAACTGATGTTTCAAACAGCTGCTGCCAATGCGGCTGCGGCAGAAGGTGCCAAACGACACAGTCGATAACGGCGGCTCAAACTCGCTGACGCCGTCCAGGGAAGCGTTGGTTGTCTGCTCGCAGGTGCGTCTTGATCTGCATCGCAGCAGCTCGCAATGCTAAACAAACGTTTGGCACACTTATTACTAAAGCTGAGACTGTCGATACGACTGGCGCGGAGTGTTGACACTGTCATGCGCTTAAAGCACAAAATTAAGCAGCTAAACAAGTCTACAACGAGCTTCCTCAGTATCGGTAATGCGCCCGCAAGCGACGGCGTCAGAGCGTGCGGCTCGACGCCCGGTGGTCAGACAAGACTACTTGCGCGACGTGATTGCTCGGGCGGAAGCGCAGCCAGCGTATATCCGGAAACGATCCTGCAGTCAAATATGCTTTGCAGCATGCCAAGAACGTTGAGTGCCGGGCCAGCTCGACGCCGCCGATATTAGTTCCGCGACAATCTAACTGGCAGTTACCGCTCAGAAGAAAGAAGCTGACGCCCAGCGGCCGCGCAGGCAGCTGTTGCCGATGCTGAAAGCCAGGAAACCGCTCAATCTATAGAGGCATGCGCAACCCGAATGATAAAGGTGGATCAAGCCGTTAAGACACAAACCTCTGTGGCGCGGCTCACGCGATTGTTGTCCAAACTTTCGTCACTGCCAAACAATCGCTGCCAAGCAGACAATACTAATATTACGATGTTCACCTCAGGCGATAATGTTATAACATCAAAAACGTTGTTGCGGTAGGGCACGAAAATATCTGACTGGCGTCAGATGCAGGGCTCGCCGTTTACAATCAATCAGACGGGCACGCGCAGCCAGCGGTTGGGTATATCAACAAATTCATTTTCGAATTATCGTGTATCACAAAGTTAATCGCCTAAAAGTAATCAAATACAGTATTAATGGCGCTAATGCTATCGATATTACCGGAGAAAGTCGCATTCAAAACATCAGTCGATGGCAAACGCACTATTGTTGAATACCACCACGACGGCGGCTTTGGCGACATGGATAAACCGCAACGGCGTTATCGACGATCCGGGGTTTATAATTTAAGAGCGGTCGGAGAATACTACGCCAGCTAATGTGCAATCAACCCGAGTCAGCAAAGAATGGCAAGGCTGTTGCCAACAGCGGACGCTTATCTGAAACTGGCGATAGCCTATACGGTTATATTATCGGCGCTGGCGTGTTGGTGTTGCGGCGGCGCTGCCGGCATGCCATCATCCGTCGTCGCCAATAAGAGCCGTTTTATCTCGTTATCTCGATTACCGCTCATGGTTTATAATGGCTGGCAGATGAAATTTTATGAAGATTACGCCAACAACTGCATTATATCTGTTCAATTATGCGAACTAACGGATTGGTGCTGTTGGCGATTATCATTGCGATTAGCTGCGATGGGTACAAATGTCGACGATCCAGACGAACTTAGCGCGCCCAACGAGCGCTTGACGAAAAACAACAATTACGGCTGGCGGTGCTTGTAGAAGTAGACGCTGAAATACGAAATAAATTATTATAAGAGTGATGAATATAAAGAGCTAGCGCAGTGTTAGGTTCGGCAGATCCTATGAAGCAGCTAATACCGCGAGTAATAGCGCTGCAGTGAAATCGACAGCCAGGACGAGGGTGCCCATCGTATGTTAAAACAGCTCCACGCAATAATACACGCCTGCCGTGCAGCAAGTCAAACTTTCCAGCAATGGACTGATTTCTTTCTAACTGGGCAAAACCGCTGCTTCGCGCTTGCAGAAGTGGGATACATGTACTTTGGTTATACAGTACCTGTATCGCGTGGAGCAGCCTGGTCAGCCTCGCTTGGCTCATAACCAAGAGGTCGCTGGTTCAAACTAGCCTCGTTGTCAGTTATAGCTCAACCAAAAGTTGGAGCTTTTTCTGGTTAACGACTGGTTTGAGCTAATTTGCCAGCAGCAACCCGAGCAGCTTCACTCCAGCTCACAGACGTGCGGCGTGTCTGCCAAGTCTTTGGCGCCAGGCTGCGCCGCACAGTTAGGGCGATTTCGGATACTATCACAGCATTCGGCGCGACAACAGGCCCGCCGGCTCATAACGCCTTTCTTGTCGCATACCAGTTTGACGAAGGCCGCCGCGAAATCGCTGGGTATCGAGCGGCCGATGATTGATAGCGGTGCTGGGCGGCTTTGTTGATTTTGAGGTCGCGTCGGATACAATCGTCTTCGGTTAGGCCGATGGCACGACACCTCGAAACGGTGTGAAAGCGTCCGCGGTAGCAGTATAATCTCATGCGACGGATTCTTTTGAAAAAGGTCAGAGCAGCATCCGCGATTCTAGCAGTGCAGTACGCGTGTGCTCAGAGTTGCCAATAATATCTCCAGCTGCATAAATGTGGCGTGCGCTCGTCTGAGGCCGCCCAGTCACATGGATGCCGGTAATGGTCGTATTGACGCGTACTCTCAGTCCTAAACTCGGGTCTTTCCGCCGATCCAGTCGCCACCAAAATATCCTCGACGCGTACCGACTTTTCTGACACCCGCCGCGCAGGAATGATACTGCGTAGCCGAGTCCGTTCCTTTCAGACCGCTGCGACCGTTCGTGCTTTGCGTCAATGACGTAACGTCTCATGCTCTTGAGGTAGGCTTCAAGCAGCTCGCCGAACTCTCTTCTGGTCTCTTTGGTAAAATGCGGTGGCAGCGATATCAGTCAACAAACCCCAGTACCAAAAGTAGCCACTCAGCTGCGCGATCTCGACACCAACGCTGCCAGCAATTCCGCGATGTAAAGACTCTGCGGACGCATCGACAAATGGTGCGCCGTCAAAACGGGATTTCGTCATCCTGGCACTTGGTAGCCAACGGTGCGCGGAACCAGTAGCGTCAGAATCTTTCAGCGCGCGATGATGCTTTGCGACGAACGGAAATTTCATTACAGACAGAAAGCGGGCACGTCCAGTGCAGGTAGTAATGCCTTGGTTTTCGTGCAACGTGCGATTACCGGCAGCCCCAGTTCGCTTGATTTGGCGAGGTTCTTCCAGGCGCGAATACCGGACACCGTGAAGCTAGCCGTGCGAGCGTGCAGCGAACCTGGCGCCATGGCGTGCTTGATCACAGAGGTGCGACGTAATAAGGCGTTGGCGGCACATCGCCCAGTCAGCGAATCGCCGCCAGCGTATCTTCCTCGATACCGCTACGCGCGCGCCATTTGCGAGCGGCGATAGTGGCAGCGGCTGATCCGGCCAGCCCGGCCACCGATAACCACAAAATCGTAATCAAACTTTACAGGTCTTCGCCATTCATGCTCTCCTACATCATTGTGGTGTCACAGCAAACATGCTGCGTCAGGATGACGTTCTAAATTTGAAATCGTCCAGCTTGCGCGCGCGAACATCGGTGGTGGTGAGGAGTCTGACGGCCGCTCCAAGCTCGACCCGTGGGTCAGCGAGCAGCTTCGATCGGCTACAATTGCAGGCTAACGCTTTTGGCACCTGGCGCAGGCGGCGCGTACAGGCTAAGCGCGCAGCTGGCACCGGAAATCTTCTGGCGGGCGTTTGCCCGTTCTGCTTGAAATCGCACTTATACGCATTCACCTGAATGATTAAGTCGGAAACAGCAGTAACATATATGCGCGATAAAACCGAGGAGCAATCAAACCCAGACCGGCAGCGAATTGCAAAGTGTTGTTTTGTTCGCGCCAGCGCTGGATGCGTGCTCTGCTGGCGCCTGCTGCCAATCAATAGGGCAACGCTGAGCAGCCTGGAGCGAAGCAGCCAGCGTATAACCTGCCGCGCCAACGATCGTCGAAAATCGGCGGCAGCTCCGATGAGCGCAGGCCGCGGTAATGATTGGCACCGATAGACAGTAGTCGCGACAACACTCAGTCAATCCTAGACTTCAAACGCTTCGGCAGGCATGGCTACGGCGGTGCAGTGCGCACGAATCGGCGACCAGCGTGAAACCAGGACCTGGCACCTTCGGTTTTGGCTGACAGCAGGATAACCGCGAAGCCAACGAGATTTCCGCACCGGTTCAGTCGCAGCGATCCACAACAAATTACTGTGCGGCGCGAATACATCCGGATAGCATAGCTAGCGAAACCACACATAAAAGCGTCATAGTGAAGGTGTCGCGCCACAGCCGAATAGCAGCAGCCGCACGTGCGCCGAGCGGCCAGTTTGCGTCCCAAGGCGTGCCCCGATAGAGCTGTAGCCATACTTCAACGCTTAACCGAAAGCTAGCGTGGATAAGTCCTGCCAGAGCTGATGATGCTAACAGCGATGAGAGTATCTATACGTTTGTCTTGATAATCTTTATATTATTTATGCCCATAAGCGGTCTGCGAAGTCAAAAGACTTTTGTAAAAGCAGCTGCTATTGCTGGCAAGTTTGTGTTATACTAAAAGTATAAGCAATCAACTGTGCATAAAAGGAAAATAAAAATGGAAGTCACCGAATCAACTCTACATAACGAGAGAATGTTACCGAATCGGCTGCAACAACGGTAGAACTGCGAGAATTTATTAATCGCCGTAATGATTCGCTGGAAGTTGAAGCATTTGCGTTTTAGCGGTGAGCCATAAGAAGGTGTCTCGCGGCAAAGGCGGGGAGCTTTTGGTAGCACCGATTGATCGAACCAGGACCTTAGGCTTATGAGTCCTACGCTCTAACTAACTGAGCTACAGTGCCAAGAGTAAAGCACTGTAGAATATAGCAGACAACAGTAATCGGTGGCAAGCTAGGCTTTTACAGGATAATTTAATGAAGCTGGCGGATAATATGCTTTGAGAAACGCCTATATTTCTAGCGAGCCGCCCTTCGTGCTGGGCGCGGCGGTTTGCTATTCTGTGCTATAATTTTGCCGTGAAACGATGAGCTGAATTGAATGAACGAGTAGAAGTTATTGCACGTTTGGCAGCGGTTTAGAATCAGGTGCTGCAGGTTTAGGCGTCTGAATGGGCGGAGGGTTGAAGTAAGCGAGTTAGGTTGCGGCATCCAGTAGCTGTTGATTTGCGAACGATGCATATTTTGATGTGACGGACGGCAAGCTGATTACCGCTGAACGATAGCGAGCGGTTGACTTGGCGATTGACGCGCGAGGCGGAGTGCATGGCTGACTGAAGCAGCCAAAGAAAGCAATCCTCGAATGGCTTAAACTTAGACATAGTCAAACATTACCGCCGATTATGCATATAGATCCCTTGATGAAGGTTTTGCGACCATTGAACAGTAGTCGCGGCCGTTGCTGCGCGGGCGGCCAGTGCAGGTAGTTAATCGTTTGGTCGAGAACACTTCAGTCAATACTGTGAGTTGGCGAAAAGTTCTGAAGACGCAGTGTTAAGGCTGGTATGAACAACGCCGTTGTAAACGCCTGCGTCCGAGCTGGTAGGCGCTCGACAGCGATCCGCCGAAATATCGTTGGCATATCGGGCTGCTGCGAATTGCGACACAGTTACAGTCCTTTCTGCGGTACGAAAGCATTGACGAAGTTGTATAATTGATTTTGTTGCAGCACCCGAGGCGATGCGATTGCGTGGTTTAGAATTAATTTGCGCGAGATTGCCAGCGTTTACGGACCGAGATAGATCGTACGTGCTGTGTAATATTGGTACTGTACTAACTGTTTTAAATAAGATGCAGCCAGCTTGCATAAACCTGATGGGTTTGATGTTGTTACGGCGCAAATGTACAAACGGTGTTAGCTAGCTTAACTTACGCGATTCGACGGGGAATTGCGCGTCAACGAGCAGCGCTGAACGCGGTGGGTATTTTACGCCGCTGCAAATGTATGAATCGTCGCCAGAGGCGCTCATGCCGTTTTCATAGTATTAATGGTGAAAATGGTATCAACGTCTGCATGGCTGGAAGTCGATGATTTGATAAGCGACGTTAAACATGCGGCCGCCAATACGTACCAGAGGAGCGCAATATGCCGCGGCAACAGCCGCCTCGATTGCACAATTTAGTCGAGGCGGTTGGACAAAATTGCGTTCGCAGCGCAAGCCGGCGCGGCGGCGTCGGTATTTATGCGAATGGCGGGCGGCAGCGACCAAAGCTATCGTCGAATGGACGCCGGGGTCGCGCAGGTAATTATTGCGCGTAAATATTTAGCACCGCCACCAATGTTCAGCGATGCTGCGCGGCGCGTGGTTTAGCCGAGCTATTCTGCTGCGCGCCGGCTGGCGATACGCGAGATAGCGTGCACGTTATAATCTGTATAACAGCACCAGCGATCAGCTGAGTTTGTTTGCGATTTAACAGCGCGAGCAGCAAACCACTTGGGCGATTGACGAGATTAACAGCGTACGGCGCTCGGACTATTCACGCTGCCAGTACGCTTATCGAGGCGGTTCGCACCAAGATTCCGTTTGGCAGTACGCGCTACTAAACGTATTACTGCATATAGCATCAGTTAACGCCAGCGTCCTGATGGTGGATTGGCAATAAAGGTATGCGACGTACCTAGTGGCAGTTTCTGGCGGCGTGATAGCGTGTGTTTATTGATATACTGTCGGCCGAGCATCGGCTAACAGAAGCATGTTGAATATGGAATTCGCGTGGCGAGGCTGCGCGCTGATGCACGGTTTAGGCAGCGTTGGCGCAGAAATATAATTTACCGTCTGTTTCGACGGCGCTTAATTCGGCCGAATGCTAGCCAACAATTAGCGCGCCAGAAGCGGGTGGGCGACTTTTTGCCAGCACAGGCGCAGAAGTTTGGCGCGGTGTTGGTTAGCGGCGCATCATGCCGTTACGTTGCCGAAACGATAGTTACCGGCCACGAGCGAGGTACGGATGGTGCGGGTTGGCCAAAGTAGCGCGCACAGGAGTTAAACGTCCGCCGATTTCTTTTACCAAGACGCAATTGTACGATCATGCGCCGCGGCATCGCTTGAGGGGTTGAAATATTTAAATTAACGGGCGGTCTTTATCAACGCAATCGTGCCGTAGCGCACCGGTGCGTTATTAATCGACGCGAAGAACCATTGCAGCTGCGCGCTAGACAGCCAGTCTACGAAAGATATTGAACGTGAAACCGAGCGGACGCGCTGGCATAATAGTGGTCGCGGGTATTTTGTCGCAGATTGATGATGATGAAGCGTTAGAGCTGTTACGAGATATTGCCAGGGCAACTGGCGGATCATGACCGACTCGCCGCGTACTAACGGGCTTTGGTTATTATCAAGACGGCGCGGCCAGGCGCTAAAATTGATGTCATGATGGTAATTAGAAATTACCTCTGAACTTACTGCGCGAAGGTGGTATAACACAGATATTCTGAATTTGATTGAAAACCACGAAAGGATATATCAATGCCTAAACCGTAAAACAAAAGGTGAGTAACAGTTCGGCTCGGTTTATTCTGGGCAATTATCGTTTTGATTGACTGTTATGCGGCATTTACGGGCTAAGCCGCTCCAGGAAGCAAATTAACCGCCTGGTAGGGTGATTCGAGACGCCAACGAAGGCAAAGTAATAAGATCGAAGGCGGTGACCTTCAGGCACCATGAAGGGCGAGAATAGTTTACCTGGGCGACATTACGCTCTAGGCGGCGGGTTTCGTCGCCGCTGAAAGACAATATATTTAAGAAAAGGCCGCAGTCACCAGATAGCGCCAGCGATAATTCTTTGATGCTGACTTTGATGACGGTGGTTTTGCTGGTGCTGCTGATAGGTGTTGTTCGTCTTCGCGATGCGGCAGGCCCAAGGCCGAATAGCCAGGCGATGAGTTTTGGTAAAGTAAGTAAGAAGTAAGGTCTCGATAAAGAGCGGGTGGTGTTTGACGATATTGTTGGCAATGATAATGCCAGTCAGGATTTCAAGAGGTCGTTGACTTTCTCAAGCATCCGAAAAATATCAAAGTCTCGGTGCCAAATACCGAAGGTGTGCTGCTATTGGCGGATCCAGGTACTGGCAAGACGAGTTAGCGCGAGCAGTAGCTGGCGAGGCGATGTACCTTCTTCTCTATTTCTGGTTCAGAGTTTGTTGAATGTTTGTCGGTGTTGGTGCCAAAGGCGTGCGCGACCTTTCAGAAGGCTGGCAAAACGCGCCGGCGATTGTTTTTTATCGATGGGATTGACGCCGGTCGGGCGCAAACGCGGCAGCGGTGTTGGCAGGTCATGACGAGCAAGAGCAGACACTGAACCAAATTTTGGTAGAGATGGACGGTTCGAAGGACCAATGATTAGAAGTCGCGGCGACCAACTGGCTGATGTGTGTGGTTTGATCCGGCACTGTTTGTGGGCCAGGGCTGGCTTTGACCGGCACGTGACGACAGTTTGCCGAGCGCAAAGATCGCAGTTTATTTTGAAAGTTCATTTAAAAATAAGCTGACCGACGACACGGTTGATCTGATAAATTAGCAGCCAAGACGGCTGGCCCCAGCGGTGCCGATTTGGCGAATATTGCCAACGAGGCGGCAATTATTGCAGCGCGGCAACCCAAGAAGGGTATCGAATGACGACCTGACTGAAGCTTTTGAAAAGTGGCTATCGGCCCAGAAAAGTTAAAGTACGAACGACCACGAAAAGGAATTAACAGCTTATCACGAAGCTGGCCATGCCATTGTTGTCGCGTTTTGCCGATAGCGATCCAGGCCACAAAATCACTATCATTCCGCGCGGCGGTACGGGCGGTGACGGTTCTTGCCTCCAGAAGACAGAAGCACTAATGTTTACGAGTTCAAGATATCTAGCGCGAGCGCTGGCGGTCGGATTGTTTATAGTTGACGTACGGTGATGATGGCATCACTACTGGCGCTGGCGTGATTTGCGCCACGCCGCCAAAGCTGCCCGCACATGATAGTTGAACAAGGCATGGCTCGAAACCGGTGCGACCAAACTTCCACGAGGACAATGGCGGCATGGTTTTTTGACAAAATTACCCACGACCGGCCATATCCAGAAGCAACAGCGCAAGAGATTGACAACGAGGTTTATGCTGATTAAGGAAGCATCAACTCGCGCCGTCAATACCAGCAAGAATCGGGTGGTGCTTGAAAAGTCACCAAGGATGCTTTGCTCAAAAACGAAACTCTCGAAAGAAAGAAGACGCCGCGCAAATACATGAAGGATGCGGTACCGCCAGCGAAGTAAAACCACGCATAAAACTATAGCGGGCGAGGAAGTCGGAGTACGGTCGTCACGCTAAAGCGAATAGCAAATTGTCAGTACAGTGGGCGTAATTTGCTGGTTCGATCGGACACGCTGCTGCTTGCTGGGGATTTACCATCGTTTAATTAATGGCATGTACCAGACACTTATAAAGTGGGTGCTGATACTCATGTAGCGGTATTTACCGTGCCGGGATTTTATGTATTTCCTGCGTCGGCGCTTTGAGCGTATCATTTATTCCAGTGTTTAATCAGTTTGGCAGCGGCACATGATTTGGCGTGGGAGTTGAGTTTCAGCTTGCTGAATCTCTCTTTGCGGTATTGACGTTAATCACCTGGCGTGCTGATTATCATCTTTGCCGACCCGCTGGCGTGCGCCATGTTGTTGGCCCGGGCTTTGGCGAACAAGGACATGCTTTGGCGGTGAGTATGATGCGACAATTGCCGTCAATCCGTTTTTGTTTGCGATTGCGACGGTGGTGTCAGTAGGCAGCAAGCAATCGGCTTGAGCTTCACTAGCGTGGCACCGACAATCGGCAATCTAGGTATCGTCGTCGGTGCTAGCATTTCACCAACGGCATTAATATCTTTGGTCGCAGATTGAAGGCGGCATTACAGGTGTAGCGCTGGGCGTGCGTGGCTGAGGGCAATTTTGCGGCTAATTGGTTAGTCTCAATTCGGTCTGGTTGGCGTAAACTTTGACTATCGCCCGGTGATTGCTTGGCGCAAACAAAGGTTTTGCCGTCAAGTCTTGAAGCTTCTACCGCCGCGCTCAATTGATCAAAAGGTGATCATTTTAATGGAATTGTTGAAATTAATTTAGCGTCGCCGTCGGGCGACGGAGTATGCGCGGCTTTACTCAGAGGCGTCGAGCTTGGTTTGATGCCGGTAAATCTAGTCGGCGTAGCTGATTAGCAACGCGACTTTTCACGCGATGACTGAACGTTAGCGGAGGGTCGGGTTGACCTCTTCAAGAAAGGTTGCGCCGGTCTTTCCGCTGGACTGTTTTGCTGGCACTGCCGACCGTTGCCTTGATTACATTTTTGCGCGTGGCTGCGTGGTGGCTTTTCGTCAAAACGGCGACCAGCCAGCGATTAAGGTGATTCTCGGCGCGTTGGTGATATCGATATCCTTCCTGGACGCTTTATCGCATATTATGGCGCGAACGTTCATGCACAGCAAGACAATGCGAACACTTCTGTATGTTTCGATAGCTTGACGATATCGTTGAATATTGTGATTGGCAATAATTTTCACGCAGCTGTTCGGCTGTGTTTGGATTTGGCTTGGGCGCAATCGATTGTTTCGGTGAGAGAGTTGCGATTTTGCTAACCACATACTGCGTACGTACGTACGCCAGGTGACCTGATCGCAAGACACTACCGCAGTGTATTACTTATGATGATTGCTAGTGCAATTGTGGGTGTGGTGACTTGTTTGTAGTACAGGATGTTACAGCTGCAGTCGCGCGATATGAATTTTATGGCGGTTTTCCCGAAGTTTACTGTCATTGTGGTAGTAAGGTGTGCGGTATACATAGCTTTAAGCCAAAGCATTTAAGCTTGAAAGTAGGCGGATCCGATTGTTGCGAAACTACAACAGCTGCTATTCGAAGCAGGGTGAGGCGTTAAGAGTGCGGAGCGTATCCGCAATTTTGTATCATCGCTCCGCCTATGATCACGGCAAATCGGACGCTGGCGGATAGGATGATGGAGATGACGGGGACGGTGAGAAGCGCGAGATGAAATACGCAACTGCTGGATAGCGTGGACTTGGAGCGTGAAAAAGGATTACTATTAAGTTGGCGCCGGTGCGGATGAAAGTACCGAGCCGACTGCTGCGACGTCTTTTCCTCTGGGGTCTGCCTTTCCGGCAAAGCGAGGCCAAGAGCGTAATCGATCAGTTACGGTCAGCAGCCCGAAGGTGCGCGCCAGCGAGGTGGCGCTATCAGGCTGCTGCGGTGCAGCTTACTTTGATCTCAACCTCATCGATACGCCCGGCCACGTTGATTTTAGCTGATGAGTGTCGCGTGGTTGCTACAGGTCGCGAGGGCGCGGTATTGGTGGTTGACGCCAGCCGAGGCATCTCAGAGCGCAGACGCTGGCGAATGTGACCTGGCGATGGAGCAGGATCTGACGATTATCGGTGCTCAACAAGGTTGATTTGCCAGCCGCTGATGTGCCGCGGGTGTCCAAGCAGGTGATCAATCTGCTGGGCTGTGATGAGCGACGATTATTCATATTTCCGCAAAACCGGGCAGAATGTTGACCAAGTTTTGCGATGGCGATTGTTGAGCGAATTCCAGCGCCAATTGGATCGGCACGACCCGACGCGGGCGCTGATTTTGATAGTTATCATGATGATTACCGCGGGTGATTTTTGTACGTCGCGTGGTTGACGGCCGATCAGGTGAAGCGATTCACATGATGGCGACTAGCGCTACATGCTTTGGCGTGAAGTCGTCATCTCAGCTCTGGCATGATCCCCGACCCGTCGCGACACCGGTGAAATTGGCTACATCGTCACCAACCTAAAAACCACGCGCGAGGCGCGGGTGGGCGAGCATACTGTGACGCTGAAGAGTACATTTCACGAAAAGAGACCAAATAGGAGGCTAGAGTGAGCAAAGGCATCATCACGCGCAGACCACTGCAGTGTCAGCTCTCATCAAAATCGGCGAGACACAAACCAAGCAGTACCCAGAGCGGATGCGCTTTTCTCGAGACGAACGGGCTACTACAATGTGGTTGGTTTGAGCGGTTGTTTGCGATCGAGGTGGCTGACTATTCCGGAAAAAGAAACATTACTGCACGAAATATTTGCCAAGCATCGAGTCGCAGTAGCAGCTGCGCTTGATTATGATTTGGTGCGACAACTGCTGCTGTCCTTTGAGGGCGAGTGATCTTTCCGGAGCAGAAAAATAAAGAAGCGGAATTTGATAAAAATCACCAAAGCCAAGAACAGTAATCAAAAGTTTTAGCTTTTTATCGAAAAGGCTCAAAACGGCGATAAAATTGTCTTTAGCAAAGACCAGACGATTGTCGCTAAAGCTGCAGGAACGCGAAGTTGAACAGTGGCGGGCAGAGGTGGTTTTTGTCGCCGCTGGAAATGCGAAAAATAGTTTGAGGACAGAATCTAGTTAATGATAGCGGCGCGTACCAGAGTGCGACCTACTTTTGTTTTGATAGCAAGAAACTGAAGGACTTGCCGGATGTAGAACCGTAGGAACGTGTGCTATTAAAATGTGCCAAATGAAAACAAAAATACTCAAATTAATCTTAGCTTTGGTGTGTTTCAGTGTAGGCCTTTACTTCGTATGATTATATTTGGCTGCATGAAGTGCCAGTCTCACGCAGCATTTAAGGCTGAAGGAGGCTCAGAGACGTGCTTTCATACGCAAAGCAGTGCAAAGATTGATGTAAAACGGTAAAACTGAAGGTTACGGCGTATAACTGGGCAAGGATAATAAGCCAATTAGCGGTGGCGTGACTCAGGATTCGGAGCGGTTGGTGCTACCATTGCGCCTGATGAAGCTTTGGGTGAATTAGTGCGCGGAAGCCTGGCTGGTGATGGCAAAGAGTTGCGCGAGCTGACGCGAAAAAGATTCTTTACTATCAAGGAGTTGGAAGAATTGTCAGCGACCGTCGATGTCAAGGACGATGTCTGACAAAATGGTTTGCTGGTATTGTCAGAATTACACAAGTTGCGGTTCTGGACCTTGAAAATACTCAAAATGGTAACACGCTTAGCTGTTGGCCGCGAAGACGGACAGTCTTCGCTGCTATATCGGTATTCTCTTACAATGAATATTGGAAGCTTGCAATAACAGCGTTTGAAAGAAATATTAAATAGCGTATCGAAATATATAGATACGCAGCGCATGAAACGGAAAGTGGATACAGAATGAATCACTTCAAAATTTTACAGAGAAAATTAGATGCCGCGTACTCCGATAACACGCGACCGCCGCGTGTGGCTGGATGATCGTCGACGATGATTTGTGTATTGTGTTTTTATGAATGATCGATCGTACGGAACTTTGAAGCGAGAATAGCGACGACTTTTGTATGTCACCGCTGACAACTTTGCCGAACTGGCATGGATGTTATCCTCCGCGAGCCAGCGTGCGCGCGGATTTTGCGAAATCGTCAGATTACGAAATTAATCAATGAAAATCGCGTTCATCGGACATGGTTTTTATAAAGCGATGGCAGGCTTTGGACCGCTCATGGCGCAATGTCGATGCGATAGTTACGAGGAGATATTACCGGAGCGAGGAAAGGACGTCGTCGCGACAAAACCAAACGCGGCGAGTGATGAGCTACCTCGCTGGTTCAGACTGACTGGCAAGAATCAAGCCCATAAGATTTTGAGCAGTTATAAATTAGTTTGCACCTCTCTGCTGAATCAGTATGGATACTATAAATCGATTTACTGTAAAAATCACTACCACCTTTGCGACAGTTTAGGTACATCTTGTTTTCCAGCAGAGGTGGTGGCTATTATAGATCCCCTTGCAATGTCCAATGCCTAATGCTACAATATAAATCATAATCATTAAATAGAAATAAACAGTCGCAAAATACAGGAATTATGACAACGGGCAACTCTAGACACGTAGCCAAAGGCTCTCTGGATCCTGAAGACCCGGACAAAGTATTCTACAGATAACTACAGAGAACTCAGTATTCGTCATGAAGACTCCTCTTCTCGTGTCGGTAGTTCTCTTGCTGATCAAGCTATACGAGATAGTGAAAGGGCGTCCAGCAGACGCAGAAGATAAAGAGAGACACGCATACTGTCGCTGGAATGCTGAGATTCTGGAAAGAGGAGAGACTCTAGCTATCAGTTGACGAGCCATGCCGCCCACCAACTCATCGACGCTGGTAATGGTGGGTATGCTGGCCGGATATCAATACTTCACCGGCCTCAACCACAGCGAAATCGCCCACCAACTCATCGACGCTGGTGATGGTGGTGGGTAGCAGATATCTCCCATAAATTCACCAACCTCGACGCCAGTGTCGCCCCACCAACTCATCGACACCGGTTATGGTGGCGTAGTCGATATATCTGATAATTCACCAACCTTGATGCCAGTGTTGCTCCCTCAACTCATACGACACTGGTAATGCGTGAAGGGGTAGCTAGACGTCCCAATAACTTCACCGGCCTCAACCACTGAAATCGCCCAAAAACTCATTGACGCTGGTAATGGTGGGGCGGTGGTCAGAAATCTCAGATAACTACCGGCCTCAACCACAGCGAAAATCGCCCAAAAACTCATTGACGCTGGGAATGTGGTAGGTGGTGTAGCCGGATATTCAATAACTTCACCGGCCTCAGCACAGCGAGTGCCCACCTGGCTGACGCTGGTAATGTCGGGAGGTAGCCGAATATCTCGATAATAACTGCACCGGCTCAAACTACAGCGAAATCGCGAAACTCAGTGACGCTGGTGATGGTCGGGCGGTAGCCAGAAATCTCGATAAATTCACGCAACCTCGACGCCATGTGTCGCCCACCAACCCATCGACGCTGGTAATGGTGAGGAGGTAGCCATGATATCTCCTATAAATCACTAACCTCGACGCCGGTAGATCGCCCATGAGCTCATCGGACACCGGTAATGGTCGGGCGGTAGTCGGAAATCTCAGCACTTCACCGGCCTCCAACCACAGCGAAATCGCCCAAAAACTCATTGACGCTGGTGATGGTGGGAGGTAACCAGAATATCTCGATAACGCATCACGGCCTCAACCACAGCAGAGTACCGTTCGCAACTCATCGACACCGGTACCGGTGGTACGTACGTCGAATATCTCGATAACTTCACCGGCCTCGACGCCAGTGTCGCTTCATAAGCTCATCGACACCGCATGTGGGTGGGGCGGCAGTCGAGATATCTCAGCCAGCCCACCAGCCTCGACGCGAGTGTTGCCCCACCAACTCATCGACACTGGTAATGGTGAAGGCATGCGACGTCTCCAATAACTTCACCGGCCTCATCACAGCGAAATCGCCCACTCATTGACGCGCTGGTAATGGTAGGTGTGTAGCCGGATATCTCAATAACTTCACCGGCCTCAGCCACGCGTGAAATGCCCACCCTGCATCATATGTGACGCTGGTGATGGTCAGGGAGGCAGCTGCATCTCATAAATCACCAATCCTCGACGCCAGTGTCGCCCACAAGCTCATCGACGGGACACGGTAGCTGGTGGGGCGGTCGTTTGACATATCAATAACTTGACTGAGCCTCGACGCCGGTCGTCGCCTACCAACTCATCGACACTGGTACGGTGAGGGGTAGCTGGGCGATGCTCAATAAATCACCGGCCTCAACCACATGCAAGTGCGCCTAAAAACTCATTGACCGCCGGTAATGGTCGGGGAGGTAGCCGGATATTTGCACAACTTCACCGGCCTCAGCCACAGCGAAATTGCTCAAAACTCATCGATCGCCGGTAATGGTCGGCGGCAGCCGTAAAATCTCAATAAATCACCAACCTCGACGCCGGTGTCGCCCACCAACTCATCGACGCGCTGGTGATGGTGGGGCGGTGAGTCGAGATGTTCTGATAACTCACTGGCCTCGACGCGAGTGTCGCCCACAAGCTGATCGACACCGGTAATGGTGGGGCGGTGAGTCAGAAATCTCACAAATTCACCGGCCTCCAACCGTAGCGAAATCGCCCACCAACTCATCGGCACCGGTAATGGTGGGGAGGTAGTCAGGATATCCTCACAACTTCACCGGCCTTTGACTGCTGACGAATTGTCTCACAAACTAATCGACGCCGGCAGTGGACTGAGCTAATCGTCTCAACCTCGATAAATTCACCGGCCTCGATGCTAGCGTCGCCCATAAACCAGTCGACGCTGGTGATGGTGGGCGGGTGGTCGAAATCTCGATAACTTCACTGGCCTCGCGACGCCAGCGTCGCCATAAACCAATCGACGCTGGCTACGAATTACCAAGTATTGCAATGTGCACATGTCTCCTGGTGAATCTACCTCTGTAGCCAGTTCTTGCCGTATGAATAAGATAAACACTGGACGCTGATGTAGCGGACGCCGTCCTCGAGCATTTATCTGATTGCAGCATGGATACAGCTGCGCGCGTACTGTGTTGTGGGCATGCGCCAATCACTATTCAGCCGCGCAAAAGTTTGCTCAGCTTGCTTAGAGGGATCTCTATTGGTTCCAGAAGCAGAGGCGTCTGCTACGTGCGCATGTGCCGAGCTGCCAGCACGGATCTGCAGACGTAGAGAGTATAATCCGTATAGCTGAGGAGGCGGGCGATGGAACACGCGACATCATCTCGACCAGGGACGAAGTTTCACGAAAGAGCAATCCAAGCCAATCTGATCGCCTGCGATCCCCGAGACCGAAGAAGATGAGCAGAGAATCCTAGCAGACAATCTCAACAAGCTTACGATAAACTACGGGCAGATATGGCGTGCCAGTGCGAGAACCAATATTCTCAAAGAGATGTTTGCAAGCGTGTGTGACAAGTTAGGCGATATCTGGCGCGCATCGTAGGACTGGTAGCAGATTATATAGCCGTAGCCATGGACGAGTATGGTCTGCCTGAAGCTCTAGGAGAGAGCGGCTAAAGCATCCAATCAGGCACTTAGAGTTGATACTAAATATTGCGATAGATTGCTCGCCGGAGTGGGACGCCATGGCGATAGGTGAGAAAGGAATCTGAAGTATTCCTCGGTCGTGACGGCGTCTCATGCGTGTGCGGCGCGCCGCGCTCATCACGCGCTGCCGCCGCAGGCTTGGTATGAGTAGCGCGCGCGGCGGGCGGGTCGTCATGAGTTCTACCACCTGCGTATTCCGCGAGGGTCTCGCGCGATGAGCTTGATGATGTAGTGAAGATGAATATCTGCAGACCGCAATATCCAAAATCCAGATGCTGCCCGTACTACGATACTGGATTTACAGGAACGATTCCTGAAAGACATGATGCGGACGAGTGCTAGCAGCGAATCAGACCGTGACAATCAAATTAGACTGCTTTAGTGCAAGTGACCGACCGGCAATGAGTGCTGGGACCAGGCTGACAAGCCAGAAAGAGATCAGATAGTAAATACTATAGAACACCATGTCAAGGACGAAGAGTCGGCAGAGGTTTGTATCTCACCGAAGATGGCGGGCTGGAAACCATATAGCCGACCGACCGAGCTGATGAACTGGCTGGCTTTTTCGTGTGGCACAGCCAGCTCTGAGCAGGCGTTATTATGCTCGCGAGCTAAAAAGCACGGAGCCAGTCAATTTGGGTTACGAGGTGAAGCGCCTAGAGGCCAACGAAATGAGATCGATGGGGGAATATAGCGAGGTGGTGAAGGCCGGCTGGCTGAATTGTTCTCGAGCCGATATTGGTGCTGAGCTGTTGCGAGTCTGCGACATCGCTCAAAATAGCGAACCTGACGATCCGCTAGTCCTGGTGAGGCGGTTTTTGAGCTATCGGTTGGCGGCGACACCGAGGTGATTGTGAAAAATGTCGTGAAGGCAAAGCAGCAGGGCCAATCGATGAATTTGAGGCACTTTTATGCTACGCAACTTAGGTGTTGATGCGCCAAAGCCAATCGCCCGGGTCTTTACAAGCGGACAACAAGGCTTTGCAGTGATGGAAAAGATAAATGGCGATAGCGGACGAACAGTAAAAGATTTCTTTGCAAACAATGCTGTGTCGGGAGGCAAACTCAGCGAGAGTTGATGGCCGACGCTCTTTTCGCGCATGCTAGATATTGCCGAGACCGTACTGGCGCGACACCGGGATTGATAAGCCGTGGCGCTTGAAAAGACTTTGTTATTGAACACAGCAGGGACGGTAATGATCAGTACCATATCGCATCAATGCGGCCGATCGACTTTGAGCGCGCAAAAGTCTTTTGATCCAGACGATCCTCCCAGTATTGAACTTGGCCGAGGGGTTAGGGATGATCTTGTGAGAATACGCAGACAAAATAATTAAGTGGCGTTGTTCATTGTTGCACTGCATAAGTGATGTTGTTGATTTGCGTATTGTAGCGCTTCATCAGGTATGATCGCCTAGCAGTTAGAGTTTCTGTTGAATAATAGGTTACAGGATATCATCATGAGGAAGAAGTTTGATTTTTTTCGCGAGTACGAAAATGCATGCTGCTATTGTCGTAAGACTGATGTTGAAAAGCATTCGTGATATGCAAACACAAAAGCTTACGACTTTATAATAGTGAAATGTAGGATATAATAGAGCAGTGAGTCAGGTTATCCAACCCCTGCCTGGCTACAAAGAGTCAAACCCTACGTCTACGCGGGTTTTTTCCGGTGTCAACGAAGATTACAATGATCTGAAAGAGGCTATTGAAAAGCTGAGTCTGAGCGATTCAGCGCTGCAGTTTGAGCCGGAGAATTCACCAGTGTTGGGGCCATGAGTGTGCGGATTAGCTTTTTGGGGCTACTCACATGGATATCATTCGCGAGCGGCTGGAGCGCAGTATAATTTGGATCTCATCGTCACCAATCCGGTACGGATTATCAAGTTAGTTGACGAACGGCGAGGAGTTGGATATCAAATCGGCCAGCGAACTACCTGACCCAGCGCAGATCAAAGAAATTCGCGAGCCGTGGATTGACGGCGAAATTGTGGTGCCGCAAGATTATATCGGTGCGGTGATTCAGCTGATTGTTGCGCAAGCGCGGTCGGCAGAAAAATCTCAGTTACATCGACGAGCGGGCGCTGATTTCTTTACGGCACCGCTGGCTAATCTGCTGACGGATTTTTGTGATCAGCTGAAGTCGGTAACCAGTGGCTATGGCTCGTTTAATTATGAGCTAGCGGGTGCCAGCCGGAAGATTTCGGTGCGGGTGGATTTTATGTAGCGGGCGAAATGGTCGATGCGCTGAGCGTGATGTGCCACCGCTCGAGGCACCAGGTTTGGGCCGCGAAATCGTCAAGAAATTGAAAGACGTGGTGCCGCGCCAGAGCTTTGAAGTGGCATTACAGGCGGCAATCGGCGAGCACGTTATCGCCCGCGAAACATCGGCGCCTACCGCAAAGACGTCACCGGCTATCTCTATGGTGGCGACGTCTCTGCGAAAAAAAGCTCCTCGCCAAACAAGCTCGCGGCAAAAAGCGTCGAAACGCTTCGGCAAGGTTGACATTCCGTGAAGCGTTTATGGTGATGTTGAAAGAGGGTTGATTTGAGTGGGTAAAATAAGAGAGTTGGAGAAATGAAGTGCAAGCTATTATAGATAATGCCGTTGTAATGCCAGTACTTAATCAAATAAATTTTAAATAATGCAAATGGAGATGGTTAATGATTGTTAAAAGACTTACCAATGCTTAAGATGATAGCTGTTTCTAATAATATTCGCGACATGATTTTTCATTTCGAAACTAAAAAGCTTTCTTCAGCCGCTTAAAAAGATATTTCAAAGGGCAAAAATCAAAAAGAAAATTACAAAAATTGATAAGTCTAAAAATATCGTAGAAAGGTTGGTGAAAATTTAATCAATCTGATTGACAGAAGCTTTTGATGAGGAAGCTGCAGAGAATGTCGCAATTCTGTTTAAGGCTTTTGGATGATAAAATATCATGCGATGAATATGTAACAGCGTCTACGATAGCCTGCAGGATATCTAGTCAAGATATAAAAGGTTTTGTATTGATTTTATGTTACATACAGGCTGCTAGCTACGATTTATTATGGACTGGATTAATTGATTTCGCATTTGTTCCAATAGAGGGTGTAGATGTAGATTATAATCAGAGGCGGTACTTATGAGATCCCCTAGGACAGGAAGAGAGTACGATGTAGATAGTGGATATAATGCTGAAGTTAAAGGCGGTGAGATGAATATAATACCTACAGAAACTGGTAAAAATATTCTATAGAGTGTTTTGAGTGATGGGACAGTTATGATATAAAAATCACATGTCTAAAGAGTGGGTGGTAAGTATATGAATGAAAACCAATTATTTATATTGATATGGACGGCGTACTGGTCGACTTTACGTCGGCTTTGACGAAAGTTCCGCCCTGAGATGTTGAGAAATTCGCCGGTGAGTATGACAACATCCGGGCATTTTTGCCTTGATGGACGCAATGCTGGGGGCACATTGAAGCGGTCGATCTGTTGAAAGAAAAATGCTGATTGTATATTTTGTCATCATCGCCATGGGAAAATCCGACGGCACTGGGTGATAAAGTTAGCATGGGTGAAGAAGTATTTTGGCGGCGATGGCCAAGAAAATATTTTTCTTTCGCAAAGTCATATTTCGTCGGTCAAGCAGTTGGTCGCGGTGATATTTTTGATTGATGACCGGACAACTAAAGGCGCTGCTGAGTTTGCCGGCCGGCATATTCACTGGCAGTTCGCAGTTTCTGATTGGCAATCGGTGCTGGATGAGTTGTTAGTAAGCAGATATTAGTGTCAAAGATCGAAAAGCTTATCGAGAATATCAACCTAGCGAGTCGGTTCGCCAGCTTGTTATTCAAACCAAAATTGTGTTGCTCGTCGGTATATCGGGCGCAGGCAAGGATACGACCAAGCAGCGGTTAATGCAGTCGTCGGAGTTTGCTGATATTGTCTCGCCATACGACTCGCCAGCCGCGTCAAAAATAAAGGTATATGGGAGCGTGAAGGTGCTGATTATAACTATATTGATGAAGCGACTGCCACCAGATTGCTGGAAATCATGCTTTTGTCGAGGCGAAATTGTGCACGGTACAGTCGACGGTACTGGCGTCAAGCAGATTCAGGATATTCATGATGCTGGTAAAGTGCGGTTACTGATATTGATGTGCAGGTGTCGATGAATATAAAAGCCGTCGCCAGGCGTGGTAGCGATATTGTTATCGCCAAATTATCAAGAATGGCGTCGTCGTCTCGGTGTACGTTACGCTTCGCAGAGGAATTTGATCGCGAATGGCCGAAACGCTACAATAGTGCAATTCGTGAAATTACTCATGCGCTCGAGGTGCCGTATTATCACTTTGTTATAAATGATGACATCGACGAACTGCGCGTATTGATCGCGAAATGCCTCGAAAGCGGACGTTTATAATCGCAAGGATGATGAAGCCAGGTTGGCAGCGCGTGATTTGCCAGAACAATTGAAAGCGGCTGGTTAGCACTCGCCTTGCAAAGAGTGCTATGCGCGATATAATAGAGCACGCGAACGTCAACAGGCGATTTTAGCTGCCATCATTGAGCAATATGCCGAGATGCGGCGCCAGTTGGCGGCGTGACGCTGGCCAAGTTATTTGGCGTGTCCAGTGCCACGATTCGCAGCGAAATGGCCAAGCTCGAGGAGATGGGTTTATTGAGGCGCCGCACACCAGCGCTGGTCGAATTCCCACAGATAAGGCTACCGGTTGTATGTCAATGGCATCACCGATGCTCAGATGACGGAGCTGCCGAGCGGCATCGATCGCAGTGCGAGAGCGATCGAAGCGCATGTTAACTCGCACGTTGATAAGTCTGACCGGGCAATTCGCAGCGCCGTTGATAGCTTGGTTGAGCTGACGGGTAACTTTGGCTTTTGCGTCATTTTGGCGCGCACTTGCATATGAACGGCATGACGCAGCTGTTTAGCCAGCCGGAGTTTGTCGAGGGCGATCGACGTGCGTAAGCGATTGCCGGAGGTTGATTGATAATATCGAGCCGTGGCTGACGAGGCTGCGCCGAACGAGCCGCTCAATGTGTTTATCGGCAGCGAAAAATCCGATTGGTAAAGTTCTGGCGCCACGCTGATCATCAGTAAATTCCGCTCGCAGTTTAGCGATGATAGCTATATCGGCGTGATCGGTCCGACGCGGCAAAATTATCGCCGGACTATGGAGCTGGTGCGCCGAACCGGTGCTATGCTAGAGGGAATGTTGTAGGAGGAAAAATGACAAAGAATAAGACTAACAAAACTGAAGACTTAGAGCAGCAATTGGGCGAGTTGACGCTGGATCGGCAGCGACGCGGGCAGATTTCGAGAATTATCGCAAGCGCGTGGAAGCAGAAAAGCAGGCGGCTCAAGATCTCAGGGCAGACTAAGGCGATCAGTGAAACTATTGCCAGTGATCGATACGATTGAGCGGGCGATTGCCAATGTGCCAGCAGAGCTAGCGGATAACGCCTGGGCGAAAGGCGTGGCTGGCCTGAATAAACAGCTCGACAAGCAGCTCAAAGAAAATTGGCCTCGAGAAAATTAACGCTAAACCTGGCACATTATTTAACCCTGAGCTGCACCACCCGTTCAATTTGATGAAGAAAGCAGAAGGCGACAGAAGCGATCGCCGAACTGCGTGCCGGCTACACGCCAGACGGCGTAGTGATTCGCGGCGATGGTCAGTTACGCGCCAATAGACAAATTTCCCATAAGCGTCTCCAATTGCGTTATATCTTTTTGCTGTATATTGGCGGTGCTCGTGGTGGCGGGCGTCGGCGTGTCAGGCTATTTCAGCAACACCGCTTCAGCAATTATTGCAGTATTGGTTCGCGAAGTTATTAGCCTGAAAGATGGCGAAGAAATTATCTCATACTCCAGGAGCGATCGACGGTTATCAATACGCTGGCTGCGTTAAACTGGTAAATGGCGTGCCCGTGCCGATGATGCCAGATAATTCACCTGCGCCGAGCAATCCGTCGAACGCCGCCAGTTACTCACCGATTACACCACCTGCGCCTGCTGTTCCGAGTGCCGCCGCTAATAACGGCTTTACTCGCTCGGCTTTTGAGGATGATTTTACTTCAGTAGCTTTCGATTGACACCGGCAATACCGGCGCGCCAGGTTTTCAAAATGGTATCCAGCTGGGGTTCACAAGTGCAAATCCGACACTCAGCCAAGCGAATACTCGTGAATAATTCTGTACTGCGGATTGCGCCATCGCATAGTACCCACAATCGTAATTTCATGACGCGCGACCCAAATACTGGGTGAGGGCAATCGTTTTGGACGCGGTTATCGAAGTGCGGATGGCGTTGATGCCGACGGCGTGCGTAACGTGCCGCCGGAGAATTCCTCTTGGCCGGCGTTTTTGGGCGCAGTCGAATCACCTGCATCGTTTTGAATCAGCGGCCGTATGTCGAGCTGTGATATGGTTGAGATTATGCGCAAAGACGAGTTTCTGGGTGCGCTATGGGCTCATCACGGTCGCCAGTTTGATAAATCTTAATGATTAAAATCGAAAAAGCCGATTATCGAAATCCGAACTATCATTCAGCGGATTGGCATACGTACGGTTGTTGTGGGATACAAACGGCGTTGAATGGCATATCGACGGCGTATTGGTATTAAAAGCAGTATTGGGGAGAAAAGCGGAACCTCTTGGCGCCGAAATGATCCGCAGCAAAAATCCGGTAGCTGCCGACGGCACTAATCCGACGCTTAGTAATCCGTTTGGACTTGTTTGATTCGAGACAGCGATTGACGTTATTCTGGGTACCGGAAAAACCTGGCCGATGGAGGTTGACTGGGTCCGGATGGCAGCACCTTGATAAGCTGGTATGAACTCCTTGTTGCGATTTTCGCTGGCAGCCTATAAAATAAAAGTATCAATAAGCAGGAGGTTGGAATGAAAATTGGAAAATCCCAGCAGTCATCGGCGGCGTGGTATTGCTGCTAATAATGATAGTCGCTGGATCTTATAATAGCATGGTGGCTAGCCGCGAGTCGGTTAATACCGCATGGAGCAAGGTTGAATCGCAACATCAACGGCGCAGCGACTTAATTCCCAATCTCGTGAACACCGTCAAGGGCGCGGCTAATTTCGAGCAAGAGACATACTAATGTTGTGGTCGAGGCGCGCGCTAAAGCCCGCGCAAATCAAAGTCGATGCCAATAATCCAGATGACATAGCCAATTCCAGCAGGCCCAAAGCGAGGTTAGCTCGTCGCTCAGTCGGTCTGTTGGCGGTTGCCGAGAAACTATCCGCAGCTCAAAGCAACGGAAAACTGAGACGTTGCAATCACAGTTAGAAGGTACAGAAAAATCGTATAACTGTGGCGCGCAATGACTTTAATGACGCTGCTAAATCATATAACGACGAGGTTAAATCTTTCCCGACAAATTTGTTAGCGGGTGTGTTCGGTCTCAGCGAGCGACCGTATTTTGAGTCGGACGCTGGCGCTAATAAAGCTCCGTCGGTTGATTTCAGCGCAGCAAATTCAACCAAACAAGAAAAACTAGGTATGCGTTGGCGAAGCTCGTGTATGTGATTTAGCTGGATTGTTGTCATTGGCAGTGTTATTTGGCTGCCTGTTTAGTAATACTAGCTTTCGCTAAACTACAAGTGCCAGCCGCGCCGCCGCTTGAACGTCCTATAATTGACCAGACGGAAAGTTTGGCGAATGAAGATATTGACCGCATTGCGCAACTGATTAACTGCTGAGCGCCAGAGAAAAATCATTCCAAATCGGCGTGTTGATGATTCCGACGCTAGCAGTGATGATAGTCTGAGAGGATATAGTCTCAGCAGTAGCTCGCCAATGGGGTATCGGCGACAAGAGAGAGTAATGGTGATTGCTTATTGCCAAGAATGACCGTAAAATGCGAATCGAGGTCGGCAATGGTATGAAGGTTCGTTAACCGATGCGCTAGCTAGCCAATTATCCGTAACACAATCGCGCCAAAGTTTCTGCAGCGGTGATTATGCTGGCGGCGTTGAGGCGGGTGTCAAGCGAATTATTGATGCGCAGAAGGCAGAATCTATCTGACAATGATATGGATGGAAGTCAATTGTTTCAATACTATCATCGTTATTTTTATAACTATCATAGTAATAGCCATCCTGAAAGGCAATGGGGTAATGGTCGCCATCGGCGGTATTGGTGGCTTGCTGGAGGTTCAGATAGTAGCCGTCAGGCAGCAGCTCTTCTGGCGGTAGTTTTGGCGGCGGCGGGTTTTCTGGCGGCGGCGCCGGTGGCGGTTGGTAAAACTCGAATTTGCGTATATAATTTTTAAGCATGCATAAAAGTTTTAAAGATAATTTTAGCTGTGTTTATCGTGGCGTCTGGTTGAAGGCTCGCTTGTCAGCGCGGTCAGTTATGTGAATCAAACCGACATTGATGTAATTGCCGCCTCTATAGAGCTTTACTCAGATTTTATAGAAGTAATAAACGACGAGAAATCCGTAGCTAATGGTGCGGCTCTTGCTCAGGCTGCCGCCGCATCGTCGCATTCAATAATGTTGCAAGTCATACTTTTCTTCAAGCTAGGTATCAAATATGTCAAAAAGTCAGCGGAAGTTAAAAAGTGACTGGAGAAATTAAGGTGACTTGACAAGATTGCTGTCGTTTTGCGCGAAAGAGACTATAATGCTGCAAACCAATATTTGGCACAAACCCGCAACTCTGTCAAAAAATATTCTGCAGCTGTGAGAATAGTGAATAAGGCTGCTAGCGAGTCCAATTTGTATGCGGGATGTCTTTTCTCTACTGACAACAATTGCTGCAGCGGCATGGTAGTGGATCTTTTTATCTGGTTTGCTATAGGTCGTGCAAGCGGTTAAACCATAGTCTTCTAGAGGCGCGTAAAGCAGTTGCTCTTTCGTCGCTGACTCCGCTAGCTGGAGCCGTCATCCTGTATACCACATTTATACTTACTGGCAGCACTAACAGTGCTGACGGTATTTACATTGTTGCTAACGTGCTAATCTTGATCGGTTTAGCATCTTACATGAAGTTCGATTATAAAATATATTAAGCTAAATGATAACACGCCAACGGCATTGCCAGCCTCATTCCAACTACTCAAAATAGACGTTAATGTAGTTAAATTAGCACTCTTGACACTGGGGTGCTAATTATTTATACTGAAACAGTTTGCACTCGCGGACAAAGAGTGCTAAAATGAATATAAGAAAACCAGATGTGATCATACAAGAAAGGGAATCATATGGGTAAAATTATCGGAATCGACCTTGGTACGACCAACAGTGCTTTGCGTACATGTTGGCAGGCAAACCAGAGGTTATCGCTAACGCTGAGGGTAATCGCACGACGCCGTCAGTGGTGGCAATTAATAAGAAGGGCGAGCGCTTGGTTGGGCAAGTGGCGCAGCGCCAACGTGTAACTAATCCAAAGAACACGATTTACGGTGTCAAGCGGTTGATCGGTCGTAAATTTAATGACAAGGAAGTTCAAAAAGACTTGGATATCATGCCGTACCAGATTGTCAAAAAGGGCACTGGCGTGGCGGTCAAGATGGGCGACAAGGAATACACGCCAGAAGAAGTCTCAGCCATGATCCTCAGCAAAAATCAAAGCTGATGCCGAAGCGTTCCTGGGCGAAAAAGTCACCGAAGCGGTCATCCGTGCCGGCTCACTTTGACGATTCGCAGCGTCAAGCCACCAAAGACGCTTGGTAAAATTGCCGCTGGAAGTTAAGCGCATCATTAATGAGCCGACGGCTGCTAGCCGGCGTACGGCCCTGGAAAAGGTAAAAATGACGAAACCATCGTGGTGTTTGATCTTGGTGGTGGTACCTTTGACGTTTCCATTCTGAGCTGGGCGACGGCGTGTTTGAGGAAAGCCACCAATGGTGATACCCACCTGAGCGGCGAGGACTTTGACAATCGTCATCGTCAACTATTTCTGGATGACTTTTAAGTCTAAGAAGGCATCGACCTACGCAAAGACAATGCAGCCATGCAGCGCCTGAAGGACGAAGCTGAAAAAGGCTAAGAAGGAGCTGTCAACAGTTACTGAATACGAGGTTAACATCCCGCTTTCATTACTGCTGATGCTGACGGGCCAAAGCACTGAGTTGAGTTTGACACGGGCGAAGTTGGAAGATTTGGTGAAAGGATTCGCTAGCGCGCCTCGACGGCCCAGTTGAAAAAGCGCTCAAAGAGCGCCAAACTCTCTAAATCAGACATCCAAAAACGTGGTGATGGTTGGCGGTATGACTCGTATCGCCAGCCGTGTTTGAGCGGGTGAAGAAGCTGTTCGGTAAAGATCCAATGCAAGGCGTTAACCCAGACGAAGTGGTGAGCCGTTGGTGCAGCCATTCAGGGCGGCGTGCTGGCCGGCGACGTGCGGGATGATGCTGCTGCTGGACGTGCAACGCCGTTGAGTCTTGGTATTGAGACGATGGGCGGCGTGTCGACCAAGCTAATCGAGCGCAATACCACCGTACCGACCAGCAAGAGCGAAGTATTCTCGACGGCCGCCGACAACCAGCCGCGCGTGAGATCCACGTCTTGCAGGGGTGAGCGCGAATTCGCCAATGACAACAAGAGCTGGGTCGATGTGCTTGATGGTATCGCGCCGGCACCGCGCGGTGTGCCGCAGATTGAAGTGACGTTCAATATCGACGCCACGGTATCTCTCAATGTCACCGCCAGGACAAGGGCACTGGCAAGGAACAATCAATTACTATCCAAAACTCTGGCAACTATGAGTAAGGAAGACATCGAAAAAGCCCAGAAAGAAGCCGAACTCCACGCCGACGAGGATAAGAAAAAGCGCGAAACCGTTGACGCTAAAAACCAGCTAGAAAACGCCATCTATCAGGCAAAAGAAAATGCCAGACGAGTTTAAGGATAAGATTTCTGACGACGACAAGAAAGCGATTGACGAAGCGGTCAAGGAAGCAGAAAAGCACAAAGACGCTGACGACAAAGACGAGCTGGAAGCAGCAGCCAAAGCCTTGCAGGATGCCATCATGCCGATCGGCGCTAAAATGTACCAGCAAGCTGCTGAGGACAAAAAAGCTGACGAATCTAAGGATGACAAAAAGTCTAACAAAAAGACGAACCAGTCGAAGGCGAAGTGGTCGACGAGAAATAGTAGAGTCTAATGCGAGGCTAATATATCACCCCAAGTCTCCGGGTATTATATTTTTCGCTGGACGACACAGTTGAGCGTGGAATTTCGGTAGTCGGTGGCGTAGCGATGAGACTAAGGCGAGGCTCTGAAAGGCGAGCAAAACGTTAGTTGCTATGATAGTTCGGTGTCTCTTTCGAAATTTCTCCATGAAAAGCCCTCCCGTGCTATACTAAAATTAGCATAAGGGAATTAAGCATGGAATTAATTTTTCTGTTAGTGATTGTCATCGTGATAATTAAGGTGGCGCAGAGGTACAATCGACTACCTTGTCAATCCGAGGGTTACCGGCGCGGTTATTGGGACGGCGTGCGCGATGCGCAGAATGGCCGCTGCAAAAATTGAAGATAGCGACGGTCAAGCCAAACTTATTACCGAAATCGAGCTGCAGCTCACAATCTGCTGGTTTTGTAGTAACTCGCAACGAATCGAACGAGCCTGATGTGGTATTGCCTACTAATGCTGTGCCAATTGAAGAAGATACAAATATTCCTGACGAAAAAGACGCAGATTGTCGGCGGCTATCTTCAGCCAGTAATAAAGATAAAGAGAAAATCGTCAAACCACCATCATGTGGCGCTCTATACGGCATCATTGTGCCAACCGCCGGTATCTTATTGTTGGCGCAAACGATTGAGCTTTCGGCGCAGCTCAGGTTTAGCGGTCTGGCTGTTTATCTTTTGTCTATTATGCCATTGGCCGGGTGCTGTATGCCCGCTTGCTAATATTAAAGCCGGCCTCGACGGCGTTTATCGGTACGGCGCTGGCTGCTGTGCCGATTGGCGGGTGAGCATGCATTTGCTTTTGAGGATTGATCCGGCGCTGTGCTGGCCACTACCTCTTTCATAGGTACTTTCCCTATGCGTTGATGCTACAGTCAGGCTCAATAGCCAGCCGCTCGCTTATATTTCGCTGCTGTCGATGTTTACGATGACGACCAGCTTGCCAGCTGTTACGCATGCTCAGTTGGTGGTATTATGCTGCGGTGCTATTGTTCGGATGCCCGATGACCTTGGCTGCGTATTTTCTCAGTCGTTTTCCGCCAATTCACCGAGCCGCTTGACGCTGGTTAATCCGTTTATCGTCCCGTCTACTTTTGCTTCGTCGCTATTGGTTCGTCGGTGCATATGGGCACGCTTGACGTCAGCATGCTGCCGCTCATCAGCGTTATATATTATTTTACCGTTGCCCTCGTCGAGAAATCAAAGAATATGCGCACGTATGAACTAACGACGGCGCGTGTACTGCTGATGGCGGCGACTGCTAGTTTTACTATGTATCTGTCAAATAATGATGGGCTAGTTACGGGTATAGCGCTGGGTGTAGCGGCGCTTGGTAATATGCGATTTTGATCTGGGTCGATGTATGCTCAAAAGCAGCCCGACAAGCAGCACGAAATAGTATTGTAGGTTAGTTTTGTTGTGTCGCTGGCACGCTTTCTGGTTATAGCTGCGTCGAAGTCCGCTAAGAGATATGGTCAGTATTTATCCCGCTGAGTACGATGTCGGCGGTAAGTCTGCGCACTTTCATTGCTCCGTCGCTCCCGTTTTGCGTCATGGTAGTAACGTCTGGAATTTTGTTGGTGCCGGCTGGTGTCAGGCTATTTAGCCTCGACTCCATAACAGCCCTGCATGCACATTACTCTATCTTTACTGCTTATACTTTCCTGCCAGTTGTCTGCCGATTATTGGTTTTGAAACGCCCAAATATTACTAAAAGTCAAGCAATACTAGTGTATGGAGCTGCGGCCGCTTGGATGGTTAATTACGGTGTTTATAGCATTAGCTTTTTGACTGCTCATCCAGCTGAGAAGGTTTGCTGTATCTGTCAGATCTCGGTAGCGGTGCCGCTATCGTCATGGGTATTGCTGCGTGGCGAGAAAAAGTCTATGGTTTTAGTGATTGGTATTCATGCCTCTTTTCTGGCGATAGCGTTGCTGCTGGCATCGTACAAGCTGACTGGCGAAAATCTTGCTATTTTTGATGGCGTGGCTGAACGGTTTGTCGTTACTGTTATTGGTAGAGTGCTGTACAATTACCGAGCGAAGGCAGCGGTTAAGTGTCGCGAATTGTTGCTATATTCCTGCCATTGGCGCGGCTATCTTGATCGTCTTTTTCATCTATTCATCCGGCAGTTTGCTGCCGTTGCAGCGCTTACTGCTATGCGTTTTATCGGCGGCGTGAAGATGGCTATCTGGGCGGAGCATACTTGGCGACGATTGCTTTTGGTAATGCATTTCTTACATTGGTTGAATGCGTCGCTAAATGATAATTTCACGATCACTGCTTGGGCGACGTTTGTCGGCTTTTGGGGTAGTGTACTGGTCGTTAGCGATGACATAGCGAACATCGACTATCAGCGATATGACTCTACTAGCTGCTACGGTACCAGCAGTGATATTACCGATGATAAATCTATCGACGACATACGAATTGCCGTTCAAAAATCTTGGGCTGTTAGCGGCTGTCGCGGCACTTTATGGTAGTGTATGCCAAGCGGGATTGGCGCCGATGGCGATATTAGCGCATCAAGTTTGGTATTGTTATTCTGCTTAACCGCACAATGGCTCGGCGTTAAGTTTGAGTTTATGTCGATCGTTTCACTACCATCTTTTGCGGTGTTTATGCGCGCCGCCGTGGCTATACTGAACCAAGAAATTATCAGTTTATTGGGTATTATGTGTCATTTTGGAGCGCTATCGGCTGGTCGATGCTTTATTGCTGGTGACTATGCCAGCAGCGTTGCGACGGAAGCGGTACTGCTAGTAACGCTAACGTGGGCGGTCAATGCAGCGCCCTAATGGCTGAGGGGTTGCGAAGGCAATATTCCGTATTTCGATTCGGGCGTCCTTTTTAGTATTGTGCGGTATTTTATTTGCTATTCATATGCTAATTGCGCCTGTTCACAGGCATAGTGATTGCCATACCTGTGTTCAGCAGCAATTCTTTCAGGGGCGGTGATGTCGTGGCGCTGGCTGAGGCATGCTCAGCATGCCACCATCGCGCATTTGGTGCTGGCGCTCGCTGTGTTCAGCTTATCGACCCTGTCCTGGCGTTGGGGGAGATGATGCTATGGAAATATTGTTCTGGTCGAGCATTCGCTGATGGTTATCATCGGCTTGGTGCTTGGCAGGGCGGCTCATCCTATCTGGGGGCGCTGGCAGTGTGACGCTGGCTTTAAACTTATCTGCTGTCAGGCTATGCTTATGCGCTGGCTGTAGCCGGACTATCGATTATCACGGCAGTGGTGGTTGTGGTAGCCAAAGGATCGAGAGAATAAGCGAAAAAGTTGCAGAAATAGAGGACCGACTCTGACAGCGGTCATAAATCTATACACAGAGACGTTGTTGGTCAGTTTGATGAGTAAGTATAAAAGTCCGAAAAAGATAGCGTCTTTCTCTTTAGATTAGTATATTTTCTAGCTTTCAACAATTTAATTTTCTTTCGATTCCGCTAGCATACCCCGTCAGTTTACCATTACTGCCGACAACCCGATGGCACGGTACGAAAATTGAAATTGGATTGCGCCCGACTGTCTCCGCCAACGGCTCGTGCCGACATTTTGGCGATACCGCGTTTTCTTGGCGATATTTTTAGCAATTTCTCCGTGGGTAGTGCGCTCGCCGCACGGCATGGTTTGCAAGATACGCCAGACCTCCAACCGAAAAGGCGTTCCATCAAGCTGACTGGCGGGATTTTCTCCAGATTTTTGCCAGCGAAATACACATCGTCAGCACATTGCCTTAGTGAAAATCGGTAAATCAGAATTTGCGGTATTCTCGCCTAGCTCAGCGTCAAAATGCTTTTTGCTAGCGAACCACAGGCCAGTGATAGCGCTGCCGTTGCTTACTGTCGGTAATTTCGTCCAGCGGCGATTGATATTTACAAAAGAAATTACTCATAATAAACGTATTTTTAACACAGTAACTCCGTCCGGTATATAGTAATAAATTATATGATATTAGAGGTGAGCTTACAGACGGCGGATGATCTGAGTACAGTTTGGCGCTGAAGCTGGCGGCTTATTGCATGGCGGCGAGACGCTCGAAGCTTGTCCGGCGATATTGGCGCTGGCAAAACTACACTGACCAAGCGGGATTGGCGCGCGGCTTGCAGATTGACGACGAGGTCCAGAGTCCGACGTTTACGATTAGCCGCAATTACGAGGCTGCGGACGGCTCTTGCGGTTGGCTCATTATGATTTTTATCGCTTACCAGATGCTGGTATTATGGAAAATGGAACTTGATGAAGCGATTCACGATTCACACACAATTACTGTGATTGAGTGGAGCGATGTAGTAAATAACGTACCGCCAACGGACGTGTTACAGATCGTCATCCAGGTGCAGCCTGATGATAGTCGCAAGCTAACTGAAGATGGCGGGGAAAAATCGCGTCGGAATTGTGGAGAAATTACGATGATTGTATTGTGGAATAGCGCTGAAATGACGGTGCAATTAACGCTAATTGACGGTGACAAACGAACCGACTACGAATGGGCGGCTGAACGCAATCTCGCGCGCGACATGCTAGCTTATTTGCGCGACCGCTTAGCAGAGAATGAGCCAGTTTTGTTGATATTTCGGGCATTGGTGGCTTTCGCGGTCCGGGAGTTTCACTGGTTTGAGGATTGGTCTGGCGGTGTTGAATGCGATAGCGCACGAACAACGTATTCCGATCGTTGGAGTTACCGGCGATGCTTGGCGTGAAGAATGCTTGGCTCGGCTGCAGAATGGCCGCAATGATGAAATAGTTCTGCCTGAATATGGCGCTGAGGCTCGCATCACCAAACCGCGTAAATAGTTGCTTATTTTGTTATAAACGCGGTACAGTGGTAGTAGTCTCACGAATGTGACATTGATAGTTTAATTTTGATAATTTTTGCGGTTTTTGACTTGACGTGTTGACTAATTGCCGCGAAGAGAAGGAAAAATATGGTTGAGGGAATTATTGCCGCGATTGTTGGCATGCTGTGCTGGCGTGGGCGGTAAAGTGGTATGCGATCGCCAACAAGAGGACGGAGAGCAAAAATACGGCTGAACAGGTCATAGCGCAAGCTGAGCGCAAAGCTAGCGATATCGTACTTAAAAGCTAAAAGATGAAGCGCTGCGAATCGAGAAAGAGCGCCGCAAAGAGCTTCAAAAACCGAAATCGTCTGGCGGATCGCGAGGAGTCGCTGACAAAAAGCTTGACCAGCTGATAAACGCGGTGAAAATGCGCAAGCAAGAAGACGAAGTTGAAGAGTTGAAAAATGAGATCCGTGACATCTTCGTACGCGCCAGCAGGAAAAGCTTTGGAGAAAATTGCTGGCCTCAAGAAGAAAGTATGCCGCTGATAAGTTGATGAAGATGACTGAACGCGACATCAAGGGTGATCTTACTAAATCTGGCTGTCAAAATGCAGCAAGACGTCGAAGCTGACGCCGAGAGCGGGCGCAAACTATCCTCGTCGAAACGATGGAACGCATGGCTAGCGAGGTGACTGCTGAACGCACGGTCCTGCGGTTAAACTGCCAGACGACGACATGAAGGGGTCGGATTATCGGCAAAGAGGCCGTAATGTTCAAGCGATGCAACGTGTTGCTGGCGTAGACTTCTTGGTTGATGACACGCCAGGCATGGTAGTTCTATCGAGCTTTGACCCAATTCCGCCGCCAGGTAGCGCGTCTCGGTCTCGAAAATGTTAATGAAGGACGGCCATCCATCCGGGGGCGTATTGAAGAAGTCTTTGCGAAAGCTGAAAAGCAAATCGATAGGAAAACCCAGCGTGCTGGCGATGCTGCGCGCGCGAGTTGGCGTTACCGGTATCCGCGCGATTTGTTAAAGCTACTGGCGAGCTGAAGTTTAGAACTAGCTGCGGTCAAAAATGTTCTTAAGCATTCGACTGAAATGGCGCATATGGCTGGTATGATTGCTAGCGCAGATTGGCGCTGATGTCCGCACCTCTCAAAAATAGCGACGTTGCTGCACGATATGGGCGGGCAGTTACCCACAAAAATTGAAGGCAAGCATCACCATATCGGTGCCGAGCTGGCTCGCAAGGCTGGCCTGAGCGAGGGTATCTGTCATGCGATTGAGGCTCATCACGACGACATTGAAGCGACTACGCCAGAGGCTATCGTCGTTCGTAGTTGCGATGCGATCAGTGCCGCTCGGCCGGGTGCGCGTAATATCTCTGCTGAGAATTTCGCTGAGCGCATGCCGTGATCTCGAAAATGTTGCGACCAGCTTCAGCGATCGAGAAAGGCGCCATAAGCGCCGGCCGCGAGATTCGCGTGATTGTCACGCCAGAGAAAATCGACGACCTTAGCGCTATCAAGCTAGCACGCGACATCGCGACTAAGATTGAGTCAACCATGCAGTATCCTGGAACTATCAAGGTGAATGTCATTCGTGAAACGCGCGCGTTGAGTTCGCCAAATAACTACCTTTTTATCTGCTCTGCAATTTGATAATCAAAATACTCACTGTGACGACAACTGGTAGAGTATTTTACTGTTCGACTTGACCGAGCAGTTTGCCTGTGATGACGATGCGGTAGCATCAGAGCCGCCAAGTTCGCAACTGTATAGAGTCAGCTGCTTCTTGGGATGGAGCTTCGATTTCAGTCTGGTCTGGTTTGACATCAACATATTTTAGTGATTTCGTACGCATAGCGAGCACCTTCGTAATCGACTACAATGTTGTCGCCTCAGTTTCATCTTATCAATGTTATAAAAGGCGATTTCTCAACAGTACCCTGCGGTGTTGGCTGGATACTGAAGCGGTGGGCAGGCAATAATGAAATTACCGCCATCTTTGGATTGCCATGGTTTGGTTGTCGCCATTCAGCACCACGATCGGGTGCGGTGCGGCCTTTCGTCGTACTGAATATTGACGCCGATGCGCGGTATAACAATGCGGTTCTCGCCGATTTTTGGCTTTTGCGACGATTTAGCATCAATCGGCTTGGTGAAAATCGAGGTGCCACTGACGGCGATAAGGTCGGCATCGTCAAAATACACGCCAGTGCTAATCAGGCATACTCGCCGCAAAAATAGCATATGGACGGCGGTGCTTTTGTTTGATCGAGATGAACAACCTCCTAAAACGATTATTCGTTGGTAGTATAACATAATTAGTTTGATATGAAAAACACCTCTGACAAAAGAAAGGCGTTTTTCGCTTTGTTAGAAGTAAAACCCTACAGTTTTATTTGATTCGCTAAAATGGCTGCGCTAGCGTCAATGATGGTCAGCTTCGGCGATACGCATAACTCGTTATAGTTTAGCGACGCGATCGGTTCGCGATAGCGATCCAGTTTTAATCTGGCGCAACCCAGGCCAACGGCTAGGTGGCTGATTGTCGTGTCTTCGGTTTCGCCAGAGCGATGGCTCGTGACGGTGCGCCAGCCAGCATTTTGCGCCATTTAACAGCGCGGATAGTCTCGGCCAGCGAGCCAATTTGATTTGGTTTAACTAGCAGCGCGTTGGCGGTTTGTTCAGCGATAGCCCGTTCAATCAGCGAGGTGTTCGTGACAGCAAATCGTCACCGACTAGCTGGATGCGGTCGCCGAGCCGTTCGCGCAGAGTTTCCAGCCGTCCCAATCATTTTCGGCTAGACCATCCTCGATTGAGACAATTGAAACTCATTTGTTAAGGCTTCTAGACAATCAACCATTTTCGCTGCTTGCTAGCGACTCTGCCTTCTCATTTAAGTCGTAGCGTCCTTCTTGATAGAACTCGCTTGATGCAGCATCCATCGCAAAGACAACGTCGCGACCGAGTTCGTAGCCGGCGTTTTGAATGGCTTCGGACAATAAGGCCAGCGCCTCGCGGTTGCCGTTGCGGACGCGTGGTGCGTAGCCGCCCCCATCGCCGACAGTAGTTGGATAATCATAATTTTTAGCGCTGGCTGGCGCGCATGAAAGATCAGATACCCATTTTGGGTGTTCGCAAAAGTCTGCGCACCTTCCACAAATGATCGTAAACCTTGAATATCGGTTGCGAAAGCGCGTGAGCGCCGCCATCGACACGTTCATCATTGGCAATGGCAGGACAGGTGTACTGTCGGTCATTTCTGCGACGAGCGCCAGCGGCTGATTTTTGTACCGGCGGCAGCTAGCAGCAGCTAGGGCTGACGCCGAGAATGGCGTTAGCGCCGAGCTGATTTATTATCGCGTGCCGTCTAAATCGAGCATTATTCGGTCGAGAGCAGCTTGGTCGCTGGCGTCGCTCCAGCTAGCGCTGGTGCAACGACTCCGTTAACATTGCGGACTGCCTGAAACCGCTTTGCCAGACCGAGTCAATCGCCGCCATCGCGCAATTCAAGCGCTTCAGCCGAGCTTTCAGTGCCAGCGCCGCTCGGTACGGCAGCACGGCCAAGCGTGCCGTTATTTAAAATAACGTCTGCTTCAACGGCTGGGTTGCGCGTGCTGTCGAGAATTTGTCTTGCTTTTGATTGGATTGTTGGAAATCGTTCATAGTTATATTATAGCATTGAATGCAGAAGACTAGACTGTTTTGAAATCTCACGGATATATATTTCAGGCAACTTGATTTTCGCGGTATAATGAATTTATGGAAGTGCAAAAACAGGGAATTTTAGTTATTAGCCGCCACGCAGAAAGCGAGTGGAATTTATTAGGTGAGTGGACTGGCTGGACGGATGTCAATTTGACAGAAAAGGCATGCGCGAAGCCGAGGCAGCTGGTGAAATTATTCGCGATATTCACTTGATGCCGCTTATACCAGCGAGCTCAAACGTACGCAGCAGACTTGCGATGGAATTCTGCGCGGCAAGGCGACCAGGCGGATCTCGAACGGATATCGCCAAGCCGCTTAACGAGCGTGATTACGGCGATTTAACTGCAAAACAAATGGGAAGTCAAGACGAGATTGGCAGTGAGGCATTTCGAAATTCGCCGCGGCTGGGATTACCCGGTACCAGGTGGCGAAACGCTCAAAGATGTTTACGCGCGGGCAATTCCATATTTTCAGAGCGAAATCTTGCCGCGACTGCAAAGAGGCGAAAATATCCTGCTTGTTTCGCACGGTAACACTATTCGCGCGCTGATGAAGTATCTGACCAGATTCCTCGATGAAGAGATTGGTAAAGTGGAAATGCTGTTTGGTACGCTGCTCGTCTATAAGTTTGATGTTATCAATCGCCGCCGAATAAGCAAACGCGTACCATAGACATCATCCCGCCGAAGGCTTGGACTACCAAATTTCTTTATGCGGCACGCGTAGGATTTTAGCTAAGACATATTGGATAAGCCAATAAACAGCTGATACCACTAAGCAGAAATTGCCGACAATAGTCATAACTTGGTGCGGTAGTTTAGGGATTGTTGGTGCAAAGAGTAATAGAATTACTGGCAGAACCGTCAATGTTAATTTAATACAAATTATCAGTTTGCTGACAAGTTTAATTTCCATGCTGGTTGTTGTTTTGGCGGGCGGGCATTGGCGCTATCACGTTGGCTGCCGAATGCGTGATTTTAGCGCCAGTCTTGCCGATTTTTCTTTGGCAATCCTATTAGCGTGATTATTGACATAACAACACTGCCTGTAATGGCAATAGAGACAATGGCAATGAAGGGGCGGCGTCGCTATAGCATCCAGAGGGCTCACGACGGGTCGAGGCGCTTGGGCGTTCTGGTAGAAAAATCTTTTGGTACAGCTTCTGATTGGAATAACGGATATAGTAATATACAATTGCCGTCCATGTCCACTGCAAAAATACTGACAACACCCTAATGTGCCAAAAATATTAACGACTATGCGGCGGCGCGGTGTTGTTTGCTTTTTCATATAGTTATGATAGCATGAGGAGTATGGGAGGGCAAAAATAGGACAATAGCAAAAACCTGCCGTTTGGCAGGCCGGTTTATATTCCAGGTGATTTGTCGGTAGCGATGTGTAACGAGCCTACAATGTAGACTGATTATATCTGGCGTTATATAGATAACGATGATGAGTTATGATAATGACTGTGAAATTACAGCGGTTTAGTTATTATCCTTGCTCATTGCGTATATTTGTGTTGACGAAACCACGCTTAGTCATCGCCTCATCAAATGTTTTGTTCTATATAAAGCAAATCTATAAACCACCCAAACAGAAAATAGTTCATGGTGATACAGCGTAAGAATACACCCTTGAGATTGCCCTAAATAAAAGCGATTAATAGGTAGTACAAAGCTACAGGCGGTGAGTATTTTGTAAGTTCTTCGGTCTTTCATAACGCATCACTAGTGGTCGTCCGTAGTACCCGCTGGACACGTTTGATTTCTATTAGGCACATTAGTCGTAATTACAGTTATATTGTCGCCGTCTTGCCGTATGTCGCTTTACAATATATGCATCCCAAACCGCTCTATCGCTACAACTGGTCGCGCTGGCATTTGTAAATTGTTCTGTATGGTCTTGATTAGCCGCTGGTACTTTTTCATTTTCGTATTTAGCTGTTACGGCGTAACCTTTAGTCTTTAAGTCATGGAATACTACTAGTCCTTCTTTGCCTGTAAAGTCCGCTTTGTTGAGTACTGGTAATTTACCAACTTTTTTGCGTGTTATCGGTGTTGTTTGCTGGTGATTAGTGGCTGTGTTGTTAGTTGTCGTAGTGTCTTGTGTCATTAATCCAATAATACCCAAGACAACCACCACGATAACCCAGAACCACCACTTCTAAAGATTTGTTTGCCTAGTATTTTGTCGTTCGTCATTGTTTACTCCTCTTGCTTTAGCTTGTATTGCCCTCACAAGAGTACCAAGCAAAAAGGACACCGTGAGGTGTTCTAAGCCTTATCACAACAAGTTTCCGCCTATTGTTTACACGGTGTCCTTTTTCAAAGCGGACACCGTACGGACAAACCGTTACGGTTTCTTGCTGTGTGTAAAAAGCTTAGAACTCTTTTATTATATCAAAAAGCCTATAGCATTTCATACGCCATAAAAACGTTAAATCTTATTGCGAGACATTATATTAGCAGGGTAGGTATGGTGAACGAGAAAGACACGAACGTACAAGGAGCAAGAATTTATCTCACCAATCCCAGATTAATGCAGTAAGTACTATATCTACGACTGTTCAAAAGGAGTTGGACTTACAATGCAGGATTTGATAGAAAAACGCAGCGTATCGCAAGGTTGTATTTAATTTCATACTGAAGACAATTCCGTATTTGTTATAAAAATAAATCCACCATACGATATGACGGTGGATTTAGGCGAAAATACTATATGGTCAGTGAAAGGACTCAAACCTTCGACCTCACGGTCCCCAAACCGCGCGCGCTATCAACTGCGCCACACCCCGATAGATGTGCAAAGCTATTATATATTATTTTGCGAGTTTTTCCCTAGTCGTAATATAATCAAAGCATGAAAATATTATTTTGGAAGTATAGTAATCGACTATGACAAGGTCTATAGGTGGCTGATAATTGCTGTGCCATTAGTAGCGGCAGCTCTTAGTTTATGGATTGGCTTGCGGCAGAGCGTTTGGTTTGATGAAGCATATTCGATAATGGTAGCTAAGCGGTCTGCCAGCGAGATTATTCGGCTGTCGGCACTTGATACTCATCCGCCGCTGTATTATCTCGTTCTGAAAATTTGGGCGAATGTTTTTGGCTGGAGCGAACTGGCATTGCGCTCGCTAAGCGTGATGCGGAGCCTCAATTGCGGTAGCCGGTTGTTTTTATTAAAAAGCATTTTAATGCGCGAGCAGCCATTTATGTATTAACGATGTTACTCCTGGCGCCATTATTAATGCGCTACGGTTTCGAAATTCGCATGTACGCTATGGCGTCGTTAATCGGCGTAGCGGCGACGGTGATGTTGGTACGGGCACACTCTAGCAAGCGGTGGACTGACTGGCTTATTTATGGAGTGCTAGTGGCGCTCGGTGGTACACGCCATACTACTTGGCGCTTTTTGTGGCTGGCTCATCTAGCCCTGGCTAGTTGCGATGGATGCTGGTAAGTTGCGTAAGTTTTCGTGGAAAGAGTGCCGCTGGATAGGGGCTATGCGTTTAGCCTGTTGCTGTTTTCTCCCGTGGCTGTCATCATTTTTGAAGCAGGTTGGTAATGGAGCGCTTGCACCAATTGGGCAGCCAATGAATCTCGAGCAGTTAGCTGGTATTGTTTCGTTTATCACAATATACCAGCCGCTTTGGCAACTGGGTGTGATTGCTTCAATATTGGTGCGAAGCGATAATTTTTGTATCTGTCCGCTCGATTGTCATTACTTTTCATATTAAGAAAAACGATATTTTGTATATTAGTTAGTTATATTAGCGTGCCGATAATATGTGATGGTGATTTCTCTGTATAAACCGATGTATGTCGAGCGTTATTTGGCGCACGTTGCGATTAGCGGCTTATAGCTCGTGGGAGCTAGTCTCGCGCTGTCGACCGAACGTGAGAATCGTGAAGCTTTGGCGAATAGCCCTCACCGTTAGTTCTGCTGGTAGTTCTGGCGGTCGGGGTAACTAATCTCAGTCAAGTGGGTGAATTACAACCTTTCAGCGTATACAAAAGCCAAACGTCAACTCTGTTGCTTTCTATAGTTAAATGTAGCGAAAACGATGAGTGTTGGCGGCCGATCCGTCAGTGTGGCGATTGAGCTAGATTATCTACCGAATTGCCAGATATACTTTGCTAGGTAGTGACCAACATCTTGGCGGCGCGGTTATGCTCGCTAGATGGTAGCAGTCGCCAGTTGCCGACACGAAAAAGTATTTACTGCACGCAAAGAATATCTATAACGTCTACTATAGCGACATGAAAGCTGATCTGCCAGGTAACTATCGCGAGGTCGAAACGATCGATTTATCACCGCTAAAAACATCACTAAGTTTAACGCGGAATAATCTTCATCAAAAATTTGGTTCGTACTGCTGGTAAATAATGGCAATACTAAAATCGATAGCGCGAGGTTTTGAGGAACCTCGGCTGACGGTCAAACGAATTAAAAATAACTAGCTGGCGCGCCATATTGCGGATTGACTACTAGTGTGCATACCCATGACTACTGAAGGCATGAATTGAATAAACGTAGCGAATTAAGTCCCAAACGGAATAAGCTAGCCAGCCGAGGTAGCGTTTAATTTGTTTTTCAAAACGCTGGAAAATCATAAAAACCCAATAAACCAGAGCAGCGACATAGCTACGCGCGCTGGCGTTAGAGCTAACTTATCGAAGCTGGCCGCCAGAATAGGGCGAAAAATTATTGATAGCTGTCGAAAGATTATCGTTTAAGACTGGCGCGAAAAACTCGGCAAAAACATTAGCGATGAAAGTAATGATAAACACGGTAAAGACGATAGTTTTGGTACGGCGCCGCGTTTTGGTGGACAAACTATTCCACCATGATTTAATTTTGCGGCGAGTAAAAATCCTAGCGTGAAGGCGATGAAAAATAAATTGCCAAGCAAATGGCTGAGTGAATTCGTTAACCGGCTTTGGTGTTAGCAGCAAACCAGAGTACTGACGGTTAGAACGATGTACCATTTGCCGCGGCGCAGTAGCCAGCGCAGCTGGTGTTAGCGCCGAAAAATATCGCATAGACGCAGCAATCGGCCCAGCCGTAGAATTCTTGCAAAGTAACTATTCTCCAAAATAGACCAAAGATATTGCTATCTAGCGCAGGGCAAAGGCGATTTGACGCCGTCGTTGCAACAAAATGCCAGCCGATCGCAATCGATAATATTGTAATGATGATACTAGTTAGATATAGCATGAAGCTTCGCCGCCAGATTAATTTAGCAGCGTATCTAAACGAGCGCTCTGTTAATTTAGCACCGCGGACAATGCTCAACACTAACCAGAAAAATAAAGAATCCTTCGGCGGCAGTGACGTATAATCTGCTGTCACCACTTATGAACACGAGGCCGTTTTGGAAAATAACTCAAATGATCAGGATGATTATCACCAAAACCAGCCTCTCATTAAATCTAGGCTGACAATACGATTAATTTTTGGTTTTTACAGCGCTCATTTTGGTCACTTCTACCAGTATAGCAGGTCCAATCTGAGGATAGGGTTAAAAGCAGCCTAGCGCGGGCGTTTTTAGCAATATTACGAGCTTGTTCAGTGTATTTGTCTCAAGCGGATCTCAAAACAACGGCGCCGTATTTACGGATTATAGCTTGCGAAATCATCCAATCGGCAATGTGCGGATTCTTTGGCAAGAGCGGACCGTGCAAATAGGTACCGATAACGTTACGATAACGGGCGCCTTCACGGCCATCAATATTATTGTTGCCTACACCCTTGATGACGTCGCCGAGCGTTGTGGTATTTTGGCTAAGCGTAGTTAGTCCAGAATGATTCTCATAACCGATAATTTCACCGAATTCTGGACTTTTGACGATAATATTACCAACAATGCGCTCGTCACCACCAATTGTCTCTAGGTCAAGAATACTGATACCAGGAATTATGTCGCCGTCTTTAGTAGTAAACGAGCGGCCGAATAGTTGGTATAAACCGCAGATAACTAACATTGGTAAATCATCGTCAGCTAATCGTTTGAGCTGCGGGGCAATCTTTGCAGGTCGTCACTAATTCGTAACTGTCCAGAGTCTTGTCCACCACCGCCGACGATTAAATCAACATCGTCTGGAAAAAGCGTCGCCAACATTGTACCTCACTAGTTTGGTAGCAAAACCACGCCATTCTAGCCGCCGCTTGAGAGTCAGAACATTGCCCCAGTCACCGTAAATGTTCATATCGCGGATAAAGTTGCAAGATAGTGATAGATTGCGTGTTGCTTTTTCATCAGATTTCTCCACGTCGGTATAGCGGGCTAGTAGTCGTCGTAGTGCTAACATCTGCGGTGTAGCTGCAGTAAATACGTTTTGCTGGCGAGTGTGTTTAGTGATAAGTTGGCGCAGTGCAACCGCCAGGTCGGTATCGACAAAATCGATAGGTACTCGTCATATTCTAGTCGCAGAGCCAGTGTCATAGGCGCGACACCAGATACAGCAGTGACGCCTCTGTTCTTGTAAACTATCGAAATCGACATCCCAGAGCCAGCTCATATCGCGGCCATCGGCGTAAGCATCGTTAATAGCTATCATAGTGGCGTAGTTTGCTGGGTCGAACGAAGCTAGGGACAAACGGAAAGCCAGCCGGATTTTTGACCAATACTAGCTCGCAGGGTTGTCCATCTATTATTAATTGCTCGCCGCGGCCAAAAGCCGGCTTTAATGTTTGATAGCGCTTCGAGCATAGAATCAACATTTAGATTATTACCGAGAATTGCGCGCACTAAAAGCAACAGCACCAGTGGCATTTTTGAAGATTGTAGATGCACGCAGATTTAGATTCACCGAGTGATCGCGCTGCCGTTGAAGCCGATAACGGCGTGCTGGTCTTTAAACTCTTCAAGACTCGGTGTCGCCAGCGCACAATTTAGCCGCATTTTGCTCGCTACTGCGTAGAGAATCATCAGAAGGAAAGTCTGAAATATTTTTGGGTTAACACCAAAACTCGCAGCGGTGATTTGATGTCGTTTACAAAATCAGACTACTTAGTCGCGGGTCGTCGCGGTTAAGGACTACGCATTTTGTTGTGTCTGTTGCAACATTGTGGGAGGAGTTTGGCGGTATTGTCAATTTCGCCGAAGCGGTCGTTGGTCGCGGCATAACGTTGAGCAGCAAACAGTAGTTTGGCTTGATTGCTTTTACAAAGTGAACGGCATAAGCTTCGTCGAGTTCAAGCTATCGGCAATATCAGCGTCCATTCGTCCGTGCAAACTCAACTCGCTTAATAGTGCTGCTGCCACGCCGCGCGTGAAGTTGCTGCCAGTGCGATTAGTGAATACTTTCAAACCTGGCTTTCTGGTAATTCGACAACAATTTTTGGTGGTAGTGGTTTTTGCCATTAGTGCCGCTGATAAGTGCTACGCCCATTGGTAGTTGCTGTAATCGTGCGGCTGACAAAATCTGAGTCGATTTTTCTCAATTACCGCGCCTGGTAAGGCTGAGCCGCTACCGCCGTGAATCTGTGCAGCTTTGACAGTCTTCCCGAGTATAGTCGTGAGAGTTTGACGCATAAAACTCATTATACCTGTTTTTGGCGCATTATAGTAGCGTCCAAACGCTTTTTGAACTATAATAAAAAGCATATGTTTATTGTGGTATGATTGCGGTGGTATAGCGTTGGTGGAAGCGGGCAGCAGTGATGTTTGGGAATCTATCGAGCGATTATACGATACATTCTCGCTGACTATTACTGAAGACACTATTCGCGCCGTGGCGGCAAATTTCAGCCGGGAAAGTACGCGGGCCAATCGTGGCAGCTGCGGGCGTTTTTGATCGCTTGGTATCGCGAATCATTGGCGGCTTTTATAAGGATAATAACGCTGCTGATAGGTGTAGCAGCCTTGTGCTTGATGCTGTTGATTGGTCTACTACGTTTGGCTATTTGGCCATTGGTGCCAGCGATGCCAGCGGTAATGGTTGATGCGGCAATATCGGGTGGATACCATGGCATCTTTAGGTGCTTTTAGGTATGGGTCTCAGCGAGCTAGCGAAGCGCGCTTTGGGCGGCTACCGTCGCCGATGATCGTACAAAAGCCTTTCATGGTTAGCGTTATTACTGGGTGATATCGGGTACTATGCTAGTAACTATGGAGCGTCCGTCGCCAGGGTTGGTTATGCGGTGCTCTGGCAGCAGTATTGCATATGGCGGTGAAATTTATAATTGGCACGTTCACGATCCGCCAGCTGGTAGGGGTGACTCCAGTTGATGATCGTCAGCTGGCGACGTGTTAGGGCCGGTTGTCGCGAGAACCGAGCGCACGAGAGATTGCTAAAGTAATTGCGAAGTGCCAAGCGGCCAATTCATGGGGTGCAGGGCTTGGTATGACGCCGTCATTTTTAGCCACTATCGCTGAGGGTTCGACGATTTCCGTTGACGAACTGTGAGTGTAGCGACGATATTCGCCAAGCCAATCAGCCAGACCGTATCAGCGGTGCCGCATTAGCTACAGCGCTAGTGAGGAGCTTTCCGAACTATCAATCAATAATAGCGCAAACCTATTTAGAGATGAAGATTTGGATGCTGGTATTTTGTGGCAAGAGCATTTGATGGATTGTTTCGGCATTTTGGCCATGGCGGCGGACTGGCGGCTTGCGCGTGATTGGTCGTTTGGTTGGATTCCGCACCTTGAGCGATTCGGGCAGAATATCAGCGAGCAAATTGGTGCTAGTCGTAATACTTTGTCGATTGACATACCATCGCATGTTCAGGTGATTGATCAGCTAGTGGAAGCTTTTTGGTACTGGCGGGCGGCAAAATGCGGTTCTTATCGGCCAAGCTGGCTGGTAAAACATCAGTAATCTACGCTTTCGCGGAACGAATTTTGATGCTGATGCAAATGTACCCGGAAAAATCTTCGTTTCCGCCAGATCTTCATTCTCGACTCGGCGTCGTTGATTGCGGCGCGCCAGGTCGCGCAGAGCTGAAAAACTTAATCACGCAGGTTCTAGTGAAGCTTTACAATGCTAAGAATATCATTGTTTGCCTTGATGATGCGCAGTTATTTTCGAAGAGGGCGCAGGGTCAGGATTTAACAAATGTTTTACAGCCGATTTTTAGACGCTGGCAGGCTACGCTTAATTTTTAAGCATGGACGAACAGCCTATCTCGAAATTATGCCGCCGCAACCCGTCGCTAAAGCTAACTCGCTTAACCGTATTACGTCGCCGAAAAACCAATGAAACAGAGACTAAAAGGATTTTGCAAGAACAGTTGATCGCAATTGAGTTCAACCGCAAAGTTACTTATATGATCCAAGCGATTAACGAAGCTTATCGTTTGAGCCAGCGTTACATTCACGATATGAGCTATGGCTCGGCCGGGCGCTTAAATTGCTGGAGTCGGCGGCTAGTTTCAGCGAGTCGGGTATCGTGACCATGAATTCTGTACAGCAAGCAATCCGAGCGGACAATGGACGTTAAAGTTAGCGTAGCTAATACGACCGAAGACCGCGAGCGGCTGCCGCATATGGAGGATTTAATTCATGAACGAATGGTTAATCAAGTTCGCGCCGTTAATGTCGTCAGTGATGTCTGCTGCTGCGCTCGCGCGGGCGTCCGCAATGAGAATCGGCCGATTGGTACCTTTCTGTTTCTGGGCCGACTGGTGTCGGCAAGACGGAGCTATCAGCACTGGCCGACGTATACTTTTGGCGGCGAAGCGCGATTAATTCGTTTGGATTTGAATGAGTTTGTTCGCTCCGATGATGTCGCTCGTTTAATCGCTGATGGCGCGGATGACCCGATGAGCTTGACCGCGCAAGCATGAAACAGCCTTTCAGTGTGGTGTTGCTCGACGAGATCGAGAAGGCCGCGCCAGAAGTGCTAACTACACTCCTGCAATTACTCGACGAAGGGATTTTGCGCGACGCCAAGAACCGTGAGATCAGCTTTCGCGATGCCATCGTAATTGCTACTAGTAACGCTGGCGCTGATAGGATCCGCGAATATATCGAGCGCGGCTATCGGCTTGAGCGAGTTTGAACAGCAGTTTATCAACGAATTAATTAGTTCAAACCAGTTTCGACCAGAGTTTCTCAATCGCTTCGACGAAATTGTACTCTTTTCGTCCGTTTACGCCTGCCGAGTTGGTGCGTGCTTGATCTGATTCTGGCTGGCGTTAACAAAACTCTATTGCCGCAAAAAGTGTCAGTGACTGTTGATGACGACGCGAACAGCTTCGTTCAGCAAGGATACGACCCGCGGCTAGGCGCTCGGCCGATGCGCCGCGTCGTTCAGAAAGCGGTAGAGAATACTATCGCTAAGCTCATGCTATCGGGGCGGTACAATCCGGGCGATTCCGGTGAACATTGATGCCGAGCAAGTACGGCGAATTTTTGAAGAAATCTGAATCGCAAGTAGCTCCATTGCAGGCGATGTGCCCAACCAGCAGAACCAAGCTTAAGAAAGTTTTCAACAAGAGTTTTTGGCGGCGCGGCGGTTGACTGGTGCAACAATGCTAACGGCTAGTGCGCCAATACCGCGCACGAGCGCCCGTGCTTTGGTTTTTGTAGCGTTCTTTTTGCTGCAGGGATGTATGGTAGTATCAAGCCGCGGCGACTCGGACCAGAATGCTAGCCGCACTGCTCTGACGCCGAGTGCCAAGCCTCGCTTTTTATTGCCGGCAAGCGTCTCGGCGTAGCTGGCTCGAGCGGTAAAATTAATATCATATTGATCAACATCGATTTAGTCCGTCGGCATGTTTGTGCGAATCCTCGAGTTTTTCTGGTCCGTAACGAAAGTTTCAACAGTCTCGTATTATTTTTGGAGTATCAAATTCATCGCTTGCTGCGCGACAATTGCATAGTTGCCAGCATGGCTGCGCTAGCTCCCAGCTCGCGCAGCGTGCCGCGATTTGGTTCTTGTTCAGCTAAGTTTTGTGTTGATCAACTGCCTTAGTAGTCATTTTTCAGCTTTTTCGTAGTTACCTAAATGACTATAGGCGTTACCATAGTCGCGCGCCATCCGGAGCCTTTTTCGGATGGATCTGACGTTGTATTGCTACGCCATTGTCGCTAGCGCATGCAGGAATATAAGATCCATCGCGAATTGCTTTGCGCGGTCGATTCTGAAAGTTTGCCAGAAATCCAACTCGCCGCCTTTAGTCTCCATACCCTATATTATAACATGAAAATTACCTAATGCAAGGTATGCGTTTCGTATTTTTTGCGGCAGTTATCTCACCAATTGCTAAGGCTTATTTTTGATAGTGATCGCAGCTAGTTGGCTCGTGGTCGAATTTATTGGCGTCTACTTTGGCGTACGGCTTGGCTATCTCGGAGGTGCCGTGTGTATAATCTTTATGCAGCGCCTGCGTATAACGCTCAGGTATAAAAATATGGCCGTTAGTATCCTTGAACGTATCGCTTTGAACGATAGTATCTTTATCTTTTTGTATTGATAAGCGAAGCCAGATTCTTTAATTTTTCAGTTAAATCCATACGAGTTTTACTTGACGAGTATTATGTCCATACTCTGTAGTGATAGACTATCATTTGAAATATTGCTTTTATAAACCGCCAGTCTGTAAGATTTATCTAGCTTCAAATTGCTATATATACTATGAATTTGGTTATAGCAGGCAGTGTTGGTGTATTCTACGACCATTCTGTCGACTAGATATACGCTCATAGCTGTTGGCCAAAAAGCACAAAACCAATATCGCATACACCAGTAAGCTTCGGCGCACCATGAAGTGAGTGTCTGTTTTTGTAATGTGTTTGACACGCTGCTTGCGAGTCTTCTTGGGAGATTTATTTGCCTTGGTAACCATAAACATAGTGTAGCATACCGATGCGATTATTGGCTAAGTATAGTTGTGGTAACAGATGATCCGCTGATTATCGCGCCGGATAGCAAAAGGTTGTTCCGTGGCTCTATTTGGATCAAGCGGTTGGCGGCCCAAATTGTTGACGCTATCAACGAGGCTAGGGAAATTCTTTGCCAAATCATTGTACGGCCCGCCATCGGGTATCGTACTATCGGTAGTGATGAATACCCAGCCGGCATTGCGTTGGCGCGATAAATTGATTATTTTCTGGTAATCGCTGGCCTTTTGCGGCATAAATCGTATGGAAAATACGATGGGAGTTTGCCGGATCTTTTTCAAAGGCAGAGTGGCGGTCTTATAGTTATTAATATATTTCGTCAGCAGTGCCTTCGTTAGTCATGAAAATATCGGCGTATGGCGCAATCGCGTCGGTGACGTGCGTGCCAGGATTGGCGACGACCAACTTGTTGCCGTAAGTGCTTTTCGTGTAGTTGATAATTCTGCCATGTAAGCCGTTGCGCTGTTATTTCTGGATGATATCTCGTCGAAGTAGAATCCGTGAATTTTGTCCGCTCCGTAAAGTTCAATGAACTTAGCCATGGCGGCTTTAACTTCGGCAATCGGGCGAGTTTGATGAATAGTGCGGATGTAGGGCGACAGTTTTGAAACCAGCTCAGCGTTCTTTTTAGCAGCCGCACATAGCCTGGGTCGAGCTTGGCGTCAGGACTGCCGTCTGCCATGATGAGTGTATACGGGATTTTCTGCTGCCTGCTGTAGTGAACCGCTTTCCAGTAGTCAGAGAACTCGCTGCCGCCAGCCTCAGCGAGCGGATAAACGTATGATAGCATAAAGACCGATTGAGCGTTGACCGCGGTATAGGAACTGGTATTTGTTTTATTGACCATGCCAGCGACAGCGTTGCTAAGAGAAACGGTGTAAGTTTTACCCTTGCCGCCAGTGCCGGCATTGGTGTCAATGTAGAATTTGGCGCTAGTCTCCGGCTTTAATAACCACTCGCTGGCTGTCCCAACGGACATTGAGATTGTTTGGGCTACTAGTATTGTGCGTGATTTTGATATCCGCGCTAACATCGGTACTGGCTGCTTTGTCAAAGGTTGCCGTGTAAACAGCAGTCTCTCCTTCTTTGACGTTGGCTGGTCCATGAAGAGTACTTTGGCGCAGTCGCAGCAGGACTGATTATTCCCGCGCCAGTGCCGCCGCTGAATTATCGACGACCGACCCGCTAAATCCGCTGGTGACGCTCTCTTTGTGTCCTTTTCTTGTCAATGTAGCTGGCTTGGACGATGACTTGCATACCGAGGTGGTCTTTTGGTTTGCGCGAGAGTTTTTGCCAGTTCTTAGGAATTTGCCATAAAATTCGTACCATCGGTAGTAATACCGTTCTCCGGTACGCCATCGACATCGGTAATACGGGCAGTAAATACTTGTCCGACCCGGTTTATTCCGTCGATGGTGATGCTACCATGGTTATTATTTGATGCGGCGTTGCCGACAGCCGCCGTAGCTGAGCTAATTAAATCTTTCATTACGTTTTGTTGTTAGCATGAGTTGTTTTTGACGGTGATTTTTGCCGTCTTCGGCTGAAGTCAACTTGTACGAGAAATAGCTGGCGCCAGGAATAGCCGCGCCATCAGCAAACCACTGGTAGTGCCGTATGCCGCCATCTTTCAGTCCGTCGGGTCGTCTATCTGCGCAATCGGTGTCGGGCCGACTTCTGCCGCGCCCACGATTTTTACGGCTGCCTGCGCTGGCTCGGGGTTGGCTTAGGCGGCTTGGATGGATTGGGCGGTGTAGTTGGTCGGTTATTGCCGGGCTTGGTGGACGGAGTATTCGCAGGGTTTATGGTTAGCAGCATTGTGAATTGACGGTCTGCCCGGCGACGCTATTGGCGGTAATGATAGTAGCGATTTTCTGACAACCGGACGCCATTTCAGCCGTCTTGGTAGAATCACTAGGCGAGCTGTTCGTGATTCATCGGTCTTGGTCTGGTTAGTCTCGTTCTTGCCATCCGGGTTCAGAACTTGGTTCTGAATCCAGAGTCTGGTCGCTGCGGCTTGTTATTTTTCGTCGTCTGCTTGCGAAGTAGTATCCATGGCTGGGTCCTTGATTTGTCTGATTATGCTGGTTCATGCTAATCAAACTGGTAAAGCAGCCAACATGACAAAACTGCTGCTAGTATAGCAGCCAATATCCCGATAACAACTTTTTATCTTTCTATGGTTTGTTGTGATTTTCCATGTTCCTCTCCTCAGAATACAATACTTCCAATTTAAGCAGGCGATATGGAAAGTCAAATAACGAATCAATCGATCATAGACAGCTGTCATTGCTACTTATCTTTGGTACCCGCACAGGAATCAGACCTGCAACCTTTGGTACCGGAAACCAACGCTCTATCAGTTGAGCTAACGGGGCACATTTGGTACGCCAGCAGAGTTCGAACCTGCGACCCCTGGTTCAAGCCACTTACTCTAATCCGCTGGAGCTACGGGCGCCTATCGCAGTTATATCACCTGTTGTACTAATCAAACTATGAACATACAGCAGGACATCTCTCCAAAAAGCTTACAACTATGCAGCTCGGCGGCGTGGCTCCGGCAAGTTGTCGAGGCTAGAACTCGCGCCGATATCGCCGAAACGTGCACGCTGCTGCCCATGAGCACAATCTGGATATATATGTTCTCGGCGGCGGCAGTAATACGTTAGCGCACGACGAAGCTGAGCGGACTTATTATACTCAATCGCATCCCAGGTTTTGAACGTTGGACAAACTGACGATTTGGTGACGATTGTGCTGGTGCTGGCGGGTTTGGGATGACTTCGTACGGCGGACGGTCGAGATGAATCTTAGCGGCGTGGAGATGCTTGTCGAGCGATCCCTGGTACGCGGTCGGTGCGGCGCCTGTACAGAATATTGGCGCTTATGGACGAGAGGCTGCTTCAACGATTGTCTCGGTCAATGCCTACGATACGCGCGATAACCAATTTGTAACTATTAGCAATGCTGAGTGTGACTTTGCGTATCGTCGCCAGTATTTTTCGCGGTCGTTGGGCGGGGCGCTATATTATAACATCGGTAACGTTTAACTTGTCGCGGTATCAATCTAACACCGCCGTTTTGTACAGCGATTCAGCGTTATTTGGACGACACAATATTCACGATTATTCACCGCAAACATTACGCAGAAGTTGTGATGAAGATTCGCTTTGATAAGTTGCCCGACCCGAAAGTCCGCCCAAACACTGGTTCGTTCTTCAAAACGCTATTGTTTCGGCTGATAAATTATCTAAATCAGGCAGAAGTATCCTGATGCGCATTATGATATGTCGGCTGCATACAAAATTCAACTGGCTGGCTAATTGATCAATACGTGGCTCAAAGGTACGCTTCATTATGGTATCGCGTCCACGACAAAAACGCTGAGTCCTTATCAATGAGTCGGCACAGAGCTATGAAGATCAGCAAGCTCCTAAAATTATTGACACCGTTGCAAAAATTTGGTATCACCATTGAGCAAGAGCCGTTAGAGATGCCTGGCAAAACTCAGAAAAAGCATAGCATTTTGACATTGTGCGCTACAATTAAGTCGTCGAGCGTAAAGAGGGCGGGTTTACTATGGTTGAAGTGGTTATTGCAGTTACCGTCATCGGCGTGCTGCTGATAATTGCTATGACTACGTTCAACGGCTTGACGGCGAAGGTCGCGATGCGAGCCGTAGAGCTCGCGCTGAAGCCATGGCTCTAGATCTTGAACGTTATTATAAATACAACTCACTTTCAGGGGCATGAATATCCAACTGGCAACGCTCATGTAGCCGATATAAGCAAATATTTTGGTGACTACTACAGTTGTGCAAGATCCCTCTCGTTCTGGCAATAGACTGGTCAAGGGCTGCCCGGCGGCTGGCCCGATACCAGCCAGCTGGGGCTGGACGGATGAGCAGAAGATGCTCTATGGGTATTGTGCTCAAGACAGAAGAGATCCGACTGCGATAAAGTTTACGGCGCTTCGGGTGAGGATGTTTGCGTCGGTTTTCGAGAATATATTACTATAGCGAATCCAGATAACTTGCGCTTCATCAGGGATTGAACAGGTATATGGTCAAGATAAGAACAGATGAAGGTTTTACAATCGTTGGAGGTGGTAGTTACGCTGTTATTTTATTTCGATAATATCGCTTGGTATATTAACGATGCATACCCAGGTTAGTATACTCTCGATTATCAACCGCCAGGATCAAAAGGCTAGTTATCTAGCGTACGATAACATGCGTAAGTATGTTAACGGAGCTCCGCCAACTTGGTTTTTGTGTACCAATCAGCTGCCAGGCGCTGTAGCAGGTATTTACGATTCAGAAGGGCATAGCGAGCTGCCCGGAACTGCCAAGCAAAAGATTGTAGCATCGCGCCGTATGGTTGCGGCGACACTGTCAACAGTTTGGGTATGCCGATTCGTGTTGAGTCTGTAGTAACATATGGTAATGGTAAGAGGGTAACCCATGTTGCATATGCGGCATTCTAATCAATCTGGATTCACTATCGTGGAGCTAATAGTGACGACGGCCGTTATGTTTATGAGTGGTTGTAATATTTGGCGGTATTAGTATCGGCATCTGCTGACAGACTATGTAGCAGATGCGCTTGCTTCAATGACGCGTGACATGCGTGACGATGGACGCTATCGAAATGGATGTTTTTGGCTTCAGTCCAGATTTGCCTCTACTTCTGAAGGGTGATATGAATATGATCGATTGGTATGGATATGGCGCGGTGAGTACTCACTGCGCCTACTCTATAAACTTGGAAATATTTTGGCGGAGGTGGTAATAGGCAGGCCTTACTCCTGATACAATATGCGACTACTTGCGGCGCAGGGGCAAGGTCTCATGAAGTGGTTTACCTGCAACAAAAAGGTTTAATTGCAGTCACAGAAAGACGTCTCCAGCCAAAAATACAGACAGATGGTGGTCTACTTCATGCAGGACAATACATTGTATCGAAGGGTTATACTTTGATGATATAAAAGCGAAGATATAAAGCCCTTGGTGTTAACGCTTCTGCTATATGTGGTACGCGGTGATGAAAATAGCGAATTTTGGCTGCAAGATCATGAGCACAATCTATACCTCCGCAGTCATCCGATTTACTGGCGGTGCAACGCCAGGGCGATCAACTTTTATCGCGACGAAACAATTGCTCGCAACGTTTCGGCATTTGATGTTCAATATTTTAAGGATGATACGCCAATAGCTAGCCAGTACGATGCTGCTCACGGTTCCGACCATATGTTTGAAAATGCTAACAAGGTTAAAATTGATACTAATCAATTAGTCCTCCTGTGTGGGAAGTGTCTAAAAATATCTCAGTCATTAACTGTTCGGAAGAAATGAAGAATGATTCGCTTTGATAAGGGACTATTCTCGCAGTAATGATTATAATGACAACATTTTATATTGGCAGTGCTAGCGGCTGCTATGCCCGCGTTACTACGCGTTCGTATATTTATTCTCGCGAGGTATTATTAAAAGCTGGCTCGAAGCTGGCGAATCAGGGGACAGCGGCAGCTAATGCGTGTCTAGATATAAACAACTGAAACAAACATGGGGCCATGTTGCTGGAGCTGCTGGCTTGTATCTAACGCCAAGCAGCGACTGCAAAGGTCAAGACGGTAAGATTCCGACCAATAAATACGTTATGAGCGAAGGTTCGATCGTACAATTTTCACCGTTGGCGACCTATTTTCGCGATGATCATCATTCGGATCGTATCGGCTGTTGGCGAGACGCAGCTTGATGGACTCTGGCGGTACAGTTTTGCGAGAATACACTGTTTCAGTTAAAAACTTATCACTCGTCCTGGTCTGATTGCGACGAAGTCTTCTGGCGGTACTTATCGAACGTGCGGTATTCTGTCTAATAGTATTTGGTGCTGAGGTAGAAACCCGCTACGGACGGTTGGGTAATGGTAGGTCAGTCGGCGTAATCCTGGTAACAGCAAAAGCTACGCCTGGCGTTGATTCCGATATACAGTTAGTAGTCAAAGCAAAACAGGGTTCTCTGGCAGAGAATTCGAGTGATTGTTACCGCTCAGTATCATAGTTGCGCTCTAGCCGAGGGTAAAGTTTACTGCTGGGGCTACAATGGTACTGGCCAGCTCAGCAATGGACAGCATGGCCGGAGAACATTCAAATGTTCTATCGAAGTTAAAGGGACGCTGGCTGGTAAAACAGTAACTAGTATCGGCGGTTCACATAATACTTCATGTGCTATCGCTGGCGGCAAGATATATTGCTGGGGCGAGGGTTTTCACGGCGTGACTGGTACTGGTGACAATACAAAGGTGCGCCCATGGCCGACTTAGTTAAATCAGGTATTTCTGGCGGTCTGCCGAATAGCTATACAGCAACCGCATTAGCGACTAGTGGCACTCGCTCTATGAATATGTGCCATAGCAGATGGCCTTCGCTTATTGCTAGGGGTCAGAATAATGTTGGCCAAATCAGCAGTAGCACTTTTGCTAGTCCTGCTGATAAGCCAGTATACAGCCCGATGAAAGTTTATGGTTTGACTAATGTTACAAATATATCACAGGATGGATATTTTGGCTCAAAGCGGCGAGGCAGACAGGTTTACTCACGCACTGCTGCTGCTAACGGCGAGGACATACTGCTGGGGTAATGGTCGCGCTGGACAATTAGGTGTGGCGCATATCGGCTATATTGCCAAAAAGGCTACTCCAGTCAAGGTTGATCGGCCAGCAGGCTTGTCGCCGTCAGATATGTGAAGAAGGTTGAAGTGGGCATTTGGCATTCATGCATGCTGATGAATAGCGGCAGGGTATTGCTGGGGACTAAATGCTTATGGTCATTTAGGGGGCTAACCTTGCTCCTGGCGCGCTCAACAACCGATCGGTAAAACCGATAGAGATATTGGTTGGCCCAGGCGGAATTCCGGCAGGGCAGCGGATGATTGATCTGGCTGCTGGCGCTAACCGTGGATGCGCGGTGGTGAAAACGGACACTCGTATTGCTGGGGTCTGAATGACGCCGGGCAGATTAGTGACGTACCCATATTGATGCCCGCGCACCAACCGAATCATTATTCTTGCGCCCGACGCAGAACCGCTACATCTGTAACCGCTTGCGCTTTCGTTATCGGTGTAGTATTATCAAATTACAATTAACTAACATAATAAATAGGGGGCACATTACTGTGACAACAAAACAACAAAAACCGAGGTTTCACCCTTGTTGAGCCTCTTGATTGTGATCGTCATCATCGCGATTTTGACGGTGATTTTCGCTGATTGCTTTATAATTATTCAGAACCAGGCACGTACGCTAACCGCGGAATCAAGGTGCGAAGACGCTAGCTGATGAGTTCAGATTTATTATACGAATGAGTAATTATCTCCAGCACTCGCCGACCTGAACGATCGTCAAGTCTAAAAGGTGAGATGGTTGACCCGGCTAATGCTAGTAAGACCTTGGCACGTGGACACCAACGCGCTGACGGTAAGCAGTACTGCTATTACTAATGCGAGATAAGCCAAGCAAGGAGAACGTTTTTGAACTATGCGACTTGCGGTACTCCGCCACTGGCGCAAAATCACTTCACTATGACTACAGAAGCCAAGGCAAAAAGAACGAAAGATTGGTTCTGGCTGCTAAATAACTATAGAAGATTAAGTTGAGATAGAAACGTCCTGGCGTGTGCTGAGACGTTTCTGCTGTAATAGACTTAAAGTTATACTGATGATAATTGTAATGCCCGACAAAACTCCTCCAGCCTGCTGCAAAACTCCCAATTTCCCTTCGTCCTCACGGGCGTCAATCTCGCTTGATCCACTCAGCGATTTGCGCTATGTCGTCAGGCTGGCAGCCGCGGGTGGTGATGGCGGAGCGTGCCTAGGCGAATGCCGCTGGGCCGGGAACATCGGCAGCGGGTCGTACGGGTACGGCGTTGGCGTTTAGTGTCAGACCGATCTTATCGATAGCGATCTCGGCGTTTTGCCATCAATACCAAAACTCTTGTTGATGTCGGCTAATATCAAGTGATTGCTAGTACCGCCAGTCACTAGCTGGAAGCTGCGTTTTTGCAACTCCTCGGCTGGCTGCGCGGCGTTAGCGACGATATTTTCGCGTAGTCTTGGAACTGGCATTGGCGCCTCGCCAGCTTCCGCGTGGCAGCGATGCTGTTGCGGGCCGTCCCTGCACACCAGGGAATACCGATCAGATCTATCAGTGTCGGGGATGTTCTCGAGCTTTGGCGGGTGGGCGGACTAGTCTTGCCCTATGTGAGTATTAAGCCGCCGCGAGGCCGCGCAGTGCTTGTGGGTGGTAGTAGTCATGACATGAAAGCCGTAGTCAAGCGGTTCTTGGCTACGCTGCCTAGCGGCGATCAGCCGCGCAATATGCGCTACGTCGGCCATCAGCAGACAGCCGTCGATTTCGCGGCCGATTTCGACGAACTTTCGCCCAGTCCATTTTCGCGCGGGTAGGCGCTAAAAGCCTGCCAGAATAATGCGCGGCTGGTTTTTCGTGTGCTGGGCGAGATCTCTTCATAATCGATTTGCCCTTGGTTCGATATTTTTCATTTTATAGGACGAAGTTGTATAGAGAGCGCTGCGGGTGACAGCAGCGAGCCGTGTCAGGTGTCCGCCGTGGCTCCGTCCACTACAGATGGTGTCGCCCGGCTGACTCGCCACTCATAGACCGCTTCGTTAGCTGGCGCGCGCTGTGCGGCTGGACATTGGCTGGTCGTGCGCGGAATAATTTTTGGCGCGGTCGATAGCGAGCTGTTCAGCCACAGTCGGTGATTGTGGCCGCCGTAATAGCGTCGACGGGTAGCCCTCGCTGTATTTACTGGTGTGCGCTGCTAGCACTTTTCGCGCGTCTGCTACTATGTTTCACTGGTATCAATTCAAACCGTCACGCTGGCCTCCTCTTCGTCGAGCGATACAATCAGCAACTACAGTGTCTGTCGTCGTTATCCTCCTTTTCTTATCTGTATTTTACACTTATAATCATTTTACTGTAACGTTTTAGCATAGAGTTGGTTGCGCGATTGAATCTTGACAGCATCATATCAGGTATATTGTGGGTGACATGCAAACGGCGAAGTATCTCAAAAATATTGGCGCGATCGGAAACGCGCCACGTCAATATGACTCAAAACGAACTGCGGAGGCTTGGCACCAGCCGTCGGCGTTGATCAATTGAACGGCAAGCAGAATATCGGTCTCAGAGCGATCGCGCGCATCGGCGAGGTGTTGTCAAGCGAAATAGTACGGATTAATAGCTCGGGCAAACTAACTTTCGCATCAACGGCGGCCGGGAGCTGTATGGTAGAAGTGAAATCAAAACTAGCAAGAACGCTGCTGTTGGATTGCTGCGCCAGCTACTCAACAGTAGGCAAAACGACGCTGCGCCCGGGCAGCACGGATTGAGAAGTCAATCAATTATTGGAGGTTCTGGAAAGTATAGGTGCGTGCCGCTGGATTGTGAGCATGACCCTGAGATTGATCCGTAGCTGCAGACTCGACCGCATGGATGTCGAGGAGCTGCTAAAGCGAACTGCGCAGTATCATCATGTTTTTAGGTCCGCTATTACCACCCGTACGAGACGTTCAAAGATACCGTCTGCTGGCGGTTGCAGTCTGGGTGCGCGGACGGTTGAACCTGCTATGGCGGGTCTGGTACCGTTTGGTTTTGAGCGTCGAGGCGCCAACGAGCAACTATATTGCCACAGCTGGCCGCATGTCGACCGGGCGATTATTTTTAACTGAACGCGGCGATACGGTAACCGAAATGTTGTTATGGCGGCGGCGTCGTGATGGTACGACTATTATTCGCAATGCTAGCCCGAACCATATGGTGCAAGACGTTTGTTTCTCTCTGAGAAAACTGGGTGTCAAAATAGAGGGCATCATTACCACTGTTCTCAGATTACCGGCAAGGTCAATTGACTGGATGCGTCGAGTGCTTGAGCGACGCAATTGAAGCGATAGTTTCGTGGCGGCTGGTGTCGTGACTGGTTCGAAATTGCTATCAAGCGCGTGCCGATTGAGTTGTGGAGCTCAGAGCTAGCGACTTTGGCGGGCATGGGTCTGCAGTACGATGTTCCGAAGAGTACATGGCGCGCAATGGTCGCACTCGTCTAAGCTGATATCGTGCTCAAAAATCCGAATTGCATGCTCCGAAAGATACTCATGCTCTCGCCGTTTCTGGGTATCAACATGGATAATCTACCGTTCTTGATTATGCGCCACGGTAGCCAAGGGCCGCACGCTGATTCACGATTGGAGCTACGAAAATCGAGCAATCTACTTTTACTGAACTGACTAAAATGAATGCTGGCAAATAAATGGTCGATCCGCACCGGGTTTATATCTCTGGCCCGACCGCTGAAGCCGGGCTGATATCACAGCGCCAGCCGCACCGCGTCCGAGCGTGGTATTTTGCTAGCGATGCTGGCGGCGCCTGGCAAATCGGTACTGCGCGATGTTTTACAATATCAATCGCGGCTACGAAGATATTGCTAACCGCCTGGGCTCGCTCAGCGCAGATATCGAAACCGTTTTGGGAATAGATGACAATCAAGCGCCTGTCTGCTATAGTAATAAAATGCCCTGGGAAGGGGTAATGCGGTGGAAGTAGCTCAGTTGGACAGCCGTGAGCATCAAAAATAGCGCTCGCTCTAACCAACTGACAAGTTTTCGCTCATTGCATTTCGTAGTATTCATTATGGCGGAAGTAGCTCAGTTGGACAGCCGTGAGCATCAAAAATAGCACTCGCTCTAACCAACTGACAAGATTCTGCTGGTACATTTCGTAGTATTCATTATGGCGGAAGTAGCTCAGTTGGTTTGAGAGTGCTGGATTGTGGCTCCGGAGGCCGTGGGTTCGAATCCTATCTCGCCCCAAATAAAACACCCGGTTGCTATTAGTCTCGGTGTTTTATTTTGACTCTAAATCATAAACACTATCGAGTTGAACGGGTGCGCGACGGCTTGATCTGCTCATGTGAAAGTACGCGACGGAACAGTCGGTTCGGTCGTAGGTGTAATGAGCGACGATTTATTTGTTTGCGTGGTTCCTAGGCTTCGCGAGTTTGCATCAGAGACCCGCGAGCTTTGCGGCTGGTTGCTAGTAGTCGCTTGCGTTCCGTTGGTGCTGGCTGCGGCGATTTTCTGGTCTTGCCACGCTTTGCGATAAGCGTTCCTGACCCCAGAATCTTTGTATGCGCCGATATATTGCCGGTTGCGTTGGTACTTTGGCGCCGCTGAAGCTATTTTTAGCAATCCTGCCGCCAACCTGCGGCTTGTTGTTGGTTAATCCGCTTGAGTGCATAGCATCACTTTGCATGCTATTGGTTGAGAAGCGGTCAAATAAACGTCCCATGCTTTTATTATACACTAACGTAATGATATAATGTATAGCGCGCGGTGTAGTACAGCTAGCTAGTATGCGAGTTTTTCCAAACTCGGGATCGGAGTTCGATTCTCCTGCACCCGCACCAAAAATATTTGCCCCCGATGAGCTCAGCTGGTGAGCCCTCAGCGACAAAATTGCATAGCTCTATCCAGCTTTTGGTCTAAGCGGGTCAGATCTGTTAAATATATTTTTCAGGTGCCTCGATAGCTCAGCTGGATAGAGCAGGAGACTTCTATGCTCAAGGCCGCAGGTTCGAACCCTGCTCGGGGTGCCATTATTCAACTGAGCCGATAATAAAACTCATCGCAATGATGAGTTTTTACATGGAGTTTCGTGGAGGGCCGGAGGGGCCTCGAACCCTCGACACCCTGCTTAAGAGGCAGGTGCTCTAACCAGCTGAGCTACTGGCCTTATCTTTCATTATAGCATAGATAGGTAAAAGTAAATATGAACGCTAGGAATTTTCGGTCTGTTGGTAGTCAAATGATGACGCTTTACCTTACTACCCTGTGAAAATCGACGATAATATACGAATAATGCCAGAATTTAATCAAATTGGCGCCCACTTGCGGGCAGGTGTTATACGTGCACAGCGGCAGTCTGATGAGCGGCAACAAATGCTCAGTCAGGCTGATAAAATTAATGTCGTTGGTGCTGGCGGCATGCTGGCGGCGGCTTACGAGCAGCTGCGCAACGCCGCTGAAAATATCGAGGAGCACCTGCGCGCTACAAAATGCTATCCGGCGGTTTTTCAAACAATCGTTTATTGTTCGCGACGAGGCGTTAGTTCGCAAAAGCGGCGAAGAATTGGTGGTTGAATTAATCTTTGCAGGATATTTGCCCAACGATAGCGTGTCGCGTAGCCAAATCAAAGAGATTTCAAAACTAGCAACAGCGCACTATAAAGCGTGGCGAAAAGCTGATTGCTGATCGTTCAATCAATTTGGATCGCCTTCGGCATGGCTGCTGAAACTCTGTCGGTATTGGCGGCGAATGTATTGCTGATCACGCTGGCGATCAGCGCGTTTATTGATTTTGCGTATGAATATTTCGAGACAGCAATTCCGCGGATGCGCTGCAATCGACTTCGGCTGATGAATACGGAGCTGCGCTTTATGTGGCTATTCAGCAGGCGCTAATGAAGAGCGACGTAGCCACGGTACGCGCCGGGCTATTGCTGCGTTATGGAACGAGCGTTGAGTCGCTTGAGGCTTTGTTGAATTTAATCGTAAATTGATAAGATGCGCACGTACGTCGGTTGAAGAGCTGCGCCGCGTGGTTGATCGGCAGGGGGCGCTGCGTTAGTTCGCCATATGATGGAGACGCAAGACGACTTCCGGCGTTGTTACAAAAACGCGAGGCATTTCTCGACGAATTTGAGCGGCAAGTGAACCGTGAATATTCTAGCATGATGGCGCGAATTAACCGGGCTATTATGCGCAGTGTGGTCTTCTTGGTAGTTACTAAGTTTTTGATTGGCATCGCCATTGAGTGCCATATGACCTGTGGGCGCACGGACAAATTGAGTGGTTAGTATTGATGATCAATTTGTTCTTCCCGCCGATATACATGGTGTTGCTGCGCTTAACGCTGAATGTGCCGGGATACGCAAATACCGAAGCGCTGATTAAACGGGTCGACCAGATGCTCTACGGCGATAATACTGTACTGATGCGGCGGCAATAGCGGACGGACGTATAGCTCTGATGTTTTTCGATTATGTACGGCGTAATGAGTCTGGCGGTGTTCGCGCTGGCGACTCTGGCTGACGTTGATTGGTTTTTCACCAGTGCATATTATTATTTTTTGTATTTTTTCTCGGCGACGAGCTTCCTAGGCTTTCGCTTGGCGGTTGATTCGTGATCCGAGATTGTGCGCAGTGCTAGCAACGCGCTTTACTTTTGCACGCGATACGCTGTAGTTTGCCGTTTGCAGTCGCTGGCCGGTGGATGAGTGATAAATACGCAGGTTAATACGTGTCGATGGTGTTGGATATGTAATTGAATTATCGCTCAAAACCATCTTGCGCAAGATTCGGCAATGGGCAGCTTTTTATTGATGATAGAAAGGACGGTATATCATGAAAGAGTTAAACGGCAAGGAACCGCAAGGTTTTATTACAGCGCCAAGCGCGTCAAGTACGAAATCTACGCCAAGAATATGGTGTGGTACCAAAATAGTTATTAGTAATCGAGCAAAAACGCTAGCTAGCGATTCAAACGTATGTTCGGATGAAAACACGTTACGCAGCAGATATTCTGATTGACGTTGACGCACAAAGCAGTCGCGCAAGCTGATATAGCAGCGGCGATTGATCAAGCTAACAACGACCCAGCGGTGCAGGGAATAATTTTGCAATTGCCGATTGATGACGTGTCGCAGACCGATAGCTGTGCCACTAATCGCGCCAGAGAAAGATGTCGATGGTTTGGGAGCTGGTAGTGTCTATCCGAGCGCTACTGCGCAGGCAATCGATTGGCTATTGGCTGGTATATACGAGCTATCGGATAAGCAAATTGCTATCGTGGGCCGCGGTGAGCTTGTCGGAGCGCCGCTCGAAAAATGTGCGCAGCGTGGTCTAAATGTGCAGGGTCTACGACAAGGCGAATCCAGCTACCGCAGATAGTTTTGCGAAAATGTAACGTAATTGTAACAGCGACCGGCGTGCCGCACTTGATCACCTCCGAAATGATCGCGCCAGAAACAGTAGGTGGATGCTGGTACGGCGAGCGAAGGCGGTGGTTGGTCGGCGATGTTGACGATGCGGTTCGCCAGCGCAGCGATATTACGATTACACCGCAAAGGGCGGTGTCGGTCCGTTGACATACGCAGTATTGTTTGATCATCTGATTGAGGCGTGCTTGCGGCGAGTTGGTGTTATAGTAATTCTATCGCTTATCGTTCAGCGCTTCTTTGGCGTGGATTACAACCCTGCTAGGTGTTAGATTAGCCTTGACGATATAACTCATGAATACCTAGGGTTACGCAGCTCGGCAGGGTGCTCTTCTTCGCCCTAGGTTGGTTAGAATGATAACTGGCGGCTTAGCATTAGCGGGTTGTTGGCGGATTTTTCTGCGCGTTTCTCGGTGCCGTTCATATTCGGCATTTGCAGATCAAGCAAAATGATGTCAGGATTAGCATGCTGAACCACTTTGACGCCAGTCTCGCCGTCGCTGGCAGTAACCACATCGAATCCAGCCGCCTCGAACTTCATTCGGTACATTTGGTTGATTACTTGATCGTCCTCGATAATAGCGATAGTTGTCATGCTTTTTATAATAGAGCATATCCCGGTTACTTTTTCGAGTAAGCTCTAGCGTTATCGTCGAGAAAAGTGTACTATAAAGGAATGAAGCGGTTTTTGGTAGAGTTCGCCGTCCATCGTATCGTTCGCAGCAAGTTGTGGACGTTCTGACGCGTAAAATGGTTGATGCCAAAGACATTGATACATTGCTAAACTAGCTATTTAGAAACTTTGTTAGTGTACTGCAAGTCGTTTTGCTGGCGTGGCTTTTTTGCGATCAATATCACCAGCCGTATATTGCTGGCAAGCGCAATGTGCGGCATGGTTGACCCGCAGACGCTTGGTTCTGGCGACATTGGTGATTATGCTCGATATGGTATTGCAGCAATCTTACCGCTATGCGTTGCCGATCGGGAAAAATTGCTGCCTGGTAGTTGGCGAGCGGCGTGACGGCTGCGAGATTCGCGGTAAGGAATTTGAGCTGTTTGATGTTTTGGCGCGTAATTTATCGGTGGCACATTTCTGAATATGTTTCGCCTAGAGGAAATTCGCCGCTTAGCATGGAAATTTAGAGAAGTCGATGAGGCGACTAGTCAGCTGCGCCAGTCCAACAAAAGATTGCAGGCCCTGGATGCCACTAAAGATGAGTTTGTCAGTATGGCCAGCCATCGCTGCGGACGCCGCTGACTAGCGTAAAGGCTACCTGAGTAGCGGTTCTCGAGGGCGACGCTGGCGAGATTACACTGCCGCAGCGGCGGCGCTAGAAGAGGCTTTTCGCGGCAGCGAGCGGATGGTGCGATTGGTTAGTGATTTTTGAACGTGAGCCGTTTGCAGACCTGGTAAGTTTATTATCAATCGCGGCGGTCAATTTGTCGCATCTGGTTGCCGAAGAGGTTGCGAACGTAGATCAGGTGGCAAATACGCATAAGGTCAAGGTCACGTATCGCCAGCCAGCGCGCTTTCCACTACTGTATCTAGATGATACCAAGATTCGTCAAGGTTATTATGAATTTTCATTGATAACGCTATTTATTATTCACCAGACGCTAATACGGTAAGGTCCGATTGTCAATTGAAGATGGCCAGGCAGTTTTGCGGGTAATCGATAAGGGAATGGAGTGTCGCTATCTGCCAAGAAAAGCTCGGCACTAAGTTCTTTCGCGGCGACAACGCTTCGGCGGCAGCGCGGCCGGACGGCACGATCGGCATTGTTCTTGGCGAAGAAAGTAGCCGAAGGGCATGGCGGTACGATGATTTTCGAATCGGAGCTCGTGTGCAAAGGGTAGTACTTTCGGCTTTCACCGATTGCGGAGTTAAAGTCGCCGCCAACTCTAGACGGCAGCAAAGCGTACAATGGTATCTTATTTATGAAGAGGAAGACGGATTTATTATAGGCGGCGGCCTGGCGGTTATAGCAGTTGCTGTCGCTGCGGCAGCCTCCGGGATATCTTTACGGCGGCGTAAAACGCCAGAACAGCGCGCGCTGGTTTACTATAATCGTGCGAAATGATATCATTGATAAGTTTTAACGGTAGTATATCTTCCCGATAATCTGAAGAAGATTGCTGGCGAAATAGAAAAAGAATCATACGCTGATGACGCCACGTGTGTTGTTGCTTTGTATTTTTATCATACTGACCGCAGATGCGAACGGTCATAGCAGAAGACGGACGATTTATATAACAAAATAAAACCCTTTTCGTCAGACAAAGGAATATACGCCAGCGGTAGGCTGAAGGTGCCAGTTAATGTTGAGTGAGTTAAACCTGCGCAAGCAAGCAATCAGTTCCGGAGAATAAGCAATAATGCACGAGGGCTGCATGGTTTGAAGTGGTGGCTTAGCTGTTTTGTTATTGTAGCAGCTGCAGGTGATTGTCGCTTGCTAAGAAATGATACGTCTTATGCAGCTTTATGGCTGGTGGTCTGGCCGTACGATATGGAGCGGCAGGCTTTGGAATGAGGATCCAGTGGCGATGACATTAATCACCCGAGCTGTCTGCGGGCGTCTTATCATATACGAACTATTTCAGTATGGTGGCCTTCGCCGACCAACCCGATCGAGATGGACTGGAATGCAACGACACCTATACTTTTACTATACGAGGCTCGTGGAATACGCAACGATTTCGTAATCCACTAGAATTTACTCTCTGTTCACTTTCAATGGGCAGGGCAGGTCTGTTTGGCACTCAATCCAGCAGGTCATATAGACGGCAACGGCAATTATTTCTTTAATAGGGCTATTATGGCGCGGCGGTCCTGAATATCAGTGGATAAACGGTGAAAGCGAATGGGACCAGTTAAATCTAGGAGCTGACGTTAACGGTAGTCGCTCAACCTGGCGGCCCGTCAGAGCTGGGTTACGTTTGGTGCGAAAAAGCTGTTTGGCGGTCATGAGAGGCACAGCACACCCTTATAGTGGTTCTCATGTTAACTGCGGGCTACCGACAATATCTCGCTGGGTACGCCGTAAGCCGCGACCCAGCGGCTGGAAAGTCCAGTGAAAGGCTATACTATAACTCGTTCCGACAACAAGACCTATGCGAATTATAATATCTAACGCTTTTGGTACTTCGCCCGTACGCTGAACGCCATCTAGAAGGTGTTTCCGATGCTCTTTTCCTGGAAAACAAGCCAGAATTTATAGCGACTCTTCGGAATACCCATATTCAAAATTATCAGCGATAGCAACATCTAGTGTACAAGTGGTTATAGAACTGCAGCGTATTTTACATTAATCTGCACGATGTCGCTAGCTGTGCCGGCAGGCGATTGGCGCCATGTGCGGTGGTAATACCGGGCATAGAGTTTCCGGGCCGTACGCGAGCGGTTGCAGTAACGAGTCACAATAATAAATGCCGGTCGCGCTTTAATAACTTAGGTGCAAAAGTCCTAATAATACAAATACTTGGAGTGGTCGAGACGGCGACGATTGTGGCTGAAGATTCGCGTACCCAGTCGATGGCAGCGTAAGTGATCTCATATGCACTCAGATATGGTGGACGTGGCCTGATTCGGTGGTGCGTTCCGAGACTCGCCTTCATGCGAAATCCTGCTTGGCAGCGAGGGTGGCGTCTGACTTTAATTTGGTGCCAGGAGTTGGTCTCGGCGGCGGGTCAACGGCTATGGCTGCGTACTAGAACAAGGCGTAATGCGACAACGCCAGATAGCACCATGTACAATACGGGCGGCGTCGCGAAGCTGGCGGCAGTAGTGATGCCGATGTCTTTTGCTGCTCTGCCTTCACTCGGACTTCCGGCTGCGGAAATGTCGGATGGTCAACTGGGCAGGTATACTGAAAATGCCGGCATATTCAATAAGAATGACGGAGACAGGCGCATTGGCGCCGGATACGACCCGGCGGCGCAGGCGTGAATACATGCTCTTTGGCCCAACTCTCAGCCCTCAGTTGTCTGGTAAAACTAGCGATTGCACGCCCAACAACAACAAGCAGAGTGCTTTTTGACAGGACTGAGCGTTATTGATACGTCGGCGCTTGATACGGCACGAGCGGCAAGATCGCGATGCAATTTCGCTTTCGGTAGCTACCGTTGGTCAGCATAACTGGGATACAACGAGATTTCAAACGCGCCGCGGTATCGTATCCGCGTTGCTACCGTATTTCCAAGAGGGCCAACGCAGGCAAATCTGGGGTGGCGATGTGCGTGTCGTCGGTTAACATCGCGAATGCTTTAATCACCCAACAGCATAAGTCGGCATCTATACTGGCGCGGAGCGCGTACGCTGACTATGAGTGGCAATACTCGTCTGATCGGCAGCCGTGAGGCGGCGATGTCGCGCCAGAAATTTCGCCCGTATAGCCGGTCAAAATGTTGTGTCGGCATCAGTGTGCTCTGGCATGGGTACGACATCAGCTGCGCAGATGCAGATAGCGAGTTAACGTCCAACATCGCCGTCAATAAGGCCAGATATGGGCAATGGGGAACTATCGGCGCGCGCACCGTCAAAATCTAGCGATTTTGAGACTCCAGCGTCCGGTTAGCGGGCGAGTAGTATCTCGCTTAACGGACTCGATCGGTTCAGTGCACTGTACCATCGTCGCGAGCAACGTAATTTGTCGGGCGGCACTATTGGGGATGCGGTAGGTCGGTTATCGCTGATGCCGGTGACAAGACGGTGGTCGCAGACGGCGACATACGTTGCGACACTGGCAATTTGTAGCGCGACACCGCCGCAGGCAGCGATCCATGCACGCAATATTATTGTTATGATAGTGTGACCACTATTGATGCTTGGCCAATTGCTTCGGGTACCAATACGCTGGCGTGGGCGGTGTAATCTCTACCCGCGAAGCTGCTGACGAGAGTGGCGTTCGATCAGCCATCGATCCGATCTGATTATACCTGGCGGATTGAAATCGACTGGTTTGCGCATGCCGTTGCGATTGATCGGGTAGTGTCGTCGCGTTTCTGCAGTTGCGCTCGCACTCACGGAGCCGACGGTCTGCATTGGCACGAGAATGGTTATACCACGCCAGCGGAGATTATCAACGCGCGGATGGATGCGCCCCTGGGCCTATAACAGTTAGTTAACGCAACAGTTCTATTTCAACTGACACCACAACTGAGCTGCCACCGCGGTATTAGCAGTTGTTTATTGCGCAACAAGGCCAATCTGTTAAGATATCTGTGGGGCGCGGCCTTATCGTTCAACGGTTAGGACACCAGGTTTCATCCTGGCAATCCGGGTTCGATTCCTGGTGCAAGGTCACCATTATGGAATCAAGAGACTCCCTCGAGTCTTTTGTTTGTCCTCCAATCCGTAAAACACACCAAACCGTCTGTCTAAACTTTCTTTAGATTAAAATAACGTTATTCTCGGTAACCATCTTTTGAAATATAACTTTTCCGTGCGTCAGCATTTGCAGCATGCGGCAGGTGTATCCATGTAGTTCATCTGTTCAATTGTACCCAAGAAACAGCGTTCTGCAACTCTGGCGATTTTGGCAACATGACACTTACGACGATATTTGATATAATAAAAAGTCTAACCAGTTTTATAGAGTACTGCATGGTGGCATGTTTCCAAATGGCACCATGCGGCAAATTAGTTTAATACCATTTACTGGTTAGAATTGCGGTGTCATTTTAATTTAATGACAGTGCAGCAGTTTAAAAATAGCAGATATCTGTTAGTAAATGGGTGGCTAGTACTATACTAGTAGTAGTACTCAGCAACGGTATATTTCGTGGCTTTCAGTATTATCAATACCTATCAAGCCGGGATAAGATTTACTCTGTAGATGATATTGTTAGTTTAAGCCAAACTTCAAGATAGACATTACAAAGTCGGAGTTTAAGTCTGCTTTCGACCTGTCGCTTGACAAAAGAACAAAATATGGTAGCCTGACAACAAGAAAATTGCACTCACCAGTCGAGGAGAGTTGACCCAGGAAAGCTTGGGATAACGACCCACGTCGCTCCTGTCTAACTTACCCCTGATTATGATATATGCAATCGATAATCTTTCACGAAATATCATCAATGAATATTTAAAGAATAAATGATCGTCATATAGACTATAAGATTATCGCCACTAACAATATCGACACTACTGTTAAAGACTGGAATTAGTAAAGGATAGTGACGGAAACTCTGACGAGCAGATAAGTACTTAAGGAACCAGTTTTCCCGTTAGTGCCCACACAAATCTAAGAGTTTGAGAAGGTACTGGATGTGCTCCGACTAACGATACGTGCCGAACGAGTATATGGCTATAATACACTTTTGTAAGTAGTCTCGGTAGACATCAATATGATTGAGTTGCTACAGCATCTCTGTTGATATTCGTAAGTCCGAAGAAATATAGACCTAAAAGTTAACATGAAAATCAGGGGTGCGAGTTATCAGAATTCAGATAGTCATGAATATACGAGTAAGATTAGCCTCCGATTAGCAAACTAATTAGCGATGGACAGAAAACACAAAACTGTTGGATGATAGTCAGTAGAGTACTATTACATCCCTGAGTATATAAAATTAGAAAATGCTAGACTGAAGAGAAACACTTTGATTCATTTTCAACAATTGGGGCAAATATTTTGCGGTTATTATAGGTGGATTGATCGTACGGACAACATATAGTAATCATCAACGTCGTTGGCGCAATAAGGTCAGAGACAAACTATCAACGGTATTCAACGATTCTAACTTCAAAGAGCGGCATACGATGCAGAATATTGTCCGATTGCTAACATGCAACGATGGTTCATGGGAACATCTATGGGTCGAGGCGCGTGTTCGCATCATGGTGGTGGCAACAAGCGATGTCAAATTTGGTTTTATCTCAAGGTTCTATAATTACATCGTATTTAAAGCACAAGCAATGCTTGTTTGGTAGATAATATCTTGACTAGTTCCATCACTGTAACAAATACGTTACGCCAGAGAACCTCTTGCTAAGGCGATATCACTGCCTGAGATCCATGAGGAGATATATCGTCTCGTTCGATTCAATGACAGTTTAATATAATATAAATTTGCGCTTGTCAAGTACGTCCCAGTCTGGGCGTACCATTTTGTGAATATATGGGAGTATAATAACCATCTATGAGTAATACATTAAAAGCGACCAAGATACTGGCGACCTTGGGCCAGCCACAACACCAGAAAATCAAACAATTAATTGAAGCGCGCAAATGGCTTCCGTTTGAACCGCAGCGGATCGTACGAAGAAAGTATTAGATCAGATTAAATGGATTCGTGATGTTAGCGCCGAAGTTGGCTGAACGGTAGCAATCTTGCAGGATTTCATATGACCAAAAATTGTCTCATGTTCTAAAGAACAAACTACCCTAGACGTTAAAGCCAAGACGAGATTGTTCTCGATCATGCAATTAAGAGCATGATGGCAGTATGACCTGCCGATTCAATACAATTTAGCTAATGCTAAGCATATGAGTCAGTTTACTTGCTTTGACGCAAGGACCAGGACACTGAGCGGTTAGCGATACAGCAAATCAAGATTCGTATTTGAACGATGGATTCTTGATGAGCCGCGTTTGAATCTGCCAGACACTGACTTTGGTGGCGATATTTTAACGCCAAAGATTTGGCTGACGTAGAGTTTGGCGCCGATAAAGATGAGTTGATTTTGTGCCTCATTTATTCAGAGCGCAGACGATATTAATAACTTGCGGCAGATTATGTTAATACGGTTCAACAGCAGATTATTGGCGAAAGTTGAGACCAGCAGCTATCGAGATGGAATCGCCCAAAGAATAGTCAAGGCTGCTGATTTGCGGATGACGTGCGCGGCGACTTAGTGTCGAGATCTAGCCCTGGAGATTGTACCGATTGAGTCGCGAAGCAATCTGCTTGTGCCGCAAATACGGTGCAACCATCACAGTGGCAACGCAAATGTTAGCCAGTAAGTGGTCGATAATCCAGAGCGACTCGCGCCGAAGCGGAAGGATGCAGCAACAGCGCGTAATCCTCGGCACTACGTAGTAATGCTCTCTGATGAAACAGCTAACAGAAGTATCCTGTTGAGGTAAAATAAAATGATGGCGGCGACGGTGCGCTATATTAATAGTCGCGCCGGCTGATGAATGACATGCTGGATTGGCAATATGGCGAGAAGAACTGTCGCCGTAACGCGATCAGCAATGCTGCGGTGTAGTAGCTTAATCTCGGCAGACGCCGATGTGATTATTGAAACTAAATTGAGGCCAGCGTGATTGCTGCCCGTCGTCCAGAGTTGCTAACGCGCGTAACGCCAAGCGTGTGGCTCAACAGTTAGTTTTGGTTTACACGCCACCCGCTCATATGCACGTGAAGAGGGTGAGCATGTTGGTATAAAATTAGCCAAAGAGTTGCTCATAATTGGGGTAATTTTCGGCGACACAAATTGACTGGCGGTTGTTGTCGCGGCCGTCGGTGTAGCTGGCGGTACCGACACATTGCGTGTGCGTGTTGTTGAGTAAAGCAGCAGTTTAAGACACCTTCGCTATGGGGTGTTTCATGCAAAACCAGATGAGTTGTTACAATTGTAGTAAACTAGATGCAAGGTAAACATAAGCAAGTATAAAACGTGGGCAGAAACTTATTATTGCAACCGAAATGAACTCATCATCAATGAGGCGAGTTTGTGCGTCCATAAACCCGATGTTGGCTGGTAAGCTCAAAAATACTGAGGTAGTGTTACACTGACCATGTTAGCGCCCAGCCGCTTAATATGCAGGTAACATCACTTTAACCTGGCAGTGCAGAACTTTATTGGCGTGACAGCGAGCACTGGTGGCGCATCGCCGTCGCAGCTGCGCGGTATCGTACAATATAAGTATAATCATTGCTAGCGAGCGCCGGTGTTATCTTGCTAAGGAATGTAGTAAAAGATATTCGTGCTGTGCGGCATGGCAGTGCGTAATACGCCTGTATTGTGTATTGGTGAACAGCGCAAGAACGAGCCAGCCAAGGAAAACAGTTTGATGTACTCGCGATCACAGGAGGACCAGCTTAATATCACGAGCGTTGAGGTTACTTTTTTTTTCAGATTGTTATAGCCAGAGCCGCGTGGTCAATCGGTACCGGTAATCTGTCACCGCGGACGTTGAACGCGCTGTTAAATATATCTGTCGGCAATCGAGCATCTTTTTCGGCAAGGTCGCCGCCGAGAATGTCTCCCGCCACGCGTTTGATGGCGGTAGCGTTAATCTCGATAACGCTAAGGTCGTATTTGCAAACAGCTGGTGTAATGGTTTGCTTATCGGTGAATCAAGTTTGATGTCTATGCTGACAGGCTATCAAAAAATGCGAAGATATGCTATCTTACCAAAAAAGAGAGGTAAATAGTTATGACAGAATTGACTGACGCAGCCAGATCGTTCTAACGTCAAGATAGTTAAGGCGTCTGCAGCAGATTATTAAAAGAGGACGGCCAGAATATACCGAGGCGCCAATACCGGCTGTCTCATGCCTTCAAATCCTTCCTCTAATGCTGCTGCGCCAGTTTCAGCTGGAGCCCATTAAATTAGCTCCTGTCCTGGTCCATTGGTAAATATGACGTATTTCAATTGCCGGCCGCAATGGCTGGCGTCGCTAAGGCGCCGGGTTCATCTGTATCAACTGTTAGCGTACTGTTTGACTGAAATTCAGCACAGCCAGTTGTTGGGAGTGTTCACCAGGTTCAGACTTTGCCAACAAACGAAGCCCAACTTCGGCTGGTGCGTCGGTCGCTCTCAGGCTTCTACTGTTGTTCAAAATCAGCCTTAAATAGTTCAATAATATCGCCAGCTCCCCAGCCGTCGCCGCCGCAAGCCGCAACACCGTTGGTAAAGCGGCAATTGCTGGAGCTGTGCCAGTCCGATCAGATTGCCAAAAAATGGTAACACTAAGAGTCGCGCTGCTCATGATTAGTTAGTTCGCGCCAGGCGTCAACAACACCCTGCCAGCAAAGTTATATTCTACGATGCTGGCACAGTCGTTAAATAATGTGTCATCTAATATTTCTGGCGGCCTGTCCAACAATTAGGTCAACTGCCGCCGCGCCCAGCGTCTGCTGCTAATTCTGCCCAGTTTTAGTTCTTCTAACGAAATGTAGCAGCAAATACAAATAATCGCTTTGAAGCGAACTGCACCGTCTGAATCGCGAGTTTTTCACGGTAGTAGCATTGCCTCAAACTGCTAGTCTAATCCTGCCTTTAAGACAAAATGATTATGATGTGCCAGACGACAGCAAAACGAAAAAGATCGTATTCTATTGGCGGTACGCACGGATACATTGCACCGTCTGCCGAACTTGTTGAGTCGTCACAGAAAGACGCGCAAGACGCTAGTAACGAGAGACGGTTTTTCTACAGAATCAAGAGCTAACGATATCTAATCAATTGAGGACGCTTCAGCCGAAAATGATGAAGATGACGCTAGAATACAAGACGCCAGCCCTAAAAACATCGGCTTATGCCAATCTGCGGCAAGCCAAAGCCCGTTGGTAAAACTACTAATCCTCCAAGGCCGAAGCTCCTGTTAAGTAATGTAGAAGATACAGAGCGGAGCAAACCTGGAGCAACCAGCTGAAACCTCTCCGACAACCGACGGTGATTCGTCAGGCAGTCCGCTACTACAGAACCAGATCCGCCTGGGCGAGCAAAACCATCGACGAAATTGAACTGGTGGTGCTATTGGCGATATCAATATTACACTGAATCTGGCGATGATAAGAAACATAAGCAATCGCGCCATTCATGGGCTTGAAATGGTTTTTGGTGATTATATATTCTGGCTTTGCGCTGGCGGGTGCTTATTATCCGACCGCTATTAACGCGATATAATGAGTGATGGATATATTTGATGGTCTTAATGATCGCGCAGAAAGCAGCTGTCGCTTTATACGGACGGTCCGTTATTGGTTTTGGCGGGCGCTGGCGGTAAGACCAAAACCCTTGAACCCACCGTATAGCTTATCTATTGACACACGAAGAGTCGGGCTGAACGAAATTTGGCGGCGCTATCATCAAAGCAGTCGCGAGGCCGCGCGATGCTTGGCGGCTTTGATCGATCAGGCCTAATATGCGGGCAACTATGCCGTGATGTGGGCAAGCATTTCACGGACGAAGCATTGCGCGACGGGCCGGCGGATTGGCGTGCCGTCGAATTTATTATTTCGCGATGAAGCCACACCGTCAAGGCTAACTGCCAAAGGAGGAAACAGCTGTCAATAGCTCCAGATAAACCTGGGAAGCCACGTTCAGTTAAGCGCAATTTAACGCTGAAACAGACGCATTTACGCCAGATGATTACGCAGCAACTGCGTACATCCATCTGCGCAGTATATCGCTGGTGATTTATGATAGGTACGAGCAATCTACGGCGAGGCTGGCGCCAGACTTCGATGATTTGTTGATCGAGACGTATGCTTTACAGTGTTGACCAGTGAAACGGCCGCAAAAGTATCGTCAGTATCGCCACATATCCTTATTGACGAATACCGACACTAACGCTGCGCAGTATGCTATCGCCAGCATCAGTCAACGATGCCATGTAATATTTGCGGGTCGCGACGACGGCGCAGTCATTTACAGCTGGCGTGGGGCGATTTCAAAATAATTTAATTTTGAACGAGACTTTCTGGCGCAGCGTGACTGGTTTAGAGCAAAATTATCGTTCAACAGGCGCCATCCAGAGGCGGCGCAAAAGGTTATTACCAAGAAATGCCGAAATGACGACAAAACCTGACGGCGGCTGGCAATGGTGCGCCAGTGCAGTTCAGGTACGCGGAGAGTCCGAGTGAGTACGGGCTGCAGGCAGCTGCATTGCGGCTCAAACTCGATCTGCGCTCGCCGCCACGGTAACTTTGCAGCATTACCGTACCAAAAGCAGAGCTTTGCTTTGAACGCCGCAAAGAATTCCATATCAACTGGTTGGCGGTGCGCTTTATGATCGCGAAACTTCAAGATACACGCCTATCTGCGCTTTATTATATCAAACCAACGACCGAAGAGCTTTTAGTCGACCGCTACCATGCCAGCGCGCGGTAACGGCACCACGTCCAGAGAAACTTTACTACGCAAAACGGTAAATAATATGGACATCATCGCTTCGCCAGCAATACGAGCAACGTCGCCTTGACGCCGCGCGCCAAAATCATTATTGTCTGTTCAAGCGAGATCTCTACGCGACTGCAGCTGCGTCGCTCTGGATAACTAGCCCGCTGATACTCATTGGTAAAGCTCAATTGAAAAGATTGCTTATCGAGATTATGTCATGGACGGAACGCCGCAGGCTGAAGAGCGTGATGATAATTTGAGGCAGTCTCTAGCGTGACGCAATCTTTCGCGACGCTGCCAGATCTTTTCGGAAGAGAGGCAGCGCTAATCGAGCAGCGCCGGATCAGCTAAAGAGATGGTGAAAAGGCCACATTAGCGACCGTGCATGCCGCTAAAGGACTGGAATTTGCGTTTTCGCGGTCGGCATGGAGTGCTTGTTTCCGAGCGATGCAGCGCTTCGCCAGTTAGGTCCGCGCACCGGGAGGAGGAGCGGCGCTCGGTACGTGGGTATGACGCGTGGGCGCGCGAAGAGTTATACTCGTTTTACGCGCAGAGCCGTGCGCGTACCCGCTTTGGTGATCGTGGTCAACTCGTCGTCGCGTTTTCTCGACGATATGGGTATGGATTGTTCTCGGCCGAATCTAACGCTATTAATCTGAGCCCAGTTTATAATGGATTTTGACGAGCCGGTGGATGAATCTGCGATATTGGCGATCGAGTGCGCTCGCCGCAATTTCTGCGATGCAGCGAGATTATTGATATTGACGGTTTGCAGTTAGCGTGAAGTCTCAATAATGGTGCTGTCAAAAGCTCAATGCTGAATACGCTCGCCTCGAGAAGCTGCAGCAAAATGTCACCTCTTTGCTATATTATAACTGTGCGCTTAGTTTGCGCGCTTGGCCGTGAGGATATTGCGGAGAATGAAATTGATGCGCTGATTACTGGCATCTGAGCGTTATTAGCTTTGGCTGATTGTTCGTTTATACGGCAATTATGCCAAAAGCGCGCTGACGAGCGAATGGAAGCGGTACATGGTGAGCATATTACCGTTCATGATGACGGTACGTGCAAAGGATGGTGACGATTTATTACCATACAGATCTTGCAGCGAAGCCTCTCGCTGAGGCATGCCATCAAAACTAGATCGCAAACGATCGGACTGGCCAAAGTATTGGACGTAGCGCCTGCAGCAAATCGTATATAATTGGTTAAGATTTACCGAGCTCCGAAACGTGGCTACTGGCGGCGATGGCCTCAGCTCATCTAAAATTATCATGCATCGTACCGTACTGGATAGCGTGATAGTTAAACAAGTCTGAGCATTGCTGTACTGCGATGAAGAGAGCAACCTTGTCGCAGTCTCAAGAGTCCAATGCGCGAGTAGCGCAGCAGAAGCGAGCTTGTCTACTAAAACGGAGCGCAGTGCCGTTTAACTTTGATTTTGGCGGTAAAGCGCCACTTTCACATCGCAAGCCCAAACCATCGGCGAACAAGCAGCAGAGAAGCTACATCGAAAATGTCCAAGTCAATGACATTGGCTATCCTGAATAAAGATACAGATAGCCAGAGACATGAATGTTCTTGCTTTGCATTGTACCCGGTGGCACGCAGACAGTTACCGTTGGCGAAGACATATAGCAGTCGAGACTGAACAGATCAAAGACGTTAATCGCGATAGCGATACAAAGAAATTCAAACCCGCGGGTTAACGCGCAAAGCGTGTACAGTTACGCGGCGAGATTATCGTCCGAAAACGGCGTTGCCATCACGCGAGATCATTGTGCACAGCTATTCAGCAGTGCCTCAGTTAAGCAGGCGAGGTTGTTGCACTGTTAGCTCCGCCGGCGGGCCTGCGCGAAGATTGATGGCGGCGGCATGGTCTTTCGCCGCGCGACCATGAGCTACGCTAATCTTTATTTTCACAGGAGTCTGGTCGCGATACAACAACAGCGACCAACGGGTACATATTACGGCTTGGGCAGACTAGTTTATCGAAATTGTCGGAGTGCTCGCCCGAATTCGGCAGGCCATTGATCCAGTTTGCCAAATTATGCGTACGTATGGTTACGCGGGTAGACGCTGCGGTAGCTGGGCGTGCTTATAACGTGCCTGGCGGACAAAAGGGCTGGTGTAGATGCGTCGCACTTGGAGTCGGCATAGTAATTTGCTGGGTAACATGCAGCATAAGCAGTAAGGATTTTGAATAAAATGGAGTCTTTAAATCGACATTATCAACGTGCATTTGAAAGGTCGCGGTTTTTGGTGCGGTCCTGGCAACTCCTAGTACTGCGTGCGTTACCGTGCGAATACCGCGGCGGCAGATAGTTCATTGCCGCGCCAAAGCGGCACAAACCATTCTAGTCACATAATCACTCATTTCACGACGGTGATGGGCTGGGAGCAACCGATAATCACCAAGCGCATCGACAGTACAGAAAGCGCCTAGAAGAATCTGCAAAAGATCGATAATAACAGTGCTGATATTGTCGAACCGGGTCTGGATCATACACTCGATTACCGCCGAATGGCTTTCCAACAAATATTTATCGGGCGCGGACTATAACGATCGGGCGAAGGTGCTCGCCGCACGCGAGCTAACACGGCAGCACAGACACGCCACAGACATTGCGTGGCAGCTGCGGGATCGTTTTGTATCGCGAGGATAAAGTTCGTACGCATACGCCAGAGTGACGTCGCTTTGATGCCGGTCGAGCTTTCGCTGATGAGGATTATTGCGGCAACTCCGGCGTACCGCAGACCGCCGAGGAAGAAATTGATTTCCTGCTGAGCAAATACGCTGACGACAGCCAGCTCTTCGGTTATCGCCAGGTAAAGTAAGGGGAGCTGCTGCCGCAAATTGACTTATAAAGTTGAAGCGCGCGATGGCGTTGAAGTTAGCCAGTCAGCAAATTTCTAGCGAAATTACTGCTAGTTTCCAAAAAGCAAATTCAGCGATCGGCACCAAGCCGGATCCACCAACCAAAGCTGCAAGCGCGCAGATATTTACCGATTCCAGCGCGCAAGCGCACCGCGAAACCTACGGTGATTTGTTTCGATGAATATTGTTAGCACGTTCAGCGGCGGCGGTGGCTACACGGCGTGAGGCGGACGGCGCCGCGCAGAGGGCGATACAGGACGCTATATGCGGCGGCAAAATATGGCGGTACGATCCGCGTTGTTCGGTGGTGGAAACCAGTATGGGCCCTGAGGTTTATGATATCGGCGGCTTGCGTCTGGCATCCGTGCATGGGCTTTGATTTGGCGACTGATTGGACGAACGACGGCATTGGCAGTTGATGGCGCGGGCTGCACAGAAAAAGAATTTAGGCCAGTAGCACGTGGTCAAGCGAACGCGAAATTTTGGCGGAAATTGCCGAGGCGGATGCGGAACCTGGTGAGCATGATGAAGTTTCGGAAATTGCCAGGACTCTGATTTGACCAGCCCGCCGGTTATTAGCGTCGAGCCGGGCGCGCAGCAGGAATTTGACAGGATCATGGCGCAAGCCGTTGCAGGCAATGTCCCGGCAAAAGTTCTGGAAGTGATTAATGAAGATATTTGTGCAGTTTGATTCCCGTACCAGCCGCCAACCAGCGATAAAGCAGAAGTCGCCAACGTGCCGTACTCACATTACCACAGCAAAATTGTCGAGAAACCGATGACGGCGGGAAAATAAAACCGAACTTGGCGGGTGCTGCTGGTGCAGAAAAGAGGTTGCCCAGCGGTATCGCGGTGGCAGAGCCTGGCGAAATGAGTGCATGTAGCGTTAGCGTTCAGTGCTTTGCCGAAGCGGACCTCGAGACTGGCATCATGCGGCAATTCGCCACACCGCCGCCAAAGTGCCGATCTTCGCAGGTGGTGGGCTTTGAGGACTCGCACCGAAACCATTAGTTGATTTCTGAAAGCACCGCAAAGACTTCTTCCGTAAGCTACGTCGCCGCTCGGCTGGGCGCGAAAAACTCGCGCTCCAGCCTGAGCGGTGGCTCTGGGCGTCGCAGTTACGCCAGGCGCGAACAAAGGTTGCCAAAGGCCAGTTACTTCCGCCTGACGTCCAAAGTGCTGAGGACGTGCTGATCGACGACGGCAGCGGCTGCTCAGAGAATGGCGGGCGCGATGATTGCGGGTGATCAGCCCGTCTGCTTTCCGGCTCGATGTGCGAAGCGATGGTTCGCTCGAAAGACGACGGCACCATGCTCAATCGTATTCGCGGTCGTGCCACGTAGCCGAGTGTGCTGGAGAATCGGCAGCGGTTTTGGTGATCAAATTGGCATCACCACGACGACGCTGTCTATCACGTGATTTCCGCGCGACTGATCGCCGCAAACCTTTTGATATTATTACCGAAGTCACTGAAACCGACACATGCGAAATACAATAACGAGGGGATTTTCATCGACGCGCCTATGCGTACCGAAAACGGCTGGCATCGGTTTATTTTTGCCAGTGGCGGACCGTGGTCGCCACGCCATCTACGATCCAGCGTCGGGCGCCGGTGCGTTGGCGCATCGGGTCGGCATCTCGACGCCAGCAGTCACGCGGGCAGCTCCGGTATTTCTTGTCGAGCGCGGCAGCCAGCGTGTGATTGCACAAATTTGCTGTCGCCGCTATCACCCAGAAAAATTCATCGCATGCATTATTTTTAATCATATAAATGATACGAATTCGGCAAATTTCTGCCGTCAAACGGCTATTATTGACGGAACTGATCCGGATATGCAAGTGATTTAATCGTTCGCTGTTGGTCTGTCCGGGCGGGCGCAGTTCCCTGGTGATAACATTTCTCATTTCGCCACTGATACGCAGGCAGGATGATTCAAATTATTTCACATTCAGCTGGCGATCACAGGGGAAGATCTGCAGTGCTGGCAGAGAGAAAATCTACTAAAAACTGAGCTCCGATCGTCTTGGCAATGTTAAAGTGCCATCTTGATTAGTATTAGTATATTGCTATAAAGTAAGTATAATGGTATCAAATGAAATAGATGTTGGAACAAACAAAGGCTGGAATTTGGATTTAGCTATCAAGGCGTTGGCGTAATAGGGTGTAGCAGCAGCGTTTTCTGGTCCTATGTTTGCACCGCCAACTGTCGACGTTGACTACCATCAATGACATGATTTTGTGTTTACCGTGAGACGCGCAAATCTTGGGCCACGATACCAGTTCGTTATTCCGATAAGAGGAGAGGATATAATTATACTATCGATTGTGTAATGATGGTACGGTCGAAGCAACTGCTCAGACCGGACTCGATACTTGCAGCTACGCTATGCCTGGTGCTATATACAATCTCGTATCGGAGGTGTGTTTCAGAGTTTTATCTCAATAACAGCGGCGATAAGTGAAGATGATTTCTATTGATCAGTGGGGAAGAAGCAAATGAGATCGTTGGTGGCTTCGTTTTACGGCGCCAAAATATGGACGTAAAAGCAACTGACACTCCAGATTTGTCGCAGATCACCTGATATACTCTGTCTTTAGAGGCAACACTTCTCTCGGGTGAGAAAAGCTAACTGGAATTGGAACACTCGACCATTACTAATATGGGAGGAGTGTTTAGCGATACTGAAAATTTGCAACCGAAACATCGGGTCGTGGGATGTGTCTAACGTTGTTTTGCTGGCGGTTTATTTAATAACGCGACAGACGAATAATGGCGGCAGCGATTCAATTAGAAAACTGAACACTGGCAAAATGGACTGCAAATGAATGCAATGTTTCAAAAGCGCAGCAAGTTTAATCAGCCGATAGGGTCGTGGATGTTTCGAAAGCCGGAGTTGATGAGTGAAATGTTTAATGGTGCTCGCGCTTTTTAATCAATCTCGCGGGCTGGCGGCTAGATTCGTTAGGTTTCGACAACTGGTCGGCTCTCACAGCTATTGGTCTGGTGCTCGCATGCTGAATGTTGAATAGCTGCGGCTTGTCTACGAAAATTATGATGCTACTGATATCTGGAATATTCAATCAACTAACTCTCCGCTGGATGTACTGTGCCGCTGTTGAAATATTGCACGCTGATGCGGCCAGATCTAATCAAGCCAGTCGCCGACGGCGGGCATGGCTGACTATCAATAGCGATGCAGGTGCCGCAGCTACGGTGGTTTTTGATACCCAGGGAGGAATGGCAGTTGCTAACCAAGCAGTTGCTTTTTACTGATAAAATTACCGCGCCAGCTGTGCCAAACGGCAGGGTTGCACCTTTGCTGGGTGGTAGCCGGATAACACTTTGTGAGAGCCTGGAACTTTGCTGTCGATACCTGCCAGACAGTAATAACTTTATATGCAAAGCGGATCGAGAACTCAGTCTGTTGCAACACAGCGGTGCTTCGGAAAACACAGCTTCACGACCAGCTTTCGCCGATACTGTGTAGGGATGGGAATATTTTCCGTGCAGCAGTTGCATTTATAGCGGTTGGTTCTATCGCGATTCGGCTGATTAAACGAAGCTAGCTTGCAAGTGGTAATCAGGCTTATACGATTAAAGTCAATCTTTGATAGTTGTTTAGCGCTGTCAGGGCTGTAGATTACTTCTTGATAATTTTATCATCTGCCCAAAGTATGCCGGATTGGCTACGGATACGTTGCGCAGTGCATTCGACTAGTATGCACGAATATCTAAACCAGGGAATTCCTGGCTAAGCGACGTTATAAAGTTCGCGTACATTTTCCTGGTCTGTTATCATCTGCTGGCACACCTGGCGCAAAAAGGTGACGGGCGTGGAGTTGTAGATTATTGAGTGAATTGCAAGATCTTTCAGCAAAACCACCGCGCGACATCGACATAGCATCCTCGCTGAACTAGCAGCGGTACGACTGGTATTTTTCTCCGTCGTTTTTCGCCAAGCTTTTCTGAGCTTCGGATCGGGTGAATGTTTGATATATCTTGACAGGTCAATTGTTTCTGCGAATTGCGCTGCTGCAATACGAAGATACTGAAGCGGTCTTTGCCGACTTGCGCATCATCTGTGGCAACAAACTCAGTTTTGCTGATTATAAAAGAACACTAGGTATATTTGCTGCAAGTCTGCTACTAAAACGAATGCCCGACTACGCCTACTCGGTCAGCATAATGAGTCAGGGCATGCTCATTTGGTCGGGTGCTATTTCTTCCCGCTGAGGGTAAGAAGCCATCTGTTGCAGAAATTTCTATGGCAACACCTTCTCAGAGCTCGCTGGTAGTGTCAAGACTAAAGCTGGATTTCCTTCGTCGCGCCAGGCATAGGCTCATTTCGGCCATCTCAGCCGTGCTGACGGTCGCTGTAGGGTTTCCCATAAACCCAGTTCCGAGACGAGTAGTAATGTTGCCGGACGGGACATTGGAAATTCAACCGAAGCTATCGCTCATACCAGAGCGCTTGGTATGGAAAATGTTACGATCCTCTCCATGAGTCTTGCTCTGCCTCTGCCAGAGTTCCACGATTACATGAAGTGAGGTTCTCTGTTTCGCGCTAAGTGCACAAGGAATTCTTTCGGCTGCGTAGTTGGGCGACCTTCGTCAAATAATATATTGTTATGGTATATAATTTTTCTATTGTCAAATAATCTCGTCGTAAAAACCCATTGCTAAAATCTAAAGCATAAGTATACTAATAACCAGTGAGCAGGCCAATAAAACAACATAAAATACAGTAGTTCAAATTGCCATTAAAACGTTATGCTGCTGTTTGGTGTCTTGTCGGTACTTGTTGTACAGCCACTTATTTCGCCAGTAAAGCCGCAGCTGACACTATCAAACTAACACGGACTTTCATGTTTACTATCGATACCAGAAAGCCAGGGTCGCAAACACTTCAGTTTGTTATTCTGACAAAGCGGTCCAGGGATACAATTATACTGTTGATTGCACAATGACGTGTAATTGAGGTATCTGAGCAGACTGCTCTGATACTTGTAATTACGCTGCACGCCGGTCTACACTATACGTACTGGCGGCGCTTTCCCTTAGTTTATCGTAAATGGTAGTGATGGGTTAAACTGCTTTGATTGATCGATGGGGCACGAACAAGTGAAGAATATGCGTTCTGCCTTGCTGGCGCGGAGAATATGGGATGTCAAGGCAACTGATACGCTGATTTTAAGCCAAACTACCGATTTATCGTGGATGCTTGTTGGAAAATAAATCACTGACAGACGAGTCTGCTAATTGGAATTGGAATACGTCAACTATTACCAAAAATGCCGGGCGTCTTTCAAAAATGCAAGTTTCACACCAAAAATGTAGGGTTCTGGATGTTTCTAAAGGTGACCGATATCAGCTGTTATGTTTAGCGGCGCTAGCGCCTTTAATAACGGAAGGCAGCGATTCTATCGCGAATTGGGATACGTCGAAAATTTTGTAACCGCAAATGTATATAAGTCCGAAAGGCGGCGTCGTTCAACCAGCCGATTGGCGCGTGGGATATGAAGAAAGTACAGTTTCTTGTTCGTTTTTAAGCGATACGACTTCGTTCAATCAATCGCTAGCTGCTTGGCGATTGGATTCGTTGGTTATTTTGCCGGGAAAAACCGTTGTCTGGTGCGGCGTGCGCGCCGATCATACAGCGATTTCGCGCCAGAATTACGATGCTATGCTAATTGCTTGGAATGCGTAGAATCTAAAATCGCCAAATGTCGCTTGGTGCGGCTGGCTTTGAAATTGCGTGCAGCTGCTTCGGCGCGAGCTAATATCTTGAAGCCTGTTGCTGACGGCGGACACGGCTGGTAATCACTAGCGATGGTAGGCTAGTGACAAAACAGTGCAACATTTGATTCGCAATCCGGTTCTGCGGTTCCAAATAAGATGGTAGAGCTATACGTATCCTTTCGACCGCCGAGTCGCCCGACCCGCCTGGCTACACCTTTGCCGGCTGGTATACAGATACTGCTGACCGCTTGGGACTTTGCGAACGATACGATGCCAGACAATGACTTGACCTTGTATGCAAAAGTGGACGAAGAAAGACCTGCGTCTGCCTCTACGCTGTCTCCGGAGTTGCCAAAATCGCCTGGTGCCAGACTGGCTGAAACAGGCTCAAATACAGTGCTGTTTGTCTTGGCGGCGTCTATCTTTGTAGCTCTGGTATTGTTTTTGTTCAAAAAGTAAGCGAAACGTCCGTAATATGGCAGGGAAAGTGAAAAAGATAGGCTTTCTACTATTTCCAGAAAAACTAGTGTCGAATCAGGAAATATCAAAGACGAAAAATTAGTTCAAGATGTAGGTTTCGGTTGTTGCTGATCAGGTTTGTAGTGCGGGGTGATAATGTGCTAGTAAACTTCTGTCGCCTCTGATATACTTAGAAGCAATGGGAAAGAATCTTTATATCACAACGGCGATTCCATATGTCAATGGCAAGCCGCATATCGGTAACGTACTAGACTATTTGCTTGCAGATATCTGGTCGCGCTACCAGCAACGAAAAGGCAAAAAGTGCGCTTTCAGGTTGGCACTGATGAGCATGGTAATAAAAATCGCCGCCAAGGCTGCCCAGAACAAAATCTGACGCCGCAAGCATATGTCGATCAGACTCATCAAAATTTCAAGATACTGATGGATGCTGAACACGCCGAATATACTGATTTTTGTCCGTACGTCTGATTCACATCATAGTCGGGGGCGGTGCGCTATATTTGAAACAGTTGGACCAGGCGGGGACTGATTTATAAAAGTACTTACAACGGCTGGTACTGTATGGGTCATGAAGCTTTCTTTACTGATAAAGAAGTTCAAGAAACTGGCGGGGTTTGTCCTGACCACCAAACGCCTTATCAACAAGTTAGCGAAGAGAACTATTATTTGAAAGCGAGCGCCTATACCGATAAAGTCGTCACAAAACAATCGAGGTCGGGCCGAGTGAGAAATTGTACCAGAGTTTCGCAGAAAGAGTTTCTGGAATTAATGAAAGACGCTAGCTCGACGTATCAATTAGCCGGCCGCGCAAAGTCTGACCTGGGGAGTACCAGTACCAGGAGACGACAGCCAGGTGATGTATGTCTGGTTGGACGCCTTAGCTAATTACATCACGGTGCTAGGTTACCCGGATCAGCCGGAGTGGAAAGATTTTTGGCCAGCTGACGTGCAAGTGATTGGCAGGATATTCTGCGTTTTCATGCCGGTATTTGGCCGAGTGACGCTATTAGGGGTTGGTTACCGCTGCCGAAGACGCTGTTAGTACACGGTTTCGTTAATGTGGGCGGTGCTAAGATGAGCAAAACTGTTGGTAATGTCGTCGATCCGATGGAGATTATCAAGGATTACGGCGTTGACGCTTTTCGCTATTACTTTTCGCGGCATATTCCAACTAGGATGACGGCGACTCACCTGGGAGAAGTTTCGAGGAAGGCACAACGGGGAGCTGCGGCAATGATCTCGTGTAATTTAGTGCAGCGGGTTATTGCTATGATTCAGCGTTACCAGTCAGGTGTAATTGGCGAGATTCCTCGCCCAGGACTGACATGGGGCCATACCGCCAGGCGATGGAAGCGCTGATTTTCGATCGGGCGATAGACAAAGCATGGCAACAGGTGCGACGCGCATCAATACGTATTGATGACGTTAAGCCGTGGGGAAGTCGCCAGAAGCGCCAGACACTGATGCCGCCGAGCATTTATCGGAAATCTTTATCTTACGCTGTTGGTGCGCTGAGAAATTGCGATTTGCTAACTCCGTTTATGCCAGTGACCGCTAGTACTATTCACAAGATGTTCTCGGCAGGAGTTGTGCCCGAGAAAACGCACCACTTTTCCCAAAATCTATATTCATACGCCCGATTCGCATAAACGGCATCTAGTAAAAGAAAGTAAGCCTAAAATGAGTTCGTTGCTTCAGCTTAGTTGATACGCATTGTCGTATTCATGATAGCGAGTTCTATGACGCTTCGGCGCGCGAGGAGGCTTACCAGGAATCAGTGAAGAATGGCGTAGCGATGATTTGTGTTGGTACGGATTTGCGCAGCTCGCGTCGAGGCTCTAGAGTTTGCTGGGATGCATGATTTTTGTTTGGCGGTCGTCGGCATCACCCGCACGATCGCGGCGACAAATAACGTCGAGGAATTGCGCCAATTGGTAGCGAGGCAATCGCGATGAAATCGTCGGCATTGGTGAGAAATTGGTTTGGATTATTTTTACTGATAATAGTCCGCGCGACATACAACAGGGCGTTTGCGGCGGCAGCTTGGAGTAGCGCGAGATTTTAATTTGCCGATTAGTTTTTCATGTGCGCGACGAAAAAGCTGCTGTTGGCGCAGTCTGGGCGGATTTTGGCCGATTCGATGAATTCAAAGGTTTGCGGCATTTTGCATAGCTTTACCGACTCTGAGGAAAATTTGCAGCATGGGCTGGATCGGTTTATATACGTTGGTGTTAACGGCATAAAAGTACTTTTACTAAAAATAAAAAATCAACGAAAATGTTTGTAATTCCGCTTGAACGCTTGGTTTTTGAAACTGATGCACCTTTCTTGACGCCAGTGCCATTTCGTGGTAAAGTGAATATACCAGCGTATGTGAGGGCAGGGTAGCAGAGTATCATGCGCGCGCTCGTGACCTTGGTGCATAGAAGAGGTTGTCGCGTAACTGACTCACCAACGCGCGGCGAGTTTTTAGGGTAAGCCCTATGAATGAAGATTTGAAAAAGAGTAGTAATGAGCAACTCGTACTAACACGGCAGAAAATGTCGGTAGTTTTAGTGAAGCTAAACTGCAGAATAATTCTTATGCTAGTAATCCGAATTGCAACGATTAGGCGAACTGGCGCGTCAGACAGGCTGAGCCAATCAAACACCCGAGCAGCAGGAGTTCACTATCGGTTGAAGATATTGAATCGCCAATCCAAGCAGTTAGGGGACAAAGCCGCGTACTACTGAGGAGGGTATTGCTGCACGAGTCTAGGGTGCGTAAACTTCGTTCAGGTCTGAAGCTGATTATGCGAAATATCTAGAGGAGTTTGAGTCTCAGCTGCTGAGTTATGGTCAAGCGTGCTGACAAAAACTATCAAACTGATTGTCGGTGATGATATGTCGTTGGGTCTACTGCAATTGAAATTCTGCAGAAAACGTCCGCTCAAAGAAAAGCTGAGTGAACGCGAGCTGCTAGTACTAGAGAGCGAAATTGGCTCGGAACTTTTTCAGGAGGGTGCCCTAAAGGGTCATCGCCGCGAATTCTTTGCCTGGACGAAAAACATGGATGTGGCACGAGGAATGGATTGATGCTAAGCACAAACTTAAAACCCACCATCAAAGTATGGAAGTAACCGATCGAGGTATCTTAAACTCAACCTGGTCCGCGTTATTCATATCTCGAGGGTGATGAATTGCGTAATTTTAGTATCGCTACGCAAATGTATTATGAGCAAGTTGCCCGCCAAGTTTACAAGCGAGATCCCGAGACCGGCGAAAAATTGGTATAATGAAAGCGTGAAATCATCGATAATCTATCTCGACCATGCTGCTGCCACGCCTCTAGACGAGCGCGTTTTGGCGGCGATGCAGCCGTATTTCTCTGAGATATTTTATAATCCTTCGGCGCCGTATGCTCCAGCGGTGGAAGTCAAGCCGCGCTTATAATCAAAGCTAAGCATCGTTTGGCTGTTTGTCTTGGCGGACAGGCTAGCGAGCTGGTTGTGACGGCTGGCGCTACCGAGTCTATTAATTTGATGATAAATAGCATTGACGGGCATATCGTATCAAGTGCCATTGAGCATGATGCAGTACTGAAAGCGCTTGCTGATAATGTAACACTGGTGGCTCCATCTAAAAAGGTAATATTGCGCCGCGCGATGTTCAAAGCAGCTATTAGGCCAGATACGCGGCTAATAACTATCGCTATCGCTAATCACGAACTTGGTACCGTTCAACCGCTGCGCGACATTGCTGAAGTTGTCCGTGCTGAGCGTCGCCGCCGGTTTGAAGCGGGTGAGCTGACGCCAATCTATCTGCACACTGATGCTTCGCAAGGGCTGGGCAGATTGACATCAAATATGGCGCGGCTGAGGCGTTGATGCGCTGACGCTAAATGCTAGTAAGATCTATGGCCCGAAACAAGTTGGTTTGCTTTGGTGTAATCAGATGATACGCTTGCAGCCGCTAGTTCACTGACGGCGGGCAAAAGACGGGCCGCAGCGGGACCGAAAATGTTGCGGGCACCATTGGTTTTACAGTAGCGTTAGAATTAGCGCAGCAACATCGTAATTCTGAGAATAAGCGCTTGCGCCAGTTGCGCGACCGGCTGCAAAAATCAGCTGACAGAAGCTTTTTCCGTGGGCGATTGTCTCCGGCGATCAAAAACATCGCCTGGCAGGTCAGTTGCAATATCATTCCCCGGAATTGATGCCGAACGGTTGGTTTTTATGCTAGAGCGAAAAGGTGTGCTGGTAGCGACTGGCGGTGCGTGTGCTGCGAATTCGGGACGCGTTCGCACTGTAGAAAGCGATTGGCTTGGCTCCAGAGGTGGCGGACGGCGGTTGCGTCTGACACTGGGTCGCTTATCGGATTCTGAAAACGTGCGATGGCGGCTGCCGAGAGATTATCGCTGCGATTAATACAGAAAAGGCCAGGTTAGCGTGAAAAGATTTTTAATAGCTATCGTAACGCTAGTTATGTATTTTCAGCCGCAATAATTGTCGGCATTGCTGTTTTTATCAAGAGAATGATTTGCAAGGTCGCGGTCGATATTCCAGATGCGGCACGCCGGCAGTGCGTGGTGGCTGACGCTATCGTGAGCAGTGAGCGGCGGCGATACCAGCGCTCGTACTGCTGAAGCAGTGCGATGTGTACAAAGAATAACTGGGCGCACAAATTGGTTTTTCTGGTGCGGCAGCTGATAAAACGGCCCTGGTAATGCCCGAGGCGATGAGAGAGCAGGCTATAGCTGCAGGCGTACCGGCTGGTAATATTCTGATAGAGGAAACCAGCGAAACAACTGCCGAGAATGCCTCGCAAACCGTCAGGCTGCTCAAACAAAAAGCAGATATCATCGGTAATTTTGGTGACAAGCGCTTTACCACTCGCGGCGAGTTTCAATTGAATTTTACTAAAGCGGCGCCAAATATACTAACGCGCAGCCATCCAGTAGTTAGCAGATAACCAATGGTCGAATATGTGGTGGACAACTGTCATAGGCTGGCAGCTGGCGTTGCAAGAGCTGGTAAAGATTATGGAGTTGCAGCGGAATGACCAGACCGCGTGTTTATGTTGGTATGAGCGGCGGCGTCGATAGCAGTGTCGCGGCAGCATTGATTATGACCAAGATTATGATGTTACTGGCGTCTATGATGAAAAACTGGGTCAAGATCTACCCGGTATGCAGTGTCCATGGGCTGAGGATTTAGCTGATGCTAAAGCGGTGTGGCAGTGCAATTAGGGAATTGATTTCATAGTATTTGATTTCGAAACACAGTATCGCCAAAAAGTTGTTGATTACATGCTGGCGAATATCGTGCCGGTAGAACGCCGAATCCAGATATCATGTGCAATCAAGAAGTTAAGTTTAAACTATTTTTGAGAGACTTCGCTGGCGGCAGGGGCGGATTACATCGCAACTGGTCATTATGCACGGGTTGAACGTTTTAGCAGATACTGCACGCTTGCTTCGTGCTCGTGACGATAACAAAGATCAAACTTATATATATCGCGTGACGTCTGAAGCGATGTGCAAAACCATATTCCCATTAGGAAATCTGACCAAACCTGAAGTGCGTCAAATTGCTGCCAAAGATCGCGGCCTATGGACAGCTCGCAGAATCTATGGGTGTATGTTTCGTCGGCAATGTCTGTATGCGCGAATTCCTCAGCCAGTATGTTACGACGCGTCCGGGCGATATTGATTGACAAAGAATCGGGCCGGGTGCTTGGCCGGCATGACGGTGCAATTTTATACGCTTGCAGTCAAAGACATGGTCTGGATGTTGGCGGCGGGTTGCCGTATTATGTGGTTGGCAAAAATATGGACAGAATAGAGGGTTTACGTTAGTCGTAATATCAACGACGAACACATGTGGCGAACCGAGATTAAGCTGACGAGATATTCACTGGATTAATCAACCTTTGACTGAAGGTGCGCAGGCCACAGAGTCCGATTGCGCCACCGCGGCGCGCATTAACGCTATATATGGTGCCGACACTACATCTAGAGTCTGCCGAACGAGCCGTGGCGCCTGGTCAGTCGGTCGGTGGTCTATCGCGGTGAAGAGTGCTTGGGTGGCGGAATAATGTCGGATATAAGGAATGCCAAATGTTCTGATAAAATATGCGAAGGTATTTATATTAAATGAAAATTGATAGTCGCTTTCCAGTTGTTTTTGGGATAAAGACAGATCAACAAAAGTCTCAATCTTTATCCGTGTGAAACTATTCTGACTTTTCGCTTGTGACATCGTGTATGGTTTGTGCAGTTCATGAAAATAAAATACTTCTGGCCAAGCCACCGCGTGGCTGGGGTTTGCCAGAGTGGTCGTATGGAATTAGGAGAAACGCCAGAAGATTGTGCGCGGCGCGAGGTGTATGAGGAAACATCCGTTGAACTAAATTCTCTAAAATTGATTGCGTGCTAGCATATTGAAAAGCTATTTCATTCATATAACTATAGATACCCTGATAGGGCATATCAGCTGCTTCTTTCTGGCTGATGTAAAACGAATAGATGATTTTGTAGCTTCGCACGAATCGTCCAGCCAGGAGTTCTGAAAATTTGATAAAGTACAAGACTATCATCATGATTTTGCTAATTTGCTGAGATTATGACTATACTAAGAGCTGCTGTCTTTAGGCCTTTTGGTTTGTCGTGAGATGGCGGGCTGTTGGTCGCATTAATCAGGTGGTTTTCGTGCTATAATTGCCTCAATTTATGAACACACGAATCCCCGAAATATCTGAATTTTGCCAAAGGAACGGCCACGCTATTATTGAGGCGGGCGCCGCTTATATTACACAATGACCGACGACGTTATTTTACCGGCTCGGGCATGCAGCCCGCTACTGCCGTATTTGCTGGGCCAGGATCATCCGCAGGGTGACGAGATTAGCTGATAGCCAGACGTGTTGTGCGGGCGCGGGATATCGAGGATGTTGGCGATAATCGCCTGACGACTCTCTTTGAGATGCTGGGCAATTTGGGTAGCAGGCGAATGTTGCAAACGCCAGCAGATTGAGTGGTTTTTCGATTTTTTGACAGAAATAGTTGGGCTGAGATCCGCATAAAATCTACGTTAGCTGTTTTATCGGCGATGATGAAAAACTAACATTCCGCGCGACGATGAAGCAGCGCAAATTTGGCAGCAAGTTTTTGCCAAAAAGGCGTGACTGCTAAAATCGTCCGAGCTGGATAGCGCTGAAAATGGCGACAAGCTGGGTATGCAGAGACGACGGATTTTCTTTTACAACGATAAAGAGAATTGGTGGAGCCGCGGCGGCGGCATTGATAGTACGCCGATCGGCGATCCATGCGGGCCGGATAGCGAGGTGTTTTATGATTTTGGCGAGCAGCATCACGATGCCAGCTTTGGACAGGCGCATCCGGCTAGCGATAGCGGCCGACGGCGAAATTTAGCAACTGGCAGCCATATGCAGTATCGCCGGCTGGACGATGGTAGCTTTGAACCGCTGAAACGCAAGAATGTTGATTTCGGCGGTGGCTTGGAGCGGATTGCCGCGGCGGCAATTGACAGTCCTGATGTATTTAAGATCGCTACTGCAGCCAATTGTTAAAAAGCTAGGTTTAAGCTGGCGAATACTATACATACCGCGTCGATGCGAGTGAGTGCTGATCATCTCAGGGCAGCGGTATTTTTGGCGGTCGATGGCTGCGTGCCGAGCAATGGAACAGGGCTACGTGATGCGCCGCTTACTGCGCCGGGCGATTCGCCATAGTTTTGACCTGGGTGATGAAAGCGAGAATTTCCTGGAGGAAGTCGTGATCGCCGATTTATATGAAGCAGATTTTCCAGAAGTTAAGGAAAAACCGCGAGAATATCATCGCTGTGCTGGTCAAGGAAGAAAAAGCCTTCCGCCAGACGCTGCGTAAAGGCTTAAAGCAGATGCGAGCATTATATCGACGACGGCCCGACTGGCGAAGAGTTGTTTATGCTGATGATACGTTTGGTTTTCCGGTAGAGCTGAGTACCGAGGAAGCCTATAAACAAGGCATCAAACTTTCTGATAATTGGCGCACCGAATTTGATGCGCGGAATGGCAGAGCAGCGCCAACGCTCCAAGACGGCGCGCAAAGGCAATTTAGCGGCGGTTTGGAAGGTCACGATCCGATTCATTTGAAATATCATACGGCGACGCACTTGTTGGGAGCGGCGCTACGCAAAGTTCTGAAATGCTCCGGATTTGCAGCAACATGGCAGTAATATCACGTCTGAGCGCCTGCGTTTTCGATTTTAATCACGATAAATTGACGCCAAAGGAAAAACAGGCAGTGGAAGATCAGGTCAATGCTTGGATTGACGCTGATTTGCCAGTCAGCTTTGCCGTCTATCCGACTGACGAGGCGCTAAAAATGGGTGCAATCGGCGCTTTTGGCGAGCTGCTACGGCGATAAAAGTAAAAGTCTATTCCATCGGCGAAGGTGACAATATTGTTAGTTTCGAAGTTTGCGGCGGCCCGCACGTTGAACACACGGGAGTCTTGGCTGAAGGCGGTAAGCGCTTCAAAAATCACCAGGAGGAGTCCAGCTCGGCGGGAATTCGCCGGATTAAAAGCGGTTTTGAGTTAATCTCTGTAAGCCCCTATGATTTGGCAAAATCTAGCAACCATAAGCAAAAATAGTATATAATAGATGTAGTTATGGTTTTAGAGCGTTACGCAATAAGCTAAATAATCTAAAGGGCAGAGTCCGACGATCAGCACGATGATCTACATCGTTGCACTGATATAGGTACCGAAAACGTTAAGGCGCTGTTAGCTCGCGTTAGTGGCGACGATATTGAGATTCTTGGTGTTGGACGTGCTCATCAAGAATTTTCAGATATGCACTCGGGTGCGATTGCTGATATTGCTGGCGTAGTGCAACACTGCGAGGACGCTCTAACTCAGGCTGAAGACGAAGCTGACAGCGCGGCCAAGCACTGCTGTCATCGGTATAGCTGGCGAACTCGTAAAAAGGTGCAACTAGTACGATTCGTTATCGTCGTCCGCAGCCTGACCGTCCGCTTGACGAGCAAAGAAGTTGAGTTATTATCGAGAAGGTCCAAGATCGCGCTGCTAAACGGGCGCAAAAACAGATCGCCTTAGAGACGGGCAATGACGAAGTTGAGGTCAAGCTGGTCAACTCAGCGCTGGTTAGTATTCATATTGACGGCTGTAAAGTGTCGGAATCCGATTGGCTTTCAGGGTAAGGATGTGCAGTGCAAAATTTATCGGCGTTTGCGCCGATGGTGCATATTGGCGCGTTAGAGCGAGTGGCGGAAGCTTGATTTGGAGTTGTTAGCGGTCGCTGCTGAGCCGTTTGCAGTTAGTCGTAGCGTGCTTGGCGCTGATAGCAGTGAGTGCTTTTACGGCAATTCTAGCGGATGTAGGGTGGCGGCACGACTGATATCGCGGTGGTCAACGACGGCGGTGTTGAGGCACCAAGATGTTTGGCATCGGTGGTCATGGTTTACTAAAACTATCGCTGACGAGTTGTCAATTCCGTACGATCAGGCAGAAAAACTCAAAGTAAAATATCGAGGACGGTAAAATTAAGGCTACCGTCAAAAAAGATGTGGCAGTTGCCGTTGATAAAACTCTCGAGGTTTGGCTGGCTGGCGTGAGCTGGCATTGAGCGAGTTTGATGCAGTTGATCGCTGCCGCCGCGTATTTTGTTGTGCGGTGGCGGTGCTGAGTCTGTCTCATTAGTTGCAGCTCTCGAAAAGCGTGATTGGTACAGCGAGTTGCCATTTACTAAGCGTCCGACGGTACAGCGTATTCGTCCCGATCAGGTTGTTGGTATTACGGATAAAACCGGTGAAGTCAATGATCACACTTTTTATTACGGCGATGGGCCTGCTGCGTTGGTTATGATACAATAATGAGCGGGCGACACTCAGGTCGGTTCGCAGTAAAATTAATAGGATTTTTGCGAATTTAATAGAAATAATATGCAAAAAGATGTCATTATATAGATGTAGAAGACGATGTTACGTCAATTATTGGCAAGATAAAGCTGCTAATTCCCAACATTGTTGCTTTGGTGCCGCCAAAGCGAATTGGGGCGATTCAGAGTGCAGTAAACCTTAAATTGGTGCATGCGCGGCTGAGCGGGTCGATAAAAACTGGTAATTATTACTAATAATGATGCTTTTGTCGACGCTTGCGGGCAGCGCAGGGTATTCCGGTAGCTGAAAAATTTGCAGAGTCGTCCAGAATTAGCTGAGATCCCAGCTCTTGAAGTCAACAGTGACGATGACGTGATTGATGGATCGGAAACGTTGAATGGCGGCACTAAGCTCAACGCGCAAACTCTTGACGATAAGAAAGGGCAGTCGTCTCTTAATGATGAGCTTAGCAAAATTGAAGATGAAGGAGAGGATGAGCTGCCGTCTTCAAGAGGTAAGGATGGCGGTGATAAGAAATCTGCTGACCAGGCGGATAGCAAGTCAAAAAGAGTCCGAAAAATTCCCGATTTTAATACTTTTCGTAGAAGTTCTTCATTATCGGTGCGGCTGTTATTTTGGTTGATTGCTGGTTTGGTGTGGGCGTTTTGTGTTTGCGCCGCGAGCACAGATTGTCATTTCTGCGCAAACTAGTAGTGTGGCTCATTAACACTCATATCAAATCAAGCTGCTGTTAACACTAGTTTGCAAGATGGTACTGTCAAACTCGACGACCAAAAACTAGAGAAAAAGCGATTTCTAAAACATTTACAGCTACCGGCAAGAAGGATGTTGGCGAAAAAGCGACTGGTATAGTAAGCTTTTCGACGCGCGATATTGACAATCTCGGTACGGAAATTCCATCAGGAACAACTTTGACGACAGATTCCGGTGCCGGTATGTTACCAATGAAGGCGTTAAAATCTCGCTTAGTAATTATCGTACGCTAAATGGTGAAATTACTGCCGCACGTAGCGGCGCCAGCTATAATGGCGCTGAGTGGTACAGTCAAGGGAACGCCTGGTGGTATTTCAGCAAGTATTGGCGGCTCGACGACGGAGGTACTGACAAAACCATTACCGTCGTTCAACAAAGCGATATTAATAAAGCAATGCGCGAACTCGTCACCGAGGACGATAAGAACCAAAACAAAGCTGCTTTGCAAACTGAGTTTGGCAAGGATTACACAATTATCAATGAGTCATTCGCGGCGGATATTGCTGGCATTAATAAGCCTGCTGTTGATAGCGAGGCTAACGACGGCCAAGCGGCAATTACTGGTACAATGAAGTTCTCGCTTTCTGGCATTGCTCGCAGCGGGTTTGATACGTTTCTCAAAAGCTTACTGCCAGCAACGCATTGATGGCAAGTCAAACCAGAAGATTTATGATACTGAGCAGCAAAACAGTTTCTCTGACTAATATAGCTATTTCGGGCGATACCATTAATGCGCGACAGTCTCGGCGAACGGTAAAGTTGGTCCGAAAATTGACGAAAGACGCCATCGAGGTACGTCAAAGGCCAGTCGGTCGGCGAGGTTCAAGAGCGCGTCAAGACTGTCGGGTATAAAATCGGTGGACGTGAACCTTTCGCCATTTTGGGTTTATAGAGTTCCAGAGACACCAAGAAGATAAGCGTAAAGTTTCAGATAGATGGCTAAGCAGTATTTGGCGCTTGACGTCGGCGAGCGGCGAATTGGCGTGGCATCGGCAAGCAGCGATGTTAAGATTGCCGTACCAGGCGACTGGATTGATGTCGACGGCAAGGGAACTCGATATTATCCGCGAGATGCTGATTGACGAATCAATAGATGTTTTGGTAGTGGGTTATCCGCGCAATCAACGAGGCGAGCCGACCGCACAGACTCATTATGTCGCAAAAACTTCGTTGACAGTCTTGGTCAAATTGAATCTGACGTTGTATTCCAGGACGAATCGTTGACGAGCGTCAAAGCAGAGAATATCTTAGCATCGCAAAAACGTCCGTATAGTAAGGGCGAGATTGATTCTATGGCAGCTAGCATTATTTTACAAGATTATTTGGAGGCTCAATAATGGATGGTTTTAAACGGCAGAATGGCCAACAATTTAATTCTCGGCCGAATAATAATCGGCAAGTACCGCCGCTGGTGCGGCTCCACGTCCTGCGCCTCGTGCTATTGATCCAAATCAGCCAATGGGGCAAAAGGCTAATATTTCGCTTAATCCCGCCACCATGACGCTGCGAGTCAGAAGGTATCAAAGAAGAAACGTTGTCTTCGGCGCTGGATAATCATTTGCTGACAATCACGGTGTTTTTGACGGCGGTTTTTGTCGACGCTGCTCAAGTGGTACGAGATGCAGCTAAAACCAGTCTCAAGCGATAGCAATAAGGTGTCGGTTACTATTGAAGACGGCTCCTCGGTCTCAACAGTTGCTAATACGCTGGCCAGCAAAAATCTTATTCGCAAACCGATTAGCTTTTTGAAGTTTATGTGCGCCTTAATAATAAGAATAGTATCAAAGCTGGTACTTGTCATGATTGCTCCGTCTGGGTCAGTTGCTGAAATTGTTAACCGTATGAATAATGGTTGTCAGCGACTTCAAAACTGTTACTTTCTATCCTGGCGGTACGTTGAGAGTTCTAAGCTATAAAAGGCTTCGCAGTCGTCTGATGGTGTTGATAAAACGAGCGTCCGTTATATCTTGCGCCAAGCAGGCTACTCTGATGATGAGATCTCAAGCGTGCTTTCGAAAAGCGAAATGTGATAGTCCTTTGTTTGCTGATCGTCCAAGCGGGTCGTCTTTGGAGGGCTACGTTTTTGGGGAGACGTATCAATTTACGGGTGACGCCACAGCTAAAGATGTTTTTACAGACAGTGTTTGATCACATGTACAAGGTTGTGCAGAAATGACTTAGTTAATAAGTTTAAGGCGCAGGTCTGACGCTTTATCAAGGGTTGACTATGGCGGTTTCGATTGTTGAGCGGAGTGTGGGCTGCGAAGATAAGCCGACCGTCGAGCGCGAAAAATCGCTGTTATCAGGTACCAGCGGGGTATTGCGCAGGTGTTTATAGCTCGCTACAAGAAAAACATGCAGCTTGGTTCTGATGTAACCTTTATCTATGCTGCAGACAAAGCTGGTGTTAAAGCCTGGGTGGATATTGATTCTCCGTACAATACTCGCAAGCATACTGGTTTGCCGCCGACGCCAATTGCGACACCTGGCGAATTATCGCTTAAAAAGCGGTCGCTGATCCGGCACCTGGCGATAACTTATTCTTCATAGCCGGCGATGACGGTTTAATATATTTCGCCAAAACCGATGAGAGCATAAAAACATATTGACAAATACTGCCAGAAGTTGTGTAGTATCGTATAAAGTATTGACATTAGCGCTAGTGATTTGCTATCAATATAGAGTATACACGAGACTTGCAGGAACAATTATGAATTATTACCAGCTCTATCGTGCTCATAATATGATTTTTCAGGAGAACCATTATTAGTACGCAACCAAATCGAGTTAAAACTAATTTGTACCGAGCGCAAAGGCTCATTCTAGCAAAACCAAAAGGCGCGGTGGTGTTTCTTGGACTCCGTAGTATCGTATGTCGGCGTTTTTCTATTCATAGCAACGCTAATTGCTATTGGACAACGTCCAGTTGGCGTTCAGGAAGGTAGTAATAATACGCCGCTGGCTAATGCCTCTACCTCAGCACTAAAAATACCGTAGCAGCTGCAACTCCGCTAGTACGGTCGATCCGGTTGTCGCTACGAACATAGCTTCGTCGCTTCAGCAGACACTACCAGTATGCCAGTTAGCGCTAACGTGGCGACGCTTTCTCAGACGCTGACTATTGAAACGGTAATGTCGCAGACCTCCAGTAATGCGACTAGTAAGCCGCAGATTGTTCAGCCGACAGCTAATTCGCGGGCGGCTACTACTTACCACGCAAGGCTGGCGATAGCAGTTGATGCAGTAGCCAGCAAATATGGACTCAAGAAAGAGACTATAGCTGGGCCAATAATCTATCGTCTGATGCGCTGGAGCCAAATACTACTTTAACAATTCTGCCAGTTGATGGTGTTCAGCATACCGTTAAGGCGAGTGACTCTGCTGATAGTATTGTTGCCAAGTATGGCGGTAATAAGGCTGATGTGGTGTCGTATAATGACCTCAGAGCTCACTGGTTCGCTAACTGAAGGTAGGAACATTATTGTTCCTGGCGGTGCTTTGCCGAAAGATGAACGTCCAGGATATGTGGCTCGTGCTGCGGCTAGTAATCGGCGCGGCGCTTATGGATGCATGGGTCGGGCCTGGGCGGTTACGGAAGTAATTACAATGGGGTTATCTCTGCTGGTAACAAATATGCATGGGGAACTGTACTTGGTACGCTTACGAGCGCCGAATGCAGCTAGGACGTCCCAGTTGGTAGTTTCTGGGGTAATGCTGCGTACTTGGGCTTATCGGCGGCAGCAGCTGGATTGGCGGTTAATGGTACGCCGGCGCCTGGCGCAATAATGCAAAACGGCGGCGGATATGGCCATGCGGCGATTGTCGAGCGTTAATCCGGGCGTGTCAATCACAATTAGCGAGATGAACGGTTATCGCTTTGGCGGCGGTTTCAATCGCGTTGGTCATGGCCAGATTTCCTGGGGCGAGGCCACTAGCGGTTACTTATAGATATACTCACCAAGTATTTTTACTAAAACTAATTAACACCTCTGTCAAATCGGAGGTGTTTTGGTATAATGTGTCTGTATGTTTTGTTGATACAGCTAAAGTTTCAGTCCAGGCAGGCCGCGGCGGCGACGGCGCGGTCAGTTTTCGCTCACGAGATACGTTGATAAAGGCGGTCCGGACGGCGGCGATGGGTGGTCGTGGCGGTAATGTTGTGTTTTTGGCGACGGAACGAAAGCAATACGTTATTAAACTTTCGTTACAAAACCCGAGCTAAAGGCCGAAAATGGTGTCTCGGGCGCCAAGATGACAGGCCGCGCTGGTAAGGATTTAGTTGTCAAAGTGCCGGTTGGCACTATAGTCAATGCGATGCGTACTCATCGCCGATTTATCTAAACCAAACCAAAAACTGTTATTGCTAAGGGTGGCGATGGCGGTTTCGGCAATGCTCACTTTAAGTCGAGCGTTCGTCAAAACGCCGCGTATGGCAGAGGTGGGTGAACTTGGCGAATCGTTTGAGGCAGAACTAGAATTGAAAGTGTTGGCTGATGTCGGTTTGGTGGGTTTTTCCTAATGCTGGTAAGTCAACCTTTTTGAGCGTGGTGTCAAATGCTCGCCCTGAAGTACAGATTATGAGTTCACAACGTTGACGCCGAATCTCGGTGTAGCTGATGTCGATGACAGTTCGCTTTTTAATTGCTGATATTCCAGGGTTGATTGAGGGCTAGCGATGGTAAAGGATTAGGGGATGCCTTTTTGCGGCATATTGAGAGGACTGCTGTACTGCTCCATCTGGTGGACGCTTATAGTAACGACGTAGCTGAGCGCTACCTGGCGATCCGCCGCGAACTTAAAAATATAGTGTCGAACTGGTGTCACGTCCCGGATAGTAGCCCCTAACTAAATGCGAAGGATTAGATCAGGATATCATTCAAATGCAAATTGACACCTAAGAGCTGTCACTAGCGAGGATACGCAGGTTTTTGCTATTTTCTTCGGTATCGCATAAAGGCGTAATTGATGTACTGAGAGCTCTGCAGGTGCAAGTTGTAGCAAACGCGCAGCTGAGAATGAGCAGAAGCAAGCTGACGATTTGAATAACGATAAGCTTGAGACGATCACGCTCAATGGTAACGAGACGATCTCGAGCAGTTGGGAAGTATCATACGATGCTGATAAGCAAATCTATCGCGTGTTTGGCGGCAAGATAGAAAAATTTGCTCGCCGCACCAATTTTGATCAGTTTGAAAGCGCCAATCGTTTACGCGATATTATGCGTCGTTATGGTATCGCGCACGAGCTAATGCGCCAAGGTGCTACTGGTGATAGCTTGGTGCAGATTGGCGAATCGACGCCGTTTACGCTGGTTGAACAGTAGAATTGGGCGTCATCTCGTAGCTTTGCTATACTATAGGTATGGCACAGACATTTGTCTTCTATGACTTAGAAACCAGCGGACTAAATCCGCGGCAAGACCGCATCATGCAGTTCGCTGGGCAGCGGACGGACATGAATCTCGAGCCGATTGGTGAGCCGTATAATCTATTGGTGATGCTGAATGATGACACGCTGCCGAGTCCTGATGCGTTGATGGTAACTGGCATCACGCCGCAAAAACGGTTGAGGAGGCTACAGTGAGGCGCAGTTTGCTCGGATGTTGGGCGAGGATATTTTCACGCCTGAGACTATTGCGGTTGGCTTTAATAACATTCGGTTTGACGACGAATTTATCCGCCATTTGTTGTGGCGCAATTTTCATGATCCGTACGAATGGAGCTGGAAGGACGGCCGCTCGCGTTGGGATTTGCTGGATGTGGTGCGATTGACGCGGGCGCTCAGGCCGGAAGGAATCAATTGGCCGCTTGATGACAAGGGCGAGCCGAGCAATCGTTTGGAATTAATCACTAGCGCCAATGGCATAGCCCACGAAAATGCTCATGACGCCTTGGCGGACGTAACAGCGCTGATTGCCGTGACGAAATTGATTAAGCAAAAAGCAGTCGCAGCTATACGACTATTTACTGAAAAATGCGCGACAAAAAGTAGTCCAGCAGCTGGTCAATGTGGACGACAAAAAACCGTTTGTCTATGCCAGCGGGCGCTACGATAAAGAATTTGCTAAAACCACGGTGGCCTTTCCGCTGACGGCCAGTCGAAACGGCGGCGTGGTTGTCTATGATCTACGCTGTGATCCGACGCCGTTTGTTGGGCTGAGTGCGGAGGAATTGTCGGCAAAAAAATCTTTGCTTCGTGGGAGGAGCGGGGCTGAGGATTTTGTCAAATTACCAGTCAAAGAATTGCAATACAATCGCTGTCCGGCGGGTGGCGCCACTGGGCGTGCTGGAACAGGGGCAATGGCTGGCAGAAGCTTTCGCTTGACCTAGAGACGGTGCAGAAACATCAAAAATATTTTACTGAATCACCCGGACTTTTGCCGAAAAATTACGGACTATTTTTGAAAACAAGCCAGCCTTCAAGAAATTGCCTCGATCCAGGAGCGCAATTGTATGATGGCTTTTTGAACGACCGTGATCGTATCCGTGTCGAAGCGGTGCGCAATGCCGATGAGCGCGAGCTGGCTGATTTTCATCCAGAGTTCCAGGACGGACGGTTAGCGCCACTACTATTACATTACAAAGCACGCAACTTTCCGCGTTCGCTCAGCGAAGACGATTTGGCGCAGTGGGAAGCCTGGCGAGCTCAGCACTTGCAGGCGCAACTGCCAGGGTTTATCGCATCTCTGCAGCGGTTAGCGCCGACAGCAACTGACGAGCAGCAGTTTATTTTGCAAGAATTGCAATTGTGGGCTGAGTCTACATTACCAGCTAGCGATTAGATCTTTCGCGTGCCAGCCGCTAATTCTGGAGGTAAAGGACGTTGAATAGTATTTTGCTAGTAGGTGATATGTATGACTATCATTGCGTATAGCTAATAACATACCCAGTATGGTACTGATATGTGCGTACTGGTATGGCGACCAGTTACGAAATTCATTAGCGAATCGTAAATGTCGTGGCGCTGCAAAAATAGAGGTACACCGATAAGGCACGCCAATACAACACGAATCTTGATGCTGAGGACAGCGAATAGTTCAATTAATGCTCTCATTTGACTATACTATAGCAAATATACTATAGTATGTGCAACGATAAGCGCGATACAATTTTAGTTTATTTGGATGATATTTTAAGTGTAATACGTGCACAGATATTTTGCGGTAATGGATTTTTTTACCGAAAAATGCTAAAATAAGTAGTCATGTCAGATAGTATCAAGATTACCGGTGCACGCCAGAATAACTTAAAAACGTGAGTTTGGAAATTCCACGCGATAAGTTTGTGGTGACAGGACTTAGCGGCAGCGGTAAAATCAAAGCCTGGTTTTTCGATACTATCTATGCCGAAGCGGGCAACGGCGCTATGTTGAAAGCTTGAGTAGTTATGCACGACAATTCTTGGGTATCATGGACAAGCCAGATGTCGACTCAATTGATGGATTGAGCCCAGCAATTTCAATAGATCAAAAATCAACCAGTCGTAATCCGCGTTCAACGGTTGCCACGGTAACAGAAGTCTACGACTATTGCGCTTGTTGTTCGCGCGTGTTGGCGTACCTCATTGTCCGGCGCTTTTGCCAGATGGTAAGCGCTGCGGCAAGCCGGTACAACGACGAACAGCACAATCAATTATTGATGAAATCATGAAATTACCTGAAGGCGCAAATTAATGATCCTGGCGCCGATTGTCAGTCAGAGGCGAGTTTCAGCATATTCCCTGAACAGTATATGCGCAGCGGCTGTCGCTCGAGCGCGAGTGGACGGCGTAGTTTATGCATTGGGACGAATTTCCAGAATTGCAAAAGAGCTATAAACATGATATCGAATTGGTTTGTAGACCGCTTGGTGATGCGTCCAGACATGATTTCGCGCGTATCGCAATCAGTAGAACAATCGTTAGAATTGGCTGGCGGCATAGTCCAAGTGCTGGATGCTGGATAGCGGCAGATTTTGACTTTATAGCCAGCGCTATGCTTGTGTGGATCACCCGGGCGAGGAGATTCCTGAATTGGAGCCGCGGTTATTCAGCTTTAACGCGCCACAAGGTGCTTGTCCGGTATGTACGGGGCTGGGTACACGAATGGAGATTGATCCTAGCTTAGCTTTTAACAAAAAATTTGACGATTGCTGAGGTGTAACTCCGTCCGTTTAATCGTTTTGGTGTTGATGCTTGGTATATGAGCGGCTTGAAGCGGTAGCGGCTGAACATGGTTTTAGTCTACACGTACCAGTGCGCGAACTAAGCGACGATGTGCGGAAATTATTGATGTATGGTACAGGCGAGCAAAAATATCGCGTTGAGCTAGGTAATGGCCGGCACTATGATTCAACATTTGAAGGGATTATTCCAAATCTTGAGCGTCGTCACCGCGAAACTGATAGCGACTTCATGCGCAAAGATATTGAGCGATTTATGCGTGAACGCAAATGCACAGCCTGTAAGGGCGCTCGCCTTAAACCGGTAGTCTTAGCGGTGACGGTTAGCGGCTTGTCGATTATGGATATTTGTAATCTAGATGTCGAGAACGCCTTAGATGTCTTTAGCAGCTGGAAATTTGATGATAACGAAATGAAGATCGTCAAACTAGTGTTACAGAGATTAACGCTCGTCTGGGATTTATGAATAACGTAGGTGGACTATCTAGAACTGGGGCGAGCTGCTAATCACCTGAGCGGCGGCGAGGCACAGCGGATTCGTCTACGACAGATTGGTTCTGGCCGCAAGGTGCGCTGCTATGTATTGGATGAGCCGTCAATTGGCTTGCACCGCGCGACAACGATCGATTGATCAAAAACGCCTCAAGCATTTGCGCGATCTGGGCAATACCGTATTGGTTGTCGAACATGACGAAAGAGACGATCGCTGCAGCTGATTTTGGTGGATGGGGTCCAGGTGCTGGCGTGCATGGCGGCGAGATTGTAGCTGCCGGCACGCCAGCCGAGGGTACAGAATCCGGCCAGTAGTTACCGGACGATATTTATCTGGGCAGAAAAATATCGGGCGCTCAAGAAAACGCCGTGCGGTCGAGAAAGATCGCAAACTTGTCGTTCGCGGCGCTAAGGAGAATAACCTCAAAAATATTGATGTCGAGTTTCCGTTGGGCGTAATGACACTAGTGACTGGCGTTAGCGGTAGCGGCAAATCGACACTAGTCAATGACATTGTAGCCAATGAATTGACGGCGCGTCTGCATAGAGCGCAGACTGTGCCCGGCGATCATGATAGAATTGACGGTGTTAAGCAATTAGATAAAGCTATCGTCATTGATCAGTCGGCGATAGGTCGCACACCGCGTTCTAATCCAGCAACTTATACGGGCGTGTTTACACAGATTCGCGAATTGTTTGCTAATACCCCTGAGGCTAATATTCGCGGTTACAAAGCGGGGCGTTTTAGCTTCAACGTCAAGGGTGGTCGCTGTGAGAATTGCCAAGGCGACGGTGTGATAAAGATTGAAATGCACTTTTTGCCGGACGTTTATATACAGTGTCCAGAATGCCACGGCAAGCGTTACAACCGTGCGAGCGCCTAGAGATTAAAATATAAGGGCAAAACCATTGGCGATATTCTAGAAAATGACAGTCGAGCAAAGCCTGCGAGTTCTTTACCTAATTATTCCAGCCATCTCCCGCAAGCTCGAGACGATTAACGAAGTTGGTTTGCGGGCTATGTGAAGCTTTGGGCAGCCAGCGACGACGTTCCTCTGGCGGTGAGGCGCACGCGTATTAAAGTGGCAGCAGACTATCCGTCGTTCGACTGGTAAAACACTTTATATACTCGACGAGCCAACGACTGGCTTCGTATACTGCTGATGTGCGCAAATTGCTCGAGATTTTACAAAAATTAGTCGATGGCGGTAACAGTATGGATAAATCGTGAGCATAATCTGGAAGTCATCAATGCGCTGATTGGATTATTGATATGGGTCCAGAGGGTGGACAGGGTGCGTGGCAAAGTGGTTGCTGCTGGCACGCCAGAAGACATTGCAAAAGAATCAGAAAGTCAAACTGGGAAATACTTGCAGAAGCTGTTATAAAAGATAATATTTGCAAGACTAAAAGCCTCAATTCTGATGAAAGATTCGGTGCGGGATTTACGTTATTTTTCCGTTTGGACGTCTTGGTTTTTGAGAATAAAACTTTGGAGCTGTTTTTGAGAGCCGCGCGGTTTGGTGGTTCTCGAGCGCGTGAATAATCATCGGCGAGACGAGAGAATACGATTATAAGAGCAGCAACCTCGATGTTAACGCCTGCTTTGGTAAAGTAATTCACCGGCGTAATAACCCAGATAAACGAACAGTGATGACCACAAGAATCCGCCGATAATGTTAAAAACCAAAAATGTTCTGTAATGCATCTTTTGCTGGCGCCAGCAACGATTAGCGCAAATGTGCGGACGATTGGCACGAAAACGAGCCAACACGATAGTGATTGAACCGTGCTTGTCGCAGAAGTTTTCAGTTTGTTCTAAAATATTTTTCTTGCGACGCGAATTTTCTTTTCAAATAATTTGCGGCCGACCTTATGCCCAAAACTATAGCCAACGCTATCGCCTAGCACTACTGCTAAAAATATCAGGATAGCGAATAGATGAATATCAATTGGCAAAATATGCTGTTGTACCATACATGCTGCCGTATAGTAAAGCTGTCGCCTGCAAATATGAAGCGATTAATAAAACCTGACTCAGCAAAAACTGCAATAAGATAATTGGACGCTGAGATGAATCAAATTAATAAAGGCTTCCATGCAGAGCTGATTATAGCACAGATTTTAGCACCAGCTAATGGAATAGGTTTTGGGTCTAAAAATTTATTGTCGAAACGAATCAGGGCATATCGTGAATTACCAGCTTGGTTAGGAATCATTATCATAAACATGTTATAATAGAGAAACAGTAAACCTCCGGAAAGGTATCTAACGAAAGGAAGAGAGAAATGGGAGAAAAATTACTCTGAAGATTACTAAGCGCGAGTGCTAGCAAAAAGTTAAGACGCTACGTCGCCAAGGAATTACGCCAGCGTGGTTTACGGTGCGGGTATGGAAGTGGTGCCGATTCAGGCCGATGCTGGCGAAGTGCTGCGCGTCTATCAGCCTAGCTGGCAAACGCATTACGCCCGTCCAGTTGCTGAGCAGCGAGCGGCATGCGATGCGATTAAGGATGTTGAATCATATCCGACTGGGTCAAGCATTTTCGCCATATTTCTTTTCACGCAGTTCGTGCTGATGAGCCGGTGATTGCCGAGGTGCCGATTCGTTTGAGCGGTACAGGAGAATCTGAGCAGAGCGTGCTAGGCTGAGTTCTGCGCGCTTGAGAGATCAAGGTCAGGCCTGCGGATGGATCTGCCAGAAGTATGAGCGCCGACGGATGGTCTCGTTAAAGAAGGCGACCGCGTGACACGGGCGATGTTGTTTGCCGGATGGTGTTAGAGCTGGTCGAGAACGACGACGGCCGCGAAGGTACGCTGACGACGATGATACCGTAAAAAGATTTGCTGTGGCAAACGTCTGCGAGCCGAGCGCTCAGCAGCTGCCACTGATGCGGCGGCCGGCGAAGCTGAGTCCGCCGATGAGCAAGTCGAAGTTACGAAGCTGAAAAAGACTGGAAAAGACTCAAGCGTCGGAATAGTCGGAATGGTTTGGTCCTAGACTGATCAAAAACACCGTCATGATTTGGCGGTGTTTTTGCTATCGTCGGAAATGCTGAAATTACTCCTCGATGAATCCGCCGGATTGCTGCCCACAACTAGCGTAAACGCCGCGTTTTTGGCGAGCAATTGATCATGCGAACCGTCTTCGACGATACGTCCGTTTTCCAGGACGATGATATGATCGAGCTTAGCGATGGTCGATAAAGCGGTGAGCGATGACAATTGACGTTCGGTTTTTCATCAATGCTCCAGCGACTTTTTGGATTAGCGCTTCTGATTCTGAGTCACTGCTGATGTCGCCTCGTCAGCGACTAGAATTGGCATCTTTCAAAATCGCCCTTTCAATGGCGATAGCGCCGCTGTCCGCCCGAAAGGTTTGACACCGCGTTCACCGACCAGCGTGTCAAAACCGTCTTGCAGTTTGACTATGAAGTCGTAAGCGCCAGCTTTCTTGGCGGCTTTTCAATTTCAGCATCGGTCGCGTCAGGCCGGCTGTGAGCGATACCCGTGCGGACGGGACGACGACAGCAGCTCTTGCGGCACATAGGCGATTTGCTGAGCAGGTCTTGCACTGCGGTGATGTCTTGCGATCAATCGGTCAACTCTCCTGAGTCAATATCGGCAACCGGTAACAATAATTTGGTGAGGGTAGTTTTGCCAGACCCAGCTGATCCGACTAAACCAATTTTTCAGCTGAATACTGAGTGAGAAATCATGAAACAAGGTATCGCCTGGCCTTCGTCGTGCTGTAAAGGTCACATTGAGCATGACAATGCCGCCGCGTTTAATTTTGGTTTTTGTCGCTGCAGTCAACTAGCGTCGTTGGTGTTTTTAAGAATTTCTACCATCTCGTGAGCATCGCCAATAATACGATTGTAACTGCGCATGATGCCATTCATGTTTCCACTAACTCGTGCGCTACGCTGCCTGGCATACGTTATGATTAGTCAAACTGATGCTACTGATACTAAATTGTGCTGAGCGGCGTATACCGCAAAAAGCAATTGCGCCAATTTGTTTGATAATCGTGTTGATGGTCGAATAAACAGTACTTTAACTTTCAGGAAACCGCGCATCGTGCCCAGCTGAGCGCTGCCATGAACCTGACCGTTTTTGAAAAGCGCTTTTGATCAGCGATTCAGCGCCAGATGATTTAACCGCCAGAATATTTGAAAACCATGTCGGCTAATTGACGGTAACTTTGCTGGCTTTTACTGGCTTCTTTTTCGCTTAATTTAGCCATTGGTCTAGAGCCAAAATAGACGGCAATACTAAAAATAATTGAAAAGATAAACAGGAATAAAACACTACCAAATTAATGTCGATAAAATGATTATTGATCCAGCTAAGGAAAATAACTAACGGCAAAATCGACCAGAAAATTGTATCCCAAAAACGCTCAACCGCGCCGTTTAGCTTATTGGTTTGGCTGACAAGCGAGCGTCGAATTTATTAGCATGGAAAAACATTGTTTGATTAGTTAATTTACTCAAAAAGCAGCGCGGTATAAATCGCGTTGCAATGCGAGTCTCGAGCGTCCAAGTGAGATACAATACCAGCGCCAGCCAATTACTGCTGAACACGGTTCGCTAACACCATACAGAACAATTAGCGTCCATAAATTATTAGCGGTTTGCAGCTGGTTTGTGCTGGATAATATTAGTAGCTCTGCAATAATAAGCGGGCCGACAAAAATAGAGATAACGATTGCAGTAGTGTACCATATCGCTAGATTCCTGCGGCGCCTGTAGGGTACAGATACTTGCCAGAATAGGCGTAAAATTTCTTTATCGTTATTTTATTTTTCAAAAGTATCTCCTCTCTTGTGCAATTTATTGTGCGAGCAGTTTGATCGTTAGAAGTGATTCAAACGCGAGAGTTTGGGAGGAACTCTTTTGGCTAGGTTCATAAATTAACCAATTATAAGGTATAATCTTGGTATGGGTCAAGAACAAACAGTTTCGTATGTTTTTAATAACAGGCACTACTAGCGGCTTTGGGTAGAGAATTTGTTCGTATATTTGCGCAAAATGGCTATAATATCGTTGCTGTTGCGCGTAACGAAGTTCTATTGCAACAGCAAACAAACAGGGAAGTTTAGAACGCCAGTTTGGCGTTGAAATGGTCTATAGTTAAAGATTTGAGTGCGAGGACAGCGCTCAAGAAGTTTATGACGAGATTAAATATAGGGGCATTAATAGAGACATCTTAATTAACAATGCGGGTTTGCGTTCGTTTGGTCGCTATATTGATGTCGATTGGCAGCGCCATGAGAAGGTCTCGCTAGCGTTAATATGCTGGCCGTGATGCGGTTATCATATCTTTGGTAAAGATATGGATCGTCGCGGTAAAGGGCAAGATTATTATATGTGCATCGATTGCTTCGTTTCAAGCTGGGCCGTACATGGCGATGTACTATGCCTCGAAAAGCTTTTTGTTCGCTCGTTTTCTGAAGCTTTGCATGAAGAAATGAAAAGTTCTGGCGTATCGGTGACGGCGTTGCCCAGGTCCGGTACGCGCTAGCTGAAAAGAAATGCTCACATGATAAATCACTATGACTCAGAGTTTATGCACCAGAAGTAGTTGCCGCACTATCGCTATTATGAATAACAAAAGCAGTGTATGTAGTTGGTTGGCCGAATAAACTGGTGTTTTTGACGCGATTTTGGCAGCTTGAAAGCTTTAGCAGAGTTCTCGCTAGCAAAATTAATTTAGGCAGCAGGGCGAAAATAGCCTGGTCTGATCAGTAATTTAATTGTTGAAAACCATGGCTAAAGTGTGGCGTGGTAAGTGTTAGCATTGTATTTTTGTGAAATGAGTTTACAATAAAAATATGACACAAATAGTTAGTTCGACGAATACGAAATATACTGATAGTATATTATCGATTTTGCTGCCAGCTGCAGCATGCTACTAATGCCGAGATTGCTAGCCGGTTGCGAAGTCTTATTCCGATGTTACGATGACTACGGTACATCGTATTACGCAAACGTCTGCAGGGTGATGGCGTTATTGGATTAGCACCCGCGTCAAGGCAGGGGCTGTTTGCGGTACGACTTTTCGCGGAACCGCACGATCATATGCAGCCAGTGCGATGGTTTACGGGATATCAAAGTTCCTGATTCAGTGCGTTGCCGGATCGAGTGCCAGCTTGACGGTTGCTGTTTCGATGGTCCTTTTAGTTACTGGAGTATGTCAACAACGTAAAAATAGAAGGAGGAATTATGGCATTAGTGGTATTACAACTAAACAAGAGTTTGAAGAAAAAGTACTAAAAAGCAAGCGTCCGGTCTTGGTCGATTTTTGGGCGCCATGGTGTCCGCCGTGTCGAGCTGATGGCGCCAATATTGCAGCAGATCTGACGAGACAGACTGGATGTCGTCCAAAAATTGACATTGATGCCAGTAGTGATAATAAAGAACTGGCTACTACATTACCGCGTGCAGGGTATTCCAAATGTGAAGATTTTGCTGCTGGCGAGGGGCTGCTGAGCTGATCGGTATGAAATCAAAAACAGACACTAATTGATGCGTGGAAAAAGCTGAGAAACTATTAGATTAGCATGTCATCACGGGTAATTATCAAAAGCTTTTCGTGCGAAGATCAGCTAAGATATTTACCGCACCATACCCTAATGTGGTATGTTACAAAGTAAGTTGTTTCGTTTTTGAAAAGGCTTTTAGATACTCATCGCTAAAAAGGAAAATAGTGATCGCAAAGCGTTTGACTAGTTTGACGCTCTGATATAAAAGAATATCAAAAACCTAACGAAGATACTCAACTTTGGCATGGTACTGGTCGTTGGCAGCACGGTAAGGATAGTATAGTTGACGTGATGAAAAGTTTTGCGATATTGCTGGTCTCGAGCCATCCCGAGATGTGTAGTGCAGTTTTGGCGGCAGTGATCAGCATATCGTACATTTCGGTTTCATTCGTGCCGGAGGTCGGATGGTGGCGCGATCGTATGACATGCATGGTCTTGGCTGGAAAGGAAAAATCGCTATGGTGACGCTCTGACGGACGTCATATTACTACGTTTGTTTTATGCGCGACTCATTTTACGGTCAATGGGGTCAAAATGGTTGCGCCGTTGGAAGCTTTGGTGCATTATCGCATGATGAAAATGGCGATAATGCGGGGAAAGAAAGTGAATAAGCAGGCGCGCGATGTGGGATATCTTTTGTCTGGGTGGCGATATTTCGGGTAATTATCCAATTTTAATTGGCATTAAGAGCCTTGATTCGCACAAAAGTGGTAGAAAAACCGATGCGTTTACTACAAAGTGCGCGCTGATAAACGGATAGAACATTGCAAATATTTCCACATAGAAGTTCTCGCGATAAGCAGGACGAAATGCGCGAGGTATTGCTTTCATGTGGTGTCGACATACCGGTGACAAGCATTGAATTAGGCGAGTATGTCGGTACGCGAAGCGTTTGCTGAATTGCTCGGCTGGTAGAGAAAAGTAGGCTAAGGCTGACGAAGTGGGATGTGATAAGATTATTAATAATATATGAAGTCGCACTACTAAACCGCTTTTATGTGATCAGACTGCATACCGTCAATGTAATGCGGTTTTACTAATAGAGGTTGGTCGCCTGTGATTCTGCTTCGTCAGTTCGCGAGTGCACTGGTCGGGCAGGCGCCAGGTCGAATTGCTCAGCAAACGCTAAAGCCGTGGAATGATGCGAGCGGTCGCTTGCTTCGGCAATGGCTGAACGTAACGGACGAGCAGTTTACGATCCCAATCTCTTTGCGTTGATGCCGATGAGTTTTTATTATCCAGGCAGGGGCGCACGGTGATTTGCCGCCCTCGCTTGGACTTTGCAGGAAATGGCATCCGCGTTTGCTAGCGCAGATACCGAATATGCGATTGACAGATTTTGGTTGGTTCGTATGCGCAAAAATATTATCTTGATCGCCGCGCTAAAGCAGGAAATTTGACAGCAACTGTGGCGGACTTTAATATGTATTTGCCAGATTATTTTCCATTGGTTCATCCATCGCCGCTCAATATTGGTTGGCGCAAACGCAACCCGTGGTTTGAATCGGACGTTATTCCAGTTCTACAAACTATAGTTAAGGAGGTGCTGTCATGACAGTTTATAAAAATTAAACGAATTTACGAATCGCCAGAATCGGACGATGTTACCGCGTGCTGGTTGACCGATTATGGCCGCGTGGTATCAGTAAAGAACGAGCGGCGCTGAACGAGTGGGCTAAAGAAATCGCCAACCAATGACTGCGCTGGTTTAATCATGATCCAGAAAAATTTGCTGAAATCTTTCAGAGACGTTATACAAAAGAGTTAGATGAAAATCCTGCCGCTATCAAGGCGAGAAATGACTGGCCCAATCATCCAATCGTTACGTTGTTGCGTATAGCGCTAGGATGCGGAGTTTAACCAGGCGGTGTATACTTAAGCAATGGTTAGAATAAATAGTGCTCTTCAAAAATACTCATTTTTGACGTAAAATATAATTAATGATACGACTCCACAACACTCTGACGCGTCGGCAACTGGTGATTTTACTCGCTATCGTCTGATAAAGTGACTTTATATACTTGCGGACCGACTGTCTACGATGGTTTGCATGTCGGTAACTGGGCAGCCTACGTCTATTGGGATGCGCTAGTTCGGACATTGCAAATTGACGGCTATACGGTTGATCGCGTGATGAATATAGCCGATGTTGGGCATTTTGGTTGGTGATGGTGACGGCGAGGATAAAGCTTGAAAAAGGGTGCTCGCCGCGATGGAACCGCTGAAATCGCTGAATACTACACGACATTTTCTTGACGGCATGAAAGCAGCTGAATCTTATTCATAACACGCCAGTATAGCCAGACGTGACTGATCTCGTAGCAATTTTCTGTTGCAGGCTCACTAGCTGCTTGCAGCTGCACCTATCAAACCAGCGACGGTATCTATTTTGATACCAGTACTTTTTCCGCGTTACGCTGACTTTGCAAGCAGTTTGAGCGCCCAAAAAGCTGGTGCTCGCGTCGATGCCTAATCGGAAACGTCAACCATGGGATTTCGTGCTCTGGATTTACCGAGAAGGTGAAAGTGCGCGATATGGGTGGGAGACGCCTGTCGATTTGCTAGACACGCCACCAGAAGATAACAACCAGTCATGGGTTTCCTGGCTGGCGCCAGAATGCTCGGCTATCGCCAGCGGTTTGCTCGGCAAGACCATCGATATTCATGCTGGCGGAATTGATCACATCCCGGTCATCACACTAACGAAAGTCGCTCGAGCGAAGCGGCAACTGCCAGGTTTGCGAACTTTTGGCTGCACCTGCAACCTGAAGATTAATGGTGGCAAAATCAGCAAATCCTCGGTAATGGCTACACATGATGATTTACAGCGGCATGGTTTCTCGGCGATGGATTTGCGAATGTTTATTTTGCAGGGACATTATTCTAACGAAAGTAATTTTTCATTCGAGAATTTTGGCAGCGCACTGACCGGCTGCAACATTGGCGCGACGTGGCTTGCTTGCGACATCGAAGTTCACGATCGCTGCGCATAGCGATACCGAGAACAATGATCACGACATGATTTCTCGCCAAGCGCGGCTGTGCGCTGTCAAAGAAGCGTTAAAACGATAACTCAGACGTCCACGGGCGCTAGCTATGTGTCGATAAAGCCTAACGACTCGACACCACCGCAGAAAAATCTATCGAGCTGGATTAATCGAATTTTAGAGTTTGTTGATGCGGCATTGGGAAGCTGAGCTGTTGGACTCAACTCCCGATATTGATGATGAATGGCAGCGGTTATTGGTGACGGTCGCCGCGCTCAGCGATAACAAGGGTGGGTAAATTCCGATGAATTGCGCGACAAGCTGCTCAATGAATACGGCGTAGTTGTCAAAGACACCGCACATGATACTTTTATGGGCGTACGCGGCGAAAACCAGAGTAGACTCAAGTGTTTAAAAGATGAATGATGTGAGCTGGCCAGCATAATCTTTACTAAACTTCAGTTTCTGATTTGGCTACCCCTGGTTTTTACTTTTTCGCGGCGAAGCACGCTGGTAGGCGAAACAAGCTTTTGTCGGTTTGGCGGCTGGTTCTCGCGGCGTTCGACGTTGATATTCAGTTGCAAACGCTGGCACAGCCAGCTATCGGTATCGAGATAATACCGCCAACCATACGCGAACATGTACAGCCTATGGTTACCGCCATCAAAAACCATTGCGCGAAAGTTCAATACGCCTCAGATTGAATAGTTGGCGAAAGTACATTATTCTCGATCTGCTGATAAATGATGAAGTAAATACCAAAAAGCTATCGCTGCTGGCATACTATTAATTGCCAGTAATGCGAACAGCGATAATGCCGCCAATTTCCTGCGCCGAACATTGGGATCAGCGATGATAAACATGACAGCAATCGTTGGCGAAAGCAATGTTTGCTGGTACTGCTGGAAAATTTGACTCAGATAAATACTGTTAAGCCGGCAAAAGCACCATCTAAACCCGAAACGATCAATTGTCCGCTCACGCTGTCCAGAGATTACTGCATTCATCCGCCGGAAGATGATCCGATGGTGCCGCATTCGCTTGTCGTTGCTATAAATCCCCAGAAGTATCGCGACCAGCGCGGTCCTTCGACTAGCGTAGAATGTTAGAACTAGCGCTGCGCGAGGCCTCGGTGATTAGCGACTTGTCGTTTCGACGCCGCTAGAAAGTTCTGTCCAAAGTTTGCCAGCCGACGTTGCATTTCCTTGTATCGAAACAACCATTTTGATCAATCTGCGATTCTAGATGATAACGCGATACTACTAGCACCAAAGGCCCTTCCATTGCGCCGACATAGTTCGTATCGTATCGGGCAGAGTTTGTAAAAAGCTAATTGTTTGCTGAACTATTGGCGGCACTGCCAAAAACAGAATTGCCGCTAGTATTGCTACAATAACGATAAAAGCGATTAGCTGTGCTGAGAGTTCGGCTGCGGTTGGGCGTTTATTAGCCAACCAGCTGACTGGCCCGATTGAGACTAGCGCTAGAGATGCCGCTCAATAATTACTAACTGTACGAGCATTCCAGATTGGTAAGCCTGCTGGTCCGAGCCGATTACTACCAGCCAAGAACGTACAGATATGTTATAGTGTCTATCTCGATTTTAACCTTCATATTTTCAGTATGGCGCTTTATTGTTAAAAACTAAAATTTGTTATAATGTGCTATGGCTTTTTACGATAAAAACCATTAAAGAAACACTAGTTGAACTTGAATCAACCACCAAAGGCTTATCCGATATCGAGTGATGAGCGGTTGCGTCACTACGGCTTAAACACGATCAAAGTTAAGTCTGACCCGCTGGCGTAGAAATTGTAGCCGTTCAAGTCGGTTTTATGGCGGTGCTGATAGTGGCGGCAATTGTTGGTTTGTGGCACAAGTCGTATTTTTGATGCTGGGTTGATTATTTTTATCAGCGGCGGTGAACGCAATTATTTATTATGTGCAACGGTTTTCGACTGAGCGATTTTACGATCGCGCAAACAGTCTGTGGCTGAAGTCGTGGCGAAAAGGGCGGCGAGATGATCGCTGCGACCTGTTGGTTCCAGGCGACGGATATTACTTGATGGGAGGCGATAAAATTCTGCCGACGCCCGCGTGCTGAGGCGCGCTCTTTTCGTTGATGAATCGCAATTAACCGGCGAGTCGCTGCCGATTGAAAACACGCGCGTCCTGCCGGGCGACCGCGAAATTTACGACAATCCAACATGGTTTTTCAGGTTCATTTGTCGTTGGCGGTACTGCCATGGCGATAGTAACCGCTACCGCGAACGATACCGAATTTGGCCGTTTGAGCGATTTATCGTCTGGCGACCATAACGTCAATCCTGTACAGCTGAAAATCGATAGTCTTATCACGCGTATAGTGGCTGTTATTCTGGGTATTGCTTTGTTTGCTTTTTGGTTGGCGCTAGCTCGCGGTGTTGAGATGAGCGAAGCATTGCGTTTTGTGATCGTTATCCCAGTGTCATGCAGTGCCGCGAACTCTACCAATTGCCATATCAGTCATTTTAGTATTAGCAATGCGTCGGATGGCTCGTAAAAGCATTGGTTCGAACTATGGGCTCAATCAGGTCAATCAGCGCCATCACTACTATCGCCACCGACAAAACTGGCACACTAACGCGCAACAAATTATCGGTTCAAGAAATGGGCACCGCGCCACAACGAAAAACGTATTTTTGCAGACACTCTGCGCTAGCACGCTGTTAGGCCAGAGAAAAACTGCTGATCTGCATGATAAAGCTTTTCGCTTCGTTCATTAACTCGTCCCGAAAGCGGCTCCCAAAACTCGGCCAGCCTTTGCGTGCATTTGAGCATTCAATAGCAAGTGAGCGGCAATTTGCGACTATTTACGATGGCGCTAGTGTGCTCTAGCTGTCAAGGTGCGCCAGAAAATCGTTGACCATTGCGATATCACCGAAAGGCGAACGCGAAAAGCTTTAGTTAACCATCATCTGACTGGACTTGGTTTCGGGTAATTGCGCTAGCGCACGTCGCTCAGTAAACCAATTGATTCGCTTGAAAACATTCCAGATAATACGCCGCTGGTTTTGATGGTTTTGTAGGTGTGGCGAGATACACTGCGGCGAAGCCAGAGCGCATATTGCTCCGCGCAAGCCGCTGGCATCAGCGTACGCATGGTCACCGGCGACCACTTCGAGACAGCTTATCATATCGGTAAGCAACTTGGCTTAGTCGAGCATCGCAGCAAATATTTGATAGCCGGCAGATTATTGCAGTATCTGACGACGAACTAGCTGAAAAGGCTGCGTATACCGTGTTTGCGCGCGCGTTTTGCCCAGAAAGCATCGCATCTGAAGTACTCAAGCGTGATAATATCACTGCGCATGACTGGCGACGGTGTCAATGACATTCCGGCGCTGACTAATGCTCATGTTGGTGTCGCTATGGGGGCGGGGGCTGGGTGCCCAAAGATGCGGGCGATATTATCTTGATAACAATTTTCGCTCAATTGTTTCGGCTATTCACGGGCGAGGACTGTTTACGCCAATATTAAGCGCATGGTAACGTATCTGTTGGCTACTAATCTCGACGAAGTTATCGTATCGCTGAGCGCGTTGATTTCGGTTTTACCGCTGCCGCGGCGCCTGTGCGACTTTATGGGTTAATTTAGTCACTGATAGCGCCATGGTAATTCCGATGGACTGGGCCGGGCGAGCTCGGAATATGCTAGAGAAAGCCCGACGCTAACGCGCCGCTACCAGTAAATTTATGACTTCGCGAATATTGTTGATTGCCATAATTATGTCATCAATGACGCGGATTCTATATTTATTTCAATCAACGCTTTGCTGCTGACTATGCTCGGACGATTGCTTTTTGCTCGCTGGTAACCGCACAGTGAGCTAGCGCATCGAGGCGCGCAGTAGATCATTGATCGGTCGTCTGCGCAAGCGGAACGCACCTTTCATTGTTGGACTTAGTCATCGCTGTCACGCTGCAGATTGCCGCCCCTGGCTACCGCTTGACGGTTGCTGCATATTACGCCAGTGAACAACAGCCATCTTCTCTAGTGACTGTCCTGCTGTCATTATACCTATCGTCTTGATTGATGCGCATAAATGCGAGGGCGAGTTCTGGTAAGCGACCGAATGTTGCGATTACCAAGCGTCTTAAGCAGCGCTCAAGAAAAATAAAAGTTTGCTAATTAATTCCGGCGCTTGATATGTCCACGCAATAGCTCTAAATCAGCTAAATCTTTACGACTGACCATCTTTCGTTTAGCAGCAATCAGCCGGTCGGTCGAGACCACGGGTATCCATCGATGGTTTGCATATTCGCTGTAATGCTGTCAAGAAATTACGATCCAGCTTTTTAGCAGATTGTATTGTTCATGTGCGCAAAATTCGCTTCCGCTAGTTAGTGTCACCTCACGCCAATGTTTCTTACTCGCGAAACGGTTATAAACTTCGCGCGATACTACTAAATCAACATTGGTGTATCGTCGCATCATATCGAGCACGGCACGCCGACCGATATACGAATCGCGAGGATTTGGGTCTCTGATCATTTTCAATTGCCGAAGCTGTTTCGATGCGCCAATGCAGAGACAAATGTTGTGTAAACGCTGCGGCCAATTATATCGGTAATGCCATGATATCAAACCGGCTGCGCAATCCCGGTGACGTGCGCAAAGCCACGATACCATTCGCTCGCGGTACAAAACGTTTGACGCCAGCCGCTGTATAGTCGATATCATCTCGCTCCGCATCAATCACCACGTCATGTTACTGGATGTTTAGCGCGATGAATATGGCTCGCCGTAACCGTTCAGCGAACAATTAATATTCTCGAGCGATTCGCCGAGCATAAACTAATGTATCTTTTGGCAAAAGAGTCTATATTATCTTTACGCGATCAGCCGCCCATGACGACAACTCGCCATCGCGTAGCAGCACAGCGTCATCGGGGTGGTACTAGCGGCGCAATCGCTCCATCAACGAGGCTGCTACCGCTACGAAAATACCCACTGTACGCCGAATAGTACCGTACAAGCTAGAGCAACCCCGCGATAGAAGCTCCTCACGATGGACGGCCCACAAATAGTGCAATTCGAAAAACGAATCAGGCGTAAACCCTGCCGTACAAACTATCGCTGCTGAATGCTGCTAGCGGTCACGAATGTAACAAAGTACCGCCAAAAACGATCAACGCCATCATTGCTAAGCTGGCAACAATACCGCTCAATTGCGAACGCATACCCAGCGAGTCGGCTAACTGGCTGCGTGGCGGCGAGGCGCTAACGGTATAGCCGTGGAATAGAGCTGAAGCAATATTAGCTATTCCAAGGGCTGCCGTATCTTGGTTAGTCTGAATCTTATCGTCGTGCTCGCTACCAATGGAACGCGCCGTCGTGGAACTCTGGACTAGCACTACGAGCACGATTGACAGCACGGTCGGCATAATTGTATTTAGCATCTCGCGACACCGTGGGCTACATGAGTTTGGCATATTGCTTGGTAGCGAACCTAAAAACTCTACGCCGTACGCATCGACATGAAATACCATTGCAAATATTACGGCCATAGCGATGCCGATTAGTTCGCTCGGTATTCGCGATGATCGCCAAAACAACATCCACCTAGCACCAAGGGCGCTGCGTAGCGGTCATCCAGTTGATTGAACCAGCTCGCGGTAATTGACGCTAAATGACTCCAGAAACCGCCTGATGCTTTTTAATCCTAGTATAAGCTGGAACTGGTGAAACAGTTAGCACTCCCACGCCTGCCTATAAAACCAATCATCACCTGGTCGCGATGAATCTGCCAAAAGCCAAATTTGGTCCCAGCAATAGCATGGGACACTGATAGCGACGTCATCGCTGATTGCATAACATATTCTGGCGTACCTGTTTGCGCACCAGCACTGCACCCGATGCCAGCAGAATGGCGTCGCTCGAATCTGCGCCAACCACAATCGATGAGTATCCCGGCAACCCAAATACTAGCGCACCAATAATTTGTCGTATATAAGCCAGTCTCGGGCGGCGGTCCGACGATTACCGAAAAGGCCAACGCATTGGGAACATTCGACGGCTATCAACAACGCCGTTGCTGATATCATAGCCGCAAGTAAGATTTATACTGCAACATACTCGGCAGAGACTACTTTTCGCATGCTTATTATACTAATGGTATTTGGGGGTGGCGTCAATAAAGCAAAATCAAACTATGAATTTTGCTAAATGTCGATACGATTCATAAAATAAACCGCTTAGATTGTTCAGATCTGAGCGGTTTATGATATTTTCGTTTGCATAATTTGGCTGGGTCGGCAGGATTCGAACCTGCGAATGCTGGGACCAAAACGGTGCCTTACCACTTGGCGACGACCCGACTAACAAACGAGCGTACAACAAGTATTATACCACGCTCATCAACGATATGGAAATTACGACATAGAATACGCCGCACCCATTCCTCGGGGTCAATTCTGACGGTTTGCGTTCAGGGTTGATGCTGGCTTTCGGCGCACGGTATAGTAGCTAAAAGAACTTTTTGCGAGGCGAGCATTTTGCGACGAAACTTTTGGTACTCGTCGCGTTCCTAATGGTGAATGAGAGCGGCTCGGGATGCAGGTTTCAGCTCCTAGCAGCACGGTGTCGACCGCTGGCGGCGGCAGTAAATTTGTGCGGCGCAGCGGGCGGCGGATTCGCGTCTGCCACCACGGAGCTAGTTGCGCCCTAATTGAGAGGTAAAGCGCGGTCGCTGCGGTACTATTTTTGCGCGAATTGCTTTTGGACGATCATGGTAAATTGATCGCGGTGCGTGCATCTCGTTGCTAGTCTAATCTGGCGTACTATGTCGGCGCTCAAGTGAAAGAATATTAGCAAAAACTTTGTATGGTTCATCTGCTGGTATTGCTAGCAGAAAATCCTGTGCTATTACTTTCTGACGTTTTGTGCCGGCGCATATTTTGCTGTAGTTTGTTGAGATACCTGGTTTCGTCTTTCGTATGCTAAAAACTTGCCGGCATCGGCGTGCTAACACTGCCGTAATGGCGCTGCTGCCAGCGCCGATATCTATTACCAAATCGCCGCGGCGTATGCTGCTGTGTCCTACTAGCTCGGCAATCAAGCACGGATTACGCAAAAATGCTGCAATGAATGGGTGGCGACTTGGCGCTCATAATGCGATTTTACCACGAAAAAGCGGCTAATCAGTTGGCAATATTTTACCGTAACCTTATAATCATATAGTTATGAATGCACACGAAAACACTTTCGATAAAAGCAATATTTGCGTGCGGCAGACTATCTGACGGTGGGGCAAACTATTTTGTGGCAGAAAGAAATCATCTGCTGAAAGGAATTAACTTTTGACGATATCAAATCGCGGATTCTCGGACACTGGGGAAGCGGGCCAGGTATTAACTTTGCTTACGCGCATCTCAGTCTATTCGGCCAAGAAACATGACAAAGGACATGATGTTTGTGTTGGGGCCGGGGCATGGCTTCCCGGCACTGCAAGCTAATCTTTTTTTGGAAGGTACGCTTAATTTTGATCCGTCGATGGAGACTAACCTGGATGGTATTCGCAAACTATGCCGCGAATTTAGCTGGCCGTACGGTTTTCCGAGCCATTCTAATCCGAGACGCCGGGCGTGATCCTCGGGGGTGGTGAACTTGGTTACGCGCTCAGCACTAGCTGGCGGCGCAGCGATGGATAATCCTGATTTGACGGTAGCTTGTTTGGTTGGTGACGGCGAAGCCGAGACTGACCGACAGCTGGTGGCTAGCATCTCACCAAATTACTCAATCCACGCAAAGATGGCGTAGTATTGCCGATTCTTCACCTCAATGGTTATAAGATTTCGGCGCCGACTGTTTTTGGCCGAATGAGTAATTACGAACTGATGACGCTCTTTAGCGGCTACGGTTATGAGCCACGCATTGTTGACGCTACAAAAGACGGCGTCGATCCGCACGACGAAAATGAAACGCGCTTGGAGTGGCTCACAATTTGGTTGCCGAGATTCGTGCCAGTACGAACACGAAGCGCCGCGCGTGCCGATGATTATCGTGCGAACGCTAAAGGGGTGGACTGACCGAAAATTTGTCGAAGGCAAACAAAATCGAAGGTAACTGCCTGGCGCACCAGACGGTGCTCAGCGAGCGAAATCGGACCTCGAGCAGCTCAAATCTTGAATCAATGGCTCAAGAGTTATAAGTTTGACGAGCTATTCAACGAAACGACAGGGTTTTGGTGATTTTGTCAAAGGATATCTTGCCTGAACAGCTAGAGACGCTTGGGCTAATGTCGCCGCATGCTCGTGGCGCAACGCTGTTTATCGGCCGCTGGTGCTGCCAGACGTCGAGCGGTTTTCACTGAAGACGCCGAAATCCCTGGCACTATTGGCTCTAGCAGGTATGCGCCGGGCTGGCGCATTTCTGACCGAGGTCTTTCGTCTCAACGCCGATGATAAGAACTTCCGTTTCATGAGGTCCAGACGAGACCTATTCCAGCAAGCTTGACGAGATATTCAGGCTACAGCCGTAGCGCTGGCAATGGCCGATCATGGAGTGGGATAAGGATCTGTCGCGTGATGGCCGAGTCATGAAATCGTCCGAACACAACATGCAGGGCTTGATGCAAGTACTGTACTAACAGGCCGCCACGCTATATTCGCTAGTTATGAAGCATTTTGCAAGTCGTCGCAGCATGGTTGACCAGTATGCTAAGTTTCTCACCCAAAGCCGTAATGTCGAGTGGCGCGGTACTATACCTAGTATCAACTATATACTGACCTCGAGCGGTTGGCGCCAAGATCATAATGGTTTCAGTCACCAGAATCCCGGCTTTATCGACGATATCTGCACGCCGCCAGAGTAATTTCAGTGATGTTTTACTTCCCATCGGACGGTAATGTCACGCTAGTTTGCTTAGAGCATATGCTGTCAAGTGTTCGCCAGATTAACGCGCTGGTGGCCGGTAAAACTCTCGAGCCGCGCTGGTTGTCGCCAGAACTCGCTCGCCAGCAGGTCGATGCTGGTCTGATGGTTTGGGATTTTGCTAGCGATGAATATCCTGATCTAGTTATGGCCGCTTGCGGCGATTATCCGACCAAAGAAACTATGGCAGCTATTGATATTGTCAAAACGCATTGTCCGAACGCTAAAATTCGCTGCGTTAACGTTTCGAGTCTGACTACATGTTGGCTTTGGTACGTTGCGTCGCGTTGCCGACCAAAAAGTTCTTTTGACAAGGTGTTTACTGACGACAAGCCAGTTATCTTCAATTTCGCATGCTATCCGCAGACAGTCAAATCGATACTCTTTAACTATGCTGATTCGACGCGCTTCGATATTCGCGGGCTCAAAGAGATCGGGTCGACGACCACGCCGTTTGATACGGCATGTTCGCAATGAAACCAGCCGCTATGATTTGGCGATTGCTGCATTTCCGCCAGCTGGGCCGTAATGGCGTCGTTCCGTTTGAGGAGGCCGAGCACTTAGCTTCGATTTACCAAGGTAAGATTGACGAGAATACTGCTTACATAAAAGCTAACGGCGTTGACTTGCCAGAAATTGACGCCTGGGTGTGGCCAGCAGCACGCGGACTAGACGAGGCTAAAGAGGAAGCCTGGCACGGGCAAACAAATTAACGTAAAGAGAGGGTGGGGAATGTCATACTACTAATCGCAAAATCCAGGCAGCTAGCCGCAAATACGCGCTGGTCGACGACAAGCTCAAAGAAGTTGCCGCGTTACATATTGAGCAGAGTGGCAGCGAACTAATCGCGACGTTGCAGTACTGGCGGCAATACGCAGCAAGTACCAGCTGGTTTTGCTGACATTTCCCAGTCGGCCGCACATCTGTATGGGTATTTTTAACCGCGAACATTGCTAGAAAGTCCTAGGCGACGTTCGCGCGATCGGCTTGCGGATTGTTGCACTGAGCAACTATTTTCTCAAAGACAGGCTTGTTGATCGATGACGTTGTCCAGCATCATACGCGATATTTTTGCCGCTTGACCCGATTCACGTCTCCGGTACGTTGCAAGAGCTAGAGGTTCTGCGCTCGTCGCTGCCGACTGTACCAGTAGCGCGCCACTTTCGATAGTGCTTTTCACGCTCGCAAGCCGAGCTACGCCTGGAACTATGGTATCAATCTGCAGGACGCTGATCGCTCCGAGATTAAGCGTTTTGGCTATCATGGTTTGTCGGTTTCGTCTGCCGTTAATGAGCTGTGGAACCGCGGTAAATTACCACCAAAGGTCGTCGTCTGTCATTTGGGTAGCGGCTCGTCAGTGAGTGCAGTTTTTCACGGTCGCAGTATCGACAACACCATGGGTTACTCGGCACTAGAGGGGTACTATGGCAACGCGTACTGGCTCGATTGACTACACTGCTGCTATGGCGTCTCAAAACCAAACTTGGTCTCGATGATGATCGGTTTGAGCATTATCTTGATGAGAAGGGCGGACTACTCGGACTCAGCGGAACTAGCGATATTCGTGAAATTCTTGATCGCGAAGCTAATGGCGACCATATTGCTCATCTAGCGCTGATGACTTTGATTCACAGTGTCCATAAGGCTATCGGCGCCATGGTGGTCGCCATGAACGGCGCCGACTTGCTGGTATTTACTGGCACAGTAGGGGAACGTTCGGCGAATTTGCGCCGGCGTATCGTTGCTCACTTGGAATGCCTCGACTTCATACTTGACGGCAATCGTGACAAATCATGCTCAACCCGACTGAATTTTCACTAGTCATCTCGCAAGCGGCAGTCAGTAAGCCGATAATTGTCATACCGACAGATGAAGGCGTCGAAATTGCTCGCCACACTGTTAAGTTGCTAGCGTCATAATTTTGGTCGTTGGAAAGGTATGCATTATTGCTGTGAGGACGCCTTTCGTGATCTCTGTCAAACGGTATCTTTCATTTTGTTATAATAAGTACGATGAAAAAGACAGCCACTCGAGGACTATTCACCTTGACAAGATCGTTGGCGGCAGGCGACCTCAGGGACGCTGGCTCGATGGCCGCAAATGTTTCAGTATGGGGCGGATTGCCCGGCGAGACGGTTACCGTTCGCGTTACCAAAAAGAAAGTCGCACTCGTCGAGGCGATCGTCGAGAAAGTGATCTCGCTGAGTCCTGACCGTATCCCGGCCGCACGACCCAGATAGTTATCTTTCGACCAGTCCGTGGCAAATCATGCCACTGGAAGTTGAACAGACATACAAAGGCACAGCTAATCGACGACGCGTTCGCATTGCACAATGTTGCATTACCGGCGGCGATTGATATTTATTGCGACAATGTTGCATATGGTTATCGCAACAAAGTTGGAATTTAGCTGGTATAGTGAAGCCGGGGAGTCTGGGTGATACGCTTGATTTAGCATCCGCCGCGGCAGCAAAGGGGCAAGATTGTCGTCGATGGCACGAGCTTAGCGCACCCGCAAATCAACAACTTGGCGCGTGCGATCCGTGATTTACTGCGCCATAAACGCGTCGCGGCTCGCCAGCTCAAGACCTGCTCGTCCGCTGCGATCAGTCGGGAGTTGCGTATGGCAGTTGTATGTTAAAGATCGCTTGCCCGAAATAATTACCGCTGATGAAGCCGCCAAATTACCGGCTCAGGGCGGGGAAATTATCTATTCCGATCCCGCGCTCGCCAGCCAGCCGCATCACCGAGCGCTTGGCGCATTTCGGCAACACCACCCTGACCGACACTATTCTTGGCGTACCATTCCGCTACGCCTGCGAAGGCTTCTTCCAAGTCAACATCCCGGTTTGACGAGCAGGCGCTGCGCGATAGGGAAGGAGTGGGCGCGCGCGATTGCAATACCAACGACTGGTCGGCAGCTCGGGCACCATCAGAAAATATTCGGGACCCACGTGAGTTGCCCAAATTTTTCTGAGGGTGCCGCTCGCCGACGAGCCAATTCTCGATCTTTTACGCTGGCGTCGGCACCATCGGCCTGACCATTGGCGGCGGCAACGTCACGCTGGTGAAATCAACACCGATGCTGTCCGCGAAATGCGGCGCAACATCACTGAACTTGGCCGCACCGACGCCCGCGCCGTTCTCGCTCCCCAGCGAACAAGCTCTCGACTACATTACAGGCAAGAAATCGATCATCGTTGACCCACCGCGCGCCGGCTTGCATACCGACGTTATTGCAACATTGTTGCAAAACAGCTGCCCGCCGCGTCATCATCTATCTCAGCTGCAATCCCGTCACCCAAGCCCGCGACGTCGCCTTGCTCCGCAACAGCTACCAAACGCTGGCATCGTGGCTATAATTTTTCCGCGCACGCCGCATATTGAACATAATTGCATTCTTGATAAGAAGCCGTAAAAAGCTGCTCTTTTCTATGCAGAGCTTATCTGGCTAATTCGGATGCAAGGCTAGCTAATTGCTGCTATACTATTAGGTGATGTTTGACAAAGCTATTGACGCTATCAATAACGCGCAGAAAAATTGTTGTAGTCCAAGCGGAAAAATCCTGACGGTGACAGTATCGGCAGCAGCAGCGCTTGGAAGAAATTTCTGAGCGATCTCGGGAAAACGTTCAGCTGCACTGTCCAGTTGATACACCGAAAATACTCTACGTCACATTCACGGCTGGGATCGAATAACGCTGATTTTGACACGAATACCGACTTAGCAATTATCGTTGATACTAATGCCGAACTATTAATCAGTAAAAAGCTTAGCATGCCAGGCGTGCGTCATTTTCTTGAGACGCGTCCTGTTGTGGTGTTGGATCATCACGCAACTGATTCGACTGCTGACTCGATGCTACTCATGTCAACCAGCCGGTGAGTTTGCAGCTGGCGAACTGATTTGACAATCTAGCGCATACCGCTGGCTGGGTACTAATCCGCAAGCTGCAGGGATATAGCTGATTGCTATCTGCGAAACGATAGCTCACGCAACGCAAATACCACAGTCGACTCGTTTCGTGTCGCTGGCGAACTTTAACGCTCGGTGCTAGCAACTCAGCTATTGAGGAACGACGCCGCGAATGTGAAAAGAGTCGCCAGAGATTTTTCGGCTACAAGGGCCGCTTTGATTGAACGTATCGAATATTTGCTCGATGGTAAGTGCTATAATTCATATTCCGTGGAAGAGATCAAAAATATAGCGATCAGTATAACCCGAGCGTTCAGTGCTCGACGAAATGCGCCTGGTTGAGGTTGAAGTGGCTTGCGCTATCAAAAACTTATCCCGACGGTAACTAACCGGAAAATTACGCAGTAATATGCCGGTATCAGAGCAGATAGCTGGATATTTTCGGCGGCGGCGGGCGCTGACGCTGCAGGTTTTCGCGTGCATGACGATTATGCAGTGATTAGTGCGCGAACCAGTTGAGGCTGCAGATAAGTCTTTCAGCGGGTAATTTGTCTATTCTACATTAAAACCGCTAGCGTATGTAGCGGTTTTTCTAATTCTACTACAGATTATTTAGTAGATGAATTGTCCGAATGTACCTGCGTCACTGTACGTTTGTTGTAGTTACCAGCGCGGTAATTCCAGCCCATTTCTGAAACAGTATAACTACCGTCATTATTAACCGACTCAACGTAAGCGACATGACCGTTTGTTGCCGCGACAGCTCCCAGCGCGCGGTGCGCTACCAGTTGATTTACCAGCAGCTGGGCGCTGGAAATCCAACCATAACCAGCATTGCCATATACAGCGACGTCTGGGCGGCGGCTGTGAACGTAGTCGGTACACCCGACATGCCGTTGCCGACGTAGTAGCTTGATGAATTAATCGGCTTTGAGCCATAGCGATCGCGTAGTAACTGTGAAGTCCGAGCTGATGGCGCTGCGTGAGCTGGCGGCTGCTTGTTGCTGCTGCAACGATAGCTGACGAGCGGTCTGGCAAGACCTCTTCTGCGCTAGAATTCCGCAGCTTCTGTCCCTATGTCAATAGCATTTGGGTTACTAAACGACTCGTTGGCGTCAAAGATACGCGTCCAGGTTGTATTGTATTTTTCGGCAATTGACGCGAAGCTATCGCCTGCGGCTACCATCGCGTAGGTATGATTGTTCAATTGGCTTTTGTCTCGTTAGATTTGTACGCTTTGGTGTAGATGTTGGTTTTTGGTTTTATCGTCGTCAACTCCGCTGGTTTGCTTTTTCGTCGGCTTTTGCTAGCAAAGCTTTCTTGTTTTGGGTAGCTAGCAGCGGTGTTCTCGCTGCGATTGTTAATTTATTTTTATTTTTGCTGTGCGAGTAGTAGCGAGCGGCCCGTACTCGTTTCGGCATAGGCTGGGTGCGTTGCTATTAAGCATATTGCACCAGCGGCACCGAGTGTCGTCAAGACCCCGTATAAACGCATAATTATCTCCTTAGTTAAATACCCCCACGGATAGGCTAAACTTCAAATACTCGTGGATTTATGTCCTGGCTTATTATTGATTTTAATCGTAATTTTCACAGGACATGAGACCAATCATAGCAAAACGTAGTATTTTGGTCAATAATTTTATAGTGGTAATGCTACACTACCTCTGGAAAATTAGGTAGACTTTCGAGTTATTTTTTGGTATAATTGTAGACGTTTTATCAAATCAATGTTGGGAGACGTCAAGTCGCTTGTACCACAGAAAAGGATTAAATATCTGATGGCTAAAAAAGCCGAACTATTGAAAAAGCCGCCGAGCTCAAGCTTGACGTCAGCGATACTATAGCCGAGATTGAAGCGGCCATCGCTGCCGCTGAAAAGCACTCGAGTCCGCGAAGCGACAGTTGCCAAAGCTGGTAAGCGCAGCGCCAAAGCTATCGAAGAGGCTGAAGCTAGCTGAAAAAGAAGCTCGCAAAGAAGCTGGCGACACTACGCCGCAGGGCGACGCCGAAGCAGCTGTCAAAAAGGTCCAGCGCCAAAAGTTCGTCCGTTGATTGAACGTCGCGGCAAAGCTTACCGCCAGGCTGCCGAAAAAGTTGAAAAAGACAAAGCTACATCGCTTGCCGATGCTATCAAACCTATACAGAAACCAATCCGAGCAAATTTGACGCTAGCGTTGAAGTTCACGTTCGTTTAGCGTCGATCCGCGCACGCCGACCAAAATATTCGTTCGACCGTAGTCCCGCCTCACGGTACCGGCAAGACTGTTCGGGTAGCCGTTTTCGCAGCTGACGATGCCGACAAAGCCAAAAAGCTGGTGCCGATCTCGGCTGGCGATGAGGCTATCGTCAAACTTCTTGACAAGGGCACGCTTGATTTTGACGTCTCAATCGCTACGCCAGCCTACATGCCAAAACTCGGTAAGTACGCTCGTTTGCTCGGCCCGAAAGGCTTGATGCCGAACCCGAAGAGCGGTACTGTCTCGACCGACGTCGCCAAAGCTACCGAAGAAGCCAAAGCCGGCAAGGTAGAATATCGTGTCGACAAGCGGGCTGCTATTCACCTCGGTATTGGTAAGGTTAGCTTCGGCGCTGAAAATTGCTGAAAACGCCAATACCTTTCTTTTGCTAGCTTGCAGGCGCAGAAGCTCATCCTCCATAAAAGGGTGTTTACATTAAATCGGTTGCCGTGGCTACTACTATGGGCCCCGGTATCAAAGTTGATTATCAAGCAAAATAAACTCATATAATTTTAGAGCGAGACCCAGCATCTCGCTCTATTTTTAGAAGGAGGGTAGGGATGAGACAATATCTTGATTTACTCGACCGTATTCTAGCAGAAGGTGTCGAAAAGCATGACCGGACAGGTACTGGTACGCCTCAGTATCTTCGGGCATATGATGCGTTTTGATTTGCGCGAAGGCTTTTCCACTAGCTTACCACCAAAAACTCTTTACCAAAGGTATCTTCGGCGAGTTAATTTGGTTTTTGCGTGGCGATACTAACGTACACTGGCTGCAAGAACGCGGAATTCATATCTGGGACGAGTGGGCTAACGAGGAACGGCGATCTCGGTCCAGTTTACGGTGCGCAGTGGCGGGCATGGTCAGCGCCTAATGGTGAACATATTGACCAGATTGTTAACGTCATTAACCAGCTGCGCGTCAGCCAGACTCGCGGCGGCTAATCGTTACCGCTTGAATCCTGCCGAGTAAACACAGCATTGCCGCCGCTGCCATATGTTATTTCAATTCCCATACCACACCCGCTGATTCCAACGACTCTGACCAGCGGCGCTGGTTATCGTGCCAGCTTGACCAGCGATCGCGCGATACATTTCTGGGCGTCCCATTCAATATTGCTAGCTATGCATTATTGACTATGATAATTGCACAGCAGGTTGATATGCGTGCGCGTGAATTTATTTGGATGGGCGGTGATGTCCATTTGTACCCTGAACCATATCTGAGCAAGCAAAACTTCAGCTGACACGCCAACCGCGTCCGTGCAACTCGACATCACACCAAAAACCATCAATCGATGATTATGCGATCTTGATGATTTCAAGTTAAAAACTACGATCCATGGCCGGGCCATCAAAGCGCCAATTTCAGTCTAAATGTTGTTTGCATGGCAAGACTACTTTTCATATCGCAAATATATAAGGATAGTGTTAGCGTCATCAGCAGCATGTGATTCTTCTGATGTTTTTACGCCAGTATCGTCAAGCTCGGGGAAAATGTATCCGCTGGAAGTTCTGCGTCGACTTCGTAGCGGTATTCTACTTACCACATTTGATTTGAGTGCGGCGCGTAAACGGTTGCTCCGCCAATGATGTATATGGTATCTGTAATTGCCATTCGCAGAGCGCTTTCTAGCGAGCTAGCTGTCTGCGACGCCGTCTAGCTTAGTATGAGTTAATACGATATTTTGGCGATTTGGCAGCGGACGGCCGATAGATTCATAAGTTTTACGGCCCATAATTACTGTACCGCCAGTGGTTAATTGGCGAAAATGCTGCAAATCTGCTGGCAAACTGCGCCCCACGGCAGTTTGTTGTCATGCCAATACCGCGCCGGCGATCGTAGGCGACTACTATGCTGCACTGCTTTTTCTGATTGCGTCCCATCAACTTAATCATATCACAGGCTAGCTATTGTAAGCGGTAGCGGTGAATGTATAATGAAAAAGCGCATGAAAAGCAGATTCGACCGAATTATCATCGCCAACTGGCATTTATAGCGATAGAGAAATCGCAGCAGCACTAGCAGACGGTCATATCGTTTGCGACCCAGCGCCAGCGCGTATCAATGGTAGCAGGGTTGATGTAACGTCGGCTATTATTTTTATAGAGCTGGCGCTCAGGGGAAGGAAAGGTTATTTAATCCATTCGACGAAACTGACGTTCGAGCGCTACGTAGTGAATACAAAATTGCCAAACCGTGGCACGAAGTTCGCCGCCGAATTACTAATCAAGGTGTCGCGGGCATTGATAGCATCAAAGGTATTAACGACGATCATCCGGTCATCGTCTTGCAGGCCAAACGAGCGAATCTCTGGCGCATACTCATGAATTTATCGGTATTCTGCCGCCAGGTACTACTCAGCATGCAAGCCCGTAGTACTACTGGACGTATCGGCATCTCGACTGCGTACTGCGCTGGTTGGGGTGATCCAGGTTATATTAACCGCTGGACTATGGAGGTTCATAACTCAACGAAAATGAGTACATCGTGCTACGAGTTGGCTGCGTATAGCGCAAATTGCTTTTTAGTGCTACCGGACCAGTGGCTACCGAATATGCCAGGCTTCTGGTAATATCACAGCTACATTAGCGCTGATCTTGCTGCTGTTAAGGGCTGCTTGGCGGCCGTGGATGCTGTGCTGCCGCGAGCTTTACGCTTCGCCGGTAGAATTACCGCAACCTGTCGCTGGCCTTAGCGAAGATTACTGAAGGCTGGAGATTATGCAATGAGCGGTACTCATATCGTCATCGAGGGTAGCGACGGTACAGCGCAAAATCAACCCGAAGCCGAATTGCTAGGCTGATTACTGCTCGCCAGCAAGGCTGGAAGTGATAACAGAGGAGCCGGCAGCGACGACCCAGACAAAAACCACACCCATTGCTAGCTACTGCGCTCACTAATCAAAAACGGCGCTCTAACCCGCGATCCTGAAATTAACCTAGCGCTATTTAGCGCTGCTCGCCGCGAACTATGGCAACAAAAATTGCACAGCGCTTTGAAATCGCGGCGCTGTTGTCACTTTCGGGCGCGTGCACTATATTTCAACTTTAGCCTCATCAAGGTTATGGCGGGGAGTTAATACGGACTCGTATTATGGCAGTACTAAACTTTTACAGACGAACGTTACATGAAGCCGGATTTCATTATGATTTTGACCTCTCGACAACGAGAACGAGGCGTAAAAACGGATTGCTAAGCGTGGCAAAGTATAGACACTCAGATACTTTCGAATCAGCGTAGTAATTTTCAGAAACGTGTTGATGCCGCTTATCGTAGCGAATTGCTAGCTAAAATCGCCTTCATCTCATGTCATAGAATGTTACGAGCAATGGTTATTACCGGAAGACAGCGAGCATAAACGTTGAAATTCAATCAATTGTTCAGCAGCTATAATTCAATTTCATCATCCAGCTCTTTGCAAAAGATGCCCAAGCTCGTGGAATAGTTCTCGCCGCCTTCGTCTGACTGGCCGTTGGTTTCATAGCTATCAGGGTTCAAGCGGCTGCGCGATCATGGATATCGTTGAGGACTCCTACGAATAGCTTTGCGCGATCGAGCTTCTTTGTCCAGTTCTTTCTTTTAGGATCGTCATCGGGCAGCCGTAGTAGCCTTCTTCTTAAGTTTAGTATCACCATGTTTGTAGTTATATGCGCGATGTCGCCAGTTCGCGATCGTTGGCGCTCATCTGGTCAAAACTGAAACCCGATAGGAATATCGATTATCTCACCAGGTTTATACGGATGTTCTTGTCTTTTCAGGATAAACGTTACCTGAAACTTCCATCTTCTGTATCCTTTTTCGATGTCCGCTCCAGTTTGTTCTGATTTGATTTGCGATTTCGTCCATACCAGCTTCAGCTAAAGTCTGAGTTATAATCTCGACGTAATCGCTAGCGCCCTGGATGTAGAGGGCGGATGCTAGAGTGCTTTTTGCAATTCAATATTTGGCGTGTTTGCAAAGATTTTTACTATTTCAGCAAAATTTTCGCCGACGATTGCTTATCGGGCGAGACATCCATCATGGCAAATGGGTCGCCAGAGCATATCGCCGTTGCTCGCGATCTAATTTTATCAGCGCAGCGAGCCGATAGTCTTCACGCGGTAATGCCAGAAATCAGACAGCCGCTAGGTAGTTGAGCTGCGAATCTGCCAGACTTCAGCAGGACATTCTCCACTTAATCAGGGGCCGATTCTAAGCGAAACATCGTATTTGTCACCGAAAATATTCTCCAATATACGCCTGACGCCGACTGTCTTTATATTGAATAACATGTCTCTCGCTTTGCTCTATCGAAAGCAGAAACTTTGTTCCAGCTTTTCGAGGCGGATACGCTTTTGCTAGGCCTAGCAGTTTCGAGCCCTAAAAGCTTCTAGCCCCTAATACTTCGCCAGCGGAGCGAGAACGATTCCGCTTCTGAAAACATCTTGCAATAGAGCAGACCTCGTCTGGACGTTGGATGTTCCAGATTATCAACCAGTCGCAAGGCTTTAATCAAATGACAGACTCAATATTTACAGTTTTCAAGAAGTCTTTGCGTATTCCGGATCTGATGAGCTTTCCGATATAGCTCTGCTTCTCTTGGAACGACACGCTCGTGACCTATCGGAAAATGACGCCACTGTATCTTGCGGCGATTATTCTCGTCTGGCAAGCTTTGCAGCGGCCTTCGTCGGCTAATGTTTTCGGATGTCTCGCCAGCTGCCACCTCAGTTTTGTCGAAATCTGATAGATGTCCCGCATATAGTGCTGTATCATGCGGGGATTCTGGGGTCAGTAAAAGTATCTTTAATAGCTGCTATCCGCAGCGTCGCGCGATTCTTGGCTGTATTTTCCGTCTGGGTTGCGGAATCGAGACACGATATCATGCAGCATAATTGCATCGCGCGTATCAGGCATAAGATCGCCGGCAAAAGCCTTAACTAACCCATAAACTCTAGCGAGCAGCTACAATCAGATCGGACGCTCCCGCGAGGCTGCTCTTAGATAATCAATAGCCAGACTCGTCAACTAGGTCGTTTGAATTATACTTCTCGGATATTGTTGACTGGAAAAACCCTGCTTGTCAGCAGGGTTAAGCGTATTACATTTCCTTGTACAAACACCAGGGCTTGTCTTCGTTCTCACGAATTTCTATTGTACCAGAAACGCCTAAATATGTCAAGCATTTGCTATTGTGTAATGCAGCAAAATTCTATATAATAGATATTGAACATTGCCAGAGACAGCGGCCGCAGGGTAATTCTGCTTATGCCGCCGAGGGAATCAACTTTTCCTCGTAGTAGAGTCTTTGGCGAGCTGCCAAAGTTTTTGTTGCTCGCCGAATGCTCGCCTCAACAACACGATCGCATAAATATCAAATAAACCAAAGGAGTATTATCACGGTACATTTCAAAGATAAGAAACAAAGCTTTGCTGCAGAGATGAGCGAGTTGTTTGCCAGCGCAAAAAGCTGTTGCAGTGGCTAAATACCAGGGCACCAGCGTAGCTGAATTGCAAGAGCTGCGCAAAGCTGCTCGCGAAAATGGCGTGGTCGTCAAAGTTGTCAAGAACCGCTTGGTGCGCGTAGCTTTTGCCGCTAGCGAGACGTTCAAAGAGACTGATACTTCTGCGCTGCAAGGCCAGCTAATTTATGCTGTTTCTAGCGACGACGAGGTGATGGCTGCAAGTCCCTAATGACTTTCGCAAAGACTCATCCTAGCGTCGAGCTAGTCGCTGGATTCAGCAGTGAGGGCCTGGCCCAGAGTGCTGCCGATGTGGTAGCTCTGGCTGGCTTGCCGAGCAAGAATCAGCTCATCGCTGAGGCTGTGGCGCAACTACTCAGTCCGGTCACGACGTCACCAACGCGCTTTCTGGCAATCTGCATGCATTGCTGGACGGCGTGAAGTGGCAGCAACCGCTTACAAACCAATCTACTAAAATTTAACTACAAGGAGAATTACTATGGCAGACCTAAAGAAACTTGCCGAAGAGCTGACTAAATTGACAGTTCTCGAAGTAAATGAATTAAAGAATATCCTCAAAGAAGAATACGGCATTGGCTCAGCTGCTGCCGCAGCTGCCGTTGCTGGTCCAGCTGCCGACGCCGGTGCGGCCGCCGCTGATCGAAAAGACTGAATTCTACCGTCACTTTGAAAGCACGCTGGCGCTAAAAGTCGCTGTCATCAAAGCCGTCGATGAACCAACCGGCCCTGGCTCGGCGAGGCGAAAAGCTTTTGCTGATAACGCGCCATAGCCCAATCGAAAGAGAAAGTCAGTAAAGACGACTGAGCCGCCAAGAAAAGCCTTGGAAGAGGCTGGCGCTACCGTCGAGTTGCTTAACTCTCGATATATATTTCAGATCTCGCACGATCGTATTGTTTCAGAAAAACGCCTCCAAAATCTGGGGGCGTTTTTGTATGCCCTGAAACGGTCGACGATTTTGTACAACGACTTTGCGTTCATATCTGTTAAACTTGTGGAAAGATAGCTCAAGGGTTGACGTGATATCCTGATGCGTTATAATTGGAATGATATTATAAAACATACAAAAAGGATTGCGAGACTAGTATGTCAAATTACCAGAGAAACAAGTCGGCGGCTCAGATGCTTATTCAAGACGCCGAGATCTAATTTGGCTGCCGCCAAAGAGCTACTAATTAGCATAATGGGCGAAGACGGGCGTCGTGATGCCGACGTATCAGCCGCGAGGATGTTTCAGGCAAAGTTATCGAGGGCGTTTTCGACGGCCAGACGATGGTCGGCCCAGATGGCAAAAATTACCCGGTACCGGCTAATTACGCTAGCAAGTCTAAGCAGTTGAGGGCGATATCCTCAAACTAACTATCGCTGATGATGGTGGTTTCATTTTACTAAAAGCAAATTGGCCCGGTTGCCCGCAAGCAAGTTATCGGTACGCTTTACGCAGCATGACGAGCGCTTACTGTTGAAGCGCAAGGCAAAGAATATCGGATTTTGCTGGCGAGCGTGACCTATTTCCGTATCAATGCGGCGATCAGGTTACTATCATTGTGCCAGAAGACAATCCTGATGCTACCCTGGGCGGCAGTTGAAGCAGCTCTATAATCTATAAGTTTGGATCGTCACAAATAGAGTAATGCATGACGTTAGGCGAGGGAACTTTTCGGTTTACAGGGTCAGCCACGATCCTACTAGTAACTTGCCGTATTTTGCGCGTCATGGATGATGGCGGTAAGTTCTGGCGTATGCAGCCGCAAGGCGAATTTACTCTGTCGTTTGATACTAGTACCAAAAATGTGTGGTTGGTATGATTTGGCAGCTACGAAATGTCATCGCTGTCCTGGCGACCGCCAGCTTGATGATAAATACGAGCAATGTCCAGAGTGTCAGCAAAGACGGCTTTCAATCCAGCGTTCTACAATACCACCAATATCAGCCAACAGCAGGCTGAGCTGAATCAGCAGCCGCATATCTTATACTCAGCTTATTTCTCGCCAGAGTGATAAGAGTTGGCATTTTCTTATGCTGAACGCAAACTCAGCGCGATTGTTAGAACAAAAGGTGCCCGCAATGTTGCTATCCTTGAAGTATTTCCTAGACGCCAATATCGCTCGCCAATACGAAGCGAAGATCGCCCGGCTGCCAGGTCTTTGCGAGAGTGGCGCAGCTGCGCAAGAAAGCAACAATTTCAGCAAATGAGCATTACGATCCGACGCCAGCCGAGCGAAATTACATCAAACAATCCAGCGGATCGCTAGAGCAGTTAGGCGTTAAATTTGACAACAGCGAGTTCTTGACGCTTATCGCCATACATGCTAACTATCGAACCAAAAAGCGATGATCTAACAGAGAACAATCGAGCTCAAAAATCGCTGGACGCTTCGCAGGGTTAATTGGCGGCATGCTAATTATGCAGCAAAATAGCCGCTTTATTTTCTCGCAATCAAAAATATATCGGATACGATATGACTATTAGCCGTACTGTTGAGCAGCTAGATTTTGAGCGCCAGTTCTGCTTCGCTTATTTTAATCGCTGATTCTGCGCTATAATATCAACAAATGGGTGGGGACTTTTATATCGGAAATATCGCAGCCGGTCGCTGAGCGAGATTGTCGGTCAGCCGCATATTCCCACGGCGATTTTAGAGCGGGTCACCGCTAACGGAACGACGGCGCACGCTACTGTTATTGACAGGAGCCGCGCGGCGTCGGTAAAACGTCGATTGCACGGATTCTGGCACACGAGATTAATCGCTTGCCGTATCGCGATGAATCAACCCATCTCGACATTGATCGAGATTGATGCAGCGAGCAATAACTCGAGTTGAAGATATCCGTGATTTGCGCGAGAAGGTTCAGATTGCGCCCGTTAGCGCTCCAAAAAATCTATATTATTGACGAGGTTCACATGCTGAGCAAATCAGCGTTCAATGCACTGCTCAAAACGCTTGAAGAACCGCCCGAGCATGCTGTGTTTATCCTAGCAACCACTGATGCCGATAAATTGCCAGCTACGATTCTTAGCCGTGTCCAACGCTTCAATTTCCGGACAATTAGCCAAGACGAAGTTGCCGCGCATCTGCGTACCATTGCTGATACCGAGCAGATTTCTATCGACGACGACGCCCTGCAGCTAATTGCTCGCTATGGGCAGGGAAGCTTCCGCGATAGTATTAGCCTGCTAGATCAAATGCGAAATTTAAGCAGCGAAACAATCACTGCCGCTATGGTCGAAGATTCGCTCGAGTTTAGCGCTACGGCTGAAAATTCGACAGCTGCTAGCAAAGGCTTATTGCGCGGGCGATTGCAAACTATCGCCGATACCTGCGCGCGCTTGAGCATGAGGCGTGCCAGCCAATGCTATCAACGAGCAATTACTGCAGCGAAATCCGCAGCGATCATCATCAATAAACTCTACCGTTTGCCGCTGGCCGACAGATTATTGTCAAATCAGAAAACCGCTTGTGCCGTATGTCAAAGTGCTGATAGCGCTTGGTTCTAATACAAATGTTTCTATCCTGATATGCTGCGGAGTCAACGCCAGCGCATGCGGGAAGTCAGCGCAACCAATGGCCGTGAATGAACCAGCACCCGTTTACGCGCCGCAGCCAGCTAGCGATACTCCCGCAGAGAAAAATGTCCAGCCAAAACTCAAACAGCTAATTTTGACTGGTCAAAAATTTCTCGAGGCTGTTCACCGCAAAATCCACTGGCGCCTATAGTTATCTCGCGAAAAGCGGCATGAATTAGACGATCAGCAGTTAACGATTTTTGCTGGTAGAAATGCATAAAAATCAAAATCGAAAAAGTCGCTGCCAGTAAAGCTTTGCTGACGTCTCACAGGCACAAAAACTTGACCGTGAAATTATCGTCAGCGCTAAGCCAAAACCGCCAAAGATAGCCAAACCGCCGCTATTCTTGATATTGGGCGGAGGAGAAGAGGTGACTGTAATGGCTAATCAGAAAGAAGTCGCTGCTAAAATACCGCCGCAGAGTATCGACGCCGAGATAGAGCTTACTCGGAGCAATTTTTCGATTGACGACGACGTGCTAGCGGATGTCAGCGAGACGGTAAAACCGCAAGATTTTTACGACAAACGGCACCAGCTGATTTTTAAAAGTATGATGCATTTGTACGAGCAACATAAGCCAGTCGATCTCTTGACTACAACCGAGGAGCTCAAGAAGACGGATAATTCTCGAGACAGTTTGCGCTCGACGTACTTTCAACCGAACTAACCAACTATGTACCTACGGCTGCTCACGCTGCTAGCTATGCTGAAAATCGTTGCTCAGAAAAGCTGTTCGCCGGCGCCTAATCAAAGCTAGCGGCGAAATCAGCGAGTTAGGATTCGACGAAGAAACACCAACCCAAGAAATCCTCGAAAAGCCGAAGCGAGCTATGTTCAACGTCTCTGACCAAACGATTAAAAGCAAGATCTGGTCAGTATCGAAACTATCCTCGACGAGAGTTTTTCGGCATCGAGGAGTTGCACCGCAACAAAGGCCAGCTACGCGGCATCCGCACCGGCTATCAAGATCTCGACAACATGACCGCTGCGCAGCGCAGCGACCTTTTCATCCGGCGCGGCCAGCTATGGGTAAGACTGCGTTTCATGACTAACTCGGCATACAATGGCGACTATTGCAAACTGCAGTGTTATTCTTTAGCCTCGAGATGAGTAAGCAGCAGCCAATCGATCCGTATGCTGGCTGATGCTGCCGGTGCTGGATAGCCGGAATATTCGGGTCCGGTAATCTCAGTGATGACGACTTTGCGAAAGATCAGCGAAGCTATGGGCGAAATGGCTGAAGCGCCGATTTGATATTGATGACACGCCAGCACCCTAGTGTTCTCGCGTGCGCACCAAAGCCGCCGATCGCGCATAATCAAACGCTCAGGGTTAATTGTCGTCGACTATCTGCAGTTGATGCGGGCCACGGTACAGTACAACGGCAATCGCGTCCAAGCAGTTAGCGAAAATTAGCCGCGGCTTGAAGGGTCATCGCTCGCGAACTGAATGTGCCGGTGAGTAGCGCAGCCAGCTTAGCCAGTCAGTTGAGAACCGTACGCCACCAATTCCGCAGCTGGCTGACCTGCGCGAGTCGGGAAGTATCGAACAGATGCTGACATTGTTACGTTTTATTTATCGCCCCTGACTATTACGAGACCAGACAATCCCGATGTCGCCAATATCACTGACCTAATCATTGCCAAGCACCGTAATGGCCTGGTTGACAAAGTTCAGTCTCACTTCCATCCAGAGCGCCTGCGGTTCGTGCTCACTTGATAAGCGCCGAAGAGTCTCTCGCGTGATATAATCATAATTAGTATGCGTAAACCTGCGGACTATACTTTATATAAATATCGCTATATTTTGAGTTATTTTTGCATCGCCGTACTTTTTGGTGGCAGTGCTATGGATCGGCGTATTGTATACTCCTGGCGGTTTGCGCGAGCAAGAAATCAAATCTGTCAGCCAGGCTGGTATGCGTCGCGTCAAACTCTTGAGCCGTCGATGGTGGTAAACCTACCGTATTATCTACCGCAGCGGCTATCAATTTTTGTGTTTGGTGTCAGCGAATTTTCGATTAAACTGCCGTCAATTGCGCTCGGCACCTTGACGACGCTAGGTATTTTCACGTTGATTCGCGCTGGTTCAGCTTCAACGTTGCTGTCATCTCGACGTTGTATTGGCGACTTCAACGCATTTTTTGTTTCAGGCGCAAGACGGTACGCCCGGTATTACCTTTAGCGCTGTTGCAATATGGCTGATGGTTGCGGGCATGTATGTGACGCGCGGCAAGCATTTTCATACATTCTGGAAAGTGCTTGGCGGCGTATTGATGAGCGTCGCGCTTTATTTGCCGATGGGTGTATACCTGGACCTAATTATAATTATCGTGGCTCTGGTTCATCCGCATATCCGAGCGATTATCAAGCGGCTGCCCGAGAAAAACTACTTATTGCGTTGTTGGTCGGCTTGGCTGCGATGGCGCCGCTAGTTTATGCCTTAATATTAGAGCCAAAAGGCATTGGTAGGTCACTGCTGGTTTACCGCCAGACTTCGTGCATCTCAAAACCAATGCACTGCTTTCGAGCCTTAGCTTTGTTTGGTTTTTGCCGCTACCGATAGCGCTGCTGACGGTCTGCTGAGGCCGGCTTATGCTATGCCGTTGACAGCTGTTGCTTTACTAGGTTTTTTGCCGCCTGGCAGCCACGCATTATCCAGCGCGCTAGTTATGTTACTATCTGATGAGTTTTGGTTTATGGTGCCGCTCGCCTTGCTTAATTATAACAATCAGTATGCAGTATTTGTTCTGATGGTGATTGCAGTTGCCACTGGCTTTTGATTTCTTGATTCGCCATTGGTATCGGCTACTTTCGTGTAATCCATATGCTCGCGTTGCGGGTTTGCTGCAACATTAAGCGTTAGTTAGCGGATTGATTTATATCAGCGTTAATCAATATTTTTAACGGGATATGCGTACAATCCGGGCCGTTGTCCGCGCCTCACAGCGTGATCTCATCGCTGAGTTAATGCCCAGTGCGGCGTCAAAAGATATGACACTCTGGCTAATGCGGACGAGGCGCCTATTTATAATCGAGTGCTCACTACAATCAAATCCCCTAACGGTTGCTACCGAGCTTAATCCCGACGCAACCCATGGTGGCGACACGCCGCCCGCCGCAAGATTCCGGAAAGAATGGCAGCTAGGAGAGTATTATAACCAACGCTCGTGCTCAAAATGGCGACCGACTCTATGTCTACAAAAATTGCTGCAATAAGTTATAACTGGTAGAGTTAATTTCAAGAAGGGGAGTCAAATGGCCTTGAATCAAATGAAAATGTTGAATGATGCGCAAAGCGCGAAAGCTTTGTAGCCAAAGAAATTGTCGAGGTTGAGGCGGGCGATGGTGCAGTCATGTATCCAAATCACCGGCGAGCTCAAGATTCAGATCAATTAAAATTAATCCAGAGTACGTTGATCTGGATAACATCCACCAGCTGAACACTGGATCGAGATTGCTATCCGCGACGGTATGGCTAAGCGCAGGAAAGTGCTGCCGAGAAGATGAAACCGCTGATGGGCGAGGCTAGAAGTCTCGGATTATAGACCAATGGCACTATTGCCGAAGCGCGCTCGAGCGTGTTATTGAGGAGTTGGGTCATTTGACAGGCGTTGGGCCGCGGACGGCTGAGCGCATGCTTATTTCGTACAAAAACGATTCTCGCGCCAATGCAAAGCGCTAGCGAATGCGCTTGCGGCAGCTGCACGCGCAGGTCAAAGAGTTGCCCGAAAACTTTCGCGCTAATTGACGCTGACCAGGAAATCTCGCCCTGTACAGCGATCCGAAACGCGATCGCCAGCTAGTTGCCGTTGTCGAAGAGCCGCTAGATATAGTGGCGTTAGAACGCACCGGGCAATTTCATGTACTTATCACGTATTGGGCGGAACGTTTTCGCCGATTGACGGCGTCGGTCGAGAACAGCTTCATATACCGAGTTGTGCAGCGATTGCGCGACGATAACGTCGAGAGGTCATTATCGCCACCAACGCCTAGCGTCGAGGGCGAATCAGCGAGCGCTGTTCATCCAGCGCCAGAATCAAGGAATCGCACCTAGTTACGCAAAGTCTCGCGTTTAGCTCGCGGCATCCTGTGGGCGTCGATCCAGAGTATGCCGATCAAATTACCTCGGGCACGCGCTGGAAGGGCGGCGGTTTTTGTAAAGACATAGCCCGCGAAAACGTGCTCGGCTGGAAAACCGATTTCAACCAGACGCTAAATGTGCGCCTCGAACCGGGTGAACAATTTTCAGCGAGCTATTTTCGAGCGGGCTCACCTACTATCACCGTCTCGCTTTGCGCCAGGTAGCGCGCTGAGCAGGAGCTAGGTGACGATGGTTCCAGGGACGGCGATGATCATTCGACAACACCGCACATCACATCGACATGCCGATGTGGTGCAGGATGCGGTCGTCACGATGGCGATCGTCCCAGGCGCGCTCTGGGAGGGCACCTCCAGCGATAGCGCGGTCTTACCCACTCTCACCCCTTCCAAAAGGCGAGCTCAAAGCAAAGACGACTTCTTCGCCCTTTTTCGTAACTTTTGAGCGAAAAAGCTAATATATATCAATATTAGGACAAAAAGTCAAATTTCTCCGTAAAATTACATTTGTGCTGTAACCTTACCTGCACATAAAAAGCGGCAGATCCAGTTAGTTATATTATATGAGTTCGTTAGTTTGTTTTCTAACTTTTTGTTCTGCTTTGACTTTACAATATGGTGAAGCAGCATGCAGCCAACGCTAAGTATTGATACGACGGCGATTTGGCTGCATGATATCTCTTGCCTCTCGCCGTGAACGGGCCTTCTTCCCATCGCGATACTCGAGCTTTCCTCGAGTTTTCGGTAGTTTTTCGGGCACGCCGGTGTGCTTTTGAACCCGGAACTTGGCTGGCCGTTTTGACGCAGGCATGATGCTAGTTCGTCGGACGGCGGTACGCAGCGGTACAGCAATTATTACTGCCGTAAGCCAGTCGCAAAGCGGTCAGCGGGCCAACCATTAATAGTACTGGCGTTTTCATGAAACCTCCTTAATTTACAAAGCATGCAGATCATTGCAGCATGAGGTTTTACCTGTTGGTGAGTTTTAGTTTACCGATCGGGCGATGATAGCCGCCGGCAAACGCTGCCATACGCTGTCGACCGCGGTCCCTGAGGGTATCTGAAAGTCATCCAAGAATAAGGGCTGATTATACATATAATCATTGCTGCCACCAACTCCACCAATAAATTTCGCCCTGCAATTGTTGCAGCGTATTCTCAGCAATCCAAAAGTGTATGCCGATGATTACCATTTGTCGAAATTATCTCAGCAAAAATGGCATTATGCGAAAATATAATCTTTGGTTTTGCTAACACTGGCAAAAAGCGCCCGCGCCAACAATTTCAGAGAGGCCGTGAATAGATGGTGTGATTGCTGCATATTTTAGGTGCTTCATACGGCTAACTAATTATAACATGCCGTGACCGACTGTATGGAGAAATGTCCTGCGGTAATGTATATTGCCAACTCAATCTAGGCTGTGCAGTGACGGTGCCGTGAGACTATGGCCAATTGTTGAAGTGTGAATAATGGGCAAAACTCCTGAGCTTTATCAGTTCTCAAAACTATTTGATCCGTGAATCACTGGGCGGTGACACTTCAGTGACACGCTGACGATCATGTCGAGCGGGTGGCGCTGCTGGCAGAGCGTTTTGCATGACGCACGGCGAATCCAGTGGATCTGCAAGAAAGTGCTGTTGATTGCTTGCTGCGCATGACGTTGAAGTGATTACAAATTGGTCCGGCGGCGCAGGCGAAGTCATTTGCGGTAAATATTGCTGACGCCGGGCGAAATCGACGGTTTAAGCCAGGCGGTTGGAAAATATTGCGACGATTGGTTGTAACAAACGGCTGGACAGGCAACCCACAGCAGCTGGCGGGTCAAATTGTGTCTGACGCGGCATGGCGATGCTATCGGCGCGGTCGGATTGAGCGGGCGCTGGTTTCGCACTGCTTGGCGGGCGGACGCGACTCACGCGGTCTGGCGAATGTTGATCCTGACGCACGAATATAATGCGCGACGGCAACACGCGCGTGATGCCGACGACTGGTAATCTGCTTTGAAAAGCTGCTGAAACCAAGACGGTGCATTAAGCCAGGTTGAATAGGGCGGAAAACCGCCAGCAAATTGGTTGATTTCTTGCGCCATTATTTCCGCGAGAAAAGAATGCGCCGGAGTGGAGCAAGTTTTGGGAAGAATGCTTACGCCGTTGATGGGTGGTTGAGTACCTTCTTGTTTATTTCCAACCCTCTGCCTGGAAAGCTGGTGTTTCAAAATTTTTAAGCCAGCGTCGACCGGTTGGCGGGCTTGCCGTTGCGAGAGGAGGCGGTGCGTTTTCGCCACGCTTGGATGGGTGGGCGGCAGCTTACCGGCGCGAAACGATAAACCGTTTGTCTGGCTCCGGTACATTCTGCGCAGTTACCAACTTCGCCTCCAGCCGCTAACATATGATTATAAAACAACTGAGCCTTGTCAAATGACTACGCCCCGCCTATGCAAAAAGTTGTTATCGGCCTTCTTGAGATTATCCATCGTTTCGTTTATTATAATATCACATTGCATATTTGTCAAATGTATAAGTTATGTATCATTATTATGTTAATATTGGAATATGAACGAGCGATAATTGTTCACGGTAAGCCGTCTAAAGCAATCATATTTATCCGTTACTACAGACCAGTAATTCGATTTTGCTTCCATAAGCTCTAGCAGCTGCTAATTCTATGATGACACTCAGACGCCGAGATGCCTGAATCGTGGCGACCAGATTACTCGTTGTGGCGACAGACTTTTTGAAAAATATGATGTAAATTCAGAAACCATATTGGTTGGTCATAGTTGTGGCGGGGCTTTTTGATTCAATGGATGGTGAGAACCCGCAAATTTGTCGCAGGCGACGTTTATCTTGTTGCGCCAGCTTTGGCGATAAGTTTAACCCCGAAGCTCCATATGATGAGCCGCTTGGTGGCGGTTTTGATTCAGATTGACGAGGCGCTACTTGATCGCGTGCGTAGTCCTAACTATATTCTACTCTGACAATGACTCGGTGCGAGTTGATACGCAATAAAAATTCTAAAAATCTTCCCGTCTGCCTGTTATCGATTATTTCTGGGATATGGGCATTTTTGTGGTAGCGTGATATGGCCGACGATAGCTGCTGAGTTGTTTGAGACAATATTACGGAATAGCAAATACTATATGAAGAGCTTTGGCTGACATTATTCAGCAGCTAGTTACTTGATATAAGATATAATAGTACTTGTGAATAAGCAGTTGCAGCAAAAGCTCAAAAACTCTACCGCGCAGCCCCGGTGTTTATTTTTCATAAGTCGGCGAGCGGCGAGATCATCTATATAGGCAAAGCAGCGGTGTTACCGCGTGCGGCGGTATTTTTCAGAGCGGCAAAGATTTTGACGCCAAAAGCTCGGGCGCTGGTCGCCGAGATCTATGATACCGATTGGATCGAAACCGAGGCGAGATTGACGCGCTATTTCCTGAAAGCGAGATGATCAAGCGTTATATGCCGCGCTACAATATTTCTGCTGCGCGATGATAAATCGCAAACTTTTGTGCGAATTGACATGAAAAGCGAATGGCCGACGATGACTTTTACGCGCAGTCCTGCCGATGACGGCGCTACCTATATTGGCCCTTTTTATAGCGGTTCTACCGGTAAAGAAGGCGCTGCGTTATTTGCGCAAAATTTTTCGTATTATATCAAGCCGCCTAAACGCGAACACGCTAATTTAGAAGACAAATCGGTTTGGCGCCCACCTTGATATGACCAGCCACGAGTACAAGAAATCTTTGCGGAAGCTGATCAAATATATCGAGGGCGGGCGCGTCAAAATCGCGCAAGAAATTGAACGCGACATGAGAACGAGCGGCGCGTAATCAGAGAATTCGAGACAGCCGCGCAGCTTCGAATAAATTGACATATTTGCGCGAGCTGCAGCGGCAGATATGTTCGGCGACCGCGGTTCAGTTCATTTCTCGAAAAGATCGGGCACTATCGCGGTCAGCCGAGCATTGAGTTTGCCACGCCGCCAGCGAGGATCGAGGGCTACGAGATCTCACATAGTGGGCGGCACCAATGTTGTAGCCAGCATGGTAGTCTTTTACTAATGGCGCGAGCGACCGGACGCATTATCACAAAGTTCAAGATGCACGTTCAGCGTAATGACGACACCGCTGTATGCGCGAGACTATCAGGCGGCGCTTTAGCGAGAAAATCGTAAGATTGGGGATGCCGGATTTTGCTGTTGATTGATGGCGGCAAGGGGCAGCGAGTGCGGTGCTCGACGAATTGAGACAAGCTGAGACGTTACGGTGCCAGTAATTAGCATAGCGAAGCGCGAAAGAAGAAATCGTTGTCGCCAAGAATCGTTCGCATATTAATGACGATGACGCGCTGCTTGGCCAGTTGATGAAAGAGCCGCGCCTCGGTATTAGCGTACTGGATTCTGTTGATTTTTACTTAATTAATTTGCATGCTGGGCAGCAGAATGCTGGCTCGCACTCGCGAATTTACGTGGTAGCGATGCTAGTGAGCGAGTATGATGATGTTGTAAAAGCTGATTCAAAGCGCATTCGTGACGGGGCGCACCGTTTTGCCGTCCGGTTATCATACAACGCTCAAAGCGCAAAGCGCCACAAAAGCGAGCTTGACGACATTCCTGGTGTCGGTCCGCAGCGCGGCGCAAATTACTGCGGCGCTTTTGGCGGTATGCGGCAGTTAGGCGAGCTGGCCAAACGAAATTTGCGATGCTATCGGGCAAGCGCTGGGAACTCGCGTCTATGAGGCTTTTTGCTACCAGGGTGGCGATATGCCGCAACTATGAAAATACGGCTGATGCGGTATACTGTAGCAGTATGAGTAAACAATTTATGCTTATTCTCGGTGGATACTGAACTCGCTGGGGATTTGGGTAGCGGTGGATTTTTGGCACGGGTTCTAGGCACTGCTCAAATCGATTCTAGTTTTGGCTGCGGTCGGCGCCAGTTTTTCAGTATCAATGCGACACTTAAGCCGATTGTGATGATTTTGTCGTTGCGATGATTTTGGTAACGGCTGGCTTTCGATAGTTGTTAACGGTTTTGGTCTGGCTATCATTGATGCTGGCGCCAGGGCTTGCAAATGACGTTCTTGAATCTCGATTTTTGCAGGGCTTTGATGTTAAGTTTGGTAAACTATGTAGTAAGTAGTGTTCTGGAGCTCAGTTATCACGACGAACGAGAAATCATAAAATGGACGTAACACTAACTTTGCAAATTGTTATGGTAGTATCGGCGGTGCTGATGATAATTTTCGGTTCTGCTGCAGCAGCGAGGCCTAGCCTGGGTGCCGGCTGGCAGTTCCTCGAGCAGATTGTGCACGACGCGGCGCGGTCTCGATAAAAACCTGTTTGAGTGACGATTTTCTTGGCTGTAGCTTTCGTGATGTCGTTGATAGCGCTATTGGTTTGCCGAATTTATAGAAATAGCCAAGGGTGGACACGGATGAGCAGCAGGTAAGGCTAAACTGAGCTGGGCTACAAGCGTTGGCGCTGAGAGTCAAGCATGCCGAAGGCGCCAGCAGCGCCATGCTGAAGCCGCTTTATTCTGCGGCGTATTGAAAATGTCCGCTTGGTGATGACCGAGATGATTTGGCTGGCTGCTATAGCCTTGCATGATAGCTGGCTTGTATTCAGATTCCTGAATTCGCAAGGCGGCAAGAAAGGATGGCGCTAAGTCTGGCGTGTATGTCGAGGGGTGATTGGCAGACATGCACGCAGCAATCGCTATGGCGGCTGCGAGCGAACAGGCGGTATCACGGCTGTTATTTTCGTCTCTGTACTGAGTACGATGTTACCGGAGCGTTGCATACTGACTTAGCGCCGAATCAATGACGGTAAAGATGACAAAGTCTATACAATCAAGCGCGCAATGCCGTCTGGCATGATGGTAAAAAGTTGACTGCCGGGGACGTTGTATACACAATTAATCTGATCAACCCGCAAGTGCGTTCGCCTTTGCGAGTTAACTAGCTGGACATTTCGGCGCGAGCAATTGACGATTCAACGGTAGGTTTATGCTACCAGCGGTGTATGCCGGTTTTCGCATCGACTTTTCGGTAATACTGGCATATTTTGCAAAGTGTATGGTCCGTCGTCAATGCGCGAAGCTGATTTTGCAACAGCCCGGTCGGCAGCGGACCATTTGCGGTTAAAACGAGTTCAAACTAGCGAGTCAACTAGCTCTACCGACGTGGTGCGGATGGAACCGAATACTAAAATATTACGGAGCAGTTTCGACTTTGTCGCGCCTGGAGCTGCGAGCTCACGGCAATGCGGTCGCTGTTAGTTAAAGCTGTAAATAGCGGCGAGGTTTCTCGGCGGCTTCAGGTTTGTCTTTGTCGGCTGCGATAACATTAAATCTAAACTGTTACTCGACTAAACATTGGCTTCTCAACAAAGGCGTCTATCTTTTGATGAATAATCGCAGTCAAACACTTCAAGATGCTAGAGTTCGCCGGGCTACGCTACGCTACTGATACTTCATCAATTCGCGCAACTGTCGGCGACAATGTGGCGCGGCTAGACACGCCGATTTTGCAAAGTCAAATTGCGCAAAAACTGCCGGCAGCGCCAGATTATAATTTAGATAAGGCCAAAGCGCTGCTCAAAGAAGCGGCTGGACTTATAACCAAGGCCAATGGAAAGGTAAGGATGGTCGGCCGCTGACGGTTGCTGTGCGACAACTTCGTCTGGGCGCGATGAATACATAGAAAATAGTCGATGCGCTTGAACAGCAGTGGTCGAAGCTTGGCGTTGATGTCCAGCTGCGCGAAATCGATACCAGCTCGACAGCTACTAGCTTCGTACAAAGCGTGTTGCAGCCGCGCGACTACGATGCTTTGTTGTATGAATTGGAGCTTGGCGCTGATCCAGACGTTTTTGCCTACTGGCATTCGTCGCAGGCTAGCGCTTCTGGTTACAATTTTGCTAATTATTCTAATCGAACAGTTGACAACGACTTGGTTGGCGGGCGTTCGCGCAATTCAGCTCTGCGGGCAGCTAAAGTATATTCAGTTTGTTAATCAATGGCTGAAACGATGCGCCAGCAAATTGGTTTGTATCAATCTGTCGGCAGCTACGTTTTGAACAATGGCGCGTCGATTGTTGAGCCACGCGGTTCTCTAAATACTATGAACGATCGCTACGCTGACGTCACGACGTGGTCTACGGGTAAGGCTTCTGTTTACAAAACGCCGTGAGGTTAGTATAATTATAATCACGCCGACAAGCACTATGCACTGGTGGCGGAATTGGTAGACGCGCTAGCTTGAGGGGCTAGTGGCCATTGCGGCCGTGAAGTTCAAGTCTTCTTCAGTGCACCAAAATACACATCGCAAATCGTTGCTCTGCCAGCGATTTTTCATAGCACGTTAATTTAAAGAGTAACTGTAGTTTGGCATCACTAAAGCAGACGGCGCGTTGGCGGAGCGGTTACGCAGAGGTCTGCAAAACACTTTTAGACGAGTTCGACTCTCGTACGTGCCTCCATAAATTACAAGCGCGAGTGGCGAGATTGCAGACGCGAGACTTAAAATCTCTTGACCAAAAAGTCATTGCGGGTTCGATTCCCCGCCTGCGCACCATAGCTTATTTTTATGAAACAGCAAAAGAAAACATAATACTCCGAAGCATTACGGTAGTGCACTTTCTTGATTGGCTTACCGAGAAGTGGTGTTGGCGCTATGCGCAATGTGCGTTTTCCTGCAGCGGCGGCCGCATCGCGAGCTTTCGACGAACGCGGCGGCGAGATTATCGCCGCAGTTTGCGTTTGCCTGGATATATTGCTTTTACTCACTATGTCAATCGCGTGTTGCGGAAGAATAAAGGTCTGTTCTTGTATCCATGATAATCTTGTATGCGCTGATAATAATTTTTCAGGAATTATTACTAGCCAGTCAACTTATGATTCAATTGGCAAAGCTAGTGTCCGAGTCGCTGGGCAAGATTTTCGATGGCGGCGTGGGACGGTTGCTAATACGTTGGTATGCTGACATTTTCGTCGCTGGCGATTGACACGACGTCGCTGCGGCTGAACAGGGAGTTATGCTGGCGCTGCTCTGTGATGACAGCTAACAGCGGTGTGGTTGCTGCGCGAAATTCTACTTGGGCTTAAGCCAAAATTACGCGACGGCTTGTACAACGCAACCGCACCGTTGATATCGACGTCGGTGGTATTGTTGATATTGCTAATTCAGCTATCGCCAGTTGGTATTATGGCGCTGGCGTATTCGGCGTTGGTATCGGTGCATATATTAACAGAAGGTTTCGGTATGATGTTATTCGGTCTGCTGGCGGCAAGTGTATTAACACTTGTACTCTATTGTGACCAGTACGGTTATTGCGCTAGTCGTGGTGGCTTTGCCTGGTATGTATCCGCTGCGGGCAATCCAGGCTACTGGCGACTTGCGGTTGGCCCGGCGACTAAGGATTATGTTCGCAGGATAGTTTGGGCGTTTGTCCATAGCTCGGTGATATGGTGCGTTGTGATGGTGTCGTTGGTATTACTAGAACGCGGATTATCGTCAGCCGAAGTGGCTCGAGTCGGTACCAATCGTGCCATTTGCTGGCGCGTTTATGATGGCGCTGTTGTTTGGTCTGGTTAGCAGCGTATATTTATCTGCTGTATAGAAAGGTGTAGTAGATGACGCGAAGCCGGCTTGAAGAAATTAAAACTGCCCAATCGGTACAGCTACGAATATTACGCGCTTGATCAGCCGACGTCAGCGATGCGGTTACGACAGCTTTGATGATGAGAACTAAAGAACGATTGAAGCAGCGCACCCAGAGTGGATTACGCCAGACGGTCCGACGCAGCGGGTGGGCAACAAGGCTGCTTTGAAGGTTTTCAAAAGTGCGTCACGAGCGGCGGATGGTTGGGAGCCTGAATGAGCGTGTTTGATAAGAGCGAAATCGAAGCGTGGATTGAGCGCACTGATAAGCTGATGCAGGACATAAGCATGAATTTTTACCGATATCAAGATGGATGACCTGGCGTGCGCGTTGATTTTATATTGATGGCGTGTTGACGCAGCGGTGACGCGCGGCGATAGCTTTATCGGCGAGGATGTGACGAACAATGTGCGGACCATTAAAACGTGCCGCTGCGGCTGCATGAGGCGTCAGGCTTTGAACACTGCGCGGACGGACAGAAATTCGCGGCGAGATTGTGATGAAGCGCCGACTTTGCGGAGCTTAATGCAAAAGCAAAGCCTTGCAAGCCAGAATTTGCGAATCTGCGTAATCTGGCGGCAGGTACAATCCGCCAGCTCGATCCGTCTTCTCTTGGCGGCGCGGCCGCTACTTTTCGTGCTATGATGTGCGCGTGTATAACGACGCTGAGGTGCCGACCAACAGCTTTGCTTACGAGGCGCCGACTGCTCTAAGAATTACTCGTAATCAGCAGGCGAGCGTTTTCCACTTTAGCGGATGTGATGAATTTCGTTAACAAATGGGATGATAAGCGCCATGATTTTCACCGTTTAACACAGATGGTTTGGTGATTAAGATCAATGATCGACGTTGCTGAAAGTCTCGGTAGTCGGAAGAATCCGCGCGGCGCCGTCGCCATAAGCATGCTGCTGAGCAGAGCTGACCATCGTCCGCGATGTCGTTATTTCCATCGGTCGAACGGGTGCAGCTACTCCAGTAGCGGTGTTTGACAGTGGTGGTGGCTAGCGTACGACGGTGCAGCATGCTAGTCTGCATAATGCCGAGGTGAAATTGCTCGGCTGGATGTGCGCTCGGCGACACGGTAGATTTTAAGGCTGGCGATATTATCCCGCAGGTGCAAACTGCGCTCAAAGAATTGCGACGGCGGGCACCAAAACCAACTGACTATCCAGCGGAATTGGCGCGTCAATATCCAGAGTTAGAAATTTAGTGACGGCAGAGTGTGAGCGGTCACCGCGTCAGCAAAGGGCTGAGCGGCTCCGCTGATTTTTGAAGCGATCTTGGCGCACTTTGCGCTCCAAGGCGCGCTGGACATCGATACGCTGGGCGAGAAAAATGTCGAGGCGCTGGTCGAGGCTGGGCTGGTTAATGATTTGGCGGATATTTACCGGTTGACGAAAGACGATTTATTGCAGTCTGGAACGGTCGCTGAGTATTTCCGCGTAAAAACTCATTGATGCCATTGCTGCTAGCAGCCAGCGTTGGAGCGATTCTTGTTCGGTCTCGGTATTCGTCATGTCTGGCGCACAGACGGCGATCGACCTCGCAAACCACTTGAAAGTGTTGAGGAGGCTTGCTCGCGCGACCATTGATGAACTGCGCGAAGTGGACGGCGTGGGCGAAAGTGTCGCCGAGTCGATCGTGGCGTGGTTTTGCTGATGAAGATAATGTGATGCTGCTCGAAAAATTGCATGACTTTGGGTGTGACGCCACAGTTTAGCCTAAAAATCCGGCGTCTGGCTGGCCAAAAGTTTTCGTCATCACCGGCACCCTGCAGTCAATGGGGCGTGACGCTGCTGCCGGAAAAATCCGCGATCTCGGCGGTACTTTTCCAAACCGCTGCTGCAAAAGATACAACATATTTGGTAGCCGGCGGCAGAGTTTCGGTGCCAGTAAATTGAGCCGAAACAATACGGGCACCAAAATTATTGACGGCAAACATTATTGGAACTCATACAGCAACGAGGCATAGCGCGATGACAGCAACCACATCGCGCCCTCACCATCAAACCCGCCGACATGGTTGTATTTCACGGCGATGTCGAAAAAGCATATTTTTACGTGAGGGAGAGTTGCAGGTAACGAAATTTGTGCTTCGAGCAGGGCGTTGTGCCAATTAATCCATTTCACCAGTTTGATTATTTTTGCTCGACGCGGTGAGGCGTGACACGGTGCGACGCGCCAATAATACGCTGGTGGCGCGCGCTGATGAGCTGTGGGTGTTTGGCGATATTGCTGATGGCGTGCCGAGCGGAAGTAGTCCAAGCCTGGCAGCAACATAAAACCGTCCGATTTTTGCGTTTCGCGGCGATAAAACATATTTACGAAGTCACGACGCTAACGATGTGGTGTATGGCGAGATGGGTGTCGACGCCTGACCCATATAGGAGATATAAATGAAGAATGATGCCGCCAACCCGCAAAAACCATATCAGAGTGATTCGCCAGGAATCATGGCCTGCGGCCAGCGGCGCAGATTGGCGTGCGAGCGTGACGTTTTGCAAGCAGTCGCAAGCCCGGGTGACTGGCAGAGATGAAAATATTGCGCGAAGCGAAATGGTTTGGTGAAACTTTGATAGAAATTGACTCGCATTTTTAACGATATGCCATTTTCACGATACCAAAACCGCTGTATCATGACGATGGCAAATCTTAACGCAATTTATCGACGGTGGATGGACATGCCAGCCAGCCGACGTGCCTGATGACTTTTGTACAAAGTTTCGTGCGATGGATCGCTATTTTCGCAGTCAGAAACGCCGTCGCCTGCGCTGGTCGCAGCTGCACATCAAAGACGGAGAGAATACATTTGGCAGAAGCTAGCGCGAACGGGTATTTCCGCTGATCGAAGTGATACCGCTTTCGGAAATATTTCGGGCTGGTTTGTGGATGCTTTCGCGTAATAATCATAAGCTTGTGCGAAAGCTCGACCAATGCATGCGGATTTTGCCGAAAAATAATTCCGATGATGTATGACGGCGATAAATATTGGCTAGATGGACTCTCGAGGAAGTTTCCGTGATGACTGGCCGCGCTGGTACGATGTGAGTTAATTTTGACGTACAACCGCGGAGATGGAACGCGAAACCGCTAAACGTATGTGCAATATTCGGCGTTTGGTCGTTGATCGGCTGGGTGAGGAACCGACTACTCAGCGCGAAATCGACTTGTATCAAAGATCGCGCGCAGTTTATCGTTAATTATTGAGACACATGATTCTCGGCGGGCGTGATGTCACGCAGCGATAGTTCCACCCGGACGGCGCGTTGCGCCAGAGGATTATAACTTCTTTTCGAAGCTTTTCGCCGGCTAGACGATAAAATAGGATTATGTGAGCATAAAATATTCTGTTCGTATTGCTTTACTGCGCGAGGACAAACTGCACCAGTTAAGCGCGTATGCGCTGTGGTCGATCGCTTTGAGGGAGCTGCGGGCATGAGGTTTATTGTAATTTGTTTGATGGCGCGACCGAAAGCTACGGCAGCCGCGCACAAGTTTTTGCGACGAGCACTGATCAAATGAATGAGGTGCGACAAAATACTGAAGGGATTCAAACTTCGCCGCGCGCCGCAGCGAAGGTGCATGCTGGATAGAAATCGGTGCTGGCATAGCTCGCGATAAGTCAATTCTATTGGCGCAGCATCAGAGCGCTGCCGGCAACCGTATTTACCAGATCTCGCCAGGCGGACGCAAACCTGGCATAGTGAAAGGAGCTGGATACTATAGCTATTATTACTCTGATAAAATCTGAATGCGGTTAATCAAGTGACAGAACCAAAGAAGCTATCTTTCAATGAAACTTTAAAAGCTTTTGTGCGCGGTGGCGATAACGACTTATAAAGCTCTCCGCTGGCGGCGATTACCAAAATAATCGGTACGATTATCGGTCTGGCTATTCCGTTGGTTACCGCGTTTCAGGCCGCGCAAGCGTACCACTTATCTGGCGGCTGGCTCGCTGCCGGTGACGAGCAAGCGAGGCACAAGGGCAATTTTGATCGTGTTGCAGCGATCAGTGTGCTGGGAATTCTTATGATGGCGTGGAATAGCTTGCAAAATTACGCACGATCAATTCCGCTTCGTATCGTTACGCTCAACGGCTATTAGCGACCAGCGCCGTACTGAGCATTTTGGTGGCATTGATTTTTGGCGCGATGGCGAACAAGGATACCGCCGACATGCTTTGATAAGGCGCAAAGAAAGTTTTGTTTCATTTTTCTCGCGTCTTCGACGTTATGGCGCTAGGAGACCGTGCGTCAATTGTTAGTGTAATAGTAGCCCCTAGCTTCGCTATTTTCTGTTAGCTGGTGGATTGACTTGATATTGCTTTTTAGCGATTATTCCCAGCGCAATGGTTCGCTTAAAGTTGTCGCGTTTGCAGACAGAGCATTGGCGTAAATCATACCGAAGCTCGGCGCCGCAGTGATTCAATTTCTTGAATGTCGATGCAGCCGCAAAATGTGGCGGAACTGCGTATTTATAACGCAGCGCGCTATATTGAGATATGCGAGCGAAGTGGCGCGACAAAGATCAGCTCGAGCGTATCAATTTTGAGCGCGCGCTTATATTATCAACGGTTGGCGGCCGACGTTGTCGAAGCAATAGCTCAGCTAGTTGAGCTATTGTCGATTGTCTGCAAATTATCCATCGTGTTCAGCCGGTCGGCCAGTTTGTTCTGGTCGAGCAAATGATGTCGACGAGGCGCTTGGCGGTATATGAGTGGTTTTAATTATACAGTTCAATAGCATTGATCAGGATATTGCAGCGATGGTTGATTTCCAAAGGGTTTATGCAGTTGTCAGCTTGAACAAAGAGTTTCGAAAATTGCTCGAACCGCCGCAGACGATTGAGTTGCGGAATGTTTCGTTCATTCTCAAAAACGACAAGCGAAAAGTGTTAAGTAATATTAATCTGAAATTCGCGCTACGCCAACGTATGCTATTGTCGGCGAAAATGGCGCTGGCAAATCGACGCTATTAAATTGTTGCTGGGGTTGTATCAGCCAACGCGCTGCCAGGTCTTGCTTGATAACGTCGCTGGCGGATATTAATAAGAGTTCGTGGCATAGTTATCTCGGAGTATTGCAACAGGATTTCACAAAATATCGATTTGCAACAGCTTACGAGAACGTTGTTGTATGGACGTTCAGCGCAGCTATGACGAGCAGCATTACCAAAGTTCAATCAAGCAGGCAGCTGATGCTTTTCATTGATAAATTGCCCAAGAAGCGCGATACGATTCTCGGGCAATGGTTTGAGCACGACGATGGTACTAACGGCGTCGATTTGTCGGGCGGACAATGGCAGCGGTTAGCATTGGCGCGTACTATCGCCAGGCGCCAATTGTTGACCCTAGACGAACCAACTAGCGCTATCGATGCCTTGGCAGAATCAAGGATTTTCGCTCGGCTATTTCGCGCAATGGCAATACTATCATCGCTATCAGCCATCGTTATGCAACCATCAAAAAGCCGATGTTGTCTATATGATGCAAAACGGCAAGATTGTCGAGCAGGGCAGTGTTGACGAATTAGTAGCTCGCCGCGGTGAATTTATAAAGATGTTCTACAGCCAAATTGAATAAGCACTTGCGAATTTACTAAACGTTGCGCGATAATGTGCTTATGCTTGGTGCGCAATGGGGCCGCCCCTGTTGCGAAACAAACATCAGGGCTCAACGCCGTGCCCCGGGTGGGCGCAGTAGAACACAAACCACTACTAGAAATTGTAGCGGTTTTGATATTGTGATGGGGAGAGAACTTTTGGGGCATTAGCTCATTTGCCTTCAGCAGAAATAGTGCGCAAGCTCTCTAGCCAAATCGGCGACTGTCCTGTAGTAGTTTGGGGCATTAGCTCATTTGGCTAGAGCGCTTCGCTGGCAGCGAAGAGGTGACCGGTTCGAATCCGGTATGCTCCACCACGGACCTTTTAGCCTCGACGCTAGAGCGCACGCCGATTCACGATCGTGGAGGTCGCAGGTTTCAAAGCCCTGCAAGGTCCACGATGAACTATACTCGTCGTTTCGGAGGCGAGTTGTAATTTGACACGTTTTAGTGGTGGTGCTCTGTACTTAAAATATGGAAGAGAGTTTACCACACAGGGTGAGTTGTTTGATTAGACGGTACTGACTAATCGCGGTAGTCATCTCTGATGCACCAACCATCAACAGGACGGGCTTTGACAGATATTGTTGACGAATCAGACCAGGGCGACCGCGATCCTCTCCGGCATCTTGGAAGGAGCTAACGGCATTACTGGAGATATTAATCCCTCGCAAGCCATAGTGCAATGAGGGGATTTGTAGGTGTTGCAATCACAGAAAGGTCCTGGTTCTTTTGATAGAACTGCGTGACAGAATGCAATTTTATGTTTAATGCAGCGGGGCCAGTCTAGATGCTCTGGTTGAGTACACCATGACGAATATACTGAAGAAGCGGTGAGTGATCCGCATACAATTAGATTGAGACGTGATGGGTAGGCTTTTCTACAACTTTGCGGTACAAAGTGCGACGGCAGCAGCGCTTTAGACAATGGTTTGAGGACCACCTGAACATTTTGAAAAGCCTGGTGTCGATAAGACCTCTCAAGGAATTTCTACGGGCGGCAGTCGGAGCGGTGGTTTCAAGTTAACTTGCTCTTGTGCTAAAATAAAAGCGAGGCTTGGTAGCCTGTACCAGCGTGGGGACGCCGCGACTCAGCTGATTGAGCGCAGCATTCGCATTGCTGAGGTCGAGGGCTTTGAGTCCTCTATCTCCACCAAAATAGCATCAAACGGCAGCGTAATAATGGACGCTGCCGTTATTTTGACTGTTTTCAATCCTACGCGGTGCTTCTGATGTTTGCTATAATGAGGCAGATGAATATCATAGCGACGATTAATAAAAACACAGCGTTCTTTTACTGGCTGCAAACAGTTTCTAAGTGGGATACATCGTATGCGTTTGAACATCCACTATTACTTATTATCACTCAAGTTATTCAACCTGCGATAATCTTATTTTGTCGCAAGTACGCACTATTATACAGTCAGATCCTAATCCTTACGATATTTTGCGGAAGTTATATGGCGGAGAATTTGACGATGAAAAATCTCGTTTAATTGCTCATATTTATACTCCTCTTATCGATAGGTTCGATAGTATTTGGCAAGATTGTAATGAGAACCTTGATACATGGTGTGATGTTATAAATGATTTTTCATATAATGATTTGTATATGCAGTGCAGAAAAATAGCTGTTTTTCTAGGGCTGGAAAAGCAAGCTATAAAAGAGATAACGCCATATTTTTATTGCCGCGCTTAAAAGCAAGCAGCCCTGCTGGGACATAAAATTAGTAGTAGTGACTTCATACCCTGCGACCACCTTTATTCATTTAATGACCAGAAAAGAAGTTGTCAGAACTCGTCATGCTTCACGAGTATGCGCATGGACTAATCAGCAATCAAAATTATTTCAAGAAGCGGGTAGATTATCATATGAGACGCTTTATCCTTCAGAAAACTTGTCTCCTCTGCTGCATACGTGGCGCTCGGTGTATAACGAGCTTTTTAGCGTATTGTATCACTAGCCGCACAACTGGTGGGTATTTGATCCTCAACTTACTGGAAGGCCTTATCCGGCTAGTCGATGAGTTGCGCCCATCGTTTGAGAGATTGTTGCCAAGCGAATACCAACGTCAAACAGATTATCAATTGGGCAAGTTTGCATATGTTACACACTGACCGACTATATTGAAGAGGGAAAACTGATTGACGCTGCTATATCTCGAGCCGGCGATTAAAAGTAGTTGGCGAACTGTGCAAATCTTGACATAACTCAGCTCTATGCTATACTCTCCAGAGGTCAATACGTTGCTTTGCTGGCGGGAGCGTAATGTTGTAAAGATAAGAACACCCAGTTGCACCTGATAACGCGCAATCTTTTGTTGCCCAAAACATCATTAACCAAAGGAGGAAAGTATGCCCCGCACTCAAGCGAGAAGGAGTATTTTATGGCGTCGTCATGGCGTTTACATGATGTCAATTTTTATGAATTTGCTGAATACGCGTTTTTGCATCGCTGGCGTGTCGATGCAGTCGCTGGGCAGAGCGCTGCTGCTGCAGCCAGTGATATCTGCAATCGTCGCGCTGTTGAGGTTTGGTTGTATCGAAGCTGGCGCAAAAAGCTGCAAGCGTTTTGTCCGCGCCAAGGACAGCGCAGAAGCTCGATGCTGGCGCGAACAGTGTGCATGGTGACAGGTATGTCGCTGGCGCAGAGCGTGATGGCTTGTCTTGGCTGGTACGCGCAGCCGAGTTGCTGCGCGCTGCCCTCGGCTGCAGCGATGAATTTCGCGCGGCGTTCTGGTGGCAAATATTAGCCGGCTGATGCGTGCGCGCATGGCACTGAAGGCAGTGCGAGCGTATCGCTCAGAAAAATTTCACTGGTTATTGATTAGTTGTGATGTTATTCTTACGCTAATATTTCCAATCTACGCCCATGATTTTCAAATCTTCCACGCGATGTCCTGAATCTTCCGCGTGATTTTTCCCGCCTGGCGCGTATAATCAGAATTATGGGACGAATACCGCTGGCCGAGCAGATGCGGCCGCAAACCCTGGATGAAGTAATCGGGCAAAGTCATTTGCTGGGCGAGGGCGAGCTGCTACGTCAAATCGTGAGGCGCGCTGAGCCGGTCGGCTTTGATTTTGTGGGGGCCGCCAGGTACAGGTAAGACAACCTTGGCGCGGATCATTGCTCGCGAAGTCAATGCCGAATTTGTTGAGCTGTCAGCGGTGACCAGCGGCAAAGAAAAGATGTCGAACGGGTGGTTGAACACGCCAGTCAGAACTGGAACTTGGGGCTACGGACAATTCTGTTTGTCGATGAAATCCACCGCTTCAACAAGGCACAACAAGATGCGTTTTTGCCGCATGTCGAGAGCGGGCTGATTACTTTGATTGGGGCGACCACCGAGAATCCCGAGCTTTGAGGTGATCACGCCGCTGCTCAGCCGGACGCGAGTGCTGGTGCTGCAGTCAACTGACCAAAGATGAAATTATATTGGTGCTGAAGCGAGCGCTGAAGACTTTGAAACAAACCAAGCGGGTGTCACCTAAAGCGCTGGACTATCTGGCGGAATTGGCGGATGGCGACGCGCGGGTAGCGCTGGGCAATTTGGAGTTGGCGCTGAGTTTTTGGTGAGAAAGTCACGTCCGAGGTCGTCAAGGCAGCGGCCCAGCGGCGTTTGCCGGGCTATGACAAAAAGGGCGATGCGCATTATGACGTCATCTCGGCGTTTCATCAAATCACTGCGCGGTAGCGATGCGGTGGCTGCGGCGTATTATTTGGCGCGCATGATTGACGCTGGTGAAGATCCCGAGTTCATCGCTCGGCGGATGGTGGTCTTTCGCGTCGGAGGATATCGGATTGGCGGCAACGGTGCGCTGAGCTGGCGGTTGCCACTTTGAGGCGGTGGAGCGCGTTGGGCTGCCCGAAGCCAAATATAATTTATTCCACTGTGCCATCGCCCTGGCGCGCAGCCAGAAATCGCGCGAGATTACTGATTTGATGAATGAGGCTTTTTGCTCTGGCGCACAAAGTACCCGAACTCGCCGGTGCCGCTGCACCTTCGAAAATGCCGCCACCAAAGCTAATGAAAGACCTAGGTTACGCTAAAGATTACAAATGGCAAGCTGGCTTTCCAGCACGAAAAAGGATTCTTACCGGAAGAAGTCAGGGAAGAATCTTCTAACCGCTGATAGGCTTTTTATTGAATCTTCGCCATAAAATCCACACAAAACAAACGACAAAGTTTGCGCTAAGAATATTCGCGCAATTTGCAAGCTATCATTTCCTGGTTTGAGACGACATGCACAATATTAATTATCGCATTATTGAAAAAGTGATCTGCTGCGCCAAGCCACAAACTTCCTGTCATTTTATATAGCCAGCTCATTTTTAATCCAAACATGAAAGGCGAACAAAAACATAACCAACGCTAAAATTGCTGTCTGAACCAGCGAAAACTCGCCGTCAAGGAACGATCGAATCGGCATTGCTACATGCCAAAGTCCGAACAGCAGGGGCGCTTATGAAAAATCGTTGCCGCAAATTTATATTTTTGGCGCAGTAATTTCTCGAACAATCCGCGAAACAGGCCTTCTTCCATCCAGACATTGAATATATTAAAGATAATAATTGACCCAATTCCCACGCCGACGAATTGTTCCGGTGCTAGCGAGTGAAAAACCGCCAGCCTTTCATTAAAATGTTAGGGTTTAGCGCCGGAAAAATACAGAAACTCGAATTCGATCAGCAGCGTAACTGTATAAAAAGCAAAGCCCCAAGGCAGTCCCAGGCCGATATTTTTCAGCCAATTTTTGCGCGTAAAGCCAATGTCGCGCCAACGAGCGTGCAAATATTTTCAGGCAAACGAAAATTATCACTATGCCGAAAAACTTTTATGCACTATATTCTCACTGAGTGCTGATTGATCGGTACGCAAAGCTAGAAAATTCCCCACATTCGCACAGCGAAACATGTAAAATACAGCAATAGACAAAGTGACAACGGATTTTTAGCGCGCTCTGTAGAACATAGGTTTATTCTAGCATCGTTAGGAATTTTTACTGAAAAGCGAATGAAAAATATCGCTTTTCGCCGTCATAAAACATAAATAGTATGGTACATTAAATGCGTGAGTAGCAAGAATGCAAAGAAACCGAGCAGCGCAAATCTAACCAGCAGCAAGATAGCGCTCCAGGCAAGCCAAGGCGAGCAGATTCAGTCGCCGCAAAGTGTTACTCAACCAGTCTCAGGCGGACAAATTCAACTGCAGGTGAGAGCAAGTCCAGCAACCAATGCCGCCGAAATTGAACAGGCGCAAGTGCAACCCGAGCAGCAGAATCAGCCGACAGTCAGCCATCTCGCCACAAGCTTACCAGAATCAGACTCAATATCACTACGTTTATGTCAATCTATTCAAGAAAAAGCAACGTCATCGGACTGTCGATCGTTTACGCGATCAGTTTATTCTTGACGATAGGCCTTCCGATTGGTTTATTCAGCATGAATGGTTCGATGAAAGACTTTTCGAGCGAAGCAAACTCATATTTGATTGCAAGTAGCGAAAATAGTCATGCCGATTGTTTCTGGCACCGTCGGTGATATCGTCTATACTCTTTGTGGATAGCTTACTTGTCGAGCAAAAACAAACTAGTAGCCAAAAATTGCACGCTGCCTGTACGCTTTTCTATATCGGTCATATCTTTTGTTGTGGATTTATTTAAACTTCTATTCTGTGGTAGGCTTTTGGTGATGCGGTGTTCTGCCTATACCCTTTTCGGCGTGATGATATTGGGAATTGCTTTGGTGTGTTAATGTTTTAAATACAGAATGAAAAAGCCAGCGTATTATGCGAATATTCCTCTAAAACGGCCAATATGTAGTCTCGCTGCAATATTCTAATCAGCCACCGCAGTACCGAATATTCGCTGCAGCAACAACCAGCTCAATACTCACAGCAACCAGTTCAATATCCGTCGCAGCAGCCAGAGCAGCGTATCCCCAGCAGCAAGGCCAAACGCCTTATCCGCCTGTATCGCAGCAATATCCGCAAAAATAATATCCAGTATCCATACGATTATAATAAAAAGTAAAGGAGAATAATACAAAATGGCAGCGACAATCATCGCCAGCAGTCACAACCGAATATTCAGCAGCCAGGCGCTGCCGATCCGCAGATACGGGCCAGCGCCAGCTGAGCAGAGTTCCTTTATGAATGTTTACAGCCGGTCAACCAGCGTATTTCGCGCAGCGCAAGCGGCGCCAGTCCAGTATGTTGTTGTGGCGCAGTCGCTCAAAGGCGTTAAGGGTGGCTCGCATTTTCGCGGTGTGTCTAGCGACTGATGGCGTTTGTTCTGGTTGGTTTGTTTTTACCTCGTTGTTAAACCTCGGCGATCCGTCGGCTGTCGTCTCGGTGATATTCATGCGATTATTGCTGTACTTTGACTACTGTCGCGGTGGTGCTCATTAATCTAGCAAAAGAAGCTTGGCAAGTGGCTGCGGTTGCGGCGCTCGTAGTCTCGTTCTTTTATTCAAGCAAGTTCTGCGGTAGCTGATAGCGTGATCAAAAGACCTCGAACACCGGACTCAGATTAGTATGGCTAGCACTATCATTGCTAGCGGGATTTTCATAGGGATTGCTTTGTTTATACTTCTTTGTTTCTAGGCGCGTGAAAGAGACTCTGCAGCTAACTATACCAAAAGCTCTATCAGTACGAATAGCCGCCCCTTTTCTAGAGCGGCCAGTTTTTATTCAATTGATAGCCGGTGCCTTCGCTGCATCCGATTAATACACCTTCGTGCGCGGCGTAGTTCTACCGAGCCGTCATCGGCAACCTCGGGGTCAGTTGAGTTGTGGCGGCGCAAGACACCGCCGGTATGTGGTAGCGTAACACGGTGTTTGGTGTCGCTGAAATTTAATGCGACAAAGACATGCTGCTCTCGGCCAATCCATCGCGCGTAGCAACATGTCATTGTCTGTGTCGCTGAGCGCTCGTATTCGCCAGTGCGCAAGATTTCGTAGCGGCTGCGCAAGGTCAATAAGCGGCGGTATAGCGCCAGAAAAATGAGTCTGGCTCGTTCTGTTCTGATCTCTACATTGACGTTCTGGCAAGCAGGATTTATTGGCAACGTGGTTTTAGCTGTGCGCAATCCGGCATTTTGGCCAGCCGTCCATTGCATCGGCGTGCGCTTCTGGTCGCGTCCCGACAGATTCGTCATTGCCGTGGCTAAAGACCGACTTATCCTGAATCTCTTCAGCGAACTGGCCCATTGCTCATGCCAACTCTCGTCACCGTAATATATTACTGGCAGCCCTGGTAGTGTCAGTTGCATCAACGCAATCAAGCGAGCTTGCTTTTCGCCGCCAAAGCGCGTAACGATGCGCGATTGGTCGTGATTGCTAAAACAATAGACGGGTGTGTGCACGTCGGGGCTGATCATGCCCTGAATTCGTTGACGATTGTGCTCATCGACTCGGCATTGATTTGGCGTGTAAACCTTCGAAGTTGAATGGCATTGATACTTTTGGATTGACACCATAAAAACCCAAGTATTGTTCGCTAGTGCTATAGTTTTCATCCGGATAATCTTCGAAAATCATGATACGATCCGGATATGAGGCGACCATGTCTGTTAGTTCCGCAACATACGGGAAAAGGTTATCCCAGAAGCGGCTGTATCTGCGCTGCAAATCGTCGAATTGTCGTGGGCGGTTTTCTTTACCGTGATAGCAGCTCGGCGACTGGGTCGTCGCGCAGCTCCGGATCTTGCTCGATCCAGCGTACCGCGTCCGCTCGAAACCATCGACGCCCGAGGTTCTGCCAAAAACGCAGTACGTCTTTGCATTTCGCGGCGCACCTCAGATTATCCCAGTTGGAGGTCTGGCTGTTCTTTCAGGAAACTGTGCAGCATACTGCTGGCGCCCTCGTGCCACTGCCGCCGACCCGCCAAAAATGCTCAGCCAGTTGTTCGGTTCTGAGCCGTCAGGTTTGCGTCGCGCCAAACATAAAAATCGTTCTTATCGTTGTCCTTGAGTTTATGCGATTCTAAAACCACGGATGCAGATTGCTGGTGCGTTGGGCACGAAATCGACCATTACTTTAATATCGCGAGCGTGCGCTTTCTCGACCAACTCTTTTGACGATCAGCGAACCGAAAACCGGATCAATATCACAGTAGTCCGCCATCAGCAGCCCATATCGGCTTGCGGCGACGGATAAAACGGCGAAACCAAATCGCATCGATGCCAAGCGAATTGTCGCCACCTCAATATAATCAAGCTTTAGCGATCACGCCGCGCAAGTCGCCGACGCCATCGCCATTAGAGTCCTTAAACGATCGCGACAGATTTGATAAAACCGTTAACGTCGCGCCATGCCAGTAACCTCTTATTTGCGTATATTAAACTAAAATTTACTTTCGTTGGCGCGCTTGTCGCTCATTATGGCGTGCAAGCGTAGCGTTTGACGCAGGCGCAGAGATTTCTGGCGTCACTTCCGGCAGCATCGCGTCCTCGTATAAAGTCGATGCAGCTCCCGGCTGCCTGCAGTGCATACGGCGTGGCGTGCCAGCTTTCAAAGGCGATGAGTACGCTCGCTGCGGGTTTTGGCTAGATTTGCCGCCCGAGTGCTGAAGCCATATGTGGCAGAGATCGGCGCAATCACGGTAGCTGGTGGCGGTCAGAGTACGTTTGCAGGTCGATCAGCCCTGCGTCGGCGGCACATAGGTCATGCGGGTAGCGCCACTGGCGGTGGTTTCTGCGACTTATCTCAGCGTGGCGCGCACCCATTCTTGGCTGATTGCGCCGATGAATTCGCCATGCTCATTTGTGGTAATTTCAATGGTTCTTTTCTCGACGCCGTCCTCGGTGATGGTGACCACTTGCGGGACGGCCGACTTCGAACTCGAAGCCTTCGCGCCGCATGGTCCGTCAGACCTCATCGAGGCGATGCGGCTCGCCGCGACCAGACACCGTAGCCGATGCCGTTTTCCTCGACGCGCAGTGCCACGTGGTTTCCAGTCCTCGCCGCAATCGGTCGCCAATTTGCGAGGTGGTAACCACCTGCGCCCTTTTCATCGGGCTGGTGTTCGCCGAGACATGCTCAGCGTCGGCGCTCGATGGCAATGCCGGCAGTGCTCTGGGTGTTCTTTTGTCGGCAATTGTATCGCCGATGTGCGCTTCACTCGCCAACCAGCGCATACGTGTCGCCAGCAACGCCTCGTCAAGCTCTTCGCGGTTCAGTCCGCGGTAACCAAAAACTTTCTCAGTGCGCGCCGAACCCGCCGCTTCGCCGTGCTCAGCAAACTAACCGCCAGGCCGCGCTTAACCGACCCGCGAGCGATCCGCCCAATGGCATATTGCCTTGAAAGGTGTCATACGGGCAGGCTGTCACCAACATCTGGAAGCCGCCGTCAACGACGCTCGGTGCCGGACCTCGTTGATAATCGCTCAAAAATTGGTGTGAGATCGGCGTTTACCTGGGTCGCAGGAACTCTCGCCACGCCTTGCCATCGCGCCCGGCATAATACGATTGGATAATGCAGTTGACTATCATCGGTCGCGACTCCGCAGGATCGCTCAGTTCGTCTTCAACCTCGGCAATTCGCCGGGCCGCTTGTCAATTTTATTGATCACTACCACCGGCTTTCAAACCCCAGTTCCAGTGCCTTATACTACAAACTTCGTCTGCGGCATCGGCCCTTCCTGCATCGACGATCAGCAACACGCCGTCCGCCATCTGTACGTCCGTTCGACCTCGCCGAGAAATCGCGTGCCCTGGCGTGTCGATGATGTTGATTTTATAATCACTGCAAAAATCGAGGTCTGTTTGGCGGTGATGGTGATACCGCGTTCGTTCCTGATCGCCCGAATCCATGATCAGTTCCTGGCTCATCTCGGCCTGGTTGCTCGCGGAAATGCGCGACTGTTTGAGCAGCCCATCAACCATGGTCCGTCTGCTGATCGACGTGAGGGCAATAATGGCAATATTTCGAATCTTGCTAGCGTCTTCATAAAAATATGGTCTGATGTTAACGCAGACCTTCTTTGCTGTTAATTGTAGCACAGATGAGCGGGATGGAAGTATTACGCGGTGAAGCTTTGCATCAAGCTTTTAGCTGCACGAAAAATAGCTAGCCCCTGACAAAACCACCAGCATCCAAGCAGCGATGAAAAACGCTTGGTTTGACAAACCAACACAAACGTTGCGGCATGAGGACAGCGTCCCGACGGCGTTTATCACCGAGCGGAACCTGGTGCGGTACCGCGACGGCAGACTGGCGTTGTATCTGCGAGTAAAACGAAATAACAGCGCCCCTGAGATCACCGCTAGTAGAACCTGCGCGGCGATAGTTATCCATACACCACGCCCACCTGAAAGCGCGAGCGACGCGCGTCAGTAAAATCGACAGAACTATATTTATTTGCTTTGAGCTGAGATATTTAACCAACGAGCCGCCCAGTCCGCCCAAGCCTTCTATGAACGAACCAGCGATGCCAAATACTATCGCCGGGGCGACAGCGCATATACCTAGCTGATAAGCTTCGATTCATCTTTGGTACAAACTATGCCACTCACCGCAGTCATCAGCCAGAGTAGGGCTTACTTTTGAAACACGCATTTGAATGTATTTTTAGTATGTTTGATAAGTTTTTCATCAGCCACCTGCGGCTGATTTTGCATCCTTTATAAATTAGATGGCAAACCATAGATATGGCAACTGGAATAATCGTTAAATTAAATGCTAGCAGCAGTGAGTGTTCGCCGATCCAGCCGCCCTAAAAGTTACTGATAATTAACGCTATCCCGCCTAAAGTCTCTGTATAGTCCTAGTAGCTCGATTAAAAATTCTGGCGTGCCCTTGTCCTCGAGCAGCGTATCGACATCGCTGCGCCAGTTCCGCTCGAAAAAGCATCGCGAGGACCCCAAATCGTCACAGGCGGCGTACATAGAGATGCTAGCGCCGGCGCCATCAGCTGCTAATTCCCTAAGAACAGCCCAGCCAGCACCATTGAACCCTTGCGGCTCCAGCGATCCGCGATAGTCCTGATGGAATTCCCGGTCAGAGTAGACGACATTGTCGGCAAGAACAATCGCGATCAAACCAGTCCAAAATTGTCTGGTGCATACTGCTTATGAATAATTTCTCAATTGAATACTGTAAGTACAGCGCAATGAAGAATCCTGCCAACATACAGCGGAAGCAGCCTCTTCGCGACAGCTTTCTTCTGTTCTAATTCCTGTTGCGTGACAGCGTTATTTTGAAGGTCCCGCGACGGCAATTTGATGGTGCGGGCTAGAGGCGTCGACCCTCGTCTGTAGCGTTTTCTGGAAGCTTTACGTAACCGTATGATACGCCGCGCTGACTATCGTTGCTGCACCATGCTTTTGGCTGTTGCAGGCCGCCTACCCGGACTGACATAACCGGGTTTACTTGCTGACAATCAGCGTGTGAAAACAGCAAGCTTCGCCAGTATACCTGTGTTTTGATGCTAGCTGGGGTAGGAATAAGGCTTATATGTTGCTGTGCGTGCTGCGTCGAAAGATGCGGGTAGTGCCAATCAGCAGCAAAAGAGCAACTACCAATTCTAATTCTGGCTCTGATAATCCTGATTCTATGGCCGCTCTGACGGCGAGTAAGTGCTAGCACAAGCCTAATCCCTAAACGAAACCACGCCGAACCAGGGCAAGAGAAGAAACCTGGAAACCGCAGCCCGTGACCAAAAGACTCGAGAGGTGACCCTGTACGCGAAGCATAATCCAGCCCCGCAGCCGCCGTCGGGTCCAGCCGACGCCAGCAACCAACGGCGGCTCCGCACCTCAGCAGCCCGGTGACTGCGCAGCAGCCTGCGCCGAATCCGCAGCCAACCAACCCAACTCAATCCGCGGCCGCAACCAGCAGACCAGGGCAGCATGACGCAGGGCCCGCCAGATGCTTCGGAGACTCTTGAACTGATTAAATTATGCTCGTAGTAAAGAAAATCTGAAACCGTTAATGGCACGGGCCGCTTAACCGAACTTAGCACAGTGGTGGACGGCGAATGACGCATGAAAGAGACTAATTATTTTAGCCCATTTATAAACCAGGCACGACTGTCCGGGCACTGATTAAGCTTGGTGCGAGGACCGATCTGTAACGCGCCGGCCGAGAATCTGGTACAAACTTCGCCGCCAAACCCGCACACCAGCCGCGTGGCGATCACTGCCTGGATGCACCCGCGCCGCACGGCGATCCATCATGTCGACGTACTACACGCTTCGCTGGATTTGGCGCCATGGCAATGAGATTGTGGAGCATGTTGAGGAGGTAGTTTTAGATGGGCGGTGTGGTGTGAAGGAAAATTCATGGTCGTTTGTATCCTGGAAGCTGTGCGGTGGAAATCTTATATAAGGGTGATAATAGTACTAGTAAGGCTAACGGTGTAACGTTGAGACATAAACTTGGACAGTTTCCAAACATTGACCTACTGTTTGTCTATATAAGAAACTATACCATCAGCTGCAGCTTCAAGGTTAGACCAGTTACTGCGGCAATTCGATTTGGCAGCGCGAGCTGCTTGAGCTGCACAGGCCCTGTGCGAGCGTGCAGTCTCGAGTATACAGAACAAATACTCACAATCATCTAGTAGTATTTAGGCTACATAGGCGATGAGCAAGAGCACAACGCAGTTTTGAACTAAGGGCTATTTTGCACTTAAGTTTTTAGCGTCTCATCGATATGATAGGGATCGGAAGAAGTGGTATCCTCGTGTTCGAAATCTTTCTCGTGTGTGTTCTCGCAACGCCTTCCAGTAATTTACCATCAGTCTCAGCAAGTCGAGTCTCAATTACTTTCCAAACTGAGGCGTGTGGTGCTGCGGTGATAATTTTTCCGTCAAGTGTTTGGTCGTTATAACTGGTCGCTTCATTCAACAGGTATATAAAGAAAGATCTTTAAATATAGAACTGACCTATAGAGTATTTTGATATAAAGCATCTATCGCATTGATCGGTCATCACCTCTCTCTCTTCGCTAGTTGGAGTAAGATACTCATTTGCATCCTTTAATATTAGCTATAGTAAACGTGTCACTTATGAAAAGTCTTAAAGTCAAGTATACATTAGACCTCCGAGACCAAATCTCCTTATCTAAATAACGAGCCCTATCATTGCACCGCCACTAGCTCTTCGGCAGCCTTTTGTAGTCTATGCTGGAACTCATGAATATCAGAGCACTGAAGTTGAATACAGATATCTGGCTGGTATTCTGTTTACCTTCGATACTCTCCTTCGTATTTTGCTGTGAACTCATCTTTTTAGAGTTGCGCATATGTGAGGTATAGAATATTGAATCAATAGCTTCCCAGAATTTATGTAACGTATTTCACGATTCACGGTTGTGCCCGCTTCGGTCAAGGCCTTGTAATATGCAGTTTATATGGTGACTGCGTAGTTTTTGGGAATCGTTTTCACATAGATGGTTTATAAACGGGTGCATCCGTTGACCTGCATAAAAGGTACCGGTAATCTCCGAGCTCGTTTTGTAATTTAGAAAGACCATTCTCGCCATCACGCCAAGCTTTTGTCGTAAAGAGTAAATATTATATAGGCATTAGTGCGATATTAGGGCTCGTAGCTAAATCGCTTGCCCTTGTTCCTCTTAGATAAATGATAGATTTCCTCTACCGTTAAGATTAAACATTCTCAAACGTTGCTAAATGGATTTCGAGAATTGCATCCTTGAACAACGTGTGTGCTGCAAAATGGTTCTAGTTTTTACTTTTTGCTGGTACGATTTATTGTTGGTGTGTTTGAGACAAATATGACATGTCTGCCGGTGTCATTGGACGGTTCTTGAGTACAGTGCAACAAGCTTCCGGTTTTAAACCCCACGTCTTCAAGCTTTGTCTAGTTCATCAATAACAACAATAATTGAGTTACTTTTGAAATGATGTCGAAACATGCATCTCGTAGCTTCATTTCAATGACAGCATCAGAGATATCAATATTCTGTTGCATAGCGTGGCGATATGCCTCCAAGACTTTTCAGCCTGCCCTTACCGAGATAATTCATACGCACTAGGTTAGTCTATTGACCAAGGTTACCTTTAGCCTGCGTATGATTGTATCTTAGCCGGTGGGGCGGAACCACCTCGCAAACAGTCAATTTACTGTATCGCCTAGTGATGGTTCACTATGCTTCTATACGGTTCTTTTGACGAACTCTCACTGCAAGAGTTCCTTCATATTCAGGTGCTAGTTTTGAATGATTGAATAATTAATGGTATATATAGCACTATTTGGTTTGTCAAAAATAATCGTCGTAAAGTTGAAGCTTCGATTCGCGAAATTTCGCGATTGCAATATCCGGGGTTGTTTTCACAGGCTTATCTCCAGCAAGTAGGATGGAACCTCCTTTGGGTGACAGGAAATCAGATTTAACCTTTTGCTCAGACTCTCTTCTGATAAGTTTTTCCTTCTGTTTTTATTCTGTGTGTATGAAACTGCTGTTCGCAATTTAAAACGTGTATATTGAAGCAAACTTAAGCTCGACATTCCAAGTAGACGCGGGTTGAGAACTCTAACCCTGGCCTCTTCCATGGCGAAGCGCTCTAACAACTGAGCTACCCGCATAATGTTTGCTGCGTATCTCGCCGGCGAGGCGTCATAATTTCGCGAACTCGCCTATGATGTGCGATGCAACAGCCAATCTTTCGATTACATAGTGAGCATAGCAAATAAACCTGCTCATTTCAACAATCTTCTCACCAATTCTCTTCGTATGATCCGGCGTGGCGTCTTTGTAATCTTCCAGGTGCTGGTTTCTTTCCTGGGATTTGCGCTGTTCATTGTAGGCGTCGATGAATCGCTTGTCGAGTTCCTTTGAGTTTGCCGTCGGTGCTGCCTGCGTCAACTTTTTCTTTATCGCCAGGGTTGGTGACTGAAATGCCTTGGTCGCCGTTTCTGAGCTGTTTTATTTGCGCCAACTTTTGCCGGATTCGCTGCTCAATAATTATTGCCGTCTTTGCCGTCATCATTGCTAGAGTCAACTGTTTGGCTAGCAAATGCACGCCGCAACTATCCTCGCCGTCGTGCAGCACGGCGTTTGCTTCGTCGTAGCGGATGATTGCCTGGTCGTAGCGTTTTTCGCTGGCGAGGGCGTCTAGCTTGCGCCTCGATTGATAACGCCAGGTTGATGCGGACAGACATTCGCGCGTTTTCGGCGCTTTTACAGGCTTGGCGGAATTGTTTTTCTGCCGAGTCGTAGCGGGCTTGCTTAAATAAAGCATTCCGTCATTAAAAATACTTTATAAGATTCAAACAAATTCATGGTATAAATTGGCGATAAGCGGAAGGAAGCCTGGCTGTTGTCGCCGTCTTTATAGGCGGCGTGCGCTGCTAGCGATAGCAGAGGAAAACTCGTCAATTTAATAGCAATCAGCAGAATCACCGCGCAAGCGAGGACGAATAGCGGAGTAGCTTCCGGCGTTTTTCTCGGCGGATTTTTCAAAATCTAGTTTTTTCAGGTCAAATGGACGATTCTTACTCACGATTTTCTCCCTCCGACGGCGTTATATTCTGAAGTTTGCATAGAGGCAAATAGATGTTTCTGATTTCAAAAGCCAGCAAAATAGCAGCCGCAAATATCGCTATCCATCAGATATCGTTGTAGCCGTCGAACGAGCGGCTGCAGCTGACAACTTTTGTCGACGGAACCGTTCTTGACGACGGCGTCGATGGAATCTGGGGTTTGCCGGTGTGTACGGCAGGCCTGTTTGACTGGCGATGTTTTTAAGATTTGTCTCGTCGATTTTTCGATACGGCATATTTCAAATCTGGCCCGCGCAAGTAAAAACCGTCAAAGCCGCCGCTGTAGCTTGGCGTTTTTCATTTTTCCGCCGTTGGCAGTGCCGTAGCCCATGATCGCGCCGCCGCCAAGCAGTGGTCTCAAGCTGGCGAATGACTTTGGCGAGGCGTCGCTGGTTTGTTCGCCGTCGCCCAGGTAAAATAGCAGCGAGGTGCGCTCGGGATTTTATGCTTGGTGCGAGTAATTTCGAGGCGATAGTGTCAATCGGTGTATCAATTGAGCTGCCCGTGGCGTAGCTTTCGCTGATGATATTTACCGTGTCAACCGCCGATTCAAACATTCTAACGTCTGTCGATAACGGTGAATTGACGAAAGTTTTATTATTGAAAGTTATTAGGCTAAATCGCGCGCCGACCAGCTTTTGGCAATTTCTTTGGCGTCGCGGCGCATGCCGTTGATTCGCGGCTGGCCGTTATCATAATCCTCGGCAGCAGAACTCATCGTTGTGTCCATGACAACATAAACATCGACCAGCGGCGCCCCCTCATTCTTTTTCACTTCGCCAGAATAGCTGGGCGAAAACAAGCGGTAATGATGAGCAAGACAATACAGAACCGCCGCAGCCACGCTCGCCGGTTAGATATTGGTTTGGAGAAAATCCTCCAGCCGGTAAAAATTGCAGCAACTACCAGAATTATCAGCAGCAGATACCACGGCAAAATCGGTTGCATTATCATATGCGAAGCCTCCAATCGATAATAATGAGGGAAATTATGATGATAAGCATACCGTATAGTAATAATTGCGGCTGATCAGTGCGAGTAACGCGCGGCGTGCCTTTGAAGCGGGAGGCGTCTTGGGCGGCGATTTTTTGGACAATATTTGGAATTGTGTTTTTGTCGCGCAGTGCGTAGTAATCGCCGCTGGTCGCCAACATGGTTCGCTTCAATTCTGCCGCTTCTGCCTCGCGGTTAGTTTTGTTATTCGGATAGATGCCGTATACGCGGATATCTTTTTGCTTTGGCGAGTTCTGCTGCTTCGGGCGAGAAATTATCAGCGTGCCAGCCAATTGGTTGTCGGTTCCTAGAATGATGCTCCGAGCGTTTGCTGTCCAACTTGTCGAAGCGTCGATACAGCTCGCTAGCCCGTCGCCGATCAGCGACGAGCCTTGCCCGTTCGAGACTGCCGTAGCCAGATAAAATGTCGAAAATATTCCAACGTTCCAGGCGGCGTCAGTGCCTTTTCAATCGCGCTAGCTTACTCATCGATTAGCTGGCGTCGTCTGTCAGGAAATATCACTGCCGGCGAGCGGTCAAACAGTACCAAACCGAGCCGTTCGCCGTCAAATTTTCGCGCCAATGTGCGGTAAGTTTTAATAATCTCTACGTCATATTCATACATCGACCGCGATACGTCAAGGCACAGCACAATGTCGCGATTTTTCACCTCGGGAGAAACGACGACTACCGACGACGGGCGGCCAGTGAGAATAATCATCATAACCAGCAGGAGCGCATGCAGTCCCAGTACAACCGCCAATAGTTTTTATACCGCTTGACCTGCTGGAGTATAGAGCGGGAAAGCACGCAGCCGCGATGTATTAGCGATAGGGAGTTTTTTTGCCTAGGCGCGTCATGGCGCTTTCGATTGGCTGTATCGGCGGAGTATAATCGGCGCGGCAAACCACAGCAGGGACGATATTATACTAACGCCAGCGACAATTGCCAAAAACTAATTCCATGCCGCTACCGTCTTTCTGGCTAGCGCCGCTGCCTCGGCAACGCTGCCTTGCTCAACTGCGGTAAATTCAGGAATATAGAATTGTTTGATGGCAGCCGCCAATGTTTTATAGCGAGTCTTTTCTAAATCTCGCAGCGTCAACGTGTCAACGCGGTGGCCATTTGTCTCGACGACGAACATGCGAAGAACATGGCTTAATTTCTGGTGGGCTTTACGCGAGGATAGCTTTTCCAGCAGTGTGATTTTGTTCAATTTCATCGATTAGCCGTTGGTATTTCTGTTTCAAATCAGTCAAATCTGGCGGCGTGTACGGTTTTGGTTTGAGCGTAGCCAGGCTGCGGTGGGAGCGGCGGCGAGTAGAGTAAAACACAAATCCGTACCATAAAATAATCGTGCTTAAAAGCAAGCAGCCGATAACCAGCCACAGCGGGTTATAATCTACCCATTCGCGAAGCTCAGTGCCAGCGCGCATGCTTTTGCCTTTCTAACAGTGAAAAGAAACTGCCGACGACGTCCTCTTCTGCGGAAATTCGCTCGCTGACGACGCCCAAACGCTCCAGGGCCGTGGAATATTCGCGGTAGTATGATTGCTGCTCGCGGTCGAAATCAGCCTGCACTCGTTTGCTTGCGAATAAAATAAGGCAGCTCGGCCAAATCGTCGATATCGTAAAAACTGCGGTTTCCGTCAAGTCCTGAAGCGTCATTGACAGTTATCCATAATATCTCGTGCTGGGCGCGCAGCCGCCGGATAATATGCTGGTGCTCGCTGGTCAGTTCATCGTCGTTGGCGACCACCACCAGCATCATCTTGCGCCGTAAATTGCGTGCAATATATTCAAGCTGATTTTACAATATTGCTCGGCGCTGCTGCTAGTTGAGTGCTCTTTTTCAATATGCCGCAGTAGCTGCTCGATATGCCGGTCGTCGCCTTTGAAAGGAATATAGGCGTTGTTTTTGGCGTCGCCGGATACCAGTCCGATCAAAGTCGCCGTGCCGTAATAC